>Ga0265295_1000020_pt1 | contig 313570 bp, 323 predicted proteins | sample Munlansysbiofilm_FD_192503 | JGI IMG/M metagenome (GOLD analysis project Ga0265295, IMG submission 192503) | Leachate microbial communities from a municipal landfill in Southern Ontario, Canada - Methane capture system biofilm | ecosystem: Engineered > Solid waste > Landfill > Unclassified ... | reverse complement strand
AATCAGGGAGTGGGGACCATTACTCTAAACTCATATTGTTCTGCCAAGATCGTTCTCACTCTACACGAGAGGCCTTTGTCGGAGGGCGCCCCTGTCTCTTGCAATCGATTATCTTGATCTGACACATGTGGTATGAGAACATTTTGTCGAACTCTCTCGGATGTGTTTTTTCAAGGATAGCCCCTCTGTCCAATCGATCTCGCCGTTGAAGGCCTTTGGATTTTGAACGTACACGTGATCGATGACGGTTGCCGGATTCCGATGCTTACAATGAGTCTTTCGAACGTGCCCGTATCCGGATGGGTCCGTTGACGATGCGTGAGAGTACATCTGTCGTTATCATCGTTCTAGAAAGCATTGTGGACAGCTTGATATAATTTGAAATGTCCTTTTATAAAGGGCGGGGGCGGCGACACCGAGTCCCGTGCCGACGTATGCATAGGAGGAGATCGTATGGAGGAGAAGTATTGTCAGAGCTGCAGCATGCCGATGACCGGAGCGGAGGACATGTACGGCACGAATGCCGACGGCAGCAGGAGCGAGGACTATTGCCTGTATTGTTACGAGAACGGGGCGTTCACATGCGACTGTACGATGAACGAGATGCTGGAGCACAGCCTCCCGTACATGGTGGAGGCCAATCCCGACCTCGATGAGGACAGTGCCCGCAAGATCCTGCTGGATTATTTCCCGATGATGAAGCGTTGGAAGCAGTGAACGCCTAGGCGATCGGCCGCGCCTACGGGAGCATGGAACATATATAACGTACGCAGACCGATACAGAGAGACAGGTGTTCTCGAAATGACGAAATGGATCTGTACGGTGTGCGGGCACATACACGAAGGAGACGGGCCTCCGGACACATGTCCGGTCTGCGGGAACCCCTCCGAGGTGTTCGTGCCCTTGGAGAAGGTCTCGGAAAGCAGGAAGAGCGGGACCCCCTACCCGGAGATGGAATCATCCGCGGACCTTGTGGTCGTGGGAAGCGGTGCCGCGGGCCTTTCCGCCGCCGTCACCGCGATCGATAGGGGCGCCTCGGTGATGATCGTGGAGAAGGCGGCCCGCACGGGCGGGACCACCGCACGCTCGGGCGGGGGATACTGGATACCCGGGAACCCCTATCAGAGGGAGATGGGGTACGCCGATGACAGGGGGGACTGCATCAGGTACATGGCGCGCTGCTCTTATCCCGAGCGCTACGACCCGGAGGATCCGAATCTGGGACTTTCAGATAGGGAATACTCCCTGATAACAGTCTACTTCGACAGCGCCTCCGAGACGATCGAGCATTACGACCGCATCGGCGCCCTGCACTCCACCGTGCGGATCAACTGGACAGGGAAACCCGACGTGGACTACATGGACCACCTGCCCGAGAACGGAGGCGTCCGCGGCCGTACCCTCTTCCCGAAGAAGGATGACGGGAAGCAGGGCTGGGGAGTCGACATGATCGCTCACATGGAGAGGTGGGTCAGGTCCCGTGGGGCGAAGATCTTCACGGGATACCGCGCATCTTCGTTGATAATGGAGGACAGTGGGAGGGTGGCAGGCGTGACGGCCAGATCGGGAGACTACGAGATGCGCCTGAGGGCTCGCATGGGGGTCGTCTTCTGCAGCGGGGGCTACACCCACAATCCGGAATTCCTGCGGAACTTCCAGCCGGGCCCTGTGCTTGGCGGTTGCGCCACACCCACGAACACCGGGGACTTCATACCCCTGGCGTGCTCCGCCGGAGCCAAGCTGGGCAACATGAACGGCGCCTTCCGCTCCCAGATAATCTTCGAGAAGGCTCTGGCCGAACCGGAGGTCCCGGCCAACATCTTCTACATACCCGGGGACAGCGCGATCCTGGTGGACAGGCACGGGCAGAGGATCATGGACGAGAAGCGCAACTACAACGACCGCGCCAGAATGCACTTCGAATGGGATGCGCAGAACGCCGAATGGAGGAATCTGCTCACATTCATGCTGTTCGACCAGAGGTGCGCCGACCTCTGGCAGGGGTCGCCCCCGTTCCCCAAGCAGGGGAAGGATGCCCCTCTGCCGGGATATCTGATGAAGGCCGACACCTGGGAGGGCCTGTGCTCGGAGATCTCCGGACGCCTCGGGATGCTCTCCCGCAACACCGGCGGATTCTCCCTGGACCGGGACTTCCCGGACAACCTGAAGCGCACGGTGGACGAGTTCAACGCCTATGCCGGGGCGGGCAAGGATTCCATGTTCCACCGCGGGGACTACACGTACGACCGCGAATGGACCACCTTCCCGCCCAGGAACCCCGATGCCGTCTGGCCTCCGGAGGGCTCCAAGAACCCCACCATGCATCCGCTGGGCGAGGGGCCGTTCTACGCCATCATACTGGCATCCGGCACCCTGGACACCAACGGCGGCCCGGTCATAGACGGCAACGGTCGCGTGCTGGGTTGGGACGACATCCCCATAGAGGGGCTCTATGGTGCGGGCAACTGCATAGCGTCCCCAACCGCCGGCGCATACTGGGGCGGAGGGAGCACGATAGGCCCCGCGCTGACGTTCGGGCGCCTGGCAGCTCTGCATGCAACCCGCGGCATGTGATCTCGGGCCGCAGACCGCTGCGGGATGATGGATGAAGAAGACGCGGCATCGGGTCATGCGATCCGATGCCGCGTAATTGGTTTTCGCCTTCAGGCCTCTATCCTGAGGATCCTCATGTCGCTTCCGACCTCGCCGTTGGCCTTGAGGCCGAAGGTCCCCACCAGGACGTCCAGTATCGCCGGGGTGACGAACTCGGGCAGGCGGGGGCCCAGCATGATGTCCTTTATGCCCAGGTGGAGCAGCGAGAGCAGCACAAGGCATGCCTTCTGCTCGAACCATGCTATGTTGAAGGACAGCGGGAGCTCGTTGATGCTCACACCAAAGGCCTTGGACAGCGCATCGGCTATGACCACGAGAGAGTAGCAGTCGTTGCACTGACCGGCGTCTATGACGCGGGGTATGCCTCCGATGTCTCCGAGACCCAACTTGTTGTAGCGGTACTTGGCGCATCCCGCGGTCAATATGACCGTGTCCGCAGGAAGGGCCTTCGCGAACTCGGTGTAGTAGGTCCTGCCCTTCTCCCTGCCATCGCAGCCGGCCATGACGACGAACCTCTTGATCGCGCCCGTCTTCACGGCATCCACCACCTTGTCCGCCAGGGACAGCACCGTTCCGTGGGCCAATCCTATCACCAGCTCCATGTCGTCTATCTTCTCCGGGGGCTTGCACCCCTTGGCCATCATGATGATCTCGGAGAAGTCCTTGTCGCCGTTCACGTCCGCAGGTATGTACTTCACCCCGGAGACCCCTGCGACACCGGTGGTGAACAGCCTGTCCTTGTACTCGTCGGTGGGTATGAGAACGCAGTTGGTGGTCAGCAGTATGGGTCCGTTGAAGGAGGCGAACTCCTTCTTCTGCTCGTACCAGGCACCGCCGTAGTTGCCCACCAGATTGTCGTACCTCTTGAGCTCGGGGTATGCGTTGGCCGGGAGCATCTCGCCGTGGGTGTAGACATCGATGCCCGTGCCCCTGGTCTGCTCCAGGAGCATCCTGAGGTCCTTCAGGTCGTGGCCGGAGATCAGGATGCCGGGGTTCTTGCCGACACCTGTCTTCACCACGGTTATCTCGGGGGTGCCGAAGGTGTCGGTGTTGGCCTTGTCCAGGAGGGCCATGCACGTGACTCCCGCCTCGCCGCATTCCATGTTGAGTGCGACCAGTTCATCGGCCGACAGGTCCTTCCTTATGGCTGCCAGGCCCTTCCTGAGGAACGCCTCCACCTCTTCGTCGGTCCTTCCGAGGACCACGGCATGGTGGTAGTAGGCTGCCAGTCCCTTTAGTCCGGCCAGCAGGAGCTCCTTCAGGGAGCGCAGGTCGGCGTTCCTGTCGAAGGATTCGATGCCCACTCCCTCGGGGGGATGGGAGGTCCCGCAGAAGTGGCATGCCGCATCCAGCTCCTTTATCAGAGCCTTGTTCTCCCTGAAACAGCTCTGGATGGTATCCAGATCGAAGTTGGTGTTGGTAAGTGTCATGAACAGCCCGTCCGCCACTCTGGCGTCTATATCGGCCAGGACGTCCGCGGGCAGATCCTTCTCCTCTGCGGCCTTGGACAGGACCATGAGCGACTGTATCAGGAGGTCCTGGGCATCCGCTACTTCCGGTGTCTTGCCGCAGACCCCTATCTTCGTGCATCCTCCGTTCTTTATCGTCTCTTCACATTGTCTGCATCTCATATGATTCACCTTTCACGGTTCCCTGTGTAATCCGATAAGAGGTCCGCATTGACATGCATCTCTCGGATATCGACAGTATGCTAGGTATCTAATGTATACCTACGTATAAATGGTAGAGGGTTTCCCCGCGTATACCCTATGAATCGAGTCTCCTAGGGGCGGACCCGCAGATAACAGGAGCCGTGCAGGCAGGGGGCGGGGATCACCTTCCGTCGTCCGAGTTGCCCGGGGAGAAGTATCTCCTCCCACGGGACATCAGGTCCGCGAATTCCGAGGGGTCCTCGCTGAGGGATGCCCTGCGGAGGTCCTCCACCGCCCCGCTGAACATCCCCCACATCCCCTGGCTGTTCGAATTGAGACGCTGTATCTCGTAGTAAAGCATGGGGTCCTCGAGCGCCACCGAACGGTTAGCCTCGAGGTTCTTGTTGAAGGTGGTGCTGGCCACGGACATCATGTCCTCGAAGGATATGCCCGACCTCTCCAGGACCGTGAAGAACGCGATGTTCACGGCGTGGCTCAGACCAAGGACGTAGGACATGTACGCGTCGTGATCCTCCACCGGCATCCTCCTTATGTGCGCCCCGTATCCCCCGAACAGCTCGAGTGCCGCCTCCGATGCACGGGGGCAGCCGCAGTCGCAGATTATAAGGTTGCGGCCGTACATCGACGCCGCGGAGGGTCCGAACATGGGGTGCAGCGAACAGACCTCCCTCCTGGATGCCATCTCCCTGATGGTGTCGCAGAACGGGGACTTCAGAGAGGACACGTCCATTATCAGCGTGTCCGGTCCGCATATACCGTCGAGCTCCGAGAGGACCCCTTCCACCGCATGTATGGGTGTGGAGATGATAACCACGTCCGCGAGGGCGGCATCACGGATGCCCAGACCGTTGTCCGAGCCCGGATCGACGATGTCCAGACGGTGACCTGACGCCCCCAGCAGATGGGCGAACCATGCGCCCATCCTCCCGCCTCCTCCGACTATGCATATCCTCAGGGATGATCCTCTCCGGGGCATGCGGGACAGCAGCTCGGCGGATTCCTTGACCAGAGCGCGGCATACCGACTCCGCTGTGTCCGGATCCGTCCCGTTATCGGAAGCCATCCTGCTGTACCTCTCCAGAGCTGCCTTCTCGGCGGAAGGGTCCACGGCGGGAAGCCCCGCATCGGTTCTGAGGGAGCCTTCCCTCAGGGCCGCATCCCTGCGCATGCGTATCAGCTCCATTATGCGGGCGTCTATCTCCGCCGTGCCGGCGGGCCCCGATGCCTCCTCGGAGCTCATCCCAGCAACCTCATGGCCTCTTCCACGTCCGCTCCGTGGAGGACCATCTCGGAGATGGCCGCGGCCATCCCCCGCACGTCCGAATGCTGGAACACGTTGCGCCCGATGGAGACACCTTTTCCTCCCGCCTCCAGAGAATCGTGGACCATGTTCAGGATGTCCCTGACCGAGCCCATCTTCGGCCCTCCGGCTATCAGAACGGGGATCAGGGCCCCCCTGACTACCTCCCTGAACGAATCGATGTCCCCCGTGTAGCTGACCTTAACCAGGTCGGCGCCGATCTCGCAGCCGACCCTCGCCGCGTGGGCCACAAGCTCGGGGTCGAAAGGGTCCTTTATGCCCGGGCCGCGGGGGTATGCCATGACGATCAACGGAATCCCCCACTCCATGCACTTGGAGGACACCCCGCCTATGTCCGAAAGCATCCTGGCCTCGTCCTCGCTGCCGAGGTTTATATGCACGGACACCGCGTCGGCGCCCATCTTGATGGCGTCCTCCACCGTCGCCACGAGCACCTTGCTGTTCGAAGCGGAGCCGAAGTCCGTGGAAGCCGAAAGATGCAGTATCAGGCCCACATCGTGACCGCTGCTCCTATGCCCCTGGGGAACTATGCCGCGCTGCATCAGAACCGCCGTGGCGCCCCCGTCCACCACCGAGCTGACCGTGTGCTTCATGTCTATCAGTCCGGGTATGGGGCCGATGGACATGCCATGGTCGAGAGGCACTATGACGGCATTCCCGCTGTTCCTGTCCATTATCCTCTCCATCCTTATGCTCTTTCCGAACATGTCTGTCACCGTGCTACGTGTTAGCACGGCACACTATATCAATGTTTTGCAGAGGCCGTGCCGTACGTCTGATCCTGGAACAAACGCTTAAAGGACCATCATCATATTGTACATAGGTGAAGATGTGAACAGGGGCTTCTTGCTCATAGTAGCGGCGGTGGCCGCAATGGTCGCCGTGGGAGGTGTGCTGGCATCGGGTGTGCTCCATCAGGGAACGGACTACGAGGGGAGGACTGTCACCCTCATAGACCATCTGGACAGAGGAGAATACGATGAGGTCTTTGAAATGTTCGACGACACCATGAAAGAGGACCCCTCCGCCAAAAACCTGCAGGCCACCTGGGAAGAGCATATACTAAGCAATTACGGACAGTTCGGCACGATAGAGGAGATCGATTACACCGATCAAACGCCCTACAGAATCGCCCAGGCATACTGCCATTTCATGTACGGCGGCTTGTGCATAACCGTTGTTTACAACATAGGGGGAACCGTGGCAGGACTGTTCTTCGGACCCTGGAACACAGATGATGACATGAATCTGCCCGAAGGTCTGAAGGAATCCGACGTCCTGATTAACAAAGGGACGGAATGGGAGCTTGCCGGAAAGCTGACCGGACTCACTGGAGGGATTACAGGGACGGCCGCCGTGCTCGTACACGGCTCGGGACCCAGCGACATGGACGAGACGATCTACACCAACAAGCCCTTTCGCGACCTGGCATGGGGGCTCGCGGAGAGCGGCATCGATGTCCTGAGGTACGACAAGAGGACGTATGCGCACGGGGCGGCCATGGCCTCCATGGACAAGCTGACCGTGGAGGAGGAGACCATCCAGGACGCCATCGCCGCGGGGGTTATGCTCAGGGAGATGGGATACGAGAACGTGTATCTGATCGGACACAGCATGGGCGGCATGCTGGCCCCCCGCATCCTCGAGGAGTGCCCCGGGACGTTCGACGGATTCGTCTCGATGGCCGGGAGCCCGCGCACCCTGACCGAGATAATCATCGACCAGAACCGGGCCGCCATAGAGGAGCTGGAGGGAGAGCAGAGGGAGTACTACGAGGGATTGATAGAAGCGGAGATCGGGAAGCTGGACCTCATGGACCGGTGGACGGAGCAGGAGCTTCTGTCGAACACCGTGTTCAGCCTGCCGGCCTACTACGTGAAGGAGATGAACTCCCATGACGCCGCGGAGGCGGCCAGGGGGCTTGACGTCCCCATGCTGTTCGTCCAGGGTTCGGCGGACTTCCAGGTCTCCGTCGAGAAGGACTACGAAGCGTGGCGCGACGCGATGAAGGGAGAGTCTTCGGCGGGGTTCATACTGTACCCCGGGCTCAATCATCTGTTCATGGTGTCCCAGGGCGACGACGCGGGCACGCTGAGGGAATACGCCCAGAAGGGCACCGTCAGCAACACGGTGATCGAGGACATCGCGGAGTTCATACTGGGATGATCCGAGCATGCGTCGGACATTTCGGGCAGGATAATATAGACGTCTGGAGATGAAGGGAGGATACCATGAAAACCATCAAAGACTTCGTCACGGACATACCGAACTTCCCGAAAGAGGGGATAATCTTCAGGGACGTCACCACGATCCTGAAAGACCCGGAGGGACTGAGGCTGGCGATAGACGGGCTCTCGGACATGCTGAAGGACGTGGAGTTCGACATGGTGGCCGGATCGGAGTCCAGGGGATTCATATTCGGGGCGCCGATAGCGTACAATTTCAACAAGGGCTTGGTGATCGTCCGCAAGAAGGGGAAGCTTCCCAGGGAGCACATAGCCCAGGAGTACGACCTGGAGTACGGCACGGCCACCCTCGAGATGCACACAGACTCCATAGAGCCGGGGCAGAAGGTCGTCATCATCGACGACCTGATAGCCACGGGCGGGACGACGGAGGCCATGATAAAGATGATCGAGAAGCTCGGCGGCGAGGTCGTGAAGATCTGCTTCGTCATAGAACTCGAGGGCCTGGATGGTAGGAAGAGGCTCGCCGGATACGATGTGGAGTCGCTTGCGATCTACGAAGGCAGATGACCCCGGGCGCGGGCATTCAGCAGACAGATATAGTCGCACGGCGATGATATAAACGTGGGCATCCTGGACGTGTTGATAGCTGACATAGGCGTCACCATTGTGATAGTTGACGCTGTGCTCATAATCATGATGATGTTCTGGGAACGCTCGGATCCCAGATCCGTCCTGGTATGGGCCGTGGTTATGCTCTTCCTTCCGCTGGTCGGGTTCGTGGCCTACCTGGTGGTAGGCCAGACCTTCTACACAAAATGGAGCTTCAAATCCAAGAGAGTCTCCGACGCCCATGCGGTGCGCGCGTTGTCCAGACAGCTCGAGGCCGTGCGCCGTGAGATGGACGCCGACCCCCGCTTCTGCGAACGCCTGAGGTTCGCCGGCACATTGACCGGATCGGGCGCCGGTGCGTACTCCAACCGGAACCGGGTCACCCTTTTCACGGACGGGCGCGAGAAGTTCGATTCCCTCTTCGAGGACCTCAGGAACGCCAAGGAGCACATAAACTTCGAATACTACATAATAAGGAACGATGAGCTGGCCGACGAGCTGATGGACATACTGTCGGAGAGGGCGGCGGCGGGTGTCGAGGTCCGGCTGATGGTTGATGCCATCGGGAGCAACAGTCCCAAGAACAGAATCAGGGAGTTCAAGGAGGCCGGGGGGAAGTACACGCTCTTCCACAGCACCCTCACGGTGCTCCTGAGCCCGCGCAAGAACAACCGCAACCACCGCAAGGTGGCCGTGATAGACGGGAAGGTGGCGTACATAGGCGGGTTCAACGTCGGCACGGAGTATCTGGGCCTGGGGCCCCTGGGTTACTGGAGGGACTCCGCTGTCAGGATCGAGGGGGACTGCATACTGCACATCCAGAGCAAGTTCCTGTCCGATTGGAGGTACGCCACCAGGGAGGACATCGTCACCGAGGAGAGATTCTATAGAAACATCGGACCCGCCCCGGGCGGCGATGACGGTGTCCAGATGGTGTCGGGAGGGCCGGACTGCGCGGATCTAAACCCCATACACATACAGTATCTTAATATGATAACGAAGGCCGAGAGCACCCTGTACATACACACGCCCTATCTGTCCCTGGATCCCTCGCTGATAGACGCGCTGAGGATATCCGCCATGTCCGGAACGGATGTAAGGATAATGATCCCGGACAAGCCGGACCACCCCTTCGTGTTCTGGAACAACCGCTACAACGCCGACCTGCTGATGAGATGCGGGGTGAGGGTCTTCCAGTATCGGAAGGGATTCGTCCATTCGAAGACCGTGGTAGCCGACGGTAGGTACTGCTCGGTCGGGTCCGCCAACTTCGACATAAGGAGCATGAAGCTGAACTTCGAGACCAACGCGATGATCTACTCCGAGAGGGTGGGCAGTATGATGAAGGAGGCGTTCGAAACGGACCTGGAGGATTGCGTGGAATACACCCGTGAGGACTATGCGGGGAGGACCACCGTCGAGAGATTCAGGACGGGCGTCTCACGTATGTTCAGCGGACAGGTCTGAGCTCCTGGATCATCTGATCCTTTTCCTCATGCTGGAGACCCTGCGGGCGGCCTGCACTCCCTGAACGTATACCGAGGAGGGGGCATGGGCCATGAACCTGGAGAGCGATGCGGAGCCCATGGCGACCTTCCGAGGTATGCTCTTCTCGAGGCCGATGACTCCGTTGCGCCCTCTCCTTATGCTGTCCAGCAGCCCGTCCGTGTCGGACTCGTCGGACACGGTGAGCACGTTGCCCAGTTCGCTCAGCATATGGCCGTCGGTCCCCCCCGTGTATCCGAGCCCCATGTCGCGTGCGCACTCCAGAGACCTTAGGTTGCCGGCCCTGGTCATCCCGCTGCATATCACCTCGTAGGCGTCCAGGCGCCCCCCCGTCTCCTTGGGCAGGTATCCCTTGTCGATGCACACCTGGAGCCCTTTGTTGGTACCCAGATATCCCATGGGGTGGGCCGCGGAAACTATGCAGTTCAGGCCATCCTCCTCCACCTTGTCAAGGAGCCAGCCGACCTCACCTCCCTTCCTGAGCCCCAGCCATGGATTGGCCTGCAGCTTGGGCCTTATCTCCTCGGCCCAGAAGGAGTAGAGGTCCTCCGCGTCGTAGAAGTACATCAGGATATGGGGGCCGTCGGCCGTGCTCACCTCTATGCCGGGGACGACCGTGACGCCGGTGTCGTAACCGTACGCCTCCCGGACACCGCCGATGAGATTGTGGTCGGTGATGGCCAGAGAAACGTTCCTCCTCTCGGCCAATCTCAGGGCCTGCCTGATGTCGGTGTAGGAGTCGGAGTAGCGGGTGTGGTAGTGCATGTCCGCACATATCCCGTGCTCCTCAGCCAGAGCATCCCAGTCCGGATGCCGGAAGGACACCCTGTCGTCCATCACCTCATGCATAGCTCTCTCCATATTTCCTCGGAGGCATCCATGACCTCGTCCGCGTCCAGCGTCTGCACGGCACCATCCCGGACCACGGCGTCGCCCTGGCACAGGACCGTTCTGACGTTCAGGCTGGAGGCAGAGTAGACTATGTTCGCTATGATGTTCTCGGGCACCAGAGGGCGCATGTTAGGCGCGTGACCGTCCAGTATGACGAGATCGGCGTACTTGCCAGGCTCTATGGAACCCAGGACATCACCCATGCCGACGGCCTCGGCGCCGTTGACCGTCGCGAAGTCCAGGAGAGTCTGGGCGGGGGCGACCGTGGCGTCCCACCTGCTTGATTTCTGCAGAAGTCCCAGGATCTTCATCTCCGAGAACATGTCCAGACTGTTGTTGGTAGTGCTGCCGTCGGTACCTATTGACACATTTACGCCTTCCCTCAGGAACTCGGGCACCGGCGCGACACCGCCTGTGGCCAGCTTCATGTTGGATACCGGGCACATGGACACGGACATGCCGGCCGCCCCCATTAGCCTGACCTCGTTCATAGTGAGCCATGCCGAGTGGGCGGCTATCGCCCTTCTGCTCAGCGCGCCTATGCTGTTCAGCCACTCAGCAGGTCTCATTCCGGTAGCCTTCTTCATGTTGTTGACCTCCTCCCTGGTCTCCGAAAGATGGAGGTTCATGGGGGCGTCAACGGCATCCGAGAACTCCTTGGCTCCCAGACAGGTCTCCTCTCCGCACACGTACACGCCCTGCAGACCGACGCCGGGGACTATCTTCCTCTCCCTCTTGAAGCGGGAGTGGAAGCTCCTGCAGTTCTGCAGGGGGTTCCCCTTCTGTGTGGTGTACCTCTCATCCAGACAGCACCAGCAGAGTACACCTCTTATTCCGGCGGCCTTGGTCGCCTCAGCTATCACGTCCTCGGAGTAGTAGAGGTCCACAAAGGTCGTGGTGCCTCCCCGCATCATCTCCATGCATCCCAGTTTGGTGCCCACGTCCAGGTCGCGATCGGTCCTGTCGGAGTCTATCCGGAAGACCTTGTCCAGGAAGTCCGGGAAGAGCAGATCGTCCACTACGCCTTTCATCACGGACATGGCCACGTGCGTGTGGGTGTTTATCATCCCGGGCATGACTATGTCCCCGGAGGCCTCGATGACCTCATCGGCGTCTCCAGTGTACTCGGGGCCGACGGAGACGATCCGTTCGCCTTCGACTACGACATCCCCCCTCAATACCCTCCGGGAAGGGTCCTGTGTCACAATCCAAGCATCACGGATCACCGTCAACATGGGGCCTTGATTTTCATGCTGTTTATTAACGCTTTCGTAGTTTCATAAAAGGGATATACATCCATCCCCTTGAGGTGGCAATGGCCACTGGCATAATCTTCCTAGGATCGGGAGGGGGCAGGCACTCCACCATATATCAGACCCGCAGCACGGGAGGGTTTCTCATGCGCCATGGCGGATCCATGCTCCATGTGGACCCGGGGCCGGGCGCGCTTTCCAATATGAACCGCATAAGATACGATCCCGCCCTCACCGAATCGTTGATCGTATCCCACTGCCACCCGGACCACTATTCCGATGCGGAGGTGGTCATAGAGGGCATGTGCAAAGGAGGGTGCGTCCACAGGGGGAGCGTGTACGGCAGCCCAACCGTCATAGAGGGATCCGGAGGCCTGGGGCCCTGCCTGTCCGAGTACCACAGAGGGCTGCCCGGCAAGGTGGCCGTCTTCCGTCCCGGGGACATCCTGGACATCGACGGGATGCGCACCGACATCATGCAGGCGAAGCACAGCGACCCTACGAACGTGGGATTCATGTTCCACACCCCGGACGGTGCGGTATCCTACGTCAGCGACACGGAGTACAGCGACGAGATAGCCGACCAGTACTTGGGCTCCAGGGTCCTGATACTGCCCGTGACGACGCCGGACGAGAACAGGATCCGTTTCCATCTCTGCACCGAGGACGCGATACGCTTCTCGGAGAGGGTTGAACCTGAGGTCGCAGTTTTCACCCATCTCGGCATGGTCATGATAAGGGTGGGACCCGAAAGACAGGCCGCCCTGGCCGAGAGCCGCACGGGCATACGTACGGTGGCGGCCGACGACCTGATGACCTTGGAGATCGGCAGGGAGATCGTCTTCGGAGCGATGGAGCCGTACCCCGGAAGATGGCTTCCGGACAACGTCCCGTGATCAGCAGTCGTACACTCTTACATCCCCGCAGGTGTCGGGAGTGTAGGATCCGCTGACCGTGCCGTTCGGCCTCTGTCCCATGCTGAGATATGTGTCCACGGTGGTCTCGCAAGCGTAATAGCGCTCGTCACCGCCGGGATCGACCAGGATTGCGCTCCTGTTGTACACCAGAGGGTCGACCGCTTCAAATGGGTATACGCCGGCCAGCCTGACGCCTGTCATCACGTGGCCGTCCACGGGACTGTTGAAATATATCAGCGCGGACGCGAGACCGCGGGCCTTCATGATGGATGCGCAGAGGATCGATGTGTCCTCGCAGTCGCCGGCCCCGAAGTAAAGCGTCTCGGCCGGATACGCCCAATAATCTCCTTTCAATCCTCCGGGGGGCTTCTCCGCCTTTGCACCGTAGATCCTGTCATCGTCATCGTACTTGAAGCCCAGCTGCACGAACGCCAGTATGAAGTCGGCCAGGTAGAAGTCCCGTTCTTCGGCGGCGTATGCGCCGGAATACCTTTCCTCGAAAAGGTCTGACAGCTTCTCCGCTATCGCGGCTACGACACCTTCGGTGACGACGAAACCCGTTATGCTGGAGGGCTGGTCACCGGCGTGCCGGGACACCGACGAATCGGAATAATACGTATACTCCTGCTGCGGAACATGGTATGAGAGCTCATAGTCCTCTCCGTCATAATCCCAGGCGACCGTCCAATCGTTGTGCCCGATGTACCCATCGTAGTTCTTGGGTATCACCACCATAACCGATGTCAGAACCACGGACAGGGCCACCAGGACGACCAGGGTTGTCTTCGTGTCCATGCTCCGGCTACGGGCCTTATCGCATCCGCGGGACTTAGCGGCCTCGAATGTCTCCTCCGCTATACGGGGCACCTCGTATTCGCCCCAGGGGCAGCAGTCCCCCGTGATGTCGATATCCGATACCTCCGCTGGAAGTGGAGGTTCGTGGGACAGAATCGCCCCGCATTCCGGGCACAGAGTCTCAGAAAAGGACACTTTGCCGCATCTCGGACATGTAGTCATATCCTACGTAACATGATTCAGATGGACCGTATATAAAATTAACTAATAAACCTGAGAAAATACTGCGAAATGGATATATATTTGGTCAGTTAGGGAAAAGAACATTTTTATATAGGCACTGTCGAAACCCGGAAAGCCGCGGCCACGGATCATGATTCCAGGAGATGGATTGAAACCTTCTCCGGGGATCCGAGAGACAACCTGCCCACGGGAACGGGGGTGTCCTCGGTGGTCTCGCATCCGTAGTACATCAGACCGTCGGAGGCCCCTGTCCAACACGCCACACCAGGCATCTGCGGGCCCTCCAGGGCCACCAGCGTGAAGGCGTGGGAGAACGGTATCAGTCCTATGCCCGTGGGAAAACCGCAGGCATCGAACAGTGCCGCGCACAGTATGGACGTGTCCTCGCAGTCACCCATCCCGTGGTGAAGAGTCTGGAGAGGATATGCCCAATACTCCGACTGACCGTACACGTATCCATCGGTCCCGATGGATGAATCGGAAGGCGGATAGGATATGCATACCTGCACGAACCCCAGCACGAAATCGGCAAGGTCCCTGTCCTCGGAAAGCTCCGGGAAGGCGTTCCGGAACGTTGCACGCAGCTCCGCTGCCATTGCCTCCATGGATCCGTCGGTCCTCACCAGCGCCACGGGGTCCCCCGACGTACGGGAGATGCCGCTGTCGTAGCAGTGACGGAGATCCGACAAGGGGAAGACCGCCCTGACCTCGAAATCCCTGCCCTCGTACACCCAGGAGAACGTCCTTTCCACGGTCCCGTCCAGGAGGACGTAATCTATGAAGGTGCCTCTGTCGGATATGAGCTCGATCCTGTAGTACCCCGGGCTCAGGCCCAGAGACAGCGGGCCCTCGGCGAACACCACTCCGTCGTAAGGGGTGAAGGATCCCCTCTCCCCCTCATAGGCCGTGTGGTAGAGGTCCGTCACCTTCCATTCGTAACCGGATGCCCCGACGTTCTGCGTCACCAGCACCCCCCCTTCGGAGAGGGTTACATCGAATCCGCTCCATATGCTCCAGCTGTTCACGGCTATCCAGTCCAGGTACCGGAGGGTGTTGCCCTCCCCGTCGGATACGCAGTGTGCTATCTCGTACGTCCCGGGGTCCAGATGCAGGGTGAAGGACCTCTCTCCCCTGACAGGGGACTGGGAGGTGCCGTCGGAACCCACGACGGTCCAGCCGTATTCCTCGGATTCGAAGGGAGAGGTCATGGTGTACGTCCCGTCCCCGTTATATCTGTATGCCTCCCGGGCATCATCGGAATCAGAAATCAGCACGGCGGCGGCCGAAACGGAGAGCAGCAGGATCAATACGGCCATGATGTGATATCGGGACGCGGCGTTGCCCTCCTCCCCCGTTCACGGGGTGATTCGACGTATCGCCCTGCAGGGGTATAAGTGATTGTCTGCGGCGCATAGTAATAAATTGGAAAAGACCCATAGCACGCCCCCGATGAGCATCGAATCTTCCGTTCTGAGAAGGATAAAACCCAACGAAGATGAGATCTCTCGCATACAGAGGTCGGCCGAGAGACTGAGGGCCCTGGCCTCCGATTACGCCCTGAGGAACGGCATCGAGGCGGAGATCAAACTGGTCGGCTCCGTGGCGAAGGGCACCTTCCTGTCGGACCCGGACCTCGACCTGTTCATGATGTTCCCGGAGGGCGTTCCGCGCTCGGAGGTCAACCGCATAGGCCTCCTGGCGGGCGAGGACCTCCTCCACGGACAGCGCCTGTTCTCCGAGCACCCCTACACCCGGGGGGTATTCGAGGGGATGGATGTGGATCTGGTCCCCTGCTACCGCCTCAGAACGACCGAGAGGCTGCAGACCGCCGTGGACAGGACGCCCTTCCACACGGATTTCGTGAGGTCCAGGATGGACGACGACATGAGGGACGAGGTCCGCCTGCTGAAGAAGTTCATGAAGGGCATAGAGGCCTACGGGGCGGAGCCGAACACCAGAGGCTTCTCCGGATACGCCTGCGAGCTGCTTGTGATTCACTACGGCGGATTCCGCAAGGTGCTGGAGGCCGCCGCGGGATGGAAGGAGGGGATGACCATAGCCATAGACGGGAAGGGGCCCGCGATGATCGGCCCCATTGTCATGTACGACCCCGTGGACCCCAAGAGGAACGTCACCTCCGCAGTGCACATCGACACGTTCGCCACATTGATAACCGCCGCCAAGGCCTATCTGAGGGAACCGGACGAGAGGTTCTTCTTCCCCAACGAAAGGGAGCCCATGGAGCAGGGCGGGCTGTCCAGGCTTGCGGAGATCCATGGATCCCGCCTCATAACCGTCATCTTCGACAGACCGGACATAATCGAGGACAACCTCTGCTCCCAGCTGTGGAAGACCCGGTATGCGCTGGCGAAGAAGCTCAACGAATACTCGTTCAACGTCCTGAGGGCCGTCCATAGGATGAATCCGGAGGAGCTTGTCATAGTTTTCGAGCTGGAGCGCGACGTCCTCTCGAAAACGTACAAGCATCACGGCCCCCCTGTCTGGGTGAGGACGTCGGAGGCTTTCCTCGAGAAATGGAGGGACAACGAGTTCGGCGAACCGTTCATAGAGGACGGCAACTGGAACGTGATAGCGGAAAGATTCTACTCCACAGCGGCCGAGATGATATCGGACGAGATATCGATGTCGGGGATAGGCAGGGAGATCGACCCCAGGACAATGTCCATAAGGAATCACGGCGAGACCCTGTGCATGACCGACCGTCGCCTGCTGACCGAGCTTCTGGATCCCCGGCACAGCTGGGTGATCTGAGACCGGGGCCGCTGCCGTCGCCGTTCACACGAACGGCGGGTTTATGAAAAGTATCCACAGACCAAGGGTCAGCAGGAGGAACAGTGCGTAGTTCCCCAGCATGGTCTTGGTCTCCAGCATGTCGACCCTGAACTTCATCCTTAGCAGGAGGGGCTTCATGCCGGCTGTGAGAAGAATCATGAGGATGACGCCCACGTACCAAAGGTCTGCACTCCAAAGCAGAGCGCAGACCACGGACAGGACCACCGACATGAGCACGACCACCAGGAGCACCTTCGTGCCGTATATGTCCCTGAGGATGAATTCCTTCTCGTCGAACTTAGTGGCGACGAACTCGTATTCTTCCTTGGGCTCGTCAGAAGTCCGTTTCTTCTTCTTTGCCATCGCGGTTACAACACGGTTACCAATATAAAGTTTTACACGGGCTCTTTCCGCATCGGGTAGTTTCGGCCCACTCCCCTGCGCCCGGTTAAATATCCGCGAAGCGGTGGGAGTGGAGGTGATACCAATGGTCGTAAAAACCCTTGAAGACATACCAGGAGTAGGACCAGCCATATCAGAGAAACTCCGCGAAGCAGGATACAACGATCTGATGGCCATTGCCGTAGCATCTCCCAAGGACCTCGCAGAGACATGCGAGATAGGCGAGAAGAAAGCGATGGACATAATAGAGGGTGCCAAGCTCTGCGCTGACATTGGCGGTTTCGAAACCGGCGACGAGATACTGGAGAGACGCAAGAAGGTCGTCAAGCTCACCACCGGGTCGAAGGCCTTCGACGAGCTGATGGGGGGCGGCCTCGAAAGCCAGTCCATAGTCGAATTCTTCGGCGAGTTCGGAAGCTGCAAGACACAGGTCTGTTTCCAGCTGGCCGTCAACGCCACGCTTCCGGAGGAGCAGGGAGGACTGGATTCCGATGTGGTGATGATAGACACCGAGAACACCTTCAGACCCGAGAGGGTCATACAGATGGCTAACTACCTCGGGGTCGATCCGGAGGAGACGCTGAAGAGGATACACGTCGCCCGCGCATTCAACTCCCAGCATCAGGTGCTGCTTGTGGACAAGGCACTCGAACTGGCGAGGGAGAAGAAGATCCGGCTCATGATAGTCGACTCGCTGACCTCCCATTTCAGGGCGGAGTACGTCGGCAGGGGGGCCTTGGCTGAAAGGCAGCAGATACTCAACCGCCACATGCACGACCTCCTCAACTTTGCAACCCTGAACAACGCCGTCATCGCTGTCACCAATCAGGTCTCCGCGAAACCGGACGCGTTCTTCGGGGACCCCACACGTCCCATCGGAGGGCACATAGTGGGACACACCGCAACATTCCGCGTGTACCTTCGGAAGGGCAAAGCCGGAAAGAGGATCGCGAGACTCATAGACTCTCCCAATCTGCCAGAGGGGGAGGCCGTCTTCATGGTAACCGAAGATGGTATTAAGGACTGAAACCTAGAGGGGGTGTGAACCCCTTCTTCTTTGAACTGTCCGGGGAGCTGAAGAACATGCCTCTTGCCGAGGCATGCAGATGCATAGAGGCGGAGACGGGGGGTCTGGAGGTTTGCTCCCACGGGCCGGGGTATCTTGTGGCTTCATTCGACGGAACCCGCCTGGACGGCATATCGGACCGCATCGCCCTCACCCGCCGTATCGGAAGGTATCTGGGGTCCTTCGACCCCTCGGATCCGTCCGCGGCCGAGTCCGTGATCCTGCCCGAAGGCAGCTTCGCAATACGTGCGAAGAGGTTCGAGGGCATGATGAAGGACGTGGACTCCCAGGACCTGATAAGGAAGGTGGGGGGAGCGCTCTCCCGCCGTAACGACGTGAACCTCAAAGAACCGGATACAGTGGTGAGGATGCATATGTCGGACAGGGTGCATCTCTTCTTGGAGGAGAGGGCCGTGGACAGGGACCTCATGGAGACCAGGAAGGTAGGTGAGAGGCCTTTCTTCTCCCCTATATCCCTTCATCCGAAATATGCCAGAGCCCTGATCAACCTCACGGGCGTCAAACGCGGAGGCACGGTTCTGGATCCTTTCTGCGGTACCGGGGGCATCCTGATCGAGGCCGCGGAGATGGGTATGAAGGCCGTTGCCTCGGATTTCGACGAGGAGATGATAATCGGCTGCCAGGAGAACATGGAATTCTACAACCTGGAACTGTCCGACATGGAGGTCGTCGACATAGGGGACATACCGGGAAGGTTCTCCGACATCGATGCCGTGGCCACGGATCCCCCCTACGGCAGATCCACCAGGACCGGAGGCGAGGACATAGGCCGCATCTACAGACGCGCCATGGACGCGATACCCGCTGTCCTGAAGGACGGGGCAAGGGCCGGGATAGTGCTACCCGACGAGATATCCTGCAACGGGATGGACCTGGAGTCGGTGTACGTTCAGAGGGTCCACGGTTCGCTTTCCAGGCACTATCACGTGTTCCGCAAACGGAACGGACAAGTATTTTAAGAGAGGCAACTTCACCGGTGCGTGAACAGATTCCTCCAATTGTTCCGCCTGGGTAACGGCCTGATGGGCATAGCCGGAGTGCTGGCCTCTGCTGTTATAGCTTCCGGGCTCGGAATCGGAGACCATGTCCAGGCGCTGCTTCTCTCCTTCCTGGTCGTCATAGCCTTCATAGCGGGGGGCAACTCGATCAACGATTACGTGGACAGGGACATAGACGTTGCCGCCCATCCTGAACGCCCGATACCTTCCGGACGCATGAAGCCGGAGACCGCTCTGTACGTCGGCTGCTCTGCGCTCGGCCTTTCGTTGGCACTGTCCCTTCTGCTCTGGGACGTGCTTTCGACCTCCATCGTCATAGCGGCCTGCACACTGATGCTGGCTTACGAGCTGGTACTTAAGCAGAGAGGCTTCGTGGGCAATCTGACCATAGGTCTGCTTACCGGCATGGTCTTCCTCCTGGGAGGGGCTGTGGTCGGCAATGTCGAGGGCAACTACATCGTGGCCGCGATGGCATTCCTCGTCAGCGTGGGAAGGGAGATATCGAAGGATATCGAGGACATGGACTCGGACAGAGGCAGGAGCACCCTTCCCATGAGGGTGGGCAAGGGCCGGGCGGGAGCCCTGGCGGCCGCCTTCTTCGTATCCGGACCCGTCCTCAGCCTGTGGCCGATGTACGTCGGGACGTTCGGATACCTGTACTTCACAGTCCTCATCGCCGATGCAATCTTTATATATGCGGCTTTAATTCTTTTCAAAGACCCCCATAGGGCCCAAAAATACGCCAAGTATGCGATGCTGGTCGCTCTTGCGGCGTTCATACTCGGAGCGATCTCATGACGGTAAAACAGTATCTTTTGGACATGATCGAGAACGGCACTGTCCATTTCGCCTTGATAGACCCCGATAAGCAGACTGCCGAAAAAGCCGCCGAGATAGCAGTTAAGGTAAAGGAAGCCGGCACGGATGCCGTGATGATCGGCGGATCCACCGGCGTTACCCAGGAGAATCTGGATGCCACCGCCAAGGCCATAAAGGATGCCACCGGGCTTCCAGTGATCTACTTCCCCGGCGGACCCAACGCCCTTTCGCGGCATGTCGACGCCATATTCTTCATGAGCATGGTCAACAGCAAGGACCTGAATATGGTTATAGGCGCACAAAAATATGCGGCCCTGGCGATCAGGGACCTGGGGACAGAGCCCATATCTATGGGGTACATAATCGTGGAGCCCGGCATGAAGGTGGGCGAGGTGGGCAAGGCCGACCTGATCAGGCGCGACGACCTGGAAGGCGCCGCCAGCTACGCTCTGGCCTGCGAGTACCTGGGCATGAGCTTCGTGTATCTGGAGGCGGGCAGCGGCGCGGATGTGCCGGTGCCGCCCGAGATGATCGCCGCCGTGAAGGAGACGATAAGCATCCCTCTTATAGTAGGAGGGGGAATCAGAACGCCCGAAGCCGCAGAGGCGGCAAGGCTCGCCGGGGCGGACGCCATCGTAACCGGCACGTTCCTGGAGAGATGCTCGGACGGGTCCCGTCTCAACACTGTTATAAGATCGGCCAAGGGGATATGAGAAAGAGGTGACAGAAATGGTATCATACAACACGCCCGTGTCCTACAACACGCCCATGTCGTTCACGCCCGAGGAGCTCGCGGTGGGCATAGACGCCGACCTGAAGGTAGCTGCCCGCAGGTTCCTCTGTCCGAAATGCGGCAGGGAGTTCAGTCTCTTCCAGTCCAGGGCCGTGGCCTGCAAGGCCTGTCCCAAAGCCAACCAGAGATGCCCCAACGTCAGATGCCCGCATTGTGACTCCGAGTTCCCCATCAACGGGTTCGTGGTCCAGTCCAAGGAAGAGGCCAGACGCATGAACGACTATTCGGATGGAGTCTTCAACAACTGGCAGAACGCCTACGGCAACAACCGCAGGTGATTCCACCGAGGGCGGTCCGAAAGATAATCATTACGCTTCCCGATCTGAGCATTCCGTCAGGGCTTCCTCCTTCATTGTCCTTATCGTGAGTATGTGCACGGTTACGCAAAGCCCGACGACCAGCAACAGCATGGGCATCCATCCTGAAAACGACAGGGCTACCGCCGAGATGGCCAGCACAGACCAGAGGAAGGTGAGCGATACGGCCTTCACCCGCAGGGGGACACCCACCTTGTCCTTGTAATTCCTGATGTAATGACCGAAATAGGGAGTAATCTCCAGCCATGCGCGAAGACGCGGGCTGCCTGTGGAGAAGCAGGCCGCCGCCAGCAGGACCAGAGGGGTCGTGGGGAGTATCGGGACCACTATCCCGACGGCCCCCACGGCAAGAGAGATACCCCCGGCGACCACCAGGAGCCTGTTCCTCAGGTGCATTTGGTGGCTTCCTCTAGCTCTGCATGGCTCATCTTAGACAGCTCTATCACCCGAGGGAGGTCCAGGCCAAGAGCCTCGGTCATGCGCTCCCCGTACTCCCTGTCCGCCAGGTAGCAGTGAGCCGCATGGCGGTACTTCACATTCTGGGTGACCGGCGCTATGTCCGCCGCCGTGTTCGATATCAACAGCCGCTTCTCGTTCTCGGGTATGAGCCTCCAGAGGTCCCCCGCCTGATAGAAGCAATCGTCCGTCGGATCGTCCTTGGGGTCGTAATGGTATATGTCCCCGTCGACCGAGAGAGGAGGCTCGCGGTAGGAGACCTGTTCCTTCCACTCGTCCATGCAGTTGGGCTCGTATCCTTTTGTGGATCCGTAGTTTCCATCCACCCTCATCTTTCCATCACGGTGGTAGCTGTGTACTCTGCACTTCGCAGAGTTTACCGGGATCTGGTCGGCGTTGACCCCCAGGCGGTACCTCTGGGCATCCCCGTATGAGAAGAGCCTCCCCTGCAGGAGCTTGTCCGGCGACAGTCCTATGCCCGGGACAACGTGGGAGGGGTTGAACGCCGCCTGTTCCACATCCGCGAAGTAGTTGTCGGGATTCCTGTTTAGCTCCATGACGCCCACCTCTATCAGCGGGTACTCCTTCTTGCTCCAGACCTTGGTCACGTCGAACGGGTTCTCCCTGTGGTTGCGGGCCTGCTCCTCAGTCATTATCTGGAAGTACATGGTCCAGCGGGGGTAGTCCCCGCGTTCTATGGCCTCGTAGAGGTCCCTCTGGTGGCTCTCACGGTCAATCGAGACTGTATTGGCGGCCTCTTCGTTGGTCATGTTCTTTATGCCCTGCTGAGTCCTCATATGGAACTTCACCCAGAAGCGCTCGTTGTCCTCGTTGTACAGTGAGAATGTGTGGCTTCCGAAACCGTGCATGTGCCTGTAAGATGCGGGTATCCCGCGGTCGGACATCACGATGGTGACCTGGTGGAAGGCCTCCGGGAGCAGCGTCCAGAAGTCCCAGTTGTTCTGGGGGGAGCGGAGATTCGTCCTGGGATCGCGTTTAACCGCATGATTTAAATCGGGGAATCTGAGCGGGTCGCGCAGGAAGAAAACGGGGGTGTTGTTGCCCACCAGATCCCAATTACCCTCCTCGGTGTAGAACTTGACGGCGAAACCGCGTATGTCCCTCTCGGCATCCGCGGCCCCTCTCTCCCCCGCCACCGTGGAGAACCTGACGAATATGTCCGTCTCGTTCCCCTTCGCGAAAACCTTGGCCTTGGTGTAAGCGGATACGTCGTGGGTGGCGGTGAACCTCCCGAATGCGCCGCTGCCTTTCGCGTGCATCCTCCTCTCCGGTATGACCTCCCGGTCGAAATGGGCAAGCTTCTCCATGAACCATAGGTCCTGGAGCATCATGGGTCCTCTCTGTCCTGCAGTCAGGGCGTTGGTGTTGTCGGACACCGGTGCTCCGACCTCGTTCGTGAGTTTCTTCTTCTCGTCCATAGGATACCTCTCCTGATGCATCGACTCGACGTCGACCCTGAAGATATCGCATCCAGTGGTTTTATAGCTGTTCACGCCGGGATCGCTTGCGTATGGCCACCAACCGGGGCGTCCTGTTCAGGACGGCCGCGAGATCCTCGGGTCTTGCGTAGGCCGCATCCGGTCCCGATTCGCAGGAAACCGCCCTGGCGATCGCACCTGACACCGCTTCTTCGACCAACGACCTCAGGGTCCGCGAACCGTCCGCCATCTCCCTGCAGGCCGACAGGGCATCGGCCAGAAGGGCCGTCTGCGCAGTGTCGAACAAGGCTGCCGACGGCACCCGGACCGAATCCGTGCCCACCTCCAGGGACCTGGTGCCCGACGGGCATACATGGACCTCCTTGCGCCCTTTGGAGAAGACGATGTTGTGCGCCATGGGATACCTGTCCGGTACAGACGGCTTGGACGGCGGGGAGTCCCTCTCCCTCTCTTGCACTCCCGCTGCGACGAAACCGTCGATCACGATGACCCTGTCGGCGGACTCTATGGCCTCCGTTGAGGAGGTTACGGCTATCGCGGAAGGCCCGCCGGATGAGGGTATGCTCTGGATTATCGGTATGAACGGTTCACTGCCTGCCGGTATCAGAAGCGACTTTGCGGATCCGGACGCTATTACGGAGGGTTCGGAGGTGTTCTCATCCAGTAGCAGAAGCCCCGAACCCGACTCGATCGCCTCCGAGGCCGCCACGGCCTGGGACATCGCCGAGGAAGTCCTCTCGGCGGTGAAAGACGAGGGATCGGGGCATTCGCGACATCTTCTCACGAACCGGGACACGTCCACTCCTGATGCTGACCGTCCCTCCTCCCTGCGGATCATCACCGCGTCCGGACGGGTTATGACGAACTCCCTCCCGTCCTCGGGTATGTGATCGTAGACTCCCGCGAGGATCGCTTCCAGGAACGAGGATTTGCCGTGGCCGGACCCCCCGCATACGATGGTGAGGCCCTCCGGTATCCCCAGGCCCCTTACGGGCTCCCCGTTCGGCACATCGATCGATATGACTGTATCCGCGGGGGCGTCGAATGGCACCGCGCCGGAGAGCGGCGCGAGACCGTCCTCCCTGCGGGGGAGGATTGAACCGCATGCCACGAAGGACACCAGCCCCATGCCTCCGAGGCGCGAGCGTATGCTGTCGGCGTTCTCGGCTGTAATTACGTGGCCGTAGACCTTCGACTGCTTGTACGCCCCGAAGAACATGGACTCGCGCACTATGGATGCGAGTCTCCCGAATATCATCTCCTCGGCAGCCCTGAAAGGTACGGTCTTACCGGCTGACGGAAGCACCGCTCTGAACCTCACCTCGATGTAATACGGTGTCAGTACCGCGGTGCCCCTGTCCAGGATCTCCTGCCCAGGACGGGGGACCGATATCTCGCCTCCGGACGCTCCGGGCACGGGGGACTTGGCGTGCACCCTCGTGGACTCCCAGAACCGCCTGGCGATCAGATCCCTCAGGGCTGTCTTCCGGGGGGCGCAGGAGTAAGCGTCCTGCGGGAACCCGGAACGGGAGAGCGGGACCCTCACCCTCATCCTGCTGTATCCTGAGGGATCGTTCTGGATGTCATCGAAAAACAAGGTGAAATCATCCAGGTCGAAGAATCCCTCGAGGGCCCTGTACTTCTGGAAGGACTTCCCGTCCGCGTTCCTGAGGGTCTTCACCAGGACCTCTTTGGAAGCCATCCTCAGCCCTCTATGTCCAGCACTTTGAATCCGTTCTCGTCCGGAAGTCTGCGGGCGGCACCGCCTACAAGCTCCGTGACGGTAACCTCCATCACAAGCCAGACCACGATCCCGGACCGGAAGCACCCTGTGACGGACCGGCCCTCGCGGCCGCATGAACCGTGCATATGCATTAACGGCACACCCTCCTCATCCTCGAAGAGGGTGCCGGTCCCCGTAAGCTCGTGAGGTGCCTCGAGAACGTGATGCAGGGGTTCGACGGCGTGTCCCACGGGGACCTTGGGGCCCACTGTTATGACGGATCCCGTGTCGGCGCCGCCGACCGCTGTAAGCAGCGCGGATTTTATCCCCCGCTCGGCGGCGAAACGCTCAATCTCCACGTGCAGGATCTCGCCGGGCATAAGCCTCAGAATGAAAAACCTGCCTGCCGCGGCCTCCGTGGACCTCATGTGAATACCTCAGCGATACTTGCTGTACTTATCCAAAAGCCTGGAGATCCTGTCGGTCTCCTCTTTGGTCAGGTCGCCGCTGTCCAGGAACGTCCTGACGAACTCCTTTGCCTCCCTGGTCGACTGGCGTGATGCCTTGGCGATTACGGAGGCGAGGAACGAGGATGCCTTGGCCTCATCCATGGCTGAAGAGTCCAGTATCTCGTTCATGTCGTATTTGAAGGGGGCTAGCCTGTGCGTGTTGAGCATCGACTGCCTCTTAGCGGTCACTTTGACCTTCGGCCTAGGTTTCCTTACCGGTTTCTGGCCGTCCTTGTTTGCCGCAGGCGGGGGCGGAGAATGCCTGCGCGTGCTGTTAGAATAGTTGATACCCAAGTTTATAACTCCAATCCGTACAGGACACTTTTTTAAAGTACTTAAATGTGATTGGCGTCCGCCACCGGACCCCCGTGAGGGCTGAGGCCCTCTTAACAACTAAATACGAATGCCCCGATGCTCCCGGTGATGGATGAGACGTCCGCACCGGCCCCCGCCGGAAAGGGGGACAGGGCAATGACCGGCAGGACGATGGCGTTTTACTTCGTGATGCTCGCCGCCGCGGCCGCGCTCTTCGTTGTGAGCATATTCGTAGGGTCCGTCGGCGACACCATTGTCGCCGTCCCGGTGATGGTTATAATCGTCTCCACCATGGTCCTCGACAAGCGTGTCATACACATACCTCCGGTAATGATAGCCTTCCTCATATCCCTCATGTTCCTGGGAGTTGCCGGGAAGGTTCTGGGCGGAGGGACGCTGCTGAACCTGGCAGGGGATCTGATTGTCGGAGTGGCGCTGGGCCTCTGCGGCATAATGACGGTGTACATATTCACGAAGTCCCTTCCGGGGGCCCGCAATGAGACCCCGGCGCTTGTGTCAGCATTCTCCTTCTGCTTCGGGTTAGCCGCGTTCGCCTTATGGAAAGCCACGGAATTCTACATGAACCGCGCTTTCGGCCTCTTCGAAACGGAATCGTACGAATCCATGATGTCGGAGATCGTGCTGGTGGGCGTCGGTGCGGCCTTCGTCTCCATCCTTTACTACGAGAACAAGCACATGGGCCTCTTCCAGCATACCGTGGACAGGTTCCTGGAGTCGAACTACGACACGATAGGGATGAAGAGAACGGACCAGGAGGAGGTCCTCACGCTTGCGAGGGAGGGGGAGAGCGACAGGCTTGAGTTCAAGTCCACCCTGCGCACCAACCTTCAGACGGGAGATAGGGACAAACGCATGGAGAAGGCTGTCCTCAAGACCGTCGTGGCATTCCTCAACACAGACGGAGGGACGCTGCTGGTGGGTGTATCCGACGACGGCACCGTGACAGGTGTGGACGAACACGATTTCGACAGCAGGGACAGACTCAACCTGCACTTCACCAACCTGATATCCAGCCAGATAGGTAACGAGTTCCTGCCCTGCATAGGTTTCGACCTGGTCGACTTCGGCGAGAAGGCGGTCCTGAGGGTCGAATGCGGGAGGTGCGACCGTCCCGTGTTCCTGAAGGAGGGGGGCAACGAGATCTTCTTCGTTCGCTCTGGACCCTCCAGCGTGGAGCTTACCGGCATGGACCTGATAAACTACGTGAACAACAGGAGAAGGAACGGAAGATGGTTGAAAAGGGTTTGATGATGTATCGGACTCAGTCCCCTTCCTCTCCCAGAGCCTTCTTGGCCTTGCTGAGGGACCTCGCGATGAGCAGCGTCGCCACCACGGCGATGATGGTCACCAACGTGGCATAGACGAAAAGCCCTATCAACTCGCCCCCCGTGTCGGGGAATACGGATTTTATGAGAGCCTTTATTGCATCGTTCCATGCCAGTGCCGCCACCAGACCGAACGCGGCGGTTATCAGGGCCACGGTCGTCTCCAAAAGCTGTACTTTGAATTTATTGCTCATTGGTTCACCTGTATAGGTAACCCCGTTACCAGGTATTAATCCCTTCGAGCAGCGGAGGGGGGAGGGGAGCCTGTGAAACCGTTATTACCCGGCAGATGCGTGACGTGTTCCGGAGGCATCCGCTTTGGACATGGATTTCATAAAGGAGAACTGGAAAGAGAGCTGCAACGAGTCCTTCGTGTCCGGAGGGGCCCTGTGGGATTCCAGATCGTCGACTTTCGGGACGACGCCCGTGCCGGACCCCGCCACGGACGTCTTCGCCGGTCTGCTCGAAGAGGTATGCGGTCTGGATCCCGATAGCACGGAGTGCCTGGACATAGGTTGCGGCGCGGGGCAGTACTCCGTGTTCCTTGCAGGCCGCTCCCGGCGGGTTGTAGGAGTGGACGTCTCGCCCGGCATGATCTCCCGGGCGGAGAGGCTGGCCTCGGACAACGGGATCCCCAACGCCAGGTTCAGGGTCGCCGACTGGCTCAGGGACCCTCCGGAAGCAGGCGACGGGCAGGTTTACGACGTGGTTATCGCCCGCATGACCCCCGCAGTATCCTCCTACGGCTCTTTCTCCAAGATGGTATCGTCCTGCAGAGGCCACGGATTCCTGACCAAGTATCTTAGGAGGGACGACATAAGATCCAGGGTATACGGTATGATGGGGCCCGTTCCGGTGGATCAGAAGGATGATGTATCCTTCGCGGTGAACATGCTTTGGAACATGGGATACGACCCCCAGCTGCGCTACGAGAGGAGAAGGCACCGCTCCGAGCATGACGCGGGGGCGCTGATCTCCGCTTACATGCTCGAGGCGGAGTCCGTAGGATCCGACCCCGAAACGGCGGCCAGCATAAGGAGCTTCCTCGAGTCCCTTTCCGAAGGAGGGGTGATAGAGGAGGATTACCGCGCGGACCTGGTAACGGTCTACTGGGAGGGTCGTATCCCGGACGTCTTCCCGACGCGGGCACGATGATCCCCGAAGGAGACCTTCGATATTGCGGCATCCCGGAGATCTCAAGACCGGAGAGGCGCGCCTACGGGGGAGGTATGGTGCGGGGGAAGGGATTCGAACCCCTGAATCACTAAGAACAGAATCTTAAGTCCTGCGCCTTTGGCCAACTCGGCTACCCCCGCTCGGCCCGTCCCCCCATCAACGGACCATTCTTTAATCTATTCTCTCCCGAGAACACTATAATAACGGGTACGTCTTACGTCCAACCATGTCGTACAGCGTGCCTGACGAGGACACCGTCGCGGATGCTATACTGATAGTCATGCACAAGAACCCCCAGATAGGGTCCCAGAACGAGATGCTGGAACTCGTCAGAAGAGAACTGAACAGACAGGGAGGGGACCACCGCATTAGCGGCGAGCGCATGAGGAGGATCGCCCTCAACAGGAAGATGGTCTCTCTGAGGATAGATTACCACGAGACCGACGACCCCGAGCTTCCCGAGAGGTGCCCCGTCTGTCAGAACCCCATGAGCCCTGTGACCAACCGCACTCTCGACGGCAGCATCACCGAGGTTAGAAGGAAATGCACGATGTGCCCGTACTCCGTGGGTTCCAGGAAGAGGATTCCGGGAAGGTACGCCTTCAGCAAGAGGGGCCGGACGTGATACCATGGACAGAGAGGATCGCATGTGTATGCTGGACAGGGCCTCCGGGATGCTTCTGGAGGCTGCCGATCTCATCGACGCCGCCATGCGCATGACCGGCTACACCGAATACGCGGGCACGGCCCGGACCATCAGGGAAAAGGCGCTGTCCGAAGAGGATGCCGGAAGCATCCGCAACATGAGGAGATATCTGGAGGACGGACTCGACGGCGAAGACCCCGGATGGACCTGCCCACTCGACTCCGTTAAGAACCGCGACCTAAAAGATATATGAGCAAAGAGGATTGACACCGAGGAAGAGGGAATGCCATGAAGATATGGGAGTTCGCTAAGGTCGAAGGGTCCAGCATTAAGGTGGACAAATGGGTCTCGGACACTATGGGGCTCATAGAAGGCGGGTGCGTGTACAGCACGCTCTTCAAGTACCCCATGAAGGGTCCGAAGATGTACGAGCTCATACTGTCGATGTTCCCCCAGGAGAACTACCGCACCCTGACCAAGGTCACCATGTACCTGCAGGACGTGCCCGGGGCCAGCGCTCAGGCCGCCCGCTTCCTGGCCGACAGGGGGATCAACATCCTCAACTCGATATCCCTGAACGGCATATCGGACACCATAATCGTGTGGAAGATCCTGGCTGACCTCAACTTCACCGGAGAGGGCGACATAATCAAGGAGAGGCTCGCGGAGCTCAAGGCCGCCAGGGACCCCTCGGTGGACAAGATCGACCACATAAGCGTCAAGGCCACGGACATCGGACGTGTGTTCCGCACCGAGACCGCCCAGGCCCAGGACAAGATAGAGGTCAGGAAGGGTGCCCCCCAGACCCTCAAGGACGGCGCCTTCGACACGTCCAGGGAGTACGGTGACGTGCTTTCGGGGGTCGGGGACAGCAACGTCCTGATAACCATGGACTCCGAATCCTGGATACTGTCCATCACATTCTTCAGACCGGGCACCAGACTCGTGAGGCTTGGTCTGGACATACCCGACTGCCCCGGCGCGATCACTCAGGCCCTGGAGCTTCTGGCCTCCAAGGGGCTAAACCTGATCTCCATATTCAGCAAGGTGAAGATAGCCTATCAGACCATGTCACTGGAGCTTGTGGCCGACATCGGGGGCACGGACCTGACCGTCAGGGGGCTCGGGGACAGCCTGCCGGAAGAGATGAGCGGATTCAACGGAATATTCGAACTCACCGAATGCAGCGAACTTGAATGAGGGGCGGGATGCGCTGGCAGGATTCGACGGGGAGATTCGGGGCGAAGGACGCTGGGACGCTTGCCGCCCTCGTGTCCCCGACCGAGGGGGAGAGCTTCCTCTCCGCAGCCTCCGAGGGGGCCATGCTCCTTGCGGATCTGGCCGCCGAGGCCGTTGCCCGGGCGATATCCGAACACGGCGACGGCGCCCTCCTCTCCCTCCCCGGCACCGAGTACGGCCTGCCGTGCCTTTACGGATGGAAGGGGGTGCGGACGCTCGCCCTCGGGGAAGCGGAGACGTTCCTGCAGACCATGGCGATACCTGAGCCCTCATCCCCAGATTGCCTCCGGACCATCGGCGAGAACTCCCTCCTGGCCGCGGAGATCGCGGAGGCCGCCGCCTGCATATCGGGGAGCGGGGCCTGCATCGGATTCATACCCGACAGCGAGGTCGCCGTGCACGGGCTTTCAGTGGTGGACGGCACCATACCCGGAGCGGCAGTCCTTCTGGCTGACAGCGGACACCGGGAGACCGCCGAGGGTATGGCCGCCGAATGCCTTTCCAGGGGCATGTTGGCAATGGTCTGCTGGGATTCCGGGGCGGGTGCCCCCGCTTGCGACCGGAAACACTTCTTGGGAGAGGCTGCTGGGGCCTTCCGTTCTCTCAGCTTCGCGGTCAGGGTCGCCCTGTCCATGGGCGGGGTGAGGCCCGGCGACCGGAAGGGGCTCAGCTCATACCTGGACAAGAGGTTCAGGGTCGCCGTGATAGGGACGGGCGCCTTCAGCAGGCTCGATGCGGCGTTCTTCTCCGCCGCGCTGCTCCACGGAGCTTCGGTGGTGACGGACCGCGACATCCCGGGCGCCCCGGAAGGCGTGTCATGCTGCGAAGACGGACGCAGGATGGTCATCCGGGCCATCGAGGAGCGTGGCATCGAGGCCTTGGACGCCTTCCCCGACATTCCGGTCAGATACGGTCCGGAGTTCGAAGGGGAGCTGGTGAAGGGGGAGCACGTACGCCTGGTGGCCGGAGGGGATGGGGCGATGTGCTTCGAACTCCTGACATCGGCCGACGGCGATGCGGTGGAGGACGGCAGGGTGCACCTCATAGGTAGGGACATCGGCTCTTTCGGGGAGGGGGACCGTGTCCCGCTCGCTCTGGTCGTGGAGGTGTACGGCAGGGAGATGCATGCGGACCTGGAGTCCGTGATGGAGCGCCGTATCCATCGCTGGATCAATTTCGCAGAGGGGGTGTGGCATTCCGGACAGCGTGACTCCGTGGAGATCAGGGTCAGCGGAGGAGCCCATGCCGCGGGATTCGTCCTGAAGGACCTCGGGAGGATCGTTGTGAGCATGGTTAAGCGGGAGTTCGGAAGGACCGTCACCCGCGTCCAGTGCACCGTGGTCACGGACCCTTTGGAGGTCGGGGCGCGCCACCCCGGGGCTTTGGCAGCGTATCGCCGGAGGGACTTGCGCACGGAGGGTCTGAAGGACCCTTCGGTGGATGATTTCTACTCGTGCTCGATGTGCCGTTCCCGCACCCCGGACCATCTTTGCATAATATCCCCCGAGAGGCCGGGTCTGTGCGGATCCGTGAGCTGGCTGGACGCGAAGGCGGGAAAAGAGATTTCCCCCTGCGGACCCTATCGTCCCGTCGCCAAAGGCATCGAGAAGGACCCGGTAAGAGGAGAATGGACCGGAGTGAACGAGGCTGTGCGCTCCGCCACCGCCGGGGCCGTGCCCCGTGTATGCATGTACAGCATAATGGATGCGCCGATGACCTCGTGCGGATGCATGGAAGCCGTGGTGGCCGTGACCGCGGATGCCCGGGCGTTCATCATAGCGGACCGGGACTACAGGGGGATGACCCCCGCCGGCGTGGACTTCCCCGGTCTGGCGGCCCATGCGGGCAGCGGCATTCAGACGCCGGGCTTCATGGGCATAGGCAAGAGTTATATTGCAAGCGAAAGGTTCATCTCCGCCGAAGGCGGCCTGCCGAGGGTCGCCTGGATGACCTCACGTCTGAAGGCCCTGATAGGGCCGGAACTGAGAAGGAGATGTGAGGAGCTTGGCATGCCGGACCTCCTGTGCAGGATCGCCGACGAGACTGTGACGGAGGATGCGGAAGGGCTGGCGGCATGGATGGAGAAGGTGGACCATCCTGCCCTGCACATGGATCCCCTTCTGTGAGAGTGATAAAATGAACGATATTCCGCAGGTCGCAGAGAAGTACAAGGGTGAGATCGCAGAGATTGTCCTGGGCAAAGGGGACTATGTCGCGGGGGGCGCGAAGGGCATGCCCTTCCTTTCCTTCGAGAACCCTTCGAAGAGGAGGCCCATGATAGCAGGAGAGGTCGTGGACGACCTGGAGGGGTATCCTGAGATGGCCGCCCGCATGTTCGACGGCCGTCAGAACGACCCCGTGGAATGGGCGGTGATGTGGAAGGAGCTGGGCATGGATGCCGTATGCGTGCGTCTGCTGAGCACCGACCCGGCCCGCCGGGGCGCATCACCCGAGGATGCGGCCGAGACCGTGAGGAGGATCGCAGACAGGACCGGGCTGCCAGTGATCGTATGCGGATGCGGCGACCGTGCCGTCGACGGCAGGACCATGGCCGCCGTCAGCGGGGCCGTGAAGGACAGCCGGCTCATACTGGCCAAGGCCGAGGAGGAGGATTACAAGACCGTCTCCGCCGCCGCCATGGCGAACGGGCACGTGGTCCTCGGTTTCTCCAACCTGGATATAAATCTCGCCAAGCAGATGAACATTCTCCTGTCCGATTTCGGGATAGACGGAGACAGCATCATCATGGACCCGCTCATGGCTCCGCTGGGCATGGGGCTCGACTATTCGTACTCCGTCAACGAGAGGATAAGACTGGCCGCGCTTTCCGGCGACGGCATGCTGCAACAACCGATGCTGTGCGATACGACCTCCGCCTGGGACGTGGGGGACGCGACGAGCCAAGACGACCCCGCCCTCGGGGACCCTGTGCACAGGGCCACCTGGTGGGAGGTGATGAGCGCATTGGCCGCAATGATGTCCGGCGCGGATATCCTGGTCATGCGCGGACCGGCTGCTGCGGACATGGTGAAGGTCTATGCGGCGGAACTCACGGAGGCGGACTGATGGCGACCGCGATGGAATTCTTCAAGCTCCTGCCCAAGACCAACTGCAAGGACTGCGGGCACCCCACATGCCTGGCCTTCGCCATGCAGCTTGCCAATGGAAAGGCCTCGCTGGAGGACTGCCCCCACATCAGCGAGGAATCGAGGAAAACACTGAACGAGTCGTCGGCCCCGCCCATGCGCACCGTGAGAATAGGTACGGGTGACAGGGCTGCGGTGATGGGGGGTGAAACGGTGCTCTATCGTCACGAACGCCGTTTCGTGAACCCGACCGTGTACGCGGTGACCGTGTCCGACGGACTGAGCGACGAGGAGATCGTTTCCAGGGTGGGATACGCCGCCTCGCTGAGGTTCGAGCGCGTCGGGACAGTGTTCAGGTTGGACTGCATATCGGTCCGCAACGATTCGGGGGATGCGGAGAGGTTCTCCGCGGCCGCCTCGATGGCCGCGGGATCCTGGGATTCCCCCCTCATCCTGGAGTCGGAGAGCCCTTCGGCGATGTCTGCCGCGCTGGACGCCGTTAAGGGACGCCGTCCGCTGATATGCGGGGCGTACCCCGGCAACATGGACCGCATGATGGAACTGGCCAAAGAGCACGGATGCCCCCTGGCTCTCAGAGGCGGAACGCTGGAGGAGACTGCATCCATGGCCGCCCGGGCGAAGGCCGCCGGAATCGAGGACATGGTTCTGGACACGGGGGCGGTGACCCTCAAGCAGTGCCTTGAGAGGCAGACGGCGGCGAGGCGCGCGGCGGTCAGGAAGAAGTTCCGGGCTCTCGGGTACCCTCTGATGAACCGCGTGGGCTCCGGCGAATACGCTGTGGCCCTGGCGTCCGTATCAACCATGAAGTATGGCAGCCTTGTCATATTCGACGATCTTAAGCCTTACGAGGCTCTGCCCCTGTTCACCCTGAGGAACAACATCTACACGGACCCCCAGGTCCCGATACAGGTCAAGCAGGGGGTGTATCCGATAGGCTCACCCGACTCCCATTCCCCGATAATGTTCACAACGAACTTCTCCCTCACATACTTCACCGTGAGAGCGGACATAGAGAAATCCAAGATACCGGTCTGGCTCCAGGTTGTTAACACCGAGGGCCTGTCGGTACTCACCGCATACGCCGCAGGAAAGTTCGATCCTGAGCACGTGGCCGAGGCCTTCCGGGAATCAGGGATACTGGATAAGAGCGATTCCGCCGTCATAGTGCCCGGACTGGTCGCCCGCATGTCGGGGAAGCTCGAGGAGATCATCGGCAGGAGGGCCGTTGTGGGCACCAATGAGTCCAAGAACATCCCCAAGCACCTCAGGGAATTCATGTCCGGATGATGCGACGGCGGCAGGGTGCGCGCACTCCGGCCGATCAGTCGAACCCGTACCTCGACCTCATCAGCTCGGACACCTGTCCGGTGAGGGCTATAACCCTGTCCGCCGTGGACTCCTCCGCGCCCCCCAGTCCGCACTGCGGGGTGATCATGGATTGCTCGGCGACCTTATCGCCGTCGATCCCTTTGGCCTCCAGAAGGCCTATTTGGGACTCGAGCATGTCCGCCAGAGCTTCCGCCGAGACATCCGTCCCGTCGCTGTTCGGCACTATGCCCCATGATACCACCCCTCCCCTGTCCAGGAAGGACGATAGTTCCGAGGGGAAGAGCGCCAGGGTGCGGCCGTAACCGTAAGCGTCGAAACTGAGGATGTCCAGATCCGTGCTCAGAACCATCCCCCAATCCGTATTGCCGCAGCAGTGCACGGCCCTGTGGCATCCGATGCCCTCCATGGACTCGTTCATCCATCTGACGGCGTCTTCGGGGGATACCGATGCGAACGGGGACCCCAGAAGGGTCAGGGAAGGTTCGTCGAAGAACAGTATCACGTTGGGGTTCCTCTCGGAGAGTTCACGGGCCTGCCATCTGGCAGTCATGTTGACGGTCTTCCTGACAATCTCGCAGTAGGATTCGTCGTATATCACCGAACGTCCGGTCAGGTCCTGGACCTGGAGCCCTTCGCTGACGGGGCCGGTAACCTGCCCCTTGACCGCAGGGAATCCGGAGAGGTCCCTGTCCATGAGCTCATAGAGGCCCGCGTTGCATTCCCTCGGGTTCTCGAAATGGTCGACGTCGTCCGAGAGTATCGCGGTGTACGCATCCGTGGGATCGTATCCTCCGAGGTCCACCGTGATCTTCTGCTCCTCCTCGCTGAACACCACACCCGGAAGGCGCAGCCCCGTCTGGACGTACATGCTCTCCCTGTATCCTCTGGCCGGCAGCTGTGGCCAGGAAGGGAATGTAATGCCTCCATCCAGTATCCTGTCCACGGCCTTGACCGGATCGGCGTAGGGGAGCGAGCCTATCAGTGTGGTTGCGAACCTCCATTCCATGATACAAGCAACGCCGAGTCCCTATTAAACCCTCTTGCCCGGTCCGAACAAGGAGGGGAATTGCTGCGAATCGGTGTGCGGCAGGAACTGGGCCGACGAGTATTCGTCGAAGAACACGGGATCGGAACCCAGATCCCTGTATGTCATCCGCCGGAATGCCTCGGTCGTCCTTGTGCGGAAACCCTCGGAAACCAGGTACTGCCTGGCTCCGCCCAGGGACGCGTTCCCGAGGTACTGGTACCGGTCCCTGTCCACATCTGGGAAGAGACCGATGGCGATGGCGGAGTCAGTGTCTATGAACTTGCCGAACCCGCCGGCAATGTATATCCTGTCGAGGTCTGAGAACTCCGTCCCCAGACCTTTCGCCATGGACCTGGCCGCCGAGTATATGGCAGCCTTGGTCATGATTATGTGCTTTATCTCGGATTCTGATATGTTTATCCCGTCTGCCACCGTCAGAAGCCTTTCCCCGTCCTCTTCGGTGTATGGCGCTTCCCCTGTCATGTTGCCCTTCTTGTCTATCATCCCCGCCAGGAAGAGCTGGGCCACCAGATCCACTATTCCCGATCCGCATATGCCCTCTGGCTTCGAACCCCCGATCACGGTGTACGTTATCCTGCCGTCCTCTATCCTGACACTGTCTATGGCCCCCGGGTTTGCCATCATCCCGGAGGCTATGTTTCCTCCTTCGAACGCCGGGCCCGCCGACGACGAGCACACCAGCATCATCTCCGCGTTTCCAAGGGCCACCTCCCCGTTGGTGCCCACGTCCATGAGCAGGCAGAGGTCTTCCGAGCGGTCCATCCCGGAGAAGACTATGTCGGAGGCTATGTCACCGCCGACATAGGAGGCTGAGCAGGGCATGCATACGACCCTTGCGTCCGCTGATACGCCACGGATTCCGCTCTCGGAGCCCTTTATCTCGGACTCCCTGAACTCGGGCACATAGGGGGGAAGCCTCAGAGGGGCCGGGTCCCTGCCCAGGAAGAGATATGTCATCACGGTGTTCCCTGAGATGCAGACCGAATCGATCTCCGCCGGGGCCTCGAACCATTCCAGAAGGCCGTTGATGGTGCCTAACAGCAGATCCCTGAGCTCCCCGGTCCCGTTGTCCTCGGAGTACTGTATCCTGGAGAGCACGTCCTCGCCGCGGATCCTCTGCATGTTCTCCCCGACGGCCGTGTAAAGCTCCACTCCCTTATCGAGATCCAACACGCTCACGCCCACGGTCGTGGTGCCTATGTCCACCGCGAGACCCAGCCCCCCGGACAGAGGCGTGAGGTCCTCGGCGTCCACCCTCCTGCGGTCCGATGCGGCGATGGTGGAATCGCTCTCCTTCCTTATTACCTGGATTACGGCATCGTACGAAACGGGCGTCTGGCATGCCAGCACCCGATCCATCCCGCATCCGTCGAAGGGAACATCGCTCTCCGGCGCTATGCGCACGCCGCATTTCCCGCATCTGCCCCTCCCCCCGCACGGGAGCCTGATGGGCACCCCCGCCTGCTTGGCCGCTTCGGAGATGAGCGTCCCCTCTTCGACCTCCGTCGTCTTTCCGTCCGGATGGAATCTGACAGTGAATCCTGACATGCACATCAAATCCCACGGTGCGTTAATATTACTATGTTCGGCACCTTGACCTAGAATCTATTTAACGGCGTTAGACTTTAATATCCGCCACAGCGATACTGTAAACCTGGTCCTCACAGGACAGGAGATTTAAAAAATGTGCGAAGAACAGCAGTACAACAAGCTGCCTCTCATAGGCGACAAAGCCCCGGAGTTCGAAGCGGTTACCACCCAGGGCACCATAAGCTTCCCCAGTGACTACAAGGGAAAGTGGGTGATACTCTTCTCCCACCCCGCGGACTTCACCCCGGTGTGCACCACGGAATTCATGACTTTCGCCCACAGGTCCAAGGAGCTCGAGGAGCTCAACTGCGAGCTGGTGGGGCTCTCCATCGACTCCCTCTACGCCCACATCGCATGGCTCAGGAAGATCCAGGACATCGAGTGGAACGGAATGAAGAACGTGGAGGTAAAATTCCCGCTCATCGAGGATATAAAGATGGACATCGCCAGACTCTACGGGATGCTCCAGCCTGGCGCCTCGAACACCCAGGCCGTCAGATGCGTGTACTTCATCGACCCCAAGGGCATCATAAGGTGCATAATGTATTACCCCATGTCCACCGGAAGGAACTTCGACGAGATGAAGAGGGTCGTCATAGCCCTCCAGAAGGCGGACAGGGACGGAGTGGCCACACCTGCCAACTGGCAACCCGGGGACGACACCATAATACCCACGGCCGGATCCTGCGGCACCGCCAAGGAGAGGATGGAGTCCAAGGACGAGAGCAAGTACTGTCTCGACTGGTTCCTCTGCTTCAATAAAGAGAAGAAGTGAGCTGCCTCCGGCATCTCCTCGACTCGCCGGCCTTTTGGCCGGACCAAACCGATTAACACCCAATCTTTTATTCCGAGACACGATTCGGATGGCCATGAAGATAGCGGGATTCCTGAGGACGACACTTTTGGACTGGGACGGCAAGGTAGCCTGCACGGTTTATCTCGCGGGATGCAACTTCAGATGCCCGTACTGTCACAACCGGGACCTGGTCCTGCATCCCGAAGCGGTGCAGGGTCTCGATCAGGAAGCCGTGCTGGGCTACATAGGCGAGCATTCGGATTTCCTCGACGGAGCGGTGATATCGGGCGGAGAGCCCACACTTGACCCGGGTCTGCTGGATCTGATCAAGAGGATAAGGGGCAAAGGGCTGTCCATAAAGCTGGACACGAACGGCAGCCGCCCCGAGGTACTCGACGACCTCATAGGCGCAGGACTGGTGGACATGGTCGCCATGGACATCAAAGCGCCCTTGAACGCAGACCGCTACTCCTCCGTGGCCGGGGTCCCGGCGGACGTGGAAGCTCTCAGAAGGAGCATAAGGATCATCATGGAGTCGGGAGTGGACTACGAGTTCAGGACCACTGTGGCACCCATACTCGTCAAGGAGCGGGACATAGAGGAGATCTGCCGGGAGATAAGAGGCGCCAAGTGCTACTGCCTGCACCAGTTCCGCCCCGACGTCACCCTGGACGACAAGCTGGAGGTTCTGGATCCCTACCCTGAATCGAAGGTGCTCGGCATGGCCGAGGCCGCCAGACCCTACGTAAGGCGCGTGAAGGTCAGAGGGATCTGATCATACCAGGAAGCTCTCCATCCTGGCCTCCTGGGCGGGCCTCATCCCTGCCGTCCCCTCGTTGACGGAATGCCTGACGGCCGGGACCGATGCCTTGAAGAGCTCTATGGCCGCAGGGTCCCTGCTGAATATGCCCGCGGAAAGTCCGCACTCCGTCTGGAACATCTTCTCTATCGCGTCATCCAGGTCCTTCGCGAGCTGTATGACCAATATGGGAAGGCCCGTATCCATGTAGTTCAGGTCATCCTCCTCGTTGAGGCCCATCATTATAGCGGGGATCACGTAGAAACCTTCGGCCGTTGTCTCCTTCCTGACCCTGGTGCCACCGAACACTACCTTGTCGCGACGGCTCTCGACCGTTTTGAGGAATTTCTCCATCGCGCTTTCAGATATGAGCGGTCCGGCGAAGGCCCCCTTCTCAGAGGGGTCATCTATCACCATGCCCTTGGCCGACTCCAGCAACGCGTCCAGGAGTTCCTTCTGCTCCTCCGCGGTGACAACCACCTTGGAACAGGAGTGGAGGCGCTGGCCGCTGTAAATGAACGCCGATTCCAGTATCTCCCTGGCCGCCTCGCGGGCGTTCGGTGCCTTGTACAGCATAATCGGGTTCATTCCTTTCGGTTCGTTCACGAACATCAGCTCGTCGTCGACCTGCAGGAACATCAGATCATCCATCTGACTCCCGGATCCGGATGCCACGACCCCCGCGAGCCTGTCGTCGTTCGCCAGTTCCTGCATGGTCCCCCGCCTTCTGTCCACCAGCACGTTCATTACTCCGGGGGGCAGTCCCGCCTCCTCGAATACACGGTACAGGGAATAGACCGGCACGGGGCAGAACACGGAGGGCATCACCACGACGGTGTTCCCGGCCAGCATGGCGGCGGCGGCGAACCCCACAGGAGACGCGAGAGGAGAGTTGTGGGTGGATATCACCGCCCACACGCCCTTCGGTTTCCCGGGCGGCGCGGCGGATGAGGCCCTGGACGTCTCAGATTCCAGTATCTCCGTCAGCCTGTCCACCTCGGACAGGGCCTCCTCCCTCGTCATCCCCGAACTGACCACGACGGTGGCGGCGAGCCTGTACCTCAGCGACTTGACATTCTCCAGGGCCTTAGCGAATATCGAGGCCCTCTCGCCTGACCCCATGGAGGCCCATCCCCCGAAAGCTCTGGATGCGGCGGACACGCACTCGCGGGCGATGCCGGCCTCTGGCTCCTGGAACATGCCGAACCTTATGCTCTTGTCGATCGGGCTCCAGACAGGGAACTCGTTGCCGGAGGCCACGTTGAAACCTCCCATCACGGTGGGGTAATCCCTCTTCTCCTGCTGGAGAACCGAGAGCAGCGCCCCCTCGAACTTCTTATCATCTTCCGAAGGCTTCTGTCCCGATGCGGTCCTGTCAAACATGGACGATGTATCACAGGGTGTTATCTTAACCTTTTTAGCCCGACAGCGTCAACGATTATATACAAAAAAGGCTTAATCCGGAGCAAGGGCCCGTGGTCTAGGGGTTATGACGTTGCCTTCACACGGCAAAGGTCGCCGGTTCAAATCCGGCCGAGCCCACCATCTTCTACATTGCATCCTCTTCGGATAGCCTGCATGCTTCGTCCGGAGAGGTTCTCGGCATGCCCTTCGCATCATGCGACGCAAAGGGTAAAGACTCCGCCGGCTCATTCTCCGTCGATGTCGCCGGATGGTTGCTGTTCGCATACCTTCCATTACGGACGACGGATTCGGAGGCTTGAATGCAGAAAGGACCCAAGATAAGTCTGACGGACGACGGACCGCTGAGGACGGAGATACACAGGATCTGCGAGACGACGGACCGCAGGGGTCTGGCAAGATGGTCCATCCTTCTGGCGGGACGCGCATTGCACTCCGCAGGCTTGGACCCCGATTCCATAGAATGCGTCCGGGAAGGTTTCGCCGTGAACGGGAGATGGCAGGAAGGCCTTGCGACCGTGGGGGATGTCAGACGGGCGGCTTTCGTCATACACAGGATCGCCCGCGCATGCGAAAGCGAGACTGAGAGGGCTGCGTTGAGGGCTGCCGGACATGCGGTGGCCAGCGGACATGTCGGAGAACATGCCTTGGTGGCATCGGATTACGCTGTGAGGACGGCCTGCCTCGCCGATCTCGGCGATATCGGGGCCGCGACCCGAGAAAGACTGTTACAGCTTGAAGAGCTCAGAGGGGCCTCCGAACACACCTAGCCGAACTCGTGGCATGCAGGTGGGTCCGGGCCCGTCAGCGGGCCATCCTCTTCACAGACCCGGATCGTTTGGGCCGAGGGAATCCAAAAAGGAGGAAGAACCGCTCGACGGTGAATGGCAGACGGGTTCCCTCGGCCCTCATCCATATGGATGGATGCATAATCCATATACAAGCATGCAGATATATAAAACTTCTCAGAACCCGGAGAAGAATATGTGTTCATGCAAGAAGATGGTGGGCCCGGCCGGATTTGAACCGGCGACCTTTGCCTTGTAAGGGCAACGTCATAACCCCTAGACCACGGGCCCGACAGACCGTGATAATGAAGCATTATTAAAAACCATTTGCCTTCGAGCGTTATCCTAATCAGTCATAATGAAATAGTAAGAATATATTGGGATTCACCGAAAGCGGCTGTAGTCTAGTGGTTAGGACGGAAGCTTCCCAAGCTTCTAACTCGGGTTCGAATCCCGGCAGCCGCACCTCCCGTCCTTCTTGCCTCCGAGCCCGATCGATTCCGTCAGACGCCTCGGGGCAGTGCCGGTTATCTACCTTCAAAACGTTCTGAACCCTATGAAAGCGACCGGCAGGACCGGATCGGAATCCTCCGCGGTGCTTCTGGCCGTCTGCGCCGGGTCCGTTCTCACCCCTCTGATGGGTACGATGATGAGCCTGGCACTGCCGCATATAGCCGCCGACTTCGATGCCGGGGCGCGCTCTCTGGCCATGGTCAACACCGCCTTCCTGATAGCCTCGGTGGTCTTCATGGTGCCTGCGGCACGCCTTGCCAGCATATACGGCATGAAGCGCGCGTCCTTGGCGGGACTCGCCGCGGTCATAGCAACCGCCGTCCTTTCCGCATACAGCCCCTCCATGGAGTTCCTCCTTGCGATGAGGTTTCTAATGGGAGCCGGCTCATCCGTTCTGGCGGTGACGGGGATAGCCATGCTGTCCACGGTGTATCCTCTGAACAGACGCGGTTGGGCCATAGGCGTCTACACCGCGGTGATGTATACGGGATTCGCATTGGGCCCGGCCCTCGGAGGGGCGGTATCGGACCTTGCGGGATGGAGGGTGCTCTTCCTGCTGACCGTACCCGTCTCCGTCATCTCCGTTTTTTTCTTCCTGAGATTCCGCGGGGAGATTAACCCGATGAAGGGGGAAGATTCGGACCTCCGCGGGGCCGTGCTTTGGATGACATCGATACTGGTGCTGATGTGCGGAGTGGCCAACGCGACCGATCTCTTGGGGGCGGCTCTGATACCGATCGGGTCGGTAATGCTTACCGTCACCGTCTTCATCCTCAGGAGGACTGAGCATCCCGTCCTGGAAATCGATATGTTCCGCACGGTCATGTTCAGACGCTCCTCCCTGGCTGCCCTTCTGTACTATGCGTCCGTCTCTTCCGTCACATTCTTCATGGCATTGTATCTGCAGAGCATAGGGGGACTCACGGCAACCGAGGCGGGCATCCTGATGATGTTGCAACCGATGGTCCAGGTCCTGCTTACCACTTCCGTGGGGTCCGTGTCGGACAGGATGAGGGACAGACGGATACTGCCCACGGCCGGGGTGGCGTTGACCGCTGTCGGTTCTGCGATGATGATGTCCATCGGAACGGGGTCCTCCTTGCCCTACACGGCGTCCGTCCTTCTCATCTTCGGCCTGGGCATGGCCCTCTTCTCCGCTCCGAACACATCGACCATCATGTCCTCGGTCCCGGACAGGTACCAAGGGGAGGCTTCAGGCACGGTTTGCCTGGTCCGGCAGGCTGGTATGATGGCCTCCATGGGGATCGCCACTGTGTTCGTTTCCGCTTTCATGGGGTCCATGGACACCCTGGACCCTTCGAACTACGGGGAGTTCCTCGGCGCCCTGCACGCGACCTTCGCAGTATGCCTGGCCATGTGCATCGCCGCGGCCACCTTCTCCTGGTTCAGAGAATGAGCGCCGAAGGGCCCCCTGCACCCCCGAGATGCCTTCCGCATCCAGAGATTTATTCACACAGTTTATATCAGGCATTACCGATGAGGTAAGCGATTTGATATGCTGGAGATAGACAGTTCTAGAGGAGAAGGTGGCGGACAGATGGTCCGCACGTCGATCGCTTTGGCTGCTCTTACCGGCACAGAGACCAGACTGATGAGGATACGGGAGAACCGACCGACCAACGGCCTCTCCAAGCAGCATTGCACCGCAGTCTCGGCGGTGGCGGAGATGACCGGATCGGAGGTCACGGGTAACTACCCCGGATCCAGGGAGCTGATTTTCAAACCTGGATCCGTACAAAAGACCCGCATCGAGATGGATATCGGGACCGCCGGCAGCATAAGCCTGGTCCTCCAGGCCGTGCTCCTTGCCGCCAGGAACACCAAGGAGCCTTTGGAGCTGGACATACGCGGCGGCACCAACGTCATGTGGGCGCCGCCCATAGATTCCTACCAGCAGATACTGTTCCCCCTGATGCGCCGGATGGGCATAAACGCCAGCCTGGAGATACTGAACAGAGGGTTCTACCCGGAGGGGGGAGGACGTGTGAAGGTCCGTCTTGAGCCCATAGGGGACATAGAGCCCATGGAGGTTTTCGATATCGGGGAGTTCAGATCGGTCAAGGGGCTGTGCTACATACAGAACCTTCCGGATTGGATGGCCGAGCAGATGATATCCTCATGCACGGCCAAGCTCCCGCGGGACTATGATGCAGACATCGAGATCCAGCGCACCGAGGGGAGCTCGAAGGGCGCAGGCATATCCCTGGTGGCCAAATACGATAACAGCATGCTCGGAAGCAACGTGCTGACCTCCAGGGGGCACCCGGCCAAACAGGCGGGGGAGGATGTCGCCAACGACCTCCTCCAGGAGATGAGGGCGGGATCCACCATGGACGTCCATACTGCCGACCAGCTGCTCCCCTATATGGCCATGGCCAAGGGCAGAAGCGGATTCGTGGTGTCCAGGATAAGCAAGCACTTGCTGAGCCAGATGGATACATTGGAGTCGTTCCTGGATGTGCGGTTCGGAGTGGTAAGGAAGGACGACGGGTATCATTTCTCCGTGTCCCCGGGGGGCTACAATTGAGACCTTTCATACATGTCAACTGCGCCATGTCCGCAGACGGGAAGATAGCCGGGTCCGACAGGAGGCAGGTGCGCATATCCTCTGAGGAGGATATGAACCGCGTGAGACTCCTCAGGAAGAAGTACGACGCCATATTGGTGGGCGTGGGCACTGTGATCTCCGACGATCCGCATCTCACGGTGAAAGGGCTGGGCTACGACGAGAATCCCATAAGGATCGTCCTGGACCCGAAAGGCAGGACACCGGACGACGCCCGCGTGCTGGATGAGACGGCTCCCACTGTGATCGTCACCTCCAGGGACTGCCGGCGCGAATGGGATTGCGAGGAGACCATAAGGTCGGGCGAGGATATCGACCTGGAGGAGGTGCTGGGCATCCTTGCCGAGGACATAGGCGTAGAGAGTGTCCTGGTGGAGGGGGGAGGGGAGACCATCGCCTCTTTCTTCAGGGCGGGCCTGGTCGACCGCTACACAGTGTTCGTGGGAAGCATGATCATAGGGGGCCGCACCGCCCCCACGCCCGCCGACGGCGACGGATGGGTAGCGGAAGGCGGACTCAGACTGGTCCTGAAGGGCTCGGAGGTCCTGGGCGAGGGGGTGCTTCTGACCTTCGACATCAAGGGGCGAGCTCTATGACGAACTTGTAATAGTCGTTCTCGGTGCCGAAGATCTCGCTCCTCGTGACCTCGTACTTCTTACCCATCAGCTTGCTCAGCACCGCCCTGAAAAGACCCTGGCAGAAATAAGAGTTCGAGGGAACGACGAAACCGGGGCTCTTGGCATTGTCCTTTATTATTATGGTCAGCGGCAGGAAGGTGTAGATGCAGACCTCTCCGATGTTGTTGATCTCGTAGAAGTCCTGCACATGTCTTATTATGTCCTCGATCTTGTTGCTGTTTATCTCTTCGGCCATGTACTCCCCGACGCTGTACCCCATGAGTTCCATCATGGGGGCTATGTCGAGACCCGAGGCCGCCACAGCCACTGAGAACGCCCTGACCATGTGCTCGTGGTAATCGCCCCTCGCGCCCGCCATTTCCCGGAAGACCGACTTCGAAAGTTCCAGGCCGGCAGGGCTGGGCTCCTGCGAGGATGCGACCAGCGTCGCGAGGAGAGAGTATATCTTCCTGCGGCTGTCGTTGGGATCGTATTCCGAGGAGATCAGCTTCTCGTTGACCATCTGATCCAGATGGACGGAGAGGGTGGATTGGGCCTTCCCCGTGAGTCCAGATATCTCTGTGGTGGACATGGGGCGGTTGCCGAGTCCTTTCAGAATCTGCAGGTGCAGAGGGTCAGACACCTGCACTAGCCCCTTACCCCCCGCTTCGGAAGTAGAATATATGTGGAAACCTACATAATTCATATCCTCTGGGGTCATGAAGACCAGATATTCTCCAATAATATTTATACTACACTGAAAGCGATATTATATTGGATTCGGACCCGCCGTCCGGGGACCTGCTCCAGCGTGAATCTGTGGTAGTTGTTTCCCGCCCCGAAAACCTCCGACGAAACCGCCCTGAACTCCTTACCCGTGAGGTTACCCATAGCCCTGGAGAAGAATCCCTGGGTGAACCGCCCCATGGCCTCCGCCGCGCGGAAAGTCGTCTCGCACCGGGTGTGGGTTATGACGGACACCGGAGAGTACGAGAATATGCTCGCTTCCCCTATCCCCGCGTATTCGTAGAAATCCCTTAGGCTTGACAGAACGTCCTCGGTCCTGCCGTTCCTGTATTCGTCCGCCAGGGAATCTGCCAGACCGGACCCCAGGTTCTCCATGACGGGTGCCAGGTTTATACCCTCGGCCGTTATGGCCACCGTCAAAGCGTTCAGCAGTAAACCAGGGGCCCGGACCGGATTGGCCGCGAGCCGCTCCAATATCCCGAGATACGATGCACGGGCTCCCTCGTCCCTGCCGACCGAGGCCGCCACAGGGCGGGCCGCCAGGCTGTACACCCGCCTCCTGCCGTCGTCCGGGTCCGGCACGCAGACCACCAGTCCATCGTCGAGCATCGTCTTCAGATGGGACGACACCGTGGACATCGCCCTTCCGGTGGAGACGCACATGTCCTTCGGAGACATTGGCGACTGCGAAAGCTCCTTCAGTATGAGCAGACGGACCTCGTTGGACACCTGTATGAGTCCTTTCTCCGTCGAGTATATCTCTAAACCCCTCAAACTATCGGCCGGGTATGGTCGGGGGCAGTAATAAAAGGGCGCACGGGAACGGGATAGGTTAATTACACGGAATCCGTTAGGAAGCGTCAAGGTGAAGGATTTTGAAAATCTGTTTCAACGGAACGGCAAGAGACATGAGAGCCGTCTGGTTCGAGAACGGCAGAGTCATGATGATAGATCAGAGACGCCTTCCCCACGAGGTCAGTATCGTCGGACTCGACAATCACGTCCAGGTCGCGGAGGCGATCAGGAACATGACCACCCGCGGGGCGCCCTCCATTGGGGCTGCCGCGGCGTACGGGATGTGCCTTGCCGGACTTTCCGGGGCCGACATCGGTGCGGCCGCCGGCACGTTGAAGGCCGCTCGGCCCACGGCTAACGACCTTTTTTACGCCGTCGACCATATGGTCCGGGAGATCGGTTCGGGATCGGACCCGGTTGCCGCCGCCGATGGGTACGCGCAGATGATCGTTGACAAATGCATGCTAATAGGCGGGCACGGTTCCTCTCTAATAGAAGACGGCATGAAGGTCATGACCCACTGCAACGCGGGAGCTCTTGCCACCGTCGACGTGGGCACCGCGCTGGCACCCATCAGGAGAGCCAGGGATCAGGGGAAGGGTGTTTTCGTGTACGTCTCGGAGACCCGGCCCCGCCTCCAGGGGATGCAGCTGACGGCCTGGGAGCTGAATCAGGAGGGGATACCGCATGCCATCATCTCCGACGGGGCCTCCGCGCATTTCATGTCCAAAGGCGTCGGCCTGATTATAACGGGAGCAGACAGGATAGCCGCCAACGGGGACTTCGCCAACAAGATAGGTACCTTCGACAAGGCCCTGGCGGCCCGCGCGCTGGGGATACCTTTCTACGTGGCCGCACCTGTGTCCACGTTCGACTTCGGCACCCCCACGGGCGAAGAAATCGTTATCGAGGAGCGTTCGGAAGATGAAGTCACCGTCCTCAACGGGGTCCGCATAGCTCCTGAGGGGTCCCCGGCCCTGAATCCCGCTTTCGACGTGACCCCCGCGGATTATGTCACGGGATTCATAACGGAGGAGGGGATACTGGGGCCCGGAGAGATCTGGAAGGTGAAGGGATGAACGAGACATTCGCCCGCAGATCCCTCGCAGACATATGCTCCAGGCTTTACGATCGCGGCCTCACGGTCTCCGCAGGCGGGAACATGAGCGTGCGGACGGGGCCGGAGGAGATCCTGATAACCCCGTCCGGTGTGAACAAAGGCATGCTTTCACCCGAAGACATGGTGAGAATGGATATCGAAGGAGAGGTCCTCTCGGGAGGGAAGCCGTCCATAGAACACGGATTCCATCTCGCCCTCTACAGGAGGAACCCGAGAACGAACGCCGTAGTGCATTGCCATCCCCTGTATTGCACCGCCCTTGCGGTGATGAACAGGAAGATAAGATCGGGCCTGACCCCGGAGGGCGTCATACTGCTAGGTGACGTCCCCATGGTCGATTACGAGACCCCGGGATCGGAGGAGCTGATAAGGGCGGTGGAGATGCATTCGGACGCACGCGCCATGCTGATGCGCAGACACGGCGCGCTGACCCAGGGAAAGGACCTGATAGAAGCCTACAACAGGATGGAAGAGCTGGAGTTCCAGGCGAAGCTGCAGATGCTGGTGGGCCGCACGGGGAACCTCCCCCGGTCGGAGATTGAGAAACTCGTCAGGTTGTGATACTCTGTTCCTTGTAACGAAATGGTTCGGTGTTTTCCTATGCGAGGAGAACAGGATAGTTGACAAGAGGCTTATGCCCAATGACCCCGAGGCCGTCGCGGACAAGCTGGCCTCGCTGCAGAGGGGGAACATTCTGCCCGAGGAGAGGGAGCTTGCGGAGGGGAGGACCAAACTGAACGTATCGGAGAGAAGACAGGCGGAGCTGGGCAAGCCTGCTTTCTTCGACTCCTCATTCATAAAGGCCTCCTCCTTCGGATTCAGCGACACCATGATGCATGAGGTCATGGTCAGACTGGGCAGACTTAGAACTTCCGAACCGATACCCAAGGACAGGAACCTTGTTCAAGCCATAAGGAGCCTGGACGATATGATCGAGACGGTCAATCTCCTCAACGAGCGCCTTCACGAATGGTACGGCATGCACTTCCCGGAACTGGGGGACTACGCACGCGACAGAAGGTACGCCGAGCTAGTAGCCAAGCACGGTGAAAGAGCAGGGGCGGCCAAGGAGCTGGGACTTGACATAGAATCCATGGGGTCGGACATGGAGCCCGAGGATATGGCCGCGGTGATGTCCCTGGCTGAAACCCTTTGCAGGGTGTACGACGACAAGGAACGGACCGAAAGATACATCTCGGAGACAGTGACCGGGGTGTGCCCCAACATGTGCGCCCTGCTGGGCGGCCCGCTTTCCGCCAGACTGATATCCCTGGCGGGCGGCCTCGACAGACTGGCCACGCTTCCGTCTTCGACGGTGCAGCTCCTAGGGGCGGAGAAGGCCATGTTCAGACATCTCAAGTCCGGCAAGAAAGGACCGAAGCATGGCGTGATATATCAGAACCCAGAGGTCCACAGGGCCCCCTACTGGCAACGCGGTAACATAGCAAGGGCCCTGGCGGGCAAGGTCCTGATCGCCGCCAAGATAGACAGCTACGGAGGGGAGTACCGCGGGGACATCCTTGTGGAGGAGTTCACAGGAAGGGTGGGGGACATAAAACGCAGATATCCGGATCCGCCCAAGAAGCCCCGCAAACCGGGACAGGGCCGGGGGGGCAGGAAGGGTGGGCGCGGGGGGGCGGGCCCCGGGCGGACCTGACAACAAATATTTAAGTGTAATGAGGATAGGGTAGAGTATGACTATGCGGGTCAACACTATGCTTGGATCGTTCGTGCCATCCTTTGAAAGGGAGATCGACCGCAGGCCTCGCATGGATTGAGATTCAGAGGTGTGTAATCATGTGGGAAATGAAAGAGGTCAGAGAGCTCAAGGTCGGAAGATACGTCAACATAGATGACGAACCCTGCAAGATCATATCGATAAGCACTTCCAAACCCGGCAAGCACGGATCGGCGAAGGCCAGCCTAGACGCCGCGAGTATATTCACGGGCTCCAAGAAATCGCTCAACTGCCCCGTAAGCACCAAGGTGCCCGTTCCGGTCATCGACAAGAGGAAGGGACAGGTACTTTCCCTGCAGGGAGATGAGGTCCAGATCATGGATCTCGAGACCTTCGAGACGTTCTCCATGAAGATCAACGAGGATCACGAGAGCGTCCTGGAGGACGGCGCCGAGATAATGTATCTCGTGGCCATGGGAAGACAGAAACTGATGTGAGGCCGGCCGATGCCTTACGGGACCTCCTACGCTGGAGCGGACTCCGACTACGACGATGCGGACATCGTCATAGTCGGGGTGCCCTATGATCACACATCCTGCTTCAGAGCTGGATCCAGAGAAGCCCCTGCCGCGATAAGAAGGGCTTCGTACAACTTCGAAGAGACTCATTTCGAGCATGGTGTCGGACAGACAAGACCCCGTGTACACGATTATGGCAACTGCGACGAGTATTTCCTGCCAGAGGACATGTTCGACGACGTGAACTTCGCCCTGGGCCCTGCCATAAGGGACGGGAAGTTCACTATAGCCATAGGCGGGGAGCATTCAGTCAACATACCCATAATAAGGAACTTCGACAAGGATGACATCTCACTGATTTCCATCGACGCCCATCTGGACTCCAGGGACGAGTACATGGGTAGCCCCAACAGCCACGCCTGCATAACCAGAAGGGCCGCCGAGCACCTTGGAATGGAGAACGTCTTCGTCCTCGGCGTGAGATCCATATCCGAGGAGGAGCTGGACAGGGACGATGTTATCCCCTACATAGATTCCTACACGATGATGGAGAAGGGCGTGGAGTGGGCGTTCGGACAGGCCCTGGAACATGTCCATAACGAGCGGATATACCTCACTCTCGATATAGACGGCATAGATCCCGCCTTCGCACCGGGCACGGGGACCCAGGAGCCTTTCGGTCTGATGCCCATCGACGTGAAGAAGATCATAAACATGGCGGGAAAGCGCCTTGCGGGTTTCGATGTGGTCGAGGTGTGCCCTCCCGCGGACCCTTCAGGCATAACAGCCAACCTTGCTGCCAGATACATCAACGAGGTCATTGCCGTACACGGCAAGAACCTCGCCAGATGATCATTTCTTCACAGGCGCGCGGCGTTTCTTGACCACCGGGGCGATCTCCTCGGCGGGGACGCCCGCCTTCAACAGGAACCCCCTGGCCGTATCCTCGAACTCCGCGGCCCGGGCCTTCGCCTGCTCCTCATCCTTGGATTCGGAGAATATCCTGAATATGGTCTCCGTGCCGGAAGGCCGTGCCAGCACCCATCCGTTGTCGAAGAGGACTTTGAGCCCGTCCGTTATGTCCGTCCTGTAATCCGGGCTGTATTTCGTCTTTATATGGTCCATGAGGGGCTGCTTGTGCTCGTTGGGGCAGTATATCTTCCTCTTGTCCGTATAGTAAACCGGGAAAGAGGACAGCTGCGTGTGCAGGGGGCCGTTCTTGGCGACGCACTCAAGCATCTTGGCGGCTGCCAGAGCCCCGTCGCGGCAGTACTGATGTTCTGCGAAGATCAGCCCGCCGTTCTCCTCGCCGCCGAACCCTGCTTCGTACTCCATCATCTTCCTGGCGACAATCGGCGATCCGACCGCCGTGTACTTTATTATTCCTCCGGCCTCGTTCACCACATCCTCCACCAGCGAGGAGGAGCTCACCGGAGTGACCACCTTCCCCTTCTTCTTGGAGAGCTCGAACTTGGCTATGAGGGCGAGGCTCTTGTCCCCGCTCACGTACCTTCCCTGCGAGGTGACGAAGACGCAACGGTCCGCGTCCCCGTCATGCGCTATGCCAAGATTGGATTTGGTGGCCTTGGTCAGGGACATGAGGTTCTTGAGATTCTCCTCCGTTGGCTCGCTGAGATGTCCCGGGAACTCCCCCTGCGCGTTGGCGTTGAGGGTGGTCACCCCCACCCCCAGCTTCTTCATGAGAAGCGGGGAGGTCTCATAGGAGGCTCCGTTTGCGCAATCGAGGCATACACGGAGCCTGGCGTTGCGTATGGCCTCGGAATCGACGCATCCTATCACTGCATCGATGTACACGTCGCCTGCGGAGTAGACCCTCTCCATCCCCCCCGTCTGATTCCAGGGCCTGTTGGGGATTTCCGAGAAGAAGAACTCCTCTATCCTCTCCTCGTCCCGCCGGCTGGCCTCGGTGCCGTCCGCGGCTATGCACTTTATGCCGTTGTATTCGGGAGGATTGTGGGATGCGGTTATCATCACGCCGCCCATTATGCCCTCATGTGTCTTGACGAAGTACTGTATGGCGGGGGTCGGCAGGACGCCCAGGTCCAGCACGTCGCATCCCACAGCCATCATCCCGGACATCACTGCTGTTTTCACCATCTCGGCGGACGTCCGGGTGTCGGTGGCTATAGCCACTGCGCCTCCCATGTGAGTGCCTATGGCCTTGCCCATCTGAAGCGCCAGCTGGGAGGTCATGTCTTTGTTTATGACTCCGCGCACCCCGTTGGTGCCGAAAAGCCGTGTCACCTCACGACCTCCTTGATACGATGAGGATCGATATAGTATCCGCACACTGCTTGCAGGTGTCGGCGGCCATCTCCAGGGCCTCTATTATGCTGCGCGTCAGGACTATGCCCTTGGTGTCCATGTCGGAAGTCAGGATGCATTTGAGCACTTTGAAGTAGAGGCCGTCTATGATCCTCTCCTGGTCCTTTATCGCATCCACCAGCCTGAGGGTCTCGTTGCGTTCCCCGCCCATGGACTCTATGGCCTTCAGTAGCATCTTGACCTGCACCACCAGTTCCGCCGTGGCCTTGTTTATGTTCTCCCAGACCTCCCGAGGTACTTCGGCATCGATGTCGCATATCATCTGCACGTAGAGCCCCGCCTCCTTCGCCCAATCCGCTATCGTATCGGACTTCTTGACGAAGTGCAGCAGGTCCTCCCGCTCCTGGGGAGGGAGCTCCCCGGTGGACATCTCGGCGCAGAGGCGGTCCTCTATGCGGTCGGCCTCCCTTTCGCTGACGATCAGACGTTCAACGCATTTGGATGCCTCGGCCCTGTTCCCGTTGGCCATGGCCGAGATCGCCTTATCCACCTCGGTCACCACGTCCGAAATAACGAGGGCGTGCCCCCTGGTGCCGCTCTGCACTAGGTCCCCCTTCCTCCTGGAGAACCAATCCAACATGTTCTTCATATCACTCAAGCCTAATCGCCTCCTCTAGACCCTCCGAAGGCCTTGCGAACACCAATGTCGCTTTCTTGTTGAAAACGAGGAAGACCTCGTCTCCCAACTCGGGGATGTCATCGTCCGCCGGAATATTATACTCTATGTAATCATCAGTGGCCGACAGGGTGCGTATCCTCCAATACGTGCCCATGAAAACCACGTTCCTGACCGTCGCCGGCAGGCCGTCGCTGGCGGTGTAGACGTGCTCGGGGCGCACCGATATCACGACGGGGTCCCCCACGTTGAATTTGGATTTTGCGACCCTCACTATCGTGTCGTTCCTCAGACGCACGGTGGTCTTGCCGGTCTTGGTCTTGCCCACCACGGTACATTCCAGGAAGTTCGTCTCTCCCACGAAGTACGCGGAGAATATGGTCTCGGGGCGCCTGTACATGTCGAGGGGAGTTGATGTCTCGGCTATACCGCCGTTCCTCATGAGTATCATCCTGTCGGACACGGACATGGCCTCCTCCTGGTCGTGGGTCACATGGAGGACCGTTATGCCCAGCTTCTTCACGAGCCTCCTGATCTCATATCTGAGCTCCATCCGGACCCTGGCATCAAGCGCGGACAGGGGTTCGTCCAGCATCAGCATCTTGGATCCCGAGGCCAGGGCCCTGGCTATCGCCACCTTCTGCTGCTCCCCCCCGGAGATCTCGTTCGGCATCATGCCTGCGCGTTCCAGCATATTCACCAGCTCCAGGTATTGCCTGGAGGTCCCGGTCACGGCCTCCGAGTCCAGGTCCCTCACCCTTGGACCGTAACCCACGTTGTCGGATATCGTCATGTGCGGGAACAGGGCTATGTTCTGGAACACGTATCCGGTGTCGCGGTCCTCGATGGGTACATCCGTCACATCCTCCCCGTCCACGAAGACCCTGCCCTCTGTGGGCCTCAGTATGCCCGAGACGATCTTTATAAGAGTGGTCTTGCCACAACCGGACGGACCCAGGATGGTCACGTACTCCCCCTTGTCTATCGTCATGCTTATGTCTTTCACGGCGTAGAGGTCACCGAACTTGACGGAAACATGGTCCAGTTTGATCTTCATTTCAATCCAACCTCAGCTCGTCCTTGATTCCGTTCTCCGGGTAGGGGAACACCGAGGCCTTGGAGGGGCTCCATGTTACCTCCACCTCCTCCCCTACATCGTAATCGTCGTATTTCCTGTTGGGAAGCTTCGACGATATCAGTCCCAGGCCCGGGACGTCGATCTCCACGGTTATGGTCGCCCCCTCGTACAGTATACGGTCTATCCTCCCTCTGAAGGAGAAATCCAACACGGGCTTTGGTTTGGGGATCTTCTGTATCGGCTCTATCCTCTTCGCCTCTGGTTCCGGAGGCTTCTCCGCTTTCACGTGGCTTATCTTGGTGTTGCCTATCTTCACGGCCACCAGCACCTTCGTCCCCGGCTCGTATCCCGGATCCCTGGCCAGAACCGTTATGCCTTCTCCGGCGGATATCCTGGAGGTGCCGTTACCGGCGTAAACCAAGGTACCCTCGAATATGTTGGACCTTCCCACGAAATTGGCCACGAAAGGCGTGGCAGGATTCTCGAAGACCTCCTGCGGGGCCCCTATCTGCACGAACCGCCCATCCCTGATCACGGCTATCCTGTCGGCCATCTCCAGGGCCTCGTCCTGATCGTGGGTGACGTGGATGGAGGTCAGCCCCATGGATTTGGCCAAGGATTTGAGCTCCTTGCGCAGCTCGAGCCTCAGCCTCGCATCGAGCGCCCTTAGGGGCTCGTCCAGAAGGAGCACTTTGGAGCCTGACGCCAGGGCCCTGGCGAGGGCCACCCTCTGCTGCTGCCCACCGCTGAGCTCGTTGGGCAGCCTGGACCCCCGGCCCTCCATATGGGTCATGCCCAGCATGTTCCTTACAAGCTGCTGGCAGCTCTCCTCGTCCCACCCTTTCAGCCTGGGCCCGAACAGAACGTTGTCCTCGACGTTGACCCTTGGGAAGAGAGAATAGCTCTGCGTGAGCATGGTGGCCTCTCTTTCATCCACCGGCATATCGGTCACATCCTTCCCGTCGAAGTATATGCGTCCTTCGTCCGGCGAGGTCAGGCCGCAGATGATCCTCATGCAGGTCGTCTTCCCTGCTCCCGTGGGGCCCAGTATGCACAGGTATTCCCCATCCGCTATATCGAGGGTCAGACCGTTGGCGCCGACGGTGTCGCCGAACATCTTGGATATGTTCTCTAGGCGTATCTCAGGCACCTTGCTTCCTCCTCCCTGTAAGATACCTCACACCGAACATCAGGATGAAACAGATCACGATCAGAATCATTGCCGCCACCGCCCCCTGGTAGTATTGACCCTGCTCAATGAGGTCCATTATGTAGACGGGGACGGTGACTACATCCTTGGATATGGATATGGTCGCGCCGGTCTCGCCCAGGCTCCGCGTGAAGGCCAATATGGCCCCCGCTATGACGGAGGACTGCACTATCGGCAGCAGGACCTTGGAGAAGGCCCTGAAAGGTTTGGCTCCCAGTGTCCTGGCCACCTCCTCGTAGGATGGATCCACCTCCGATATGGCGCCGGTTATGTTCCTTACCACAAGAGGGTACGTGAAAGATATGTGGCCCAGGGTGACCAGGAAGAAGGCGGCGCCCGCCGGCAGATTGAAACTTCCCCAGAACATGCTTAGAGAGAGTCCCAGCACCGTGGTGGGTATTATCAGCGGTATGTTGACAAGGTTGTCCAGAAGAACGCCCAGGCGGGTGTTCCCGTTCCGGGCTATGTAAATCGCCATCGGTATACCGAAGACTATGTTGAAAACGACAGCGATTCCAGCTATCGCGAAGGATATGCCTATGGCGCCGAAAAGGGAGTTCAGGTCCGCCACGCCAGATGGTGCGGTCAGGTACGCGAATATGTAGAAAGAGGGCAGTATGACGATGACGAAGAGGAAGACGAAGGTGAGTATGTCCTTCGAGCGGGCCGCCAGCCCTTTGCTGAGCCTCCTCTCCCATACGGGCCATACCTTGGTCCAGGGCAGCCTGAGCCTGTTCATCATGTATTTCGCTACCAGGAGGAGTGCCACGGCCAACACTATCATTATCACGCTCACGACTATCAGCGCGCCCGTGGGATCCGCCCCTGGGAGGTCCTTCATGTACTTTATGAAGGTCGGGCCCGTGAAGAAGGAGGAGCTCACGCCCAGCATCTGCAACGCTATGTACGTGCCCCCGGTCTCGCTCAGGGACCTGGCGAAACAGAGGATGAACCCAGTGACCAGCCCCGCCCTGAAGAGCGGGAGCGTTATCGTCCTGACGGCAGTCAGACGCGAGGCCCCCAGGGTCATGCCGGCGGTCTCGAAGCTGGGGTCTATCTGGTCCAATATGCCTGCCAGCGAACGGACCATGTACGGGAACGTGAATACCGTGTGGAGCAGTATCACGATGAGATAGGGGCTCATCACGAGCCCGAGCCCGGGTATTGCCACGCCCTCGGGGGCGCCCCAGAACATCACCACGGATATGCCCACCGCAGCCGTGGGGAACGCCAGAGGCATGTCTATAAGGGTGTCCAGGTACCTCTTCCCCCTGAAGCTCCTCCTGACGAGTATCCACGCCATTGGCAGGCCCACCACGATGTCCAGGATAGTCACTATCAGGGCTATGCTGAAGGAGTTGGACACCGCCCCCCATATCATGCCAGTCATGGTGGGGTCCCCGAGCACCTCCGAGACGGACTCCCACTCTATGACGGCCTCCAGCAGGACGAAGACGGCCGGTATTATTATCAGAGTTAGGAATATTATAAGAGCGGCGGAGAACCATCCCTTCCTTATCCTGGGACTGCTGGATAAATCATCTATCCTTTTGAAGATGGACATGATCAGGCCGCCTGAAAGTGTTACGGCGCGACCCTATAAAACCGTTTAGGGACGCGCCGGTGGATCGATCACAGAAGTGAAGGCTCGATCAGATTATCGATATGCTGACCACGTTGTTGCCGCGGAGGACCACCGAGCCGAGACGCCTCTGCTCCTGGTTGGCCGTGCGCTCCTCGGTGTCCTCCAGGACCATGTTCATGTACTCATCGAATCCGGCGAGCTTTCCCTCAAGGACCCTGTTGTCCTTGAGGAGGAGCGACACGCGCTTGTCTATTGACTTTTCCAGTAAAGCGATGGGCATGACCATATAAATCAGGACTGCTAACCGCGGTGGACGATATAAATGTTGGTATAAGCGCGGATTGCGGGGTCATCCATCCCGGGAGTTCCTCTCGATCCAGGTGCGGATGTCCTCTTTCCTTGTGCTGCCTATGCCGAAATACTCCGCGAACTTCTTCGTGGTGGTCAGCTCAAGGGTCTGGCCGGACCTCTTCCCGGAGACGAACCCCGACTCCATGAGGGCCTTAACATCGTCATACGTCCTGGATCCCCTGGTGCGGAACAGATCCGACTGCAACACGGGCTGGTTGTACGCTATGGTGCTTAAGGTCTTCCGGAGCGCCGCCGGGAGCTCGGACTCGCCGAACCTGTCCGCATATTCCGCGTATTCGGGACGGAGCATCATCCTGTAATCCCGGCCCAGTTTGGCGATCATGATCGCGGAGTCCCTCTGCCCGTACGCCCTGATTAGATCGAACAGGGCCAGCCTGACCTCCTCCACCGGCGAATCCAGCTTTCCCGCGATGTCCTGGATGCTGAGGCTCTCGGCGCTGGAATACAGCAATGCCTCCACAGCGCCTTTGACGGACACCTCAGATCACCGCCTCGGTGACCCTCTGCCCGGGGGATGTATCCTCCACCTTGCCGGACATCCAGTCGAGCTTTATCTCAACGAAGATCTCCCCGTAAGGGAGCACGTCCTGCCAGACCGCGAGCTTGCCGTTCCTGACCAAATGGAGCACGGATACGAACGTCCTTATATTCTCAGTGATGTCCCCGGTGTAGAGGTCGGACATGGTTATCGCCCCGGTGCCGAGCTTCTGTATCCTGGACCAGACGCCTTCCACGACCTTCTCGTCGTCCTCGTCGTGGGCCTTGTTGTCGAACCTCCTGTCCGCGGGCCGGGGCGCTGCCCTCTGCCTCTCCCTCTCCTCCCGGACCGCGATCTCCTCCCTTGCCTCCTCGAACGCGTTCAGGAGTTCTATCATCGTGACGGGGCGGGTCGGTTCCCTGCGGTAGGTCTCCCTGAGCTCGACCTCCGGCACGAAGAGCCTCTCCCCGGGATCCTCCCACTCGGGGGCCTCCTCGAAGGGGGCGGGCTCCGGACCCTCGACCTTCGTGAGCGTGCGGTCTGACTGCATCCTGAGTACCTTCCAAGCCATCAGTATCAGCTTACCCGCCACTATCATGTCGAACGTGTTCTCCTCGACCTTCGTGCCGTACAGGCGCACGAACTCGCGGATGTCTATCTCCCAGGGATCGAGTTCGTTCTCCAGTACAAGACTGAAAACCGACCTAACGGCCTCATCCACAGGGTCCTGGAGCCTTTCCCCGGACCTCTCCTCCCTGAGTATGCCAAGGTACCTGTCGATCCTGCCGCTGTCCGCGGAGTCATCGATCAGCGCCTTGTGGAACAGCAGATGCTGCTCCATGTCATTCACCGTCATAGTGTTCCCATCCATTTTCATCCCTTCCCTGTATCTTCGACCTTGTTCTGTTTCCTTAGTGATTCGGACTCGTACTTGGATACCTCTGTCAGGTCGGGCTGCATTATGACCTTGCTTATGCCCGAGGGGGGCCTGGAGACACCTATCAGATGCTCCGCGATCGCCAGCGTCACCTTCCTGAGGGACACCTGTATGAACTGTGCGCTGGAAGAGCTCTCCTTGACCCTGGCCGCAACCATCTCCGCGTTGACCGAATCCAGGAACATGTCCACCTCGTCCAGCACGTAGAACGGGGACGGTTGATACTCCTGTATCGCGAATATGAACGCCAGGGCCGTGAGGGACTTCTCGCCTCCGGAGAGGGCCTCCAGCCTCAGCAGCTTGCCGTTCTTCGGCTTGGCGTTTATCATCAGGCCGCCGATGAACGGATCCTCTTCGTATTCCAGCTTCATGAAGGCTTCGCCTCCGCCGGAAAGCTGTGCGTAGACCTCTTTGAAGTTGGTGTTTATCGCATCGTAGGCCTTCATGAAAAGGCCCTTCTTCTGCGAGTTCAGGGACTCCGTGAGGTCCGTGAGGTCCTTGATCTGGTTACGGAGCTTATCGCAGTCCCCGGAGAGGCTGTCGTACCTGGACTTCCTCTCGTCGTAATCCTCTATGGCCCGGAGGTTGACGTTCCCCATCCTCGTGATGACGCTCTCGCAGGACCTGATCGTCCGCCTTATCTCCTCCTCCGAAGGCAGAGGCGCGACCACCTCCGCCCTGACCGTCAGCACCTCGGCCTCCAGGCCCTCCACCTTCGCGCGGGATATCTCCAGGCTAGCCTGGGTCCCGGCCTTTATGCCCTCCAGGGTCTCGATCCTGTCCGCCGTGTTGGACTTCTCGCTCTCCGCCTGGTACTTCCTGCCCCTGACGGAGTCCAGGTCGTCCCTGAGGCCCTGTATGCCCTTCTCCATCTCCCTCTCGATCAGCCTGAGCGCGTCCAGCTCCACCTGGGCCTCTCTGCAGGATGATTCGTACCTCTTGATGTCCGCCTCATCGGCGTCCATCCTCTTCTGCACGGACGCCGCCTGCCTTTCCAGGGATTCGCGCTGGGCCTCGATCCCTTTCCTCTCGGCCTTCAGGTCGTACATCTGCCGTGAAAGCTCGTTCACCTCGTTGTTAATTTCGAATACCGCTTCCCTCGCCTTCGACATCCTCTCCTGCATGCCTGCCGGAGCTATCTCGTTTATGCGGTCCCGCACGGCCCTCCTCTCGGTTCTGAGGTCCTCGAGTCTGGACGATGCCTCGGCGAGCGCCGACCTCGTCGCGGCGAGTTCTACCGATGCCTCTTCGAACCGGCCGCGTTTGGCTTCCAGCTCCTTCGAGAGGCGTTCCCTGTTGCCTCTGAGCTCCCTGATCTGTGCCTCCAGCCTCCCCAGCTTGGAGGAGGCTTCCACGGAGCCCACCGAAGCCGCCCTCATCTCGTTGTCCGCGGTGCGTATTTCCTCTCTGATGTCCCTCAGCCTCAGGTTGACGGATTCCAAGGCCTCGTTGGCCGCCCTGAGCTCCGATCCCACCCTGTCCAACTGGGATTCGGAGGCGGTGCCGAATTTCATGATGTTCTGGGGGCTTATCGTCCCTCCCACCATCGCACCGGATGCCTCCAGCAGCTCTCCTCCCTTGGTGACGATCCTTATTCCGCCCATTATGCGACGGGCATCCGCCAGCGATTCGGCCACCAGGGTGTCCCCGAAGACGTACCAGAATGCGTTGGCGTACCTCTGATCGTAGTCCATCAGGTCCGTGGCGTAGCCCAGGGTCTCCTTCAGCACCATTATGGCCTTTGCCCTGGGCTTCCCGCCCATCATCTTGGAGAGCGGGAGGAATGTCACCCTCCCGAGCTTCTCCTTCTTGAGGAACGCTATGCCGTCTGCGGCCACGTCGTCATTGTCCACGACCACCGCCTGCATCTTGGATCCTGCGGCCACCGCCAGGGCGGTCTCGTACCCCGGATCCACCGTGGCCAGCTCCTGTATGGTCCCGTGTATCCCCTTCATGGCCCCCTTGTCCCGCAGCTCCAGTATCGCTGCCACGGCGGCGCTGCCCCTGTTGAACCTGTCCGCCGCCTTCTTCTCGGCGGACAGGGCGTTGTACTCGTTGCTGAGCCTGCGGACGGCGGAATCGAGTTCCTCCTTCTGCCTCTCCAGCTCGGCCTCCCTGCCCTTATCCTCGAGTATCCTCTGCGAGATTGCCGCTACACCGCCCGCCGGACCGGCTTCCTTCTTCACCTGCTGATAGTTCCATTCCGCATCCTTTATCTCGAAATCCGCGGATTGCACCTGTTCGTCCAGAGAGGCCATCGAGCGGCTGGCGTCGTCCTCTGAGGCCTCGGCCCGAGATACCTTGACCTGGGCCTCGTGCTCCTCCCTCTCCGCTTCGTCTATCTCGGAGTCCAGCTCCTGAAGCCTGTTCTGGAGGATCGTGTGCTCGCCGCCCCTGTCCTTCATCTCGTCGCCTATGCGATCGTTCTCGTCCTTCGCGGCGTCCAGTCTTTCCTGGACCGATGCCAGGGACCTCTCGGTCTCCGCAATCGCGTTTATGCATGTCTGAAGGGCGGCGCCGTTCTCCCCTAGGGACTCCTTGAACGATGCAAGGAAGCTCTCCTGCTCCCCCCTTTCGTCGCGGGCCCTCTCGATGCGGTCGCTCATGGTCGCCAATCTGATCTTCACGCCGTCTATACTCTCTTTGAGCTCCCTGTACTCGGGGCCGACCTTCCCCTCTATCTCGGCCTCCTTTGAACGAATCTCCTCTTCGAGGCGAACGATCTGGGCGGCCAGATCCTCTTTCCTCTTCCTCAGGGAGAGCATGGCCTCGTCGTGCCTTGCGATCTGCTCCCTGAAGTGCTCGGCCTCGGCCCTGGCCGTCTCCAGCTGCCGGTGCACGAGCTGTGCCTTGGCCAGATCCAGCTGGTCCTGGGCGGCCAGATATTTCCTGGCCGCCTCGCGGTCCTTCTCCAGCTGTTCGAGCTGCGCCCTCAGCTCGTTCATTATTATGCCTATCCTCTCGAGGTTGGACACCGCCTCCTCCCTCTCCTCCTTCGCCTTTCCGATATCCTGGTCGTAGGAGGCTATCCCGGATATCCCGTCTATTATGCGACGCCTCTCGAGGTTGCCTATCTGGACGATGTTTGTGACGTCGCCCTGCTGCACCATGTTGTATCCTTCCGCGGAGATCCTGGCCTTGGTCAGCAGGCTGTCGAACTCCGACATGGAGGACTTCCTGTCGTTGATGTAGAAATATGAGCTGTAGTCTTCGCTGTTCGTCCTGGAGACCCGGACGTGGCGGGTGAGCCGGACCGTGTCGGAATCCCAGGGTATCATCCTGTCGGTGTTGTCGAAGACCAGTGAGACTCTGGTGAAATCCGACCTGTTCTTTGTCTTCCCACCGTCGAATATGAGATCTGTCAGCCTGCCGGCCCTTATGGCCTTCGAGCTCTTGGGCCCGAGGACGAAAAGTATGGCATCGGTTATGTTGGACTTCCCCGATCCGTTCGGACCGGTGATCGCCGTGTATCCCTCAAGTAGAGGGATCGTCAGTTTCCCACCGAAGGATTTGAAGTTCTCCAACTCAATCTGCTTTAAGTACACGCTGCACCCCGCTCAGGAGGCCGACCCGGGGCGCGTCCGCGCCCCCAACTGCATCCCCGTCCGTGGTCACGGACACACTATACATCGCGTGCATACGTATAAATACGTTTTTCGCAAGAACACTTCTGTGGCACGTCAGAGAAGCCCCGGTATCTCGCCTACTGACCCGACGACGTAAGTGGGACGCATTGAAGATCCCCGGAGGTCCTCCTCCGTCGTCTCCCCCGAAAGAACCAGTATCGACCTGATACCGCAGTCCTGAGCCATCCTCATGTCCGTATACAGACGGTCGCCGACCATCACCGTGCTTTCCCTCTCCGCACCCATCTCGGCAGCCGCCATGTCCAGCATCAGGGGGTTGGGTTTCCCGACCACCGTGGCCTTCCTGCCCGTCAGGTACTCGAACATGCATATGAACGCTCCGATGTCCACATCGTAACCTCCCTCCGTCGGACAGAGGTCATCCGGATGGGTTGCGACGAGCTCCGCTCCGGCCATGATGAAGCTGTAGGCCTTGTTTATCTTGTCGAAGGTTATCGTCCTGTCGAAAGTCAGCAGAACTATGTCTGGGTCTTCTTCCGTGAGAGGTATCCCTGCTTCCCTCATCTCGTCCTGCACCTCCGGGGTGGCCAAGACATAGACCCTCTTCCCCGGGCGCTGATCGAGAAGGAACCTCTCGGTAGCCACCGCCGATGTGAGTATGTTCTCGATGGATGCATCTAACCCCATGTCCCTGACCTTCTCCAGATAATAGCCGCGGGAGCGGGAGGAGTTGTTGGTGAGGAACACGAAAGGTATGCCCTTCGACCTGAGGAAACCGATGAACTCGGTGGCCCCGGGTATGACCTCCCCTCCGATGTACACGGTCCCGTCCATGTCGATGACGAAACCGGAAACATCTTCGATCATAGGAACTCCCGCTTTATCATTCTGATCGTCATCCTGAACGCCTCCCTTGATTCGCGACTGTATATGCAGGCCGCAGGATGGAATGTGGGTATGAATGCTATGTCCCTTCCGCCCGCCTTTATGGTCATCCTGGTGTTCACGATGTCCTTCATCCTTCCCTCGTATCCCGCCAGGTCCCTGCAGGCGGACCTCCCGAGACCGACCACCACCCTGCTGCCGCATATCTCAGAATCCAGGAAGGGCCTGCATGCGACCATCTCCTCCGGCGTCGGGTCGCGGTTGCCCGGAGGACGGCACTTCACTGTGTTCGTTATGAGCACGTCGGAGCGGCTGACACCCTCTTCGGACATCATGCGTTCCATGAGTTTTCCGGACCTTCCCACGAACGGCCTCCCCGTGAGGTCCTCGGTCTCCCCCGGGGCCTCCCCCACGAACACCACCCCGGAGGATGGATCCCCGTCGGGCAGCACTATGCGGGTGCGTTCCCTGCACAGGGAACAAAGCGAACAGTCAGGCGACGGCCTCATATCCTGCCCTTCAGAAGCTCGGAGGAAGTGACCAGGGGAGAGAGCACCACACCTATCTGGTACAGCGCCTCCGGGCCTCCTGACTCACGGTCTATGACCGATATCACGTCCCCCACGACTGCTCCTCCGTCCCTCAGCGTGCGTATGGCGGATATGCTGGAGCCCGCCGTGGTTATCACATCCTCGGTGACCAGCACCCTGTCCCCCTCTTCCAGTATGCCCTCGATGAGCTTCCCGGTACCGTGGTCCTTCTTCTCCTTCCTGACCATCACGAAAGGTATCCCGGTTTCCAGGGAAAGGGCCGCGGCCAAGGGCACGGACCCGAGGACCACACCGGCTATCTTGTCAGCCACTATGCCCTTCTCCTTCATCTTTTCGGCCATCAGCTCGGCTATCAGCCGGAGCATGCGCGGCTCGGTGCTGGCCCTCTTTATGTCTATGTAATAAGGGCTCTTGACCCCGGAGGCCAATATGAACTCTCCGAACTGCAGTGCCCCGCATTCGGCAAGCGCGTCTCCCAGATCCTTTCTCATATGATCACCACGGTTCATCCTTGAGGCCCCACCTGTAGGCGACGTTATTGGCCACACGGTGCACGCCGAACATTATCGCCAGAAGGAACAACAGGGCCAAGATGTTCCATCCCTCTATATAATTGCCGTAAACCCAGTGGGGGAAGAGAACCCCGGTGACGATGAACGCCCCTATCACGAAGTCGTACTGGTCCATTACCGGGAACTTCTCGCCCCTCCCTATGCCCAATCTCCTCTTGAGGAAGGAACCGAGCATATCGCCGAAAAGGGCTCCAAAAGACAGACACAGCAGTATCCCCACGTTCGACCAGAACGGTCCGTAGCCCCAGTAGTCAGACGGATCCCAGAAAGAGGATATCCCGATGAGCAGAATGCCCAGCAGAACCCCGGAAAGGGCTCCTCCGAACAGACCCCTCCAGGTCTTTCCGTCCCCCAGGATCCTTCTGCCGTCCTTCATGCTCCTGCCGAAATCCACGGGCGTACCGCCTCCGAATATGACCGCTGCGGAGTTCGGTAGCATCGCGGGGAGGAACAGCCAAAGACCCGACAGCATTATCGTCAGGATACCTGCAACATCCATCTTATCGGGGGCCTATGACCTATCGACGGTATAATCCTTTCATCTCTCCCCCACATCGGCGGAATGCCGTCGGCTACGGCATGCCGCAGGGACAATGATTAAAGATTATGCTGTAGGTCCCTGCAGCATGTATATCCTTGACAGCTCCGCGCTGTTCGCGATGCAGGACCTTCCCGAGGGGGATGCGGTATGCCCTCCCGGCGTCGTAGAGGAGCTCAGGAGGTATCGCGACCCCAGGTTGGATCTCTGGGGCGACATGCTGATCGTGTCCGACTGCACGGAGGCCTCCGTGAAGAGGGTAAATGATGCTGCCAGGAGGAGCGGGGACCTGGGGAGGCTGTCTCCCGTGGACATATCGGTTCTGGCCCTTGCGCTGGACCTGGAGGGCACGATCCTCACCGACGACTTCTCCATACAGAACGTCGCCTCGATCATGGGTATCGGGTACAGGGCCGTGGGCACTTCGGGGATAAAGAAGGTGGAGAGATGGAACTATCAGTGTCTGGGGTGCGGAAAATGGTACAAGGAGAGGCTGCCCGAATGTCTGATATGCGGATCCCAGCTTCGTTCCCGCAGGAAGAGATGATCAGGGGAATATGCTCCTGCAGCGTATCAGTTTTCCCATCCTGCGGCCTCCCAGCATGCGCATGCAGATCGCTGTCCTGGCATCCGAGCCGAAAGCGAACGTGTCCGCCAGCTTCTTGTTGAACACCGCTTTCTTCAGAGGCTTCAGCATGATATCACGCCATTCCCTCTGGTAATCATTCAAAGGCCTGCCGTTGAGGATGTGGTCCCCGGCGACGCTGCCGCATATTCTCCCGGCTATCATGGCCGTGGGTATGCCTCCGCCGTTGACCGATATGACGTGTCCGGCCGCATCCCCGACCACCATACCGTTTCCCGAGACCGTCTCCGATATGGGACCTTCGGAAGGGACGAACTTGCCCTCCGTCCTGCCCATGGTCTCGAGACCGTGCCTGCCGGCGAAGGAGTCGAAATAGCCGCTGAGGCTTCCGCTGGCGAATCTGGGGGAGAAACCCACCCCTACATTGGCCTGTCCTTTCTTGGGTATTATCCAACCGTAGGCCCCGGGTGCCACCCCTCCGAAGAACATGACGATGCAGGGGTCGAAATCCCCTTTGGCCTGCGCCGTGACCGCGGGATAGGGCATCCTGTTCGCGGGGAGACCGAGGCTCCTGGCCACCCTGGAGCCGGGGCCGTCCGCTCCCACGACGACCTTGTACTGGATGTCGCCCAAGGCTGTGACGGCCCTTCCATCCTCTATCCTTTTGAACAGACAGTCGGTTATCAGCTCCGCCCCTTCCTTCTCGGCGAGGGATACGAGATGCTTGTCGAAACGGTCCCTGTCTGTGGTGTAGCCGCTGAAATCGAGCAGCGTGCTCCTCATCTTCGGATCCACCAGTCTTATCCCCTCCAGTTCACGGAGACGAAGATCCCCGGGGACCTCGAAAAGGGATTCCAGATCCGCTGCCTTCGGGAACATGTCCCCTATCTCCTCCGAGGAGGGGAGGAACTCACCGCAACGCACGGGGACGCCCACTTCGGGCCTCCTCTCTATCATAGTCACACTGAGCCCCTTGGCCGCGGCGAAACGGGCGGTCGTGCTTCCGGCCGGACCTGAACCCACGATCAGAACATCGGTCTTATGGAAAACCATGCACCATCACCTGTCACGGCGGACCACATAGTTCGCAAGATCCACCAGGGCATCCTTGTAGACCGAATCCTCGAGAACGGACAGGTACGATATGGCACGGTCGGCGTATCCGTAGGCCTTCTCCCTGCATCTTTCGACGGCATCGGTCTTCTTCATCAGACCTATGACCTCTTCCACGTCATCTTGGCTTGTGCCGTCCCTGCTGAATACGGAGCGTATCCTGTCCCCGTAAACAGGGTGCCGCATAGCATATATCACGGGCAGAGTGGGTTTCCCTTCTATCAGGTCCACGCCTATCCTCTTGCCGGTCTTCTCGGTATCCCCGACGATGTCCAGAGTATCGTCGATTATCTGGAAAGCCAGGCCTACATCGAGGGCGTAATCGCCTATGGCCTCTATCGTGTCATGATCCGCACCGGACAGATACGCCCCGGATTTGGCCGCGGCCACTATGGGCATCGCGGTCTTCCCACGTATTATCTCGATGTAGTCGGCCTCCGTCACGCGGGGGGTGTGCTCGAAGTCCTTCTGTATGAACTCGCTCTCCCCCATGGCGGCGGATGCCTCCACCACGAAATCGACTATCGCAGAAGAGGACCTGCCCAGAAGCCGGAATCCCATGGCGAACATGAAATCCCCCGTTATTATGGAACGGCTGATCGAATACTGCCTGTAGAGAGCCTTGCGGCCTCTCCTGAGTTCCCCCTGGTCGTTTATGTCGTCGTGTATTAGGGTTGCGCTGTGTATGATTTCAAAGGCTGCGCCGACGTTTATGACCTCTCGCTTGTTCCTCGCCCCGCCGCATGCTAGGTGCGAGAGGATGCATACCGCGGGCCGGATCTTCTTCCCGCCGGTGGCCACCATGTATTCGCACATCTCTTTCAACTTTGGTTCGTTGGATTGCAAAGCCTTCGCCATCGCTTCGTCGACAGCAGCCATCTCGTCAGAGATGGATTCGTACCAAGGTTGACCCATGGGCGTATGAAGGTGGAGACGTACTTAATGTTTTCTTTTAATAAGCGGACCGGGTGTTCCAGGGCTTCCGATGGCCTATGAGCTCACTCTATCTCTATGGTGACGTTCCTCTTCAGACCCAGATCTCCGGCGACCTCTACAGCCTTTATCATGGCACAGGGAACCGGGCATGCCGCGTGAGGCAGCCTTTCACTGGCCCACTTGTATATGACGGTCTCGTTCATGGGGGCCTCCACCTCGGTGTACGGGCTGACCGGCTCCATTATCCATGTCATCCTCAGTATGTTCGGGCAGTCGCTCTTCACATCCAGCTCGACAAGGCCCATGTCGTTCTGCTTCGCGTGTATGGTGGTTATCATCTTGCATACCCCCGCGTCGACTCTCACATTGCATTCGTTGACCATCTCGATAACTCCGTGATATACTATTAATACCTGGTATTAAATGGATATCATGTTATATATTCATCTAAGTTTCCGGAGATATATTATGGACCACTCGTGCACCGTATACAAGACCATGGACTATCTGGCCAAGAAATGGACGATCATGATACTGCTGGAGTTGCACAAAGGCCGGGAATGGAAGAGGTTCTCAGAACTCAAGGCATCCATGAAGGATATCACGCCCAAGGTCCTTTCATCGCGTCTGAAGGAGCTCGAAGACGAGGGCCTGGTGGAGAACCGCATGGACAGCACCGCCTTCCCGGTGAGAAGCGAATACAGACTGACGGAATCGGGGAAGGACCTCATGAATGTGATACACGATATCAAGATGTGGGCGCTGAGATGGAAGATACAGAACGAGCCCTGTAAACATCTGGATTGCAGACTCTGCGTGCTCTGAGCGTGATTCTTTGGATATAAGGGAAGATATCGCTGACCTGATGGCCGGATGCGTGGGATGCGGACAGTGCCGGGAGGTCTGCCCTTCGCTTCCTTACGGAGGTTCCGACCCCATGGCCGTCATGAACGGGGAGGACGGCAACGTTTTAAGCTGCATGGGGTGCGGCAGGTGCTCTTCGACTTGCGGGTTCACCGACCCCCACAGGGTGATGATGTATATGAAACACCGTGAATCGGGTGCCTCCGTACCTGATTCCTTCCTCCGATCCGGGTTCGTGATGCCTGTGGCCGATCATCCCTCACGCGGAGAGCTTTCTCCAGAGTGGAGAGGGGATGATGTGCTCCTGATGGCCGGATGCACCGTGGAATGCAGACTCCCGTTCCTCAAACATGCCGGCGCGAAGGCGCTGGAGGCCATCGGTATAGCCTGCGGCGATCTTCCAGGATCCTCCTGCTGCATGTTCCCCGTGCCTCTGAGAGGCCTCACCGAAGGTGAGCGGGACTCCTATAAACAAAGGATGGGTCGTTCCGCCGGAGGGAAGGGCATCGTCACGCTCTGCCCCGGATGCTCCCACGAGCTCTCCGAATCCGGGGTGAGGGCCGAGAACATCGTTCACACCCTGTCCAGGAATACTTACAGGATATCCGGGTTGAACAGACTGTCACTAAAGGTCGCCATACAACCGGGATGCCGCGACGATGTGACGGTCGAGGACATCAAATCGATTGTTCTGGCTACAGGCGCCTCCTATTCTGGCAACAGCACAGGATGCTGCGGTAAGACAATCAAAGGGATATCCGAGGTGCTTATGAAGGAGAGACAAAGGGAGATGGAGGGAGCCGACGCGGTTGTGGTTGCCTGCCCTTCATGCTTCTCCAGATACGACTCCGCTACCGATGGAGTACCTGTCCTGCATGTCTCCGAGCTCGTGGCCCTGGCGTATGGCGACCGGTCGACCCTGAAGTACCACATGATACCTCCTGACTTCTGACCCATAAACAGCAGCACGCGTCCGACCGCGGGCACCTCCGGTATAATTCGGATATCAGAAAAATGGGGTTTGGGTTAAAGGGTTTTCCGGGGACGTCCTCAGAAGAACGCCGCTGCCGCATTCGCACAGAGATCGAGGATCAGTTGCGGATAGACTCCCAGCACTATCACGAACACCAGACACAGCACCATGGCCGCCATGAAGGTCTTGGGTATCTGTATCTTCTCGGCATCGTCCTTCGGCTTGTCTATGTACATGGTCTTGACGACCTTCGTGTAATAGTACAGCGAGATTGCGGAGTTCAGTATCGCAATGAATGCGAGCCAGACCCATTGGGACATCACACCGGTGGCCGGATCGTATATCGCTGCGGAGAACAGGACGAACTTCGATGTGAACCCTGCCAGCGGCGGGATGCCCGCCAGGGAGAACAGGAACAGCATCATCGCGAAAGCTATGAGCGGTGCCCTCTTGGCGAGTCCTTTGTAGTCCGATATCCTCTCTCCGAGACCGACGTTGATCAGTGCCGCGACCACGATGAACGCTCCGCCCTTCATGAAGACGTGCGTGAACATATGGAAGAGTCCGCCTGTGAGCGCGTACTCGTTCATGACCGCGAGGACGATCATTATGTAGCCGGCCTGTGCGATACTGGAGTATGCCAGCATCCTCTTGATGTTCGTCTGGGTTATCGCCACGACGTTTCCTACCGTCATGGTTATGGCCGCGATTATAGCGAACACGTACTGTATCTCGGCTGTGGCGAACGCGGTCTGTGCGACGACGAACAAGATAAGGAATATCTTGAAGAACACGACCAGACCCATCTTCTTGGAACCTGTTGCCAGGAACAGAGAGACGGGGGTCGCGGCCCCTTCGTACACATCCGGTGCCCACATATGGAACGGAACAGCCGCTATCTTGAACCCGTAACCCGCGATCATCGTGATCATCGCGATGACGAAGGCCCAGGAGAACTGGGCGGTGGCCAGGGCGGCTCCGATATCCATCAGGTTGGTGGATCCGGTAACTCCGTACAGCAGGGATATACCGTAGACGGTCAGAGCCGTCGACAGACCTCCGATGATGACGTACTTGACCGCTGCCTCGGCGGCGCGGGGGTCGTTCCTCTTCATGGCCACAAGCGCGTAGGACGAAATGCTCACGACCTCCACTCCGACGAATATCGCTATCAGATCGGAGGCTGTCGCAACGAACATCATGCCTGTTGTGGCACCGAGCAGCAGGGAGTAATAGGCTCCCACATGCATCCGGGTGGTCTCGATGCTGGATCCGGAGATCAGCACCGCCAGGAACACCACTGTCTGGAACAGCAGCAGCATCAGACCCGAGAACGCGTCGAAGGTGAACAGGGACCCGTATGTTCCCGTGTATCCGGCTTCTAGCATCAGGAAGGTCATTATCGCAGATGCTGCGATCACGACCAGTGATGCAGCTGGCAGCAGCCTCCTGCTCTTCGTGATGAAGTACAGGGCGGGCATCACCAGTGCGCCTATGATCATTATGACCATGGGCATCATGGGTGCGAAACTCCCGAACATGTCCGTTATCATATCATCACCCCCGAGATGAATCCCTGCGAGAACGTCTGGATCACTCCGAGGGCCAGATCAGGCCAGAGACCAAACAGCGCAATGAGTGCGCACACGACTCCGAGGGCCAGTCCTTCGGACAGGCTCACATCGTGAACGTGAGCGACGTCTATCTTATCGGTCTCCTTCCCGAAAAGCGTCCTCTGCATGGCCCAGATGTAGTATCCGGATGTCAGCAGAAGCGACAGCAGGCAGAAGATTATCAGCCATATCATGTCGATGGACACGGTGTACTCGTAGAACGAGAATATTACGCCGAACTCACCCCAGAACCCGACCAGTCCAGGCAGACCCAGGGATGCCATGAACCCGAACATCATGAACGCCGAATATATCGGCATCTTAGCCGCGAGTCCTCCGAGGAGAGGGATCTCCCTCGTACCGGCGTTGTGACCGGTAAGGCCGCATACCATGAAGAGGACCGTGGTTATGAGTCCGTGGGCGAACATCTGGAATATGGCGAAAGTGACCCCTGCATCGGAAAGGCATCCGATACCGAGAAGCACCATGCCCATGTGGCTTATGGAGGAGAACGCGACCATCTTCTTGAGATCGGTCTGCGCTATGCATGCGAAAGCTCCGTAGACTATGGAGAGCAGGGCAATCAGTATCACGATCGGCTGCCACCAGACGGCCCCCTCGGGGAGCACCTCCAGACAGACTCTTATGATACCATAGGAACCCATCTTCAGCATGACGGCGGCCAGAATGACGGACCCTCCGGTGGGTGCCTCGACGTGCGCGTCGGGTAGCCATGTATGGAAGGGCACTATCGGCATCTTGACCGCGAATCCGAAGAAGAGCAGCCCGAACACCAGGATCTGGAACGTTGTGCCGAACAGCGGGGACGCCGCGGCGACAGCAGCGAACGAGAAGTCCGCGAGGTATCCTCCTCCGGTGATCGCGGCGGCGTTGAACGCCAGCGCGAATATCCCGATTAGCATGACCAGGCTCGCCACATGGGTGTATATGAAGAACTTGATCGCCGCGTAATGCCTTCTGGGGCCTCCGTACCAGGAGATCATGAAGTACATGGGCACGAGCGTAAGCTCCCACATGATGTAGAACAGGAAGTAATCCTGCGCCATGTAAACTCCCAGCAGTCCGACCTCCATAGCGAGGATCAGGGTGTGGAAGTAGTTGGGCCTGTCCTTCTCAGCCGCGGAGAACAGTATCACCAGGAAAACCGTCACCGAGGTGAGGAACACCATCAGCATGCTGAGGCCGTCTACACCCAGAGCGAAGGACATCTTCAACCCGGCGGTGTCAATCCATCCGTAGCATTCGTCGTAGAACGAGAGGTCGTTGGCGAAGAACAGCAACAGGGACAGCAGCGCGGTTATACCCGCGAATGCCCCGGCCACGTATTTCGCCGATTTCGCCCTCTCGCCGCCCATGAAGAGCGTCGCTATGGCCCCTATGAAGGGAAGCACGAGCAGTATCGTCAGAAGCGGAATCTGCACTTCCATCTCAGATGCCTCCCATGAAGTAGAAGAGGGCCACGGCGATCACCGCTAGGATGATCGTTCCGCCCACGACTACGCCCGCATAGGAGTGGAGGTTACCGGTCTGAGCTCTGCTCAGCACCTCCCCTCCCCCTACCACGGAGCTCGAAAGGCCGTTCACTGTTCCGTCTATTATCTGTTTATCTATGAAATCCACTCCGCATGCGGTCCCGTATCCGAGCTTCAGCGAAAGCTGGTCGTAGAATTCGGGGAACCACCATCTGTTGGCGAAGAGCCTGTAGATGAAGGACTGGCCCTCCTTGTTGAACCTGCCGGGGTTGAGCGTCTTCTTGTTGTACATGAGATAGGCCACATATATGCCGAGCAGAGCCAGCAATATGGTGACATATGTGTACACGTTGGTGAAGATGTGCTCAAGGTAGTACATCGCATCGTGCCCGTGTCCGTTGCCGACGATGAACTTGGTGCCGTCGAACCCTATGCAGACGGTGTCTCCGAAACCGAAGAGTATCAGGAGGCCCGATGCGGCCGCGAACACGGACAGTATCATCAGTGGCAGGGTCATGGTCCTGGGCGATTCTCCGTGGCAGTGCTTGGCCGCGTGCCCCTCCTCGCCGTGGAAGGTCATGTACCACATGCGGAACATGTAGAAGGCGGTCATCAGGGCCGTGATCACAGCGAGCGTCCACAGTATGACGAACACCCAGCCCACCGGCTCTGTGAAGGCATCCATTACGGATTCGAGAATCAGGTCCTTGGACCAGAATCCGCTCAGCAGGGGGAATCCTGCTATAGACAGGGATCCGATCAGCATCGTCTTGGAGGTTATGGGCATGTGTTTGGCCAGGCCGCCCATCTGCCTCATGTCCTCCGTGCCCACTGCATGTATGACCGAACCCGAACCAAGGAACAGCAGTGCCTTGAAGAACGCGTGGTTCATCATGTGCAGACATGCCGCCACGTATCCGGCGGCGCCTGCAGCTATGAGCGCGGGGTCCCCGTGCTTTATTCCGATGGCCATGACGTACCCTCCGGCACCCAGGCCGAGGATCATGTATCCCAGCTGGGAGAGGGTGGAGAACGCCAGAACCTTCTTTATGTTCATGTTGTTGAGAGCCATCGTGGCCGCTATGAAGGCTGTCACGCCTCCGATGACCGCCACGAACAGCATCACGTATTCGACCTGCACGAACAGGGGGAAAGCCCTTGCCGTGAGGTACACTCCTGCCTTGACCATCGTGGCCGCGTGTATGAGGGCGGAGACGGTGGTGGGGCCGGCCATTGCGTCCGGAAGCCAATCGTGCAGGGGGAACTGTGCGCTCTTCCCTATGACACCTCCGAACACCAGTAGCATCGCGAGAGCGATCATGTTGGAATCCACGGCCGCGATGTTGTTTACATCGAACAGCACCGTGTAGTCCAGGCTCTGGAATGCGTAGAGCAGGACGAACAGACCCCCCATGAGGGACACGTCGCCCAGGCGGGTGACCAGGAAGGCCTTCTTCGCGGCGGAGGCCGCGTTGATCGAGGCCGCATCCCCCTCAGGGTGCTTGAAGCTCCAGAATCCGATTAGCAGATACGAACAGAGTCCCATGATCTCCCAGAAGATGAACATCTCCAGGAAGTTGCTGGAAACCACGAGCCCGAGCATTCCGCTCAGGAACAGGGAGACCTCTGCGTAGTACCTCCTCTTCTTGTTACCCTCGTGGCTCATGTATCCCACCGAGTAAATGAATATCAGCAGGGATATGAACGACGAGAACAGCATCATCATGCATGCGAGGCTGTCAATGTAGACTCCCACATTCATGACGAAGCTGCCGGTCGTGGACGTGAACGCGAACCACTCCATGCTCGCCACATAGGGCACGCCGGAAGCGAACGCCGCGCTTGTCCAGTACTCATAAGAGACAAGGACGGCTATCAGGGTGGAGACCGCCGCGCCGGCGATCGCCAGATAACCTCCGCCCTCGTGCATTTTCGTCCCGAAGAAACCGATTATGACGAAGCAGAGAAGCGGTATCAGCGGGATAAGCCATGAGAATTCTATGAACACCTTTACCACCTCATAGTCGTTAGCTCGTCAACGTCAGTAGTCTTCTTCGACTTGTATGCGTTGAGAAGAATGGCTATTCCTACGGCCACCTCCGCCGCTGCGACGACGATCGTCATCATGACGAAGGTCTGCCCCAGCACGTCGCCGTTGTATGCGGCGAATGCCACGAAGTTTATGTTGGCCGCGTTGAGCATGAGCTCGATGCACATGAGTATCACGATGGCGTTGGTCTTCGTGAGCACGCCGTAAGCGCCTATCGCGAAGAGTATGCCGCCGAATATCAGGAAGAACTCAATCGGAATCATCGTACTCATCCTCCTCTCTAGCTATGCATACGCCGCCCACAATCGCCCCGAACATCAGGATCGACAGAACGAGCAGCAGGGGCCCGTAATCCTCGAAGACAGAGTAGTTGAGGCTGTTCTCGGACAGCACACCGTCCTCTCCGGGAGCGAAGGGTATGCCGACGGGCTCGTCGTAGGCTGTGTCCCACTGGGTGGCAAATACGCCCGCCCCGATGACGACAAGCAGCGTCATGGCCAGACCTGCGCCGATCAGTACCTTCTTGTTCATTTAAGCTCACACTCCTTCACGGAGGCCTTTATCTTTCTCCTAGTCAGCATTATGCTGAACGCGAACAGTATGGTTATGGCACCGACATACACGAGCATCTGTATCACGCCGATGAACTCCGCCTCCAGGAAGAAGTACGTTACAGCGACGCACACGAACACCAGAGCCAGATAGAACGCGCTGTGGATGACCTCTGGATCTACCACAACGTGTATGGCCGCAGCGATAGCTATGGCCGCCAATATGACGAATGCCAGCATATCGGGGTTGTCCCATACGAATCCGGCGAAGCTGCATATGCCGTCCCATATATCATTGATGAAGCTCATCATAGCACCTCTTTGATGTGGAGACAGCTCTTGGGGCAGTCGTCCACGCAATTCTTGCAGCAGATACATTTGTCGGTGTCAATCCTGGGGATCTTCTTGGGCTTCCCCTTCTCGTTGACGCCGGCCTCGTACATCTCGATGGCTCCTACCGGACACACCTTGAAGCACTTCTGGCATCCTATGCACTTGGCCTCCTCCAGCACCGGTCTGTCCACTTCGAAGGCGGAAGTCGGCTGATCGAGTATCCCTTTCTGCACGTTGGATATCAGATGTTCCTCGATGTGGACCTCCATCATCTCGTTGACTCCCTCGAACCTGAGTCTGCGGGGGCCGTATATCAGGTCCTCCCTCGTGTACTCTGCCAATTCTATCTCGGGGGTAACGGTCATCGCGTCGACCGGGCAGTACTCTGCGCAGTAGCCGCACATCATGCACCTTCCCAGGTTGACCTGCGGTCTCTTGACCTTCTTGCCCTCGTCGTCAGTAGTCTCCACGAGGCATATGCATGCAGTGGGGCACATCCTGGCGCAAAGCCCGCATCCGACGCACTTGTCGAACTGCAGGCCCGGGCGTCCGCGGTAGTTGTCAGGGATCCACTCCTTCTCGTAAGGGTACATTATAGTCATGGATCTCCTGGGTATGACCTTGGCGAAGAGCTTCATGACGGTCCACATGGGCTTCACGACCCACAGGCCCTTGGCTGTGTCCTTCGGATACTTATCCAGATATTTCATTGCCATCAGAACACACCTCCGAACTTGAGCAGCACGACAATCAACAGGTTGATTACCGCCAGCGGGGTGAATATCTTCCATCCTATGTTCAGGATCTGATCGGTCCTGACACGTGCGAGTGTGGCCCTTACCCAGATCATCATGAAGAACATGAGCCACGTCTTAAGCAGGAAAACGATCTCGGGCATGGCGTTGTTTAGGTCGCCTATTCCCGGGAGCATCCATCCTCCGAAGTACAGTATGACTCCCATCGCGCATGCGACGTAGCCTCTGAAGTAGTCGGCCAGCATGATGAGGCCCCACTTCATTCCGGCGTACTCGGTCTGCCATCCCTCGACGAGCTCGGCCTCGGCCTCGGCCAGGTCGAACGGGACCCTTTCGGACTCCGCTATGGAGCACCAGAAGAAGGTGATCATACCGATTACCTGGGGTATGAAGTACCACACGGTGTCGTACTGGGCATGGACGATGTCGCTTATGTTGAAGCTTCCGGCCATGAGTATTACGGTGCCGATGAGGATGAGCATCGGTATCTCGTAGGATATCATCAGCTCGGCGGCCCTCATCCCTCCGATGAGGGAGTACTTGTTGTTCTGAGCCCATCCGGAAACCAATATGAAGAAGGGCGCCAGGGCGAACAGGGCCATGATTATGAGGAGGCCGGTGTCGTAGCTCACCACGAACCATCTGTCGGACAGAGGGATCATACAGGCTATCAGCACGGAAGTGCCGATGACGAGGGACACCGTCCACATATACGTCATCTTGTCTACTTTCTTGGGAACGACGTTCTCCTTCATGAAGGTCTTCAGACCGTCGGCCACGCACTGCAGGAATCCTTTCAGACCCACCTGCGTACCGCGTCTGTCCATCATCCTTCCGAGGACCTTGCGCTCCTCCCATAGCGAAAGCAGCGTGCCCACGAAGACCACCAAGAAGATGATCAGCATGAACAACAGCAGGGCGAATACGTTGACCACCTGGTCCGATATCAGCCAGGTAGAGACGACGTTGCCCGGGAACAGGAGGTTTATCAGCCAGGCCACCAGGCCGCCGAGGAACTCCCATATCTTGTAGGCCCAGTCATAGGGCAGGTTGTACAGATCCCCGAACGGGTAGAACGGGTTATCCATGGGGTTGTGGAACGTTATCCACTCCAAAATACTGCTGTATGACATGGTCTCACCTGTCGGTCTCCCCAAGGCACATGTCGACCATGGCCATGACTGCCGGCACATCGGCTATCCTGCATCCCTGAACCATAGGCTTGGCTGCGGAAACGTTCACGAATATCGGGGAGCGCACCTTGAGCCTGTATGGCTTGTCCGTCCCATCCGATATGAGATACATCAGGCTCTCCCCGCGCGGGTCCTCGAGCCTGGCGAAATGGGTCCCCTCTGGGACCGCGGAAGGCACCTTGAGCCTGTAGGGCGCGGATCTTGGCATGTCCTGTATCTTCTTCATCGCCTGACGGATTATCTCGCAGCTCTGGAACATCTCCTCGATCCTTACCATGTACCTGGCGTACGTGTCGCCTTCCTTCAGCACAGGAACCTCGAAATCCATCTCATCGTATCCGTCGTAAGGATCGTCGCGGCGTATGTCGAAATCTACTCCGCAGCCTCTCATCGCGGGTCCGGTGACTCCGAGGTTGGCGACCTGCTCCCTCGTCAGACGGGATATCCCCTGCATCCTGGATACGAACACGGAGGAATCGTCAACCAGGGCTATGATGTCCCACAGGCGCTTCTCGAAGCGCTCCACGCACCTCATGCAGTCCCTGTCGAAGTATTCGGTGGTGTCGTTCCTGACTCCGCCGATGCGGGGGTAGTTGGTGGTCATCCTCGCTCCGCAGAGCCTGACGTTGAGGTCCAGGAAGAACTCCCTCTCCCTCATCGCCCAGAGGAAGACGGTCAGGTTTCCAAGGTCGGTACCGACGGCCGCCAGCCACATCAGGTGGGATTGTATGCGGCATATCTCGTCGGCGACTATCCTAAGGTACTTCGCCTTGTCGGGTATATCGACGTCCAGGGCCTTCTCCACCGTCATGCAGTATATGTGCGACCATGTCATGGAGGCCGAATAGCACAGACGGTCGGCCATGGGGATGATCTTGGGATAGGTCCGGTTCTCGCATTCCTTCTCCCAGCCGCGGTGGAGGTAACCTATGATGGGTTCCGCATCCGTGACTATCTCCCCGTCGACCTCGACCTTCAAGGTCCAGAGACCATGGGAGAACGGGTGCTGGGGACCCATTATTACAGTCATCCTGTCGGTGTTCATACTGTCAAGTTTTATTTCGGGTTCCGGCATCATTCCTGCCCCCTGAGCTTGTAAGATTTCCTGAAGGGGTAGAACTCGTAGTTGCTCGGTGTGAGCAGCCTCTCGAGCTTCGGATGGCCCTCGAACACGATGCCGAAGAGCTCGTAAGCCTCCCTCTCGTGCCAGTTGGCCCCTCCCCATATGGAGGCGACTGATGCTATACGGGGATCGTCCGAGGGGACGTCCGACGTGATCTCGATCATCACTCCGTTTTCGTAGTTGGAAAGGTGGTATACCACCTGGAAGGTGGACTCCCTGTCGACTCCGGATAAGGAGCTGCAGTGCTCGAAGTTGAGATTGTCGTGTATGAACGTGCAAAGCTCGAATATCGAATCCCTGTCCGCCGTGGCGTAGACCCTGCGGGCCTCTGTCCTTGTCACCTGTAGCGAAGGGAACTCCTTCACGAGGATGCTCTCGATCTCGCTGACAGTAGGTGCCTGATAAACATCTCCGGGCATTTTCAGTCCTCCAGGAAAACCCCTCTCTTGAAGTAGTCCTCTATCTTCTTCTGAAGCAGCATGAAACCGTCGATCATCGCGTCGGGTTTCACCGGACATCCGGGTATGTATAGGTCGACGGGAACAATCTGGTCCAGTCCCTGGACGATGTTGTAGGAGTCGTACCAGGGTCCGCCGGATATGGCGCACTCGCCCATCGCCACAACCCACTTGGGGTTGGGTATCTGCTCATAGAGGCGCCTTAGGTCCGGGCGGATCTTCTTCGAGATCCATCCGTTGACCAGGAGTATGTCCGTCTGTCTCGGGGAAGAGCGGTAGATCATACCGTAGCGCTCGGCATCGTGCTTGGGTGCGGATGCGGCGGCCATCTCCAGGGCGCAGCAGGCGAGCCCCCAGTGCAGAGGGTGCATGGAGTTCTTCATAGCCCAGGACCAGACAGGTCCGGTGAGCTTGTCCACGGTCCTCTTCGTACCGGAGCTCAGCATGTCGTTGATCATCGCGGATGACCAAGACATGAATTCATCAGCACTCATTGCAACAGCGTGAGGGTAGAGACTCATATCCATATGCTTTCCTCCTTTTTCAGAGCATATGTCACGCCCAGAAGAAGAACTCCCAAGAAGATCAACATCCACATCTGCGCCGAAGGCGACAGGTTGGAGAATGCAACGGCCCATATCATCATGAACGTCGTGACCAGGTCGAAGACTACGAAGATTATTGCAAAAGCGTAGTATTGGAACCTGAACTGCACATGCGCATCGCCTATGGGTTCGGAACCGCATTCATATGTTGTCTCCATCCAGTGAGTAGGTTTCCTGGGCCTGATAAATCTCGATGCCCACCACGCCAGGGGTGCGAAACCAAGGGCAATAATGCCCACGAACACCAGCGGCATGTAACTCGCTATTAGTGACATTGCCGAGCGTGATGGCGTGTGGTTATAAAACGTTTTAGGGGGCGCGAGAGTTTATTATTATATAAAGGGATGCGGTAAGGCACCAAGGTTATTAACGGCTATGCCTTTGGAAGGGGAAGAGGTTCTCGGATGGCATTGAAGATAGGATTCATTGGGGCGGGCAAGATGGCGGAAGCGATGATAGAGGGCATACTGGCCAAAGACCTCTTCAGCTCAGAGGAGATCGGAGCATGCGCCCCCAGCATCTCGACCCGGGAGCGTATGGCCTCCGAACACGGCATAGCGGTGTTCGAAACGGCGGCGGAGCTGGCCGAAAAGACCGATTTCCTCGTTCTCGCGGTCAAACCGGCCCAGGTGGAAGGCGTTTTCAGGGAGAAGGGATTGGAAATAGGTCCGGAACACCTTGTCATGAGTATTGTAGCGGGATTATCCACAGAGGTTTTGGAATCATATGTGCCAGGTGGCAGAATTGTACGTGTTATGCCCAACCACTGCTGCATGGTTCTCGAGGGAGCATCGGGTTATTCTCCGGGAAAGAACGCAACAGAGGCGGACCTCGACAGGGTCGAATCGGTGCTGGAGGCAGTCGGGTCCGCTTTCGAGGTCAGGGAAAGCGACATGGACGCCGTCACCGGCGTCAGCGGAAGCGGTCCGGCCTACGTCTACATGATGATCGATGCGATGGCGGACGGGGGCGTCCTATGCGGACTCCCCAGAGAGGTCGCGATCGAACTTGCGGCTCAGACCGTCCTGGGAGCCGCCAAGACTGTTCTGGAGACCGGCCAGCACCCGGATGTGCTCAAGGACTCCGTTTGCTCCCCGGGGGGCACGACCATCGAGGGGGTGCGTGCTCTGGAGGACAGGGCGATCCGCTCGGCCTTCATAGACGCCGTAAGGGCCAGCGCGGAGAGGTCCAGAAGGATGGGCAAGGGCAACTGATCCTCCCATTCTTCAAATCTATCTATGTTCTAGGTAAGGAAGGCGCTCAGCGGAGCATTGAACGGAGCAGTCCTGAAAGGACCCTCGGGGCATTAGACCATATGGATCCGGCGGCCCAGCTGAGATCCGACTTGTCGCATACTGTCGAGTGCATCAGGCGTTCCCCCTCCTCCTTGTTCTCCCAGAGCCGGGAGGTGCGCTCACCCTCGTCCTCTATCTTCAGTATGGAGTCCACCCTGTGCATCAGGCCGCGGGCGATCTCCGTCCGCGCCGTGCGAGCGTCCAAGGTATCCTTTGTTATGCGACCGCTCTCGTATTCCATGGTCGCCAGCTCCACGGCCGCGTCGTAGGAGGTCTCGGCTATGTCGTCCCTGGACATCCATTCAGTCTCGTAAGAGAGTACATGCTTCCATGAGGGACTGTCCAGGAGCCTGCGGTGATCCTCCAATGTCCTGGCAAAGAACCTGTAACCCCACCTGCCGGGATCCTCGAAGGCCCTGCTCCCCGGATCGACGAAGGGCGCGAAGGGCGCGTTGTATATGAAAAGGCGGTCCTCTTTACCGACGAGCGACCAAAGCCTCTTGGACGCGCGGGCGCTCTCCAGAGCTGACTCCCTGTCCTGGAACGGCAGACCGGTCATGTAGAACATGTCGAACCTGTCGCATCCGTACCCGAAGGCCGCCCTCACCGTGCTCTCTATCGACGGGTTGTCGTATCCCTTTCCCAGCGCATGGCGGACCTTCTCATCGTGAGAATCCGGGGAGAACTCTATGCTCCACTCCCCGAAGGTGCGGTCTATCTTGCGGAAGTAGTCTTCGTTGGCCGGGGTGAAGAGCTCGATGACCACATGATTGTCTATGCCCCTCTCCCGGACCTCCTCCATGAAGCGGTCTGCGTACCCCATGCTGTGCTGCCTCAGGTCCCCGACCAGGAATATCGGTGTGTTCAGATAGCTCTGTATGGTCTCCAGGTCCTCCGCCAGCTTCTCGGGGCTGCGCCAAGCCGGGCGCGACCTGCACGCGATCCTCCCGTTGGCGTGGTGCGACCCCCCGCACTCGGCGCAGTTCATGGAGCATCCGCGAACCGTGAACGCCGAGGTCAGAGGCAAACGGTCCCACCCCAACCACGGCAGGGCCCCTTTTATGTCCATGTGGCGGATGGTGTTCTTTATCATGGCCCCGTAATCGAAGAGTATGTCGTCGAGATCCTCGGCCACATAGGTCAGCCCGTTGTCGTGTACCTTGCCCCCGGCATCCTTCCAGACCAGGTTTGGAACCGATGAAAGGTCGTCCCCTTTGGACAGGGCCTCCATGAGCATCACCGTGGGGGCCTCGGTAGTGTCCCCGCGCATGACCATGTCCACCTCCGGCCTGAGGATCAGCTCCTCGTGGAAATACGAGGAGGTGAAACCCCCCAGCTCCACCTTTGCATCGGGATGGTGCTTCTTCACTATCTTTGCCAGCTCCAGAGCCCCGTGTGCATGGGGCATCCAATGTAGATCTATGGCGAACACCTTGGCATCGAGCCTGCGTATGCGCCTCTCCACGTCGAACCTGGGGTCCTGCAGCATCTGAACGGCTATGTTCACGATGCGCGTCCGGAATCCAGCCGCCTCGAGGTGAGAGGAGATGGTCATGAACCCTATCGGGTACATCTCGAACACCGGCGAAGACGGTATCACATCGCTGACCGGACCGTAGAATATGGGCTTCTTCCTGAAATCATAGACGCTGGGTGCGTGAAGGAAAATGACGTCCTCCATCGGATCACGTCCCGTATCTTCTGCTGCGCTGCTGATACGCCCTTATCGATCTCAGGAAATCTATGTACCTGAAACCTGGCCAGTAGACATCGGTGAAGTACAACTCCGAATAGGCCATCTGCCAGAGCAGGAAGTTGGAGATCCGCACCTCCCCCGAGGTCCTGAGCACCAGGTCGGGGTCCGGCATGCTGCTCATGTACATGTGCCCGGACAGTGTCCCCTCCGTGATGTCTTCGACATCCATGGCCCCTTCCTTCACCTTGCGCGCGATCTCCTTCACCGCAGTCACTATCTCCTGCCTGCCGCCATATGCCACGGCCATGTTTAGATGGTGGTCTGAGTAGCCGGAGGTCCTTTCATCCGCGTAGGATATGGCCTCGAGCATGCTCTCGGGAAGCATTGACGGGTCCCCCAGGACACCCACCCTCACCCTGTTCTCGTGGACCCTGGGGTCGTCGGCGAAATCCCGGAGGGCCTGGGATATGAGGTCCATCAGAAAGGATACCTCCTCCTGGTCGCGGTTGAAGTTCTCGGTGGAGAAGGCGTAGACCGTCAGGACTTTGATGCCTGTGTCCATGCACCACCCGAGGACCTCCTCCAGCTTGGCGCGACCCATTATGTGCCCTTCCCTGGGCTCCGCCTGGAGAACCTCCTTGGCATACCTGCGGTTGCCGTCCATTATAATCGCCAGGTGCCCCGGTACGGGGCCGGCCAGGACCTCCTTCTCAAGCTGTGACTCGTACGTGCTGTACGCGGCGTTCGATATGATCTTCGGAAGGGCCATCTTATCACTCGAAGTCCTCGGGAACGCCCGAGGACCTCAGACCCATGTCGAAGCATCCTATGGCAGCCACCGCGCCGATGACACCCTTGGTGCCCGTTACGTCTATGACCTGGACGCCGTTCCTCCCGGCAACGGCCAGCGCATCCTCCTCTGTGAAAAGGGTGCTCTTGGCCTCCCAACCGAACCTGGAGAGCTCCTCGGGTATGCGTAGTCCCTTGAACACAGTGGCCACGGTGTCCTGGGAAAAGGAATCGGATCTTATGAACTCGGTGCAGTACTCGATGAGCTCGGGGACCTCTTCCTCCTTCACGGCGAAGGAGACCGCTGCGGAGCAGCAGTTCGTGGTCTTGTTGGGAGCTTTTGGATTCAGCTGTACGATCTTGTGGTCCAGGAATCTCCCTACGGGGGACTGCCTGCCCAGCTTCATGGCCGTGACCCATGTGGCCCCCTTCTCGCGGGTGTCCGTGTCATCCATTCCCACGATCACCCTCACCATCCTCGGGGTGACGATTTCGACCTGCAGGTGGTTCGCCCCCCCTATCTTGTAGCCGTCCGGATAGACGGTCTCTATTACATCCCTGCACTGGGGAAGGCATGCGCCCACACCGACGCTGGCCCCGGCGAGGCCCGCCCAGGTGGTCCTGACCCTGTCGCCGTCCACCCTGAGGGCGCTCACGCCCTGGCCGCCCAGTTCCGCGGACACGGGTCCGAAGTTCAGGGGCCTCTCCCCTATGATCGTGTCCATTATTATGGTGTATCCGTCCACACGGATGTCGGTTATGATGCCCCCTGTGCGTTTCCTGTTGACCACGTCCCATTCTATGGGCCCCCTGGAGATGCACCTCTCCACGATCTGGGCGACACCGTTCTCCTCGTCGACCAGGGTGTAGAGTCCTTGGCAGAAGAGGTCCCCGTATTTGGCGCGCACCTCGTCCGGCCTTATTATCTGAGGCATCCGATCATTCTCCCTCTTCCTCGTGGGCCATGCGCAGGCACTCCGCCGGCACCTGCCTGCAGAGGAAGACCGTCTTGGCGGCCCTGCATATGCTGAACCCGCGGTCTATGCAGGACACCGTGTCGATCGCGAGTATGACGGGGTCTTCCACGCGGACAGACCCCGCCCGGAACGCGTCGTTGTACGTCAGGGAGAGATGGACCATTGACCTGTCGGAAGGAAGAAGACCCACCTCCAGTATTATGTCGGCCTCCTCCGGAGTGGTGGGGTAGAACAACTCTTCGGGCACCCCGTCCGTCGGAAGTTTGAGATCGAGTTTTATGGTGTGCCCGTAGGTGGCCCTTACGGCCGAACCGCCGGTCTGGTACCTGCCTTTCGGATCTGTCTCCACCAGGGCCTCTATGTGATGCGGCCTCAGCCAGCCCATGCGGGGGTTGTGCTCCTTGGTCACGGAAACTATGTCGCGGATCTCCACGAAACCCTGTTCATCCATGTCCAGGTCGAACCTGCCGTGTCTCAGTATTCCCGCAAGTGTCCTTCCGAGCTTCTCGACCTCGAAGTCGCTCATGAGGAACTTCCCCTCTTCGCCGCAATAAGGGCACGTCTCGTCACGGAAGTATCCGTGTTCGCTGCACTCTCTGATCATGTTCTGCCTCCGTTTGATTATGGATTTGCCCTCTCCGCGGCCCTGACGGCATTGGCCATCAGCATGCATATCGTCATCGGCCCCACCCCGCCCGGAACAGGGGTTATCGCGGATGCGACCTCCCTGACGCTTTCGAAGTCCACATCCCCTGCAAGCCTATATCCCTTGGGATGCGAGGGGTCCTCCACCCTGCTTGTCCCCACATCTATGACCGTCGCGCCTTCCTTCACCATGTCGGCGGTCACGAATCCTGGCTTCCCCATGGCGACTATCAATATATCCGCCTGACGGGTCATGGAAGGAAGGTCCCTCGTCCGGGAGTGGACCAGAGTTACGGTGGAATCCGCACCTTCGCCTTTCTGCATCATGATCGCGGCCATCGGTTTGCCGACGATGTTGCTCCTCCCCACGACCACCACGTGCTTGCCGGAGGTCTCCACCCCGGAGCGCACCAGCATCTGCTGCACTCCCGCGGGCGTCGCCGGGAGGAATTCGGGGTTGCCTATCAGGACCCTCCCCACGTTGGCCGGGTGGAAGCAGTCCACGTCCTTTCTCATGTCTATCGCCGCTATCACGGCTTCCTCGTCTATGTGCGCGGGGAGAGGGAGCTGTATCAGGAACCCGTGGACGGATGGATCCCCGTTCAGCTCGGCGACCTTCTGAAGCAGTTCCTCCTGACTTGTGCGGGCGGGCATTATGCACGTGACAGAATGCATCCCGAGCTCCTCGCACTTCCTGCCCTTCATCCTTACGTAGGTCTGGGATGCCGGGTCGTCCCCTACGAGCACCACTGCAAGGCCGGGGGTCACGCCCTTCGATCTCAGGACCTCTATCCTGGACCTGAGCTCTGCGTATATCTCCTCGGAAACATCCTTGCCAAGAATCAATCTAGCTGACAAACCGTCACCGAGCGGAAATAAGGTCCAGTTTCTATATATTTGTTTAGGGGGTGCCTGACACGGACCCCACGGCATCCGCCGCCCGGGAGACAGTCTCGGCACGGTATCCCATGTCGAGCAGCCCTTCCAGCACCTTTTTCATGTTCTCGATGTTGCGCTCGATTTCCGGGGTGTCCATGACTCCGGACGAACGGGATTCGCAGACGTGCCAAGTGTGGGTCGCGAGGACGAACACCCCCTCCAGGACCTCCGATGCCATCCCCAGGTAGTCCTCCGGGGAGCGTCTGCCCTCGTGCATCGGCCATAAGTAAGCTGAGATCTTCTTCCCGTTACTGTCGGTCCCTTCCGGGACGGGGATCTCGGTGACCCGCCCTCCGGCCACGGTGTAAGGAATCATGGAAGGCGAAAGGGGCGAATAGCGGGAGGAGTCCACCTTTATGCCGGCATCCGGCAGCGCATCGGATATCCTGTCGGACGGGCGCATGTAAGGGGCGCGGAAGCTTGTCGCCGACCTCCCGGTGACGTCCCTCACGGCCGCCTTCGCCCGTTCGATTATCGAACGCACGTCATCGTCACCGCAGCGCTCCAGGTCCTCATGGTCATAGCCGTGCACCCCCACCTCATGGCCGCCGAAGACGGATGGGTCGCCCGCCACCTCCAGCGTCCTCCCCTCCGCGAAGTATGTGGCGGGAACCCCGATTTCATCCAGCAATCCGGACAGCATGCGTGCCCCGCGTACGGAGGATGAGAATCTGGCATCCGTTCCGGAGCCGCGGTCCAGGGAGCCCGCCTCGGCCCTGCCCGGGATCGCGAGGTTGACGTCCCTGTCGAAGTCGACCGTGAAACACATGATGCGCATGATGTCCGATGCCTGAAGGAGATATATCATGTCTGCGGCCGTGCATTACCATTTTAACGAATCAAAGCATTGGACGGCTTCGAGGCACGTCCATGATCGTAGGCGAACAGAAACCCCCGCGGGAAGTATTCGATCTCATATCCATCTACGGAGGTGGCAATGTGCTGATCCTCGGTTGCGACTCCTGCGTTTCGGTCAGTCTCGCCGGAGGCAAGGAGGAGGTTAAGGAGATGATCTCCGCCCTTCAGAGGATATGCGAATCCGAGGGCATGGGATGGACCTTCACCGGGGCTACCGTCAGGAGGCAATGCGAGAAACGCTTCCACGGGGAGGTGGCCGATCTGATAGCCGAGAGCGACGTGGTGGTTTCGATGGGATGCGGAGTGGGCGCCCAGGTCCTGGCGGAGAACAACCGCATGAAGAACGTGGTCCCCGCAGTCAACACATCCAACATGGGGGCCCAGGTCAAACACGGCGTCTTCAAGGAGAAGTGCGTGGGGTGCGGGGACTGCACCATACACCTCACCGCGGGCATATGCACGTTGGCGAGATGCGCCAAATCCCTGCAGAACGGGCCCTGCGGCGGATCCATCGATGGGAAATGCGAGGTGGATCCGGACACTGAATGCGCCTGGTACCAGATATACGAGGCTCTCAGGCAGAAGGGGCAGACCGAGCTGATGACCCGGGTCATGCCGCCTAAAGACTGGTCCAAGAGCCACAGCAGAGGCGCCAGGACCGTCAAGAAAGAGGGGAACAGATGACCGGCAGCCTCCTGAAGGAGAAACTGGAACGCGGGGAGTTCGCGGTCACCGCGGAGATAGGTCCTCCGAAATCGGCCAGCGGAGAGGACATACTCGCAAGGGCCAAGATGATCAAGGGATGCGCCGACGCCTACAACATAACGGACAACCAGACGGCGACCGTGAGACTCTCCAGCCTGGCGGGTTCGGTCTTCATAATGAAGGAGGGGATGGAACCCATACTGCAGATGACCTGCAGGGACCGGAACCGCATCGCCCTGCAATCCGACGTCCTGGGTGCCAACGCCCTGGGCATACGCAACATCCTGTGCCTGTCCGGGGACCACCAGTGCTTCGGGAACCAGCCGGACACGAAGAACGTCTACGACGTGGATTCGACACAGGAGATTATGATATTCAAGAGGATGAGGGATGAGGGGACCCTTTGGAGCGGGGACAGGCTGAAGGTCGCTCCGGACCTCTATCTGGGTGCCGTCTCCAACCCCTTCGGAGACCCCCGTGAGATGCACGTCATGAGATTGAGGAACAAGGTCTCGGCGGGAGCGCAGTTCATACAGACACAATCGGTCTTCGACCTGGACGCATTCGAATCCTGGGTATCCGAGGTCAGGAGGGACGTTTCCCTGAAAGACGTGAAGATACTAGCCGGGATGCTGCCACTCAGGACCCTGAAGGCGGCCAGGTACATGGCGGAGAGCGTCCCCGGGACCTGCGTGCCTCCCGAGATCGTTAGGAGGATGGCTGCCGCACCCGACGAGGAGAAGGAGGGGCAGAGGATAGCCTCGGAGATACTTGACGGCATAAGGGACATGAAGGGGGTCTCGGGAGTGCATATCATGCCCGTTAACTGGTACTCCGCGGTCAGACCCCTTCTGGAGAGGGCGGGACTCCTTACAGGTCACTCCCTCAGGTAATCGGCGCAGTATAGACTGCTGCCCAGCAGCACATCGGCTGTCTTGGCGGCCTCCATCAGCGCCCGGTCCTCGGGATCGGCTATGGCGGCCGTCAGACCCGCGCCGGCCAGCATCGCCAGGTAGGTCCTGTTTAGAAGGGACCTGTCATTGGCGCCGTTAGATACGTTGCTGAGCCCGACGATGGTCCTGGGAGACGGATCGTTCATGGCCTGGAACATCTTTACCGCCTCGATCACCTTCCTGCCCTGGTCCTGGGCGGCCGACACAGGAAGCACCAGCGGGTCTAGCAGAACCCTCTCGGGCGATACTCCCAGATCCATGGCCGTCGTCATCATGAGCATCGCCATCTCCGCGCGGCTGTCGGCGTCGTTGGGTATGCCCTTCTCATCCATCGTCAGGCAGATTATGTCCGCATCGTGATCCGCCGCAAGGGGGAAAAGGGCCCCCATCTTGGCGGCCTCGGCTGTGGTGGAGTTGATGATTACGGGGTTGTCGCATGCCTCCAGGCCTGCCTGCATCGTCCTTAACCCCGGCGAGTCTATGCACAGGGGCAGGTCCGTCACCTCCTGAACCGTCCTGACCAGCCATTGCATGGTCTCGGGGCCGTCGGAGCCCCTCCCCGGACCTATGTTGATATCGAGGGCGTCCGCCCCGCACTCCATCTGCCTAAGGACCGCCTTCTGTATCGCGGAAGCGTCCCTGGAGTCTATGGCTCCGCCTATGGACCTGAAGAGCCCGTTTATCCTCTCGCTTACTATGAACATGGCCTACCCAATCCGGTGCGTTTAATTAAACCCGTCAGTCGGGTACTCCGGAATCACTCCCTCACGGATACCGAGGTGAACTTCTTGATCAGCATCCCCTCGATCTGCAGCGGCTGCAGTCTCACCGCGATGTCACGGGCCCTCTGCGCCTTGGACTCCACTTCGGCGTATATCTGGAAGAGGACATCGCCCCTCTCCACCCGCTGGCCCTTCTTCCTGAGCAGCAGTATGCCTGCGCCCTTGTCCGAGGGAGAGCCCGCCGCCCTTGCGATGGACACCAGATCCTTGTTGTTCACCGAATGCACGTATCCCGCCTTGGTCGAGAAGACCTCCACCATGTGCTTACCGGGTTCCAGGTCCTCGGACTTTATATCGTAGTTGCCTCCCTGGGCGGCCACGATCTCCCTGAACTTCTTCATGGCCGCACCGGATTCGAGAATCCTCCTGGCCTCCGCGGAGCCGTTGGGTATCCCGCCCATCTCCAGTATTATGCCGGCGAGGTCGCAGGATTTCTCCACCACGCTTGAGGGGTGTTTCTGGCCCTCGAGGATGCGTATGCATTCCCTGGCCTCCAGCTTCGGGCCTATGGCGTTGCCCACCGGCTGGTCCGCATAGGTTATGGCGCATTCGACGTGGATCCCGAGCCTTTCGCCGATGTCCATGAAGTCCCTGGCGTAGCCCTTTGCCTCGTCTATGGTCTTGACCTTCGTTCCGGTTCCGGTAGGTATGTCCACGAGAAGATGCGTGGCGCTTATGGCCATCTTCTTGGACATTATGGATGCGATCATCTGGGCCCGGGGGTTTATACCGAGCGGGTACTCGACCTTTATCACCATGTCGTCGACCGGGGCCAGGTTCATGGAGCCTCCCCAGGCCAGCACCCCTCCGGTCTCCTCCGCGATGCTCTTCAGCGTGTTGGCGTCCAGCTCCACGTCGCAGAACGTCTCCACGAAGTCGGACGTTCCGCAGGCGCTGCTGATCGCGCGCGAGGATGTCTTGGGGAGCATGAGGCCCGCGGCCGCCACGATCGAGACCACGATGGGCGTGACCTTGTTGCCGGGGACGCCCCCTATGCTGTGGAAGTCGAAGACCGGGGACCTGTCGAATATGACCCTGTCCCCGGTGTCGACCATGGCCTGGGTGAAATACGCTATCTCCTCGGAATCCATGCCGTTGATGTAGAGGGAGGTCAGCCAGGCGGATATCTCTATCTTGGCCAGCTTCCCGTCCCTTATGTCGAAGACGATATTGCGTATCTCCTCCTTGCTGAGCTTCTCGCCGTCCATCTTCTTCCTTATGCCCCTGACCGAGTCGGGCTTCGCGGAGTAGACCACGTTGACCTCGTCACCGCAGGCCGCGCCCAGCGAATCGATGAGGGAATCGGGCATCTTCACCTCCCCCCTCTCGACAAGGGTGTCGGAGCGGTTCACCAGGGCCGTGGCCGATCTGGCGGGCCCGTCGATGCGCACCCGGTCATTCTCCTTGACCCCTAGCTCTATGCAGTCGTCGTCGTGCAGGAGCACGATGGGCTCCGATGCGTCTATGTCCAGATGCGATATTCTCAGCTTCATTTTATTCCCCACTTGTCCAGAGCCTCCCTGAGCTCCCGGTGATCCTCGGCGTAATCCCGGACGTGTACACCCAGGAAAGCGGCGTCGACGGCTTGGCACATGCCCCTGGCCCCCGACCTTACTCCTCCGGGGTGACCCGCCACGCCGCCTCCGGCCTGGATCTGCACGTTCATCCCTGATTCTTCTATCATCCTGCCCACCATGCCGGGATAGACTCCTCCCGAACACACGGGCATTACCGTAGCATACGGGGATCCGCCGTCCAGACATGCTTCCAGACTGTCGTGGTCCCCTTTGCCTCCAGACATCTTTCCTACGCCGAGGGTGCCGATGTGAAGGGCGTCGCCCCCGCACATGCGGACGAGCCTTGTTATTGCGAGCATTGATATCCCGTGCAGGGGGTCCCTGGTTATCGCCCCGTGCATGGTCCTGTGCACATGGATGGGGACCTTGATGGAAGGATCCTCTGCCAGGGCCTGAACGGCCGCGAAACCGCAGGTTATGACATCCACCATTATCTGCTTGGCTCCCCAGGACTGGACCTTTTCCGCGAGCTCCAGGATCCTGTGGCCGCCGGTGCTTATGTTCACCGCGTGCACCATGCGGTGGCCCTCCTCCTTCAGCCTGTCCAGTGATTCCGCCACGGCCTTGGTGCGGTCTTCTATGGGGCAGAACCTCTGATCGACCAGGGTCTCGTCGTCCTTGCTGTTGGTCAGACCTCCCGCCCCGGCCTCGTACACGTACTCCGCCGTGTCCTCGGGCGATAGGCCGATCTTCGGTTTCACGATCGTTCCCACTAGGGGCTTCTCTGGACGGCCCAGTATCCTCCTGAGGCCTTCGGCCCCGAACCTCGGCCCCGAGAACTGCTCCTGTATGCAGCTCGGGAAGCGCACATCCTCGAGCCTCAGCTTGCCTATGGACTCCAGTCCGAACAGGTTCCCGGCTATCACGCTGAGTATCTGGGGCACGCCGCCCACGTCGATGCTGAAATCCTCGGCCGGGTAGGCCACCTCGACCAGGTCCCCTTCGATCCTGGTCACTCTGGCCCCGTATCTCTCGAACACGTCGTCTCTGAGCGTGGAAATGCCTGTCCAGGTGCCCGTGGACTGTTCGGCGGCTATGGCCGAAGCCGCATTCTCCATGGGCATGTCCGTGGTCACTCTGTACTCGCACACCACGTATCCTTCGGGATCCGTGCTCTCATCCAGATGCAGATATGAATAGTCCTTCATCATCATCACTCCGCCCGGAGGGCTCTCTCCCCGAGCATTCTCACCATCGTGCCGTAGACGGAACCCGGGGACATCATCCCCAGCTCCGTGATTATGGCATCTATGTATTCGGTGGGAGTCGAATCGAAGACCGGATTGAACACCTTGACTCCCTCCGGGATCTCCCCCTCCCTTACCATCTCCCCGCTGCCTCTCTCCTCGATCGTGACCATGTCGCCGAAGATGGTCATCGGCGAGAACTTGTATGTCTCGCTGCAGACGTAGAACTGCACCCTCGCCTCCTTGGCCGCCAGGGCCAGCTGCGAGGTGCCGATCTTGTTTATCAGCGCCCCGTGGGACGTTATCGTGTCCGCCCCGACGAAGACCGCGTCCACCCTCTTCATCACCGTGCGGACCGCGCTGTCGATTATCAGCGTGGTGTCCACTCCCGCCTGGTGAAGGTCCCTCACGGTCAGCAGGCCCTGCCTCCACGGGCGGGACTCCGTGGCGAACACCTTGACGTCCTTGCCCTGGGAGTGCGCGGTCTTTATCACGCTCAGCGCCGCGCTGCTGTTGCAATGTGTCATCACGGTGTCGCCGTCCCGGATCCTCTTCGCTCCTATCCGGCCTATGGTCTCCACCGCTTCCAGGGACTGAGCCGAGAACCTCTCTGCGTTAGCTATCACCAGAGACGCTGCCTCTCCGGTGTCCCTGCACTCCTCCACACCCCTCACCGTGGCATGAAGCCCGTTCCACAGGGACACGGCCGTGGGCCTGGACTCCAGGAGCGTCCTCTTGGCCGAATCCAGATCCGAAAGGAACCTCTCCATGTCCGTCCCGCTGTACCTCCTGGCGAAATCGGCCAGGGCCATGGATCCGGCGCGGGCTATCTTTCCAGCCCCCCTTATGCTCATGTCCCTTATCGCAGCAGCCGTACCCTCGATATCATTCGACACGTCCGACGGATGAGGATGTGCGGTTAAAATAGCATCGACGACCGTCGCGGCGCTTCCGCCCGGAGAGCCTGGCTTCCTCTGATTCGGCGGCCCTCGGCGGGCAGAGCCGTGGGTTCCAGGAGCACCTCGCGGACTATCCTGCGGGTCTCGTCCATCCCCTTTAACAGGTAAACGGCGGCTATCAGGGCCTCGAAGACGTCCGCGCGCATGCCCTCCTCGATCCTGTTGGCACCCGTGTGGGGGTCCCTGTGTCCATGGCCCACGAGAATCATATCGTCGAGACCCAGGCCCGATTCGAGTATGCGCTCGGATATGCTACGGTTTGCGACCACGCTCTGCTTGTAATCCGTCATGCTGCCTTCCTCCAGGTCCGTTTCCCTGTACACTCTCTCGCATACCAGGAACTCCAGGACGGAGTCCCCCAGGAACTCCAGCCTCTCATAGGACGGGACCGAGCACGACGGATCGACGTCCCTCGCCTCGTTGGAGAAGCTGTCGTGGGTGAAGGCGCAGCGGAGCGTGTCCAGGTCGCTGTGGCTCAGGCTGCGGTAGCAGAAGGGAGGTCTCGCCATGAACTCCCTTATGGATCTGTCTATGCCATCTGACAGCACAGGGGGGCATTGCGCTTCCGGGGTAATAACCGTTGCTGAATAAGGAAACAGGGTTTATTATCCTGCAGACACATGGGGTTCGCATGGCCGGAAAGAAGAGGGTAAGGTTCAGAGGCACCAAGCACACCTCCAAAAGACTCGAATCCGACATCCTGGAACGCTCCAGGAGCCTTGCGGAGAACCCTGGCCTGCTAAGGCCCATGTGCGCGGGCAACTGCAGGAAGTGCGCCTTCGACAAGACCTTCAAGACCATAGACGCCATATCGAGGATCAGGAGCGCGGACGCTCTTGTTAAAGAGGCTTCCAAAGGAGGGGACGACATAGCCAAGGCTTATGCCGGGACCGTGTCACTCCAGGCCGCGGGAAGCGTTCCCATGCTTGCGACGGCCAAGCTCGGCGGGGAGACGGTCTCGTTCGCGATACGCGGACAGGTAGGCAACGACAAGCTCATAGGATGCCAGCACTACGACGACCCCAAGATCAGGCTGCTCCTGTACAACCAGTTCGTCAAGAAGAACAAACTTCATCTCTATTCCTTCGAAGGCGGACTGGTGTGCTCCGATGCCCCCAACATGCCCGAGGACTACCTTTACGAGACGTTCTGGGAGACGCCGTATGAATTCAGGGACGACGGCCTCGACTGCGGCCACGACTCCCCCGCGGCCCTGGTTATCCGCGTGAAGTCCCTGGATCAGCGCATACGCATATGCTCCGACTGCGCCAGGGAGGTTTCGTCCCTGCAGTTCATCATATCGCAGATGTGCGCTGTGGACCCGTTGGACGACATAGAGGTCTGGGTGGAGCACAAGTATCACGAGTCCGGAGGGGACGGCAGGGACATGCTGCCGAAGGACAGCCTTCAGAAATACGCCCGCGGTGAGTTAAACGACCGCTCCGTCCTGTCCCTGGTAACCAGGGACCGTCTGGTGGATCTCAAGAAGAGCGGGAGGGCCACATACATCGTGGGAAGCTCCAACTACGGGTCCGATCTGAAATCTTTCATGGCCTCGCTGTCCGGAACGGAACATGAGAAAGCCGCCCTGGAACTGTTCCTCTCCGATAACAACGAATCCCTTGTGCTCAAGAGTCCAAGGGCCTCCGAGGCCCTGTGCATGCTCTGGTCCCAGAGCTGGAAGGACATAATCTCCAGGTACACCTCCGATGAGAACCTCGCTTCCCTGGGCGACATGTCCAGAACCAATCCCGCCCAGGCCTTGGCGGAGGCCCGTTACAGATTCATAATGTCTGATGTGGTCTCGTCCCTCCCGGTGTTCAAGAGGCCGGGGCCGGTAACCAGACTGGCGGACGTGCTTGCGAAGGCCGCGAAGGTGGGCGGCGCGGAGATGGTCAGGAGAGAGGTTTCCTCCATCAACCCCCGCGACTCCGCGGGCCGCATCATGTCGGCGGCATTCATCAGGGCTACCGATCCGGAAGGCCATCCGCCCTGGAAGCCCAGCAAGGACGAGGATGAGTACAGCGCCTTCATCATGCCCTTCGTGGAGAAGGTCATAGAAGCGGAGCCCGGGAGATACGCCGATGCGATGAACACCCTGCTCACCGCAAGCGGATCGGGGGAGTCCGTTTAACCTATGCGGACTTCCGCGACATAATGTGATATCAGGGGGGCGAAGGACTTTACCTCCCTGATTTCCAGGATCTCATAGGGCACCGGGCCACATGCCTTGTCGAGGGCTCTCGCGATTCTCTCGCGATGCTCGTGAACGTAGAAGGTGTCGTGATAGTGCACTATACCCCCCGCCCTGAGAAGGGATATGGCCTTCGGAAGGAAATCGGATGTCCTCTGGACGTACCCCATTATCACACGGTCCGCTAAATGCTCCCCGACCAGGTCCCGGTTGTCCCCATGGACGGGGATGACCCTGTCACCTACCCCGTTGAGCTCTATGTTCCTCAGCAGGAAACGGTAAGAATCGGGGTTCTTCTCGCAGGCTATGACTCTTTCGGCGCCCGAGTATTTCGCGATGGGCAGCGTGAAATAGCCGATGCCCGCGAACATGTCAACCACGGTCTCGCCCTTGCAGTCCATCTCTCCCATGCGACGCCTCTCGGCCACGTTCCCGGATGCGAACATGACCTCGGCCACGTCCATTGCGTAAAGGATGCCGTTCTCCAGTCTGACCGATTCGGTCCTGTCCCCGTGTATGACCTCCACGTCGGGCCGGCGGAACTCCCCCGCCACGCCCCCCCGGTCCACGCATACTGTGGAGACACCGAGCACGTCCGCGTAGACCCTGCCTATGAGGTCCTTGCATGGGTCGCACGCACGGTCCATCCTGATTATCGCTATGTCCCCGACGAACTCCCACTTCCACGGAAGGAGCTCCTTTATCTCTGGCGGCAGTCCGGACAGCCTGTCGGCTATGATCTCCTGGGGGGTTCTGCGCTCTATCTCGTGGGCGTCCTCCATGACGACCTCGAATCCCATCTCCTCGGCCCTCCTCTCGTTACCCGGGAGCAGGGGCACTGCACGGAAATCCCCCCTGCGGCTTATCCTGGCCCCTCTGTCCACCATACCCAGCGACATCATCTCCGGTATGGCTGTAGCGGCGCGCCCGCAGGGCACCAGGGCTGAAGGGATGCTCCTCATAGCAACCCCTTCAATGCAAGCGGCATGAGCCCAACGAGTGCCGGTACGTCCTTCGCGATCTCCCTCGCAACGGACGAGGGATGGTCCAGATCCAGGTCCCCCAGCGCATGGCGCGCCCGTGGCCTGCAGAGCACGCGGCCCGCCCTGTCCAGGTCACCGTCGCTCATCTTGCGGTACATCTTCCTCAGTGCGTAACCCCGTCTGAGTTCACGGCCGATCTCCCCCTTCCAGCCCTTCTCGTACCGGGACAGCGAACGCGGGGAGAAGTTCTCGGACGAGAACGCCCTGTCCGCGGCCTCTTTCAAGAAGGGGGCCGCCTTGAAGGCGGGATACAGGCCGCCTCCGGACACGGGCTTGACCTGTCCGGCCGCGTCCCCTATCAGCAGCATGCGCTCCCCGTATGTACGGCGCCTGCCTCCGATGGGTATCTTCCCGCTGTATCTCCGGATGACCTCCCTGTCTGCCAGCCCTGATATCCTCAGAAGCGATGAAAGATAGGTTTTCGGGGGGCCGGCGGACCATTCTGTGCAGAGCCCCACACGTGTGAAATCCCCGAAGGGGATCTCCCAGGAGAAGAAACCTGGAGCGACCGCCGATCCCAGTCTGAGGGTCATGGTGTCATCCTCCTCGCATCTGCTCCTAACGTCCACCTGTATCCCTCGAATGTATTCCGCCGGACCGTTGTCGGTCAGGGAGAGGGCCGTTGCCGAGGAATGCCCGTCCGCACCTATCAGCAGACGGGACCTGATGTTCCCCGCGGAGGTCTCTATGCTGACGTGACCGTCTTGTAAGGAATGTCTCCCGTACCTGGTGCCGAAGGCGAACTCGGCACCCGCTGAGGCGGCCGCATCGGCCATCATGCCGTCGAAGGAACCGCGGTCTATCAGACGGGCAAAATGCGATCGGGACCTGACGGTCACCCTGCCCCCGCCGGGGAAGAGGACATGGGCGCCCGAGATGGTGCTTAGTATGTCCGGTCTGACGCCCGACATGCGGATGACTTCGTCGGTTATCAGGCCCGTGCATTGGACGGGACTCCCCGGAACGTCGTGTTCCTCCAGAACCATCACGTCCCGGTCGGGGGATAGCAGGGCGGCTGCCCTGCAACCGGCGGGTCCGGCGCCGACCACGACGACATCGCGCATGGGGTCCCCGCTCAGTTCTTGGACTTGTTGTAGTCTGCCAGGAACTTGGCTATCCCCTCATCGGTCTTGGGGTGGGACACCATCTTCACGAGTACGTCGTAGGGTATGGTCGCTATGTCGCATCCAAACTCCGCGGCCTCGAGGACGTGCACGGGGTGCCTTATGCTGGCGGCTATGATCTCTGTCCCGAAATCGTAGTTGTAGAACACGTTGACGATCTGCGCGAGGGTGTCCGTGCCGGTCTGCCCGATGTCGTCCAGACGTCCCACGAAGGGGGAGACGTACCTGGCCCCCGCCTTTGCGGCCAGGAGAGCCTGCTGCGGGGAGAAGATCAGGGTCATGTTGACGTCTATCCCCTCGGAGGAAAGCACCTTGGTCGCTTTCAGGGATTCCAGGCACATGGGCAGCTTCACGTTTATGTTCCCGTGTATGGAGGCGAGCTCCCTGCCCTCCTTCACCATGCCTTCGGCGTCCATGGACATGGCCTCGGCGGATATGGGTCCGTCGACGATCTCCGATATGCGCTTAACGCATGTCCTCAGATCGGTGCCCTCCTTAGCTATCAGGCTGGGATTGGTGGTCACTCCGTCCAGTATGCCCCAGCTGTTGACTTCCTCTATCCTCTCTATGTTGGCAGTGTCTATGAATATCTTCATCTTGATCAACCCTTTCTCTTGAGTGCCATGGATCTCTTGGCCGCATCGATCACATCCGGCACGGCCAGACCGTACTTCACGAAAAGTTTCTCCGGATTGCCGGATTCCCCGAAAGTGTCCTTTGTACCTATCTTCACGACCGGCGAGGGCATCTCCTCGCACAGGAGCTCCGACACCGCGGAACCCAGCCCCCCTATGACGCTGTGCTCCTCCGCGGTCACGGCGCAGCCCGTCCTTCCCAACGACTCCAGCAGGGTCTCCCGGTCAAGAGGTTTTATGGTCGACATGTTGATGACCTCTGCACTGATCCCTTCCGAGGCCAGTGCGTCGGCGGCCTCGAGGCAGGACATCACCAGCTGCCCTGTCCCTATGAGCGTGACATCGCCGCCTTCCCTCATGACTGTGGCCCTCCCTATCCGGAACTCCGTGTCCATGGGCATCACGGTGGGGAACTCGCTGCGACCGAGCCTCATGTACACCGGCCCGTCGTATTCGGCTATCGCCTTGGTGGCCGCGAAGGCCTCGTAGGCATCCGACGGGGATATGACGACCATGTTGGGTATGCTGCGCATCAAGGATATGTCCTCGAGCGCCTGGTGCGAAGCTCCGTCCTCGCCCACGCTTATGCCGCAGTGGGTGGACACGATCTTTACGTTCAAACGCGGGTACGCCACGGAGAGCCTTATCTGCTCCCAGCAGCGGCCCGAAGCGAACACGGCGAACGTGGATGCGAAAACCGTCTTCCCGGATGCCGCCAGACCGGAAGCGACCCCGATCATGTTCTGCTCCGCTATCCCGACCTCCACGAACCTCTCGGGACACACCTTCTCGAACTCGGAGGTCTTGGTGGAGCTTGCCAGGTCCGCATCCATTACGACCACGTCGCCGCGCGAGCGGGAGAGCTCCGCGAGGGCCTTACCGTAGTAGTTGCGCTGTGCCAGCTTCTGGACCGTCACAATCCCTCCTTCAGTTCCTTGAGTGCGCGCGCGGTCTCCTCGCAGTTGCAGGCCTTACCGTGGAATCCCGCATTGTTCTCCATGAATGACACACACTTGCCTTTGATCGTGTTCATTATTATGGCCCGGGGCCCGTCGGACCTCTTCTCCAGGGCCGAGGTCAGGGCGTCTATGTCATGGCCGTTGACGGTCTCCACGTCCCATCCGAAGGATCTGAACTTCTCGTCCAGGGCCCCCAGCGACATGCATCTCTCGGTGTCCCCCGTTATCTGCAGACGGTTGCGGTCGACTATCGCCGTAAGGTTGTCGAGTCTGTAATGGGATGCGAACATTGCGGCCTCCCAGTTCTGCCCGCTCTGCATCTCCCCGTCGCCCAGCAGACAGAATACACGGTAGTCCTTGCAGTCCATCTTGCCGGCGAGGGCGATACCGCAGCTCATGCTCAGACCCTGTCCGAGTGAACCGGTTGACATCTCCACCCCGGGGGCCTTCCCCCTTACAGGGTGACCCTGGAGCCTGGAACCCATCTTCCTAAGGGTCATGAGCTCTTCCACGGGGAGGTACCCCGATTCGGCCAGGGCCGCATAGAGCAACGGGGCCACGTGGCCCTTGGAGAGGATGAAACGGTCCCTGTCCGCCCAGTCCGGGGACTTCGGGTCATGCCTCATAACTCTGAAGTAGAGCACCGCGAGCAGATCCGCCGAGGAAAGGGATCCCCCGGGATGGCCCGAACCCGCGGCCGAAGTCATCTCTATCACATGGACCCTTAGTCTGTTGGCGATCCTCGACAGATCCTCTGAGCTGTATCCCACGTCCCGTATTCTCCTGTTGTCTTTAGTCGCTCTCTATCCTCGGCGCCAGCAGATACCTTACGGATCCGTTGCCGTCCGCCAGGCTGAAAACCAGTTTCACAGGGTAGTCGTTGTCGAGCTCTACGTTCACCACGGTCTCCGAGGGTACGGCCTTCACCAGATTGGAGAAGTAGTCCAGGGGGAACAGGCTGCAGACCTTGGAGGATGCTTCGAGATGCTCCAGGTTGTCGGAGTCGATCTTGAGGCTGGCCGAGTCGGTGTCCCCCTCGCAGGAGAGTTCGAAGGACTCGGAATCCGCCGTCAGTGCTATATGGTCCGAGATGGACTCGGCGGCCCTGATACCTTTCTGAAGCTCCGAGGCTACCACGCCGATGTTGGCCGACAGCGTCAGCTGCGGTACTTTCGGATCGCTCATACCGGATGTGTCAACCAGGTTCATGCGCCGGGTTATGTTGCCCACCTTGAAGATCAGTCTTCCGCGGTCCTCGTCCTGCTCCATGGTGATTATGTCGCCGGCGGAAGCAAGCTTGAGGACCGTCTTTATCTTGTCCAGATCCACTCCGATCTCGGTCTCGTTCGCTACGAAGGACTCGAACGCCTTGGCGCCGATCTCCATTTCAATCATCGCTACGTGTGCCGGATCCACGGCCTTGAGGCTCATGCCCTCCGAATCGATGGTGAACTTCACTTCGTCGATCAGAGTTGAAATGATATTGACCAATCCCTTCAGCGTTTCGGATTTAATCTCTGCCTTGAACACTTATTCACCGTCCCAACATCCTTTTCACGAGTATAAATTTAATACTCTCTCCAAGAGTGGTTGCACTTGCAGCAACGGTATATCCGGGTTTCGGGTTCGTCCGCGGCGCGGGTCTGCCTTATGACGAAATAAGCCTCGATGTTCCCGCATTCGGGGCAAAGTATGCGCGTCTTTGGTAGGGTCGCCACATTCTCCGTTATCACCGTGGTCTCCTTGGTCTTGGAGTCGGTGACGAAGTGCTGCGACTGGCCAGCAATCTCCTTGGTGGCGCCGCAGGCGTTACAGACGTACCTCCCGTCTTTGGGGAACATTATAGAACCGCATGAAGGACAAAACAAGCTATCAGCCTCTGTGCTACCACTATCGGCTGACCCTATAAATATGTTTTTTACGCGCTGTCAGTACAGTACAGACGTCTCACTTACGGTCTCCCCCAGCATCCTGCCTCCTGCGCTCGGACCTGCTGAGTATGTCGGCGAACGGGCTCTCCGTCTTGGTGCCTGCCTCGGTGTCCGAGGTTACAGTGGTCGTCACTGTCTGGACCGTATTGCCGACCGGGCGCCCCCCTGTCGACGGCCTGGGCCCCTTGGCGACCGGCCCCTCATCCGTGTTGTTGGCGTTCACAGTCATCCTCTGGGAAGCTATACAGTCATCGAAGGATTTGAAACCTAGTGTCTTGTCGCGGTCGTAGAGGCTCAGGGACCTGGCCTTGGACCTCAGCGCTTCCCCTACGGCACCGGTGGCCATAAGCACGGCCGCCTCCTTGCGCGCCTGACCGGACATCACCCCTCCGACGAAACCGAATGCGGCGGAAGTGCCCACCAGACCCAGTGCGACATCCGATGTCCCGGGGGTGTAGAACACCGAGAGCCAGGATGCGAGGTTGCTCAGCCATGCGTCCTGAGCGGCCAGCGCCTGGGATATGGCTGCAAGATCCATACCGGGGAACCCATAGCCCCCGTACCCGAAGACTGCGTAGGAGACGGCATATACGGACGCGACGGCCAGTCCCGAGCCCAGGGCCGCGAAGACCAATCCCCTCAGCGGGGTCCCTGCCTTCCTGCCCGCCACGTACCCGACCGTCATCGGACCCAGCAAGGGGATCCACCAGAGAACGACGGACAGGACGTACCCCAACAGCACAGAGGAGCGAATATCGTAAAGGGAATCCGACCCGTTACCGAAGGTATACCTTCCAAACCAAGATGCCGTGCGCTTAGCGCCAGCGCAGACTCTGTCCACGTAATCCTGCAAGTGCATCCCCCATCGCGGCATTAGACCGGCGGTGTTGCATCGGCATACCTGTTTATAATATTTGACCAGCGGCGGGGCTGGCACATGATGATTCGCGGAAAGCGTGGAACCGCCCATCACTTCCTGCGTTTCTTGGATGCCGCCTTGGCGGCGCGGAGGTTCGCCTTCACCGCGGAGTTTATCTCCTCCGCCTGCACCTTACCGTCGCTGACAGCGGCCTCGTCGTACCTGAGGACCTTCCATCCCTCGGATTCCAGCATCCCGTCCTTTTCCCGGGGGGCATCTGCGGGCTCCACGAAAACCGCCACCTTGCCTTTGACGAATGCCACAGGTATCCTGTGCTCGCCGTAGTCCCTCCTGCATCTCAGACCCTTGTTCCAAGCCGCCCTTCTGACCAGCGCGCCGGGTGAATTGTCGGTGAAGAAGTCCTCTGCGGCAGAAGGGTTCGATTCTTCCCCGTGTATTTTGGCGAATGCCGGCAGGGGCGATCCAGCGACACCTTCCGAGGTATCTTCCTCCTGCTTCTCCGCCAGAGGAGCCACGATGGTTTCCTCATCCGACGGACCGGGTTCTGTTGAGGGTTCGGCCGCCGGCAAGGATTCGGATGATGTTGGATCAGCCTTCTCCTCCTTTGGCAGGACCTGCACGGATGCCTCCTTCCCGGGGTTGCCCCCGTCCTGCTTGGGATCCTTCGGTTTCTCTTGGGCTCTTTCCTCGGAATCTCTCGCCTTCCCGCTTTCGGACTCATGGCGTTTCTGCTTGGAGCGGCCGGCAGGGGCCGCCTTCCTGACGGGTGCGGCATCGGGGGCCAGGAACAGTGCGCCCTGGAACATCGCCCATATCGCCAGCACGAAGGCGAATGCCGCCCCCTTGAGAGCATCTGTGAACAGCACCAGGGCCAGTATGATGAGCAGGGCCCCCGATATGACAGCAAGGACGTAGGTCCTGTCGATGATCGAGCCGACGGTCTCGGCCAGGACCACCGCCGTGGCCACTCCGCAGAACATCAGGGAGATGCTGACGTTGAGGTCGCCCGCGCCCGCCGTTAAACCCAGGGCCACGAGAAGAGCTGCCGCGACCACCACCAGGAGCCCGCATACCTTATGCACCGCATTGACCTCGCGCAGGGAGAATCCCAGGCCGAACAGAATTGCCAGGGCCCCCGATATTACGCAACCTGCAGTGTAGTAGGCCGCTGAACCCCCGATTGTGCCAAGCTCCGAAAGTCTGTTCACACCCAGGGTCCAGCCGCCTGCGCTGTTCATGGCAATGAGCAATAGGACCAGGAACACCAGGGCGGAAACCGCACCCATGGAGCCTAGAATCCCGGCGTGCTTCACGATCGATCCCATGGCTGCAGTACCAGCATACTATAATTTTAACCTAATCCCTGCCCGGGTCGCGGTTAGTGCGGTTACACGGTCTTGGACCGCATTAGCAACATAAATATACCGTCAGAAGATTGCCTTTGTAGTCGTCGCGGCGCTGACGCCCGGCGCTTCACTGATCACTGTCGAGGAGGCCTGCCCTGAGCAGACCTCTTTTCACAAAGTCCTCCGCATCGGGAGGCGACATCAAAAGGAGATATGAGTAATGAAGATGAAATTCGAATTCCTCGGCGGAGCCGACATCGTCGGCCGCATGGGGATGACCATGAAAGGCGACGGCAAGAACATGCTCGTCGAGTACGGACTGAGCCCAAACAAACCCCCGGAATACCCCCTTCCCGTCCCGGAAAAGGTGGACCACATGTTCCTCACCCACAGTCACCTCGATCACTGCGGGATGGTGCCGCAGATATGCGGCAGGGACATGTGCGAGCTTTTCACTACACCCCTGTCCGCGGAGGTGAGCGAGATAATGATGTACGACAGCCTGAAGATAGCCAAGGCCGAGAACTTCCCCCAGCCCTACACAGGAGGGGACATAGAGAGGACCATGAAGAACGTGGTTCCACTGACATTCGGCGATACCATAGAGCTCGGCAACGTCGACGTCACCCTGCACTCTGCAGGACACATACCCGGAGCCACGATGTTCGAGTTCGCGGCGGATTCAAGCACCGTGTACTCCGGAGACATCCACACCGTGGATCAGAGGCTGGTAGGAGGCGCCAGGCCCGTGGACTGCACCAATCTGTTCATAGAGGGCACCTACGGCGGCCGCATACACCCTGAGAGGAAAGAGGTCGAACGCATGTTCTTCGCTAAAATCGAAGAGGTCATAGACCGCGGAGGAGTGGTACTGATACCCTGTTTCGCCATCGGAAGGACCCAGGAGATAATGCTACTGCTCAGGAACATGCACCACGAGATGTGGGTGGACGGCATGGGAAGATCCGTTACCCGCCTCTTCCTGGAGTACCCGGAATACCTGGCAGACGAGAAGCAGCTCAAGCAGGCCAGGAGGAAGTTCAACGAGATCAGGAACCCGTCCATGAGGGACCGGGCGCGCAAGGGTGAGATAATAGTGACCACCGGCGGGATGCTCGACGGGGGGCCCGTTCTGGGATACCTGAACGCCCTCAAGGACAACCCGAAGAACGCCATCCTGCTGGTGGGCTACCAGGCCGAGGAGACCAACGGCAGGATGCTCATAGAGCAGGGCAAAGTGGTGATAGACGGAGTGACTTGCGAGGTCCAGTGCGAGGTCCAGAGATATGACTTCTCGGCGCATGCGGACCATCAGCAGATTGTCGACTTCGTGAACGCATGCAGCCCGGAGAACGTCGTCATAATGCACTCCGAGACCAGGGAGCTCTTCCTGCCGGATCTGCAGGACTACAACGTCATACTCCCGGAAGCGGGGAAGCCTTTCGAACTGGATGTGTGAGCATGCTTCCGGACCTGAGGCGTTTCCTGGAAGAGGACATCGGTTCAGGGGACGTGACGTCCCAGGAGCTGGTTCCGGATAACGACGGCAGGGCCGGCATAACCTGCGAGTCCGACTGCGTGGTGGCCGGGACCGAGGAGGCGACCGAGATATTCTCCATGCTGGGAGTGGACGCGAAGGTCTTCTTCAAGGACGGTTCTCGTGTTAAGGCGGGAACCAAGGTCATGGCTCTCTCCGGCCCCCTCAGGGGCATATTCGCCGGAGAGAGGACGGCCCTCAACATAATGATGAGAATGAGCGGAATCGCCACAGCCACGCGGACCGCGGTAGACGCCCTTGGGGGGTCCGGGACCAGGGTGGCCGCCACCAGGAAGACCACCCCCGGATTCAGGTATTTCGAGAAGAAGGCCGTGCGCATAGGCGGCGGAGAGACGCACCGCTCCGGTCTTTACGACATGATACTGATCAAGGACAATCATATCGCCGTCTGCGGCGGGGTCGCAGCGGCCATGGACAGGGTCCGGGGCGCACCCCTGACCGTCAAAGTGGAGATAGAGGTCTCCAATGAGAGTGACGCACTCAAGGCAGCGGAGAAGGGGGCGGACATAATAATGGCCGACAACCTGCCCCCCGAGGCCACGCTGAGCCTGAAGGAGGCTGTCAAATCCGTGAGCCCGGGCACACTTGTAGAGGCCTCCGGAAACATAACGCTGGATAATGTGGCGGATTACGCTGGGACCGCGGACATAGTCTCCATGGGATGCCTCACCCACTCCCCCAGGGCCATGATGTTCTCCCTGGATGTCGAGTGATCAGCTACGGTGGTACTTGGAAGCATCCTCTCTCCAGCCCAGGGCCGAGGCCGCGAGTTCTGCTATGTGGAAGACCCTGCGTCTGGCCACGAGATCGAACTGGAGGAAGCAGAAGGGGCAGGATGTCACGATAGCGTCCGCCCCTGTCGAATCCAGAGCGTTCACGCACTCATCTAGTATTCTTCTCGAGAGCGCATCGTCCACTCCGGACACCCCTCCGCCACAGCACATGCCCCCGCTCGGATGCCGGGGGTCCGCCCCCAGCGCCCTCAGGACACGTTCCATCATCTCCGGGGCGGAGACCCCTCTCGATGCGTAGGCCGATTCCGCATGGCATCCGGGGAATACCGCCAACCTGAGCCCCAGCGGGGATTCGACCAAGCCTCCGATGCGTTCCAGACTCCCATCCAGATACTCCAGGAAACCTATCGTGGAACCGGAGCATTCAGCGGACGCGGAGAGGGAGAAGTTGCAGCCCTCGCAGAGCGCCAGTATGCTACGCTCCCCTGCCCTGCGGCGGAGGTCTCCGGCCGCGGCCCCCCGGGCCTCGGGAGCGAGACTGGCCAATCCCACGGGATCTATGCAGCATCCGGCACCGGGAATGCGGCGGACCTCGTCGCCCATCCTCCCCATCACAAATGCGGCGGCGGCCTCCACGAAAGGCAGCCTTGAGGGTATGACGCATCCTGCGTACAGCAGCGGACCGCTCAACATCTCCCCTCCAACGCTGCAGCCAGGATCTTCCTGGATTCCGCATCGGGTTCCGAAGGCGACAGACCGAACCCCTCTCTCGCCTGCAGGAACCTGCCTTTCGGAACGGCCGTCGCCCCGTCCCTGATCACGGCCGCATAGGTCTGTCTGAACTTCTGCGGAACATCCCCCTCCCGGGCCGCCCGATTCCTCATCTCCAGCATAAGGGAGGCCACGTCTATCCCCTCAGGGCAGGCTGCAGAGCAGCGGTGGCATAGCAGGCACTTCCATACGCCCTCTGCCCGTTCGCCTTCCAGCACGGCGGAAACCACGGAATCCGGGGATACGCCTCCATTCCTGGAGCTGGGACAGGCGGATGAGCAGGCACCGCATCCGGTGCAAGAGGATAGACCGAACCTTTCGGCCGTATCGGAGCCTTTGGTCATGCCGACGATGACGCGGATTGCGTTAATAATACCTGCGGGACTTGCTTAGATTGGGCATCCCGCATGCACAAACGATTAATCATCGCAACGACATCGCCGCCATCATGGTCATCAATTTCGAGGATTACCCCTGTCAGTTCTGCGGAAAGCCCTCAAAGAACTTCGTGTTCGCCGCCTTCGTCTGCGACGACGAGACCTGCATAGAGAAAGCCAGAGTTGAAAGGGGCGGACCGGGCGGGCATATGAAGAGAAAGGCCGAGGGGAAACCCATCCTACCCGATGATATGCTCGGGGAATCTAAGAAATAAGCACTGTCGGGGGCAGGACCCCCGACGTTCAGTGCCTGAAGACACGGCAGCCCGTGAATACCATGGCCATGCCGTGCTCGTTGGCGGCATCGATGACCTCTTGGTCCCTTATGCTCCCCCCCGGCTGTATTATCGCGGTCACTCCCGCCTTGGCTGCCTCGTCGACACCGTCCCTGAACGGGAAGAACGCGTCAGAGGCCATCACGCATCCCTGGGTGGGTTCGTTCGCCTTCATGGTCGCTATCCTCGCGGAATCCACACGGCTCATCTGCCCGGCCCCTATTCCGACAGCCCGCTCCCCCTTCACGTATACAACCGAATTCGAGGTCACGTGCTTGGCGAGCTTCCATGCGAACAGCAGGGAGTGGATCTCCTCCGAAGTCGGTGCGCGCTCTGTCATCACGGTCAGGTTCTTAGGGTCTATGGGCACGTCCTCGTCGGTCTGAACCAGGATCCCTCCCTGAACCTTCTTCATCTTGAACTCCCTGTGCCTGTGTTCGGGGGATATGGGCATGCCGGTACTGAGAAGGCGTATGTTCTTCTTCTTCCTGAGGAGTTCCAGGGCGTCCTCGTGGAAGTCCGGGCATACGACCGCCTCCACGAAATGCTTGGAAATCTCCTCGGCCGTGCGGATATCGCAGTCCCTGTTGAGGCATATCACGCATCCGTAGGCGGAAAGAGGGTCCACATCGTAGGCGGTGACGAACGCCGAGTGGATGTCGTCTTCCGATGCCAGTCCGCAAGGGTTCGTGTGCTTCATTATGGCCGCCGTGGGCCTTTCAAAGTCCATGCATATATCCAGCGCCTTGTCCAGATCGAGTATGTTGTTGTAGGACAGTTGCTTGCCGTGGAGCTGCTTTGCTTTGGCCACGGTGGTCCCGGGAGTGAACGGGTCCCTGTAGAACGCCGCCTTCTGGTTAGGGTTCTCCCCGTACCTAAGATCCTCCGCCTTCTCGGACGGTACGGGAAAGGACCTGGGGAACCCGCCGCAGAACTCGGGATACATCCTGGAGGCTATCATGGCATCGTAGTTCGCCGTGACCACGAATGCCTCGGCCATGAGTTTGGAGAGCAGAGCGGTTTCGAGACCTCCGTTCGTCTTGAGCTGTTCCAGCACCTCCGGGTACTGGTCCGGGTCCGTCACAACAGCCACTGAAAGGTAGTTCTTGGCGGCTGCGCGTATCACGCTGGGGCCCCCTATGTCTATGTTCTCCACCACGTCTTCCAGGGGGGCTCCGGAGAGGACCGTGCGTTTGAACGGATAGAGGTTCACCACGACCATGTCTATGGTGTCTATGCCCTTCTCCCGAATAGACGCCATGTGCTCGGGCACGTCCCTGCGCGCCAGTATCCCCGCATGTATCCTGGGATGCAGGGTCTTTACGCGGCCGTCCAGCATCTCCGGGAACCCTGTTACCTCCGCGACCTCCCTGACAGGGAGGCCGTTGTCCTTGAGGAGCCTGTAAGTTCCGCCGGTGGATATCAGTTCAACACCCAGAGAAGAGAGCTCCTTGGCAAAATCAACGATTCCGTCCTTGTCTGAAACACTTATCAATGCTCTTTTGACTGCAACCAATTAGGTTCCCCCGATTGCGATTCCGCGGACTGATCCGGGCATCTACCCTTTGTGTAGAGGGTCGATGGTAATAACTGTTGCGAACGGGGTGGTGTAAAAAAGGAATGCAGCGGGGCAGTGCCCCGCTTTTTGGCTCCGGATCAGAGCAGGGCCTTCATCACCCTGGCGGCCCTGGCGTCCAGGGTCTCGACGCCGGACACCTTGCTCGCGTACTCGGAGAGACAGACGATATCCTCGTTCTCTATGCAACCGAGCTTGAACTTGCGGGTGCCTGCCATCAGCTGTTTCAGACCCTCTCCTATCCTGTCGTGCAGGTAGGTGTATACGCCAACCGCACCCCAGGGTATATCGGTTCCGAGATTCGCATCTGGGCGGATCTTGCGGACCTCGGAGTTGGAGATGAAGAACTTCTCGGGAGTGTCGCCGTACTGGTTGGCGAATCCCGAGGGCAGCTTGCCATCGGCCGCCAGTTCTGCGAAGTGCCTGCCCTTCATCGCGGCGGTTATGGGGGATCTGGCCATGGCTATGGACTTGACCAGGGGCCCCTCCCCTATGTCTGACAGAGCGAAGGCCTTGTACATCTGGGACTCGTTCACGAATCCTCCCGCGAATGACAGGTCGGGAACGAATCTGCCCCTTGCCTTGAGCTCCTTGGCGCATGCCATCACCTGGCTGAACAGCCAGATCCCGGGGGAGCTGAGCTCGGCCATGTGCATGTTGGGGGACATCCCGGTTCCTCCGCCCGCCGCGTCGAATGTTAGGAGGTCGATCTTCGCCTCGGAAGCGCACCTCATGGTGAAGGCCACGACCTCGGGCTTGTATGCGCCGGTCTTGAGGAAGACGTTCTTGGCCCCCTTGCTCCTGAGACTGTCTATGTCCTCAAGGAAGGATTCCTCGTCTGGGAATCCGACCCTGCTGTGCCTCTCGAATGTCCTGAACGCGCCTGCTCTGAAGGCCTCCTGGACGCGAGGGTCCTCCGGATCGGGCATCACTATGTAGCCGCGGGCCTTGAGTTCAAGGGCCCTCTCGAGGGTGCTCAGCCTGACCTCTCCTCCGATCGCCTTCGCTCCCTGCCCCCACTTCCTCTCGATCACTTCCACGTTGAGCTTGGACAGGCAGTAGTCGTCGGCCCCTCCGCGTATATCCTCGATGTTGGTCTGCATGACGATGCGGCCGTTCTTCCCGTCCCACTGATCTAGATAGGATTTGACGCGGAAGTCCATGTCGGGTGAGCTCTGGACCTTGCCGTTGGAGTACACCGCGTCGGAATCCATTCCGCACACGTTCTCCCCGATGACCTCGCATATTCCCGTAAGCGCCGAACCCACGGCCAGCTCCTTCCAGAACCTCTTGGCCACTGCGGTCGACCCCAGTCCGGCTATGTGGACCGGAACGGCCATGTCGATGGGGTTCTTGCCACGGGATCCGACCTTGGTCGTTATGTCGGCGTTCTCGAAGAATGCTATGTCGGAATCGGGCTCGATCCCTTTGGCGCCAAGCAGCTCCGCCATCAGCTGGAAATGCGACCAGTCCAGGAAGTAATCCTTGTTGGATGCCGCAGTGCTCTTCCCGAAGTGCTCTGGCGCAGGATACAGGGTCTCCCTGCCCCTGAAGGCTCCCTTCGCCACCTCGCAGAGGACGTTGCAGTCCTCGGTGCATATGGGGCACATTCCGCTCACCGGACAGACGTCGGGGACGCGAGACTTGGTTCCTGTCGTCGATTTAGAATTCTCGATCGTGTACATTGTATATCACCATGGAGATGTGCGGATATCCGACTTCTCACTTGCGGACGTATGAACATTTTCAAGATATAAACCTAATCCATGTATATTTTCATGAAAAGAATGAAATGGATGAATGTCTAATGTTTAATCATTATGCTATTTGATTGTATATTATCTTAACGTTGTTATCTACTCGGTACTGGAGAGGTTCGATAATTAGATTAGAGTGATCCGTCATGCGGTGTCATGAAGAAGAGGGACCTGGAGATCGCCCTGGAGTCCGTGGCGCCGTTCCGGAATCCCGATCCATCCCTGGAGCAGTACCCCACCCCGGCGCCGGTGGCCGCCGATGTCCTGTTCTCAGCCTACTCCAACGGAGACATAGCGGGCATGAAGGTCGTGGACCTGGGGTGCGGAACAGGGGTCTTCTCAATCGGCGCAAGGCTGCTGGGCGCCGGCAGGGTCATCGGATTCGATGTGTCCGGGGGAGCCCTGGAGACGGCCCGGGAGAACGCTTCCTCGGCGGGAGCCGACGTGGAGTTCGTGCTCTCTGATGTCAGGGATGTCTCCGAACCGGCCGACACTGTCATCATGAACCCCCCTTTCGGGTGCCAGAACCGCCGGGCCGACCGGGCCTTCCTCGACAAGGCCATGGAGCTTTCGGAATGCGTGTACTCGATACACATGGCCCGCACCGAACCGTTCATAGAGGAGTACGCGGAGTCGCGCGGGCGCAGGATAGTCTATCGTAAAACCTATAAGTACGACATCCCCAATACATTCCCGTTCCATAAGAAGATGAAACAGAGCGTTGACATCTTGGCGGTCAACATAAGGTGAACACATATGACAAGCAAAAAAGAGGTTTTTCCCGGAGATGAGGTAGCGGTTGAGGAAGAGTATCTTGCCTCCGACGGGACGTTCGCCAGCAACGGCATAATCTACGCCTCGCAGATAGGCGTGCTCGACCTCGACGATGCGGAATGCGTCGCCAGGGTCACAACCCCCAATCCCCCCAACATACTGAAGGAGGGCGACACGGTCTATGCCATAGTGGGCGACATAAGGAACACCATGGCGACGGCCGACGTCGTCGTGAAGGAAGGGACCGAGAGGGGGCTGGGCGGCGAGACCTATGCCACCATACACGTCTCGAAGATATCCCCCGGTTACACGGATGACGTTGCGAAGGAGCTCAGGAAGGGAGACTACATACGTGCCAGGGTCATCGGCATCAAACCCTCGCTCCAGCTTACCACCAAGGACGAGCACCTCGGTGTGATACGCTCCCTGTGCGGCAAATGCAAGACTGAGCTGGTCAGGAAGGGAAAGGGACAGCTCTACTGCCCCGAGTGCGAGCGCACCATGCCCAGGAAGCTGGCCGATGACTACGGAAATGTAGAGATATGAATGAGACAAAGGACATCGGCGACCTCCAGACGGAGATAAAGGTCCTCAAATCAGAGGTAAGGGAGCTGAGGGAGTTCATAAAGGTCCTCTACAGCCTTGTCATGGAGGATGAGGAAGAGGAGTACGCCCCCTCCGGTTTCTCAGGCGGGATAGAGGTCGGAAGGTTCAACACATGAGGCTTCTGTCCCTGATCTCGGGAGGGATAGACTCCCCCGTGGCGTCATACGTTATGGCCGAGAGGGGTGCCGAGATCGTGCTTCTGCACATGGACAACCGCCCCTACTCCGACGACCTCTCCCTGGAGAAGGTGAAGTCCCTGGCCGTCAGGCTGAGGGAGGTCACCGGACAGGAGATGCCTCTGTACTCCGCCCCCCACGGCGGGAATCAGAGGGCGGTGGGCGAGGTCTGCGACCCGGGATACCAGTGCGTGATGTGCAAGAGACTGATGCAGCGGACGGCCCGGCAGCTGGCCATCAGATCTGGGTGTTCCGCTGTGGTCATGGGGGATTCCCTGGGACAGGTTGCATCCCAGACCCTCAGGAACATACGGGCCGAGAACACGGGGCTGAGATTCCCTGTCCTGAGGCCCCTTATCGGATGGGACAAACAGGACATAGAGCGTACGGCAAAGATGATCGGCACCTATGAGATATCCATAACGCCCTCGGTAGGATGTACGGCCCTGCCCGCGAGGCCGGTCACCGAGGCCCGGCCCGAGAGGATATCCGCCTTCGAGGAGAGCCTGGACCTGGATGCGCTGGCCGAGTCCTCCGCGGCCGCGGCCGCGATCATCTGAGAGTTTTCAGTGGTAGACGTAGAATGCTGGACAGGAATCTATGTCCTCGTCCTCGTAGACCATGTCGATGGTGACCCTGCTGACGTACATGGACTGCACCCTGGAGACGTAGAGCGTGTGGTCCCCCACGGGTATCCTTATATCTGATTCCTTGGGATGTTTGACCGACACGGGGACCAGGGCGGGACCCATGCACGCCGTGCACACGCGGTAATCCTGACCGCTGGATATGATGAGATCCCTTACATCATCATCTACCGTTATTACCATGGGAGGGGTGAAAGTATGCTCTCATAAAACCTTATTGCATCAACCCCGGGAGAAGAACCTCTCGACTTCGCCGGACGGATCGGACGTGGGAACGGACGCTATACCCTTCGCGGATGCGACTCTGCCGTCCAGTATCACGGCGGCTCCGCGGTCCGTCCCTGACCTGATCAGGCGGCCGATCGCCTGCCTCATCCTCCTCTCCGTGGGGGTGGCCACCGCACGGTCCCATCCTCTCCCGAACCTGTAATCATAGTACCTCACAAGAGCCTCCTGCCTGGCCGTCGGGCGTGGATAGGGCATGCCGACCAGCACCGCCAGCTCCAGGTCCTTCCCCGGGAAGTCCAGCCCTTCACTGACCCTGCCCCCTGCCACCGCGAATATCACGCTCCCGGGGGATGAACGGAATCTTTCCACGCAGTCCATCAGGTCTGAATGAGGCATCCCCCTCCTCTCGAAGACGATGTCCCTTCCCAGTCTTTCCGGGATGCCGTCCTCTAGGAACCTGTCCATCATCCCGTAGGACGGGAAGAACACCGCAGTGCTCCTGTGGACGCTGCCCACCACCCCGACCAGGTACTCCTGTATCCTCCGCACGTTATCCGGATCCGCGTGCATGTCCGAGAACCTGGTGGACACGTCGTCCGTACGCAGCACCAGGAGATTCTCCTTTGGGTAAGGTGACTCGAAACGTCTGCAGACAGCGTCATCGAGGCCCAGCTCCTCCGCGTACTCACTTAGCGGTTCCAGGGTCCCGGACATGTGTATCGAAGAGTGACAGCTCCTGAACGGTTCCGCGGCGGGGGCGGGATCCAGACAGTACGACAGGAAACCCGGGTTCTTGCCTCCGGTCACCAGTTTCACGTAGATGTCATCCTCTGCGGAAGTCCATTCAAGAAGGAATCTGCCCAGGGACCCCATGTAAGAGCGCGGAAGCTTCCTGAGGGACCTCTTGTGATCGGAGACCATCGCTCCCAGCTCCGTCAGCTTCCTGTACATTGACCCCAATGCCAAGGATGACGCCCCGAGACGGTACATCATCTCGTCCTCGAGGAAGTTCGGCGGGAGGATCCCGTCGTCCTCTATGACATACTCCCTGGCCGCCTCGGCCATGCACTCGCCCATGGCGGACGTCAGATCGGACACCGAGAGGCCATCCCGTAGCTCGGGGTCATCCCATTCTCCGGCCTCGCGTTCGCATAAATCCAGAGCCCCCATTGTGTATTCATGGGTCATGACCTCCCTCAGGTACTCGGGCAGATTATGGGCCTCGTCGGCTATTATCACGATCTCCCCCAGAGGCGCACCCAGCCAATCCAGGAAATGCCTTAGTATCCGGGGCATGAGGACGAACGAGTACGGAGCGGTAACCAAGTCAGCCTGGGGCAGCATGAGCTTGGCCGCCTCGTAAGGGCATATCCCGAGATCCATACAGTGAGAGGAGAACGCTTCGGGGTCGGGCATGAAATCCCTGCAGTATTCCAGAAGGGCCCCGAGATCCGCGGAGGCCATGTTGCCGTAGTGGCTGCAGCCGCAGACTCCGTCCTTCTCCTTCTTATACTCCGAGCACAGACGGGACAGCTCCTCGGATGTCCCTATAGCCAGCTCCGGATCCTCCGCCATCATGGGGCAGTTGGAGGCGCTGCGGCCCTGCACCGCCATGCCGAAGACCCTCTCCTTGGAGGATATGGCACGCAGCTCCCTGAGGACCTGTCTCTGCTGGGATTTGGTACGGGTGAGGAAGACCGTCTTACGGCCGGAGCCCAGCGACGCCTCCAGTGCCCCCACGATGGAGCACACGGTCTTGCCCGTGCCGGTGCCCGACTCGAGGACGGCGGAACATCCTTTGGTAACAGAATCGGAAATGAATGCCACCAGGGGGCCCTGGTCACCGATATGGACATAGGGGAACAGGTCCATGCCCCCTGTACGACGTCGGCGGTTATAAACCGGGTCCGGGGGGATGACCGAAATTACTCTCCCCTACGCCAGATGTCATCGGGGAGGTCGTCGTAGAGCGACTGGGACCCTCCCTGCGAGGAGACCGAGTCTTCAGAGCCCTCCATGAGCTCCCCTATCCTCTCGCGCCTGAAGATCCAGTAGTGTATCCTCCATTCCCTGCCGTCGTAGAGGGTCGTCTCCTCCCTTTCAGTGGTCAGGATGCCCGCGTCCTCGAGCATGTAGAAGGCGTCGCGGTCCTCGGGCTCAAGGACGTTGTCTATGATCCTGTCGGAATAGCCGAAGAAGTTCAGAACGCGCTGAGCAAGGTCGTTGGCCTGCTCCTCCAGCATACCCTTGTTGTCGATGCTGTTCTTTATAGCCGTGGTCAGCTCCTCTACCGTGATCATTGACGTCTCTCCAAGTGCCGAAGCGCTGAAAGGTTTAATAACCCTTCCCGAGGAGAAGGGTTTTTAGGCTTCACACCAGGTCCACGAACTTCGCGTCCGGGGAGCCGGACGCGGCCCGGACCCTCTCGAGCAGCTCGGGCGTTATCGCCTGATCAATACCCATGACCATAATGGCCGTGCCTGCGGGCCCGTCCCTGCCGACGGTCATCTGACCTATGTTGATGCCGCTGTCGCCGAGTATCTTGCCGACGGCCCCGATGACGCCCGGGGCGTCCTTGTAGCGGACATAGAGCATGTCCTGCTCCATGGGTATCTCGAAGGAGTACTCGTCAAGACCCACCAGGCGGGGTATGTTGGCGAAAACCGTTCCACGCAGGACGTATGAGTCCTTGCCGGAAGCTATCTTGAGCTCGATGGTGCTGGAGTAGACGGGGGAGTCTTCCCTCTTCGATTCGGTCACCGCGATGCCCTTGCCCTTGGCGATTGACTGGGCGTTGATCGCGTTGACGTTCTCGGAGCCCACCACGTTCCTCAGTATCCCCGTGAGGGCGGATATCGTGAGCATCTTGGTGTTCTTATCCGCCAGTTCGCCGCAGTAGGTGATCTCCATGCTGTTTATCGGCCTGTTGCCGTTGATCTGGTGGGCGAACACTCCTAGGTTCTCGGCCAGGGGCGCGAAGGGCGCGGTGTCCGGATCCAGCTTGCCGCGGGGGGCGTTGATCGCGCCCGCGATGCTGCCCTCTTTCAGGTATCTGATCACCTGCTCGGCTATCTCCACGGCCACCCTCTCCTGGGCCTCCACGGTGCTGGCCCCCAGGTGGGGGGTGGTCACCAGGTTGTCCAGCTCCAGAAGCTTCTTCTCGGCCTCGCAGAGGGGCTCGCTGCACCAGACATCGAAAGCCGCGCCCGCGATGACCTTCTCCTTCAGTGCCGTGTAGAGGTCGTCCTCGTTTACGATGCCTCCGCGCGCCACGTTCACCAGAAGGGCCCCGGGCTTCATCATCTTGAACTGGGGAATGCTTATCATGTTCCTGGTCTCGGGGAGCAGCGGGGTGTGGATGGTCATCACGTCGGATATCCTCAGGACCTCCTCCAGGTCCGTGAGCCTGACGCCTATGCTGTCCGCGACCTCCTTCGGCAGGAACGGATCGTAGCCGACCATGGTCATGTTGAAGGCCCTGAGGCGCTTCGCGACCTCCCCTCCCACGCGACCGACCCCTATGATGCCTAGGGTCTTCCCGTTGAGCTCCACGCCGGTGAACTTGGACCTCTTCCACTCGCCCCTGTGCAGGGACTCGTGGGCGAAGGGTATGTTCCTGCAGAGCGAGAGTATCATCGCGCAGGAGTGCTCGGCGGCTGAGATTATGTTGGCGGCGGGGGTGTTCATTACCAATATGCCCTTCTCGGTGGCGGCGGGGACGTCCACGTTGTCGACGCCCACGCCGGCACGTCCGACCACACGGAGTCCGCGGGCCGCATCCAGGATCTTCTTTGTCACCGTGGTGCCGGACCTTATTATGAGCCCGTCGTACTCACCGATTATCTCACACAGCTCATCCTCGCTGAGTCCCGTCTTAACATCCACCGGGATGCCGGAATCTCTGAGGATCTTTAGGCCCTCTTCGGACAGAGGGTCGGATACGAGTATCTTCATTGAATCTCCTCCAACGTTTCGTCCATCACCGACAGCAGCTCCTTAAGCCTTGCTAGGGTTATGTCTCCCATGTGTCCGATCCTGAACGTTGTCTGTTTGACATCGCCGTAGCCGTTGGATATCTCGTACCCTTTGGCCTTCAGCGCTGAATGGAATCTGTCGAAGTCCATGTCACCGCGGTTGATGACGCCTATGGTGTTCGACCTGTACCCCTCCTCGGGGAATATGCCGCAGTGCTTCGCCGCCCAGCTCCGGACCGCGTCCCCCATCTCGCGGTGCCTCCTGTATCTGGCGGCCATCCCCTCGGAGAGTATGCGGTCCATCTGGAAGTCAAGGGCGTACATGAGGGAGACGGGAGGGGTCGTCAGGGCGTAGTTCTCGGCGCTGTTCTTGCGGAGCTTCGCCAGGTCGGTGTAGAACCCTCTGTTCCTGACCGATGCCGATCTCTCGAACAGCCTATCGCTCACCGCCATGAAGGCCAGGCCCGGCGGCAGTGCCAAGGCCTTCTGGGTCCCGAAGACGAGAGCGTCGGGGCACAGCCTCTTCATCTCCAGATCCATGGCGAAGGCCGAGGTCACCGCGTCGACGAATACAAGCGAGTCTGGGTTCTGCCTCCTGACCTCCTCGGCCAGGGCCGTGGAGTCGCCGAACACCCCGGTGGAGGACTCGTTGCTGACCCAGTGGACGGCTTCCGTCCCTTCGGACACCTTGCCCTCGATGTCGCCGGGCCTTACGGCCTTGCCCCAGGGAACCCGAACCTCGTCGACGGTCTTGCCGTTGAGCTTCGCTATCTCTATGAACCTGTCGCCGAAGGAACCGTTGGTCAGGCCGAGGGACCTCTCCTTCACGCCGTTCCTGACAGCGCCTTCCAGGAAGATTGATGCGGACCCTCCGACCAGAAGTATCTCCATGTCCGTGTCCAGGGCCTTTCTAATCTTCTCCATGATGTCCCCGTGGAGCTTCTTGTACTCCTTGGAACGGTGCGTGATCATGGGCCTAGTCATCGCCTGCAGGACCTCAGGCTCTACGTTTACCGGTCCCACTGTGAACAGTTTCCTACTCAAGTTTCTCCCTCAAGGCATAGTGCGCGCCCCCGTCCCTCGGCGGGACTGGAACGATTATGGTTCGCAATAATCGAACCCATATAAAGAAATGCGTGCGGGAGGTTGTGTGCGCGACGCGTTCAGTGCCCTTTGAGCGCGTTGATGCATTTCTTTATGCGTGAGAAGCCTTCGATTATCTGATCCTCGCTGGTGGCGTAGGATATCCTGAAGAACCCCTCCCCGCTTGGTCCGAACGCGGCGCCTGGGGTAACGGCCACATGGCCCTCCTTGAGAAGATACGCGGCCAGTTCCACGGACCTCATGTGCACATCGTACCTGGGGAAGAGATAGAACGCCCCCTGGGGCACGTTGCACTCGAGCCCTTTTATCTCGGCTATGAGGTCTAACGCCAGATTCCGGCGCTTCTTGAACTCGGCTACCATCTCGTCACGGCGGTCCTGGGGGCCCCTCAGGGCCTCCACCGCCGCGGGCTGTGTGAAAGAGGTGCAACAGGTTATGGAATGGGTCTGAAGCTTGTTGACCGCGAGTATGTCGGCCTCCGGGGCGATCATCCAGCCGACCCTCCATCCTGTCATGGCATACGTCTTGGACAGTCCGGACACCGTGAGGGTGCGGGAGAACATGCCGGGAAGGGAGGCGATTGATGTGTTCTTCGCCCCGTCGTAGACTATGCTCTCGTAGATCTCGTCGGACATGACGTAGATGTCGTTCTCAATGGCCAGCTCGGCTATGGCCTTGATGGTCGACTCGGGGAGGACGGTGCCCGTCGGGTTGGAGGGAGTGTTCAGGATTATCATCTTGGTCCGCTTGGTGATGGCCTTGGCCAGATTGGCGGGGTCCATTATGAAATCGTCCTCGAACCTCGTGGGCACGTACTTGGGGACCGCCCCGGCTAGGCGGATGCATGCCTCGTAGGATACCCAGGAGGGATCGGAGAGTATGACCTCGTCGCCGGGATCGAGGTAGGCCAGGGCGATCATGAAGATGGCTTGCTTGGTGGGGGTGACCAGGACGTTGTTGGGGCTGCAGGGTATCCCGGATTCGGAGGACGCGCGATCGGCTATGGCGCACCTGAGCTCCGGTATCCCGGCGGACGGCGTGTAGTGGGTGAACCCTCCCCGGAGGGATTCCACGCATGCGTCGACTATGTTCTCCGGAGTGGAGAAATCCGGCTCGCCCATGGAGAAGGATATTATGTCGACGCCCTCAACCTTGAGCTGACTGACCATATTGGAAATGTTAACCGTCCCCGATACAGGTATTTCCTGAAGCCTCTTGGATACCATGGCAACGACCCTAACTCTTGCATCTAAATATTCTTTGCTACAGAACCTCTGCGGGCCCTCAGGTTACGAGGTCCTTTAGCCTCCCCTCGGAAGCGGCTCCGCGTATGTCCATTGCTATCCTGCCACCGGTGCTGAGCCCGGGGTAGATCAGGTCCGCATACGGGGATCCCGATACGAACGGGTTGGTTCCGGCGACTATCCGCGTGGATATCTCGAAGACCTTGAACTCCAGTTTGTCGGTGACTACTGTCTCGAGACAGAACGGGCCCCACATGCCGCCGAAGAGCTCATAGGAGCGGTTGACGACCTTCTCCGCCATTTCGAAGGCCTTCGGAAGAAGGGACTCCCTTATGACAACCGGCGTGTTACCGGTGACGACGAACGAAGGGTACAGTCCGTGCCTCTTGGCATCCTCGATGGAACCCAGCTTGTACATCTCATCTATGTTGCTCTCGTCCCTGCGGTCTATGGACAGGAGCTCCACGGAACCGCCCGCGGCGCATCTGTAGCCGTCCTTCTTGTTAGCGTCGTAGAAGAAGTGCAGATAGTATCTGGTCCCCAGGCAGTATTCCTGTATGGTGTAGGGCTGGGTGTTGTCGATGGACATCTTGAAATCGGGGTAGTCCTTGGCTATGAAGAACCCCCTGCCCCCCTTGGCGCCGTGGTACTTGACCATGACCGGCTCGCTGATCTCCCTGGCGTCTGTGAATATGCGGGGCATCGCAACGCCGGCGGAGGTTATCCACTGCCTCTGGCTGTCCCTGTCGGATTCCCATTGGAGGACGGAGCGGTTGCCGTAGGAAGGGATCTGGTATTCCTCGAACTTCTTGTATCCCATGTACTCCACGAAGGACCCGTGAGGTATCACGACGACGTTCCTGTCGTGCAGCTCGCCCACGCGGGACTCCATATCGTCGAAATCGCTGTACCTTATTATCTCGTCAGGCTTCGCCAGAGGGAAGGCGTCGTAATGCTTCGTGCTGTGCGAGATCGTGAGGCCCAGCGTCTTGAAGCCCAGCTTGCGGGCGCCGTGGAAGATCTGCAAAGATGAATGAGAGCAAAGGGTGGCGATCGTAAGATCATCTGTGTCATACCCCTCCAGGATCTCGTCGATCTTCTTCTTGGGAACCATATCATTGGATAGGTCTTATGGATTTAAACATTGGGTCGCAACTATGATGCTGTGGGTTCTTTCGGCCACCCCCTGCGACATATTATTAACCACCGGGAGGATTGATAAAACCTGTGCGCGGCACAGAGGTCGATAGAATGAAAGATGAAGAACTAACACCCCACCTCGAAGAACTGAAAAGGGTGCTTGAAGGAAAGGTCGACGAAGAAACGCTGCTCAGGGAGCTGGATGTCTATCTGAACTCCTACAAGGTCTCGGCGGAGGCCGCGAAGAGAGGCATAATCAGGAAGTACGGCGACGGCGAGACGGGATTCGTGACAGCCGAGTCGATCATCAAGAAGATCGGGGACCTGAAGGGTACCGAGCAGAACGTGGACATAATAGCCAAGGTTATCTACGTGGAGAACAGGGAGATAACCGCCCGCGGAGCCAAGAAGAGCATAGTGTCCGGGATACTCGGGGACGAGACCGGAACCGCCTCTTTCACGATATGGGAGGATACGGGCCTGGATGTTCAAAAGGGGGCCGCGTACGCTTTCCGCAGCGCCTACACGAAGCTTTGGAACGAGCGCATCCAGATAAACATCGGGAACCGCGGCAGGGTGGAACCCTCCGACATGAGGATCGATCTACCCGAGAGGACCTACTCCATGGACACCTCGGAGGCCAAGATAGGGGACCTGAAGGAGGGCATGGGCAACGTAACCGTAACTGGGCGCATACTGTCCGTGGAGACCAGGAACATCAACGTCAAAGGGGAGCCCAAAACCGTCTATTCCGGAATGATGGCCGATGACAGCGGGAAGGTACAGTACTCCGCATGGAACGACTTCTCCCTCAGGCAGGGGGAGACGGTCTGTATCAAGAACGCGTACATCCGCTCCTGGAAGGGTATACCTCAGCTCAACCTCGGGGACAGATGCGAGGTCAGCCGGGTCGATGACACCTTCGAGAACATAGAGGACGGGACCACCAGGAAGACCATTGGTGAGATCGTTAGCATAGGCGGAGGTCTTGATGTGGAGATAACCGGAACCGTGGTGGACCTCAGGCAGGGCAGCGGGCTCATAAAGAGGTGCCCGGAATGCAACCGCTCGGTTCTGAACGAGGAATGCGCCGCACACGGCAAGGTCGTGCCGGTGCCGGACCTGAGGATGAAGCTGACCGTCGACGACGGCACCGGAGCCATAAGCGCCATCGTCAACCGGGACTGCACGGAGAGGCTCACAGGGATAACATTGGATGCCGCGCTTGGCCTTGCCAAGGCCCGCGGGGACGGCGAGATGGTCGCCAGGTCCATGGCCGAGGTGATGATGATGAAGAGGGTGAGCATCACCGGCAACGTGATGAGCGATGAGTACGGCCCCATGATGATCGTCCGCAGGGCCCGCGAGGAGAGGGTGGACATCGAGGCCGAGGCAGGAAAGCTTCTCGACGCCGTGGAGGGAGCGCTTTGAAGATCAGGGAGACTGCGTGGAGGCTGTTCTCGACCGAGATGAACAGCTCCTCCCTTGAGAAGAAGGGGACGGAGGAGAAATCCCCGTCGTATCTCGTGACGCGCCTGGGGGCCATGGTCAACCGCGTACTGGTGGCCGGCGTGCTGACTGAGAAGGAGAACGTTGGGTCGGAGGACGAGCCCATGTGGAAAGCCAGGATAGAGGACGTCTCCGGAAGCTTCTTCGTCAACGTCGGCAGGTTCCAACCCGAGGCCGCGGCCGCCATGGCCGACCTGGAGGTCCCGTCCTTCGTCGCCGTGGTGGGCAAGGTCAGGACATACACCACCGACGACCAGAGGGTATTCGTTTCCGTCCGCCCCGAGAGGATAGTCACCATAACCGAGGAGACCCGCAAGCGCTGGGTGCTGGAAGCCGCCCAGTCGATGTGGAAGAGGATCAACGACATGAAGAGGGCCCTGGCTGTTCAGGACGCTTCCGCGGAGGACCTCGTGGCCAAGGGGTTCTCCCCCCAGGAGGCGGAGGGCATCGTTCTGGCACTTGACACGTACGGATTCCCGGATTCCGTTTCCTATCTGAAGAGCATACAGGGGGCCATGAGGATGCTCCTACCCGACCGCAACGTGGACCTGGGCCTGCCCGAGGACCTCTCGGACTACCCGGACGAGATGGATATCGGAGACGGGGAATCCTCCGCGGACAGAGAGGATGTCATAATGGGTCTGCTCGAGGAGCTGGATACCGACGGGAAGGGTGCGCCCAGGGACGAGCTCGAGAGAAGGGCCGAGGCCGAGGGTATATCGGGCACGGAACTGGAGGAGATCTCCAACGCCCTCATGGACAAGGGGCTTGTCTACGAACCGAACCTGAGATACCTGAAACGCATCTGACGAACGAAGGGGGCTCCGGCCCCCGCCTTACCCCTTTCGCTTTCGGGGCGCTCATCTGTACATCACGGCAGAACCGTACCCGACGACGCTTCCCCTGTCACAACCCAAAGAGTCCCAGGAGTCCATGTACTTCAGAATCTCGGCGCGGGATGGAGAGGATGCCATCATGACCGCGGCCGTCGGCCCGTAACCGCACATGGATATGCCGCGGCTCATCACCGCGGTGTACATGCCGTGAACATCCAGGCGCGAAACGCTGTCCATCACCATGCCGTCAAGCGTCCGTGCCCTCTCCCTGCTTATGTAGTGAGAAAGGTCGCTGGAGGCTATCAGGACTGCGTCCGTGCCTCTGCAGGCATGGGCCAGGGCTGTTGCCAGCCTTTGGGCGGAGCCGATGTCCTGACGCCTCATTATGACGGGGACTATCTTCGGATCGGGGTCTATGTACTGTATGAACGGGACCTGGACCTCCACTGAGTGTTCGAGGCTGTGGGCGGCGGGGCTGTCGGGTATCATCTCCCTGAGCCTCTCGGCTATGCCCCGGTGTATTCCGCAGGCGCCCAGGGGTGTGACGTACTCCTCCCCGCACATGACCGCATCGAAGGGCACGCCGTGATGGTCGGGACCGACTATCACGTAGGCCTCCGGGAGCCCGTCCTCCCTTATCCTGGAGAAAGTGTGCGCAGCGCACATCCCGGAAGCACGGTAGCCTGCATGTGGAGAGAGCGCGGCGACGATGCTGCGCTCGGAACCTGTGTTCTTGAGAGGACCTGGGCCGAGACGGTGGCCGAAACAGAAGTCAAGCTCCCTCAGGAGTGCAACCCTGTCGGCCGGATAGAACCTGCCTGCCACTGCGGGATAGCGCATAGCGGAATAATGGTGTTTGGAGTAAGTAGTTTTTCGCCTGGGATATCAGAGCTTCGCTTCGAAGTCCTCGATCTCCATCTGGAAGTCCGAGGGGTCCTTGAGCTTGCCCTTTGCAAGGAGGACCTCCCTGGTGAGGAGCCAGTATATGCACGCGAGGGCACGCCTCCCCTTGTTGTTTGTGGGGATGACGAGATCGACGTTCCTGGTCTCGTTGTTGGCATCGCACATCGCGACTATGGGTATCCCCAGGTTGAGGGCTTCGTTGAGGGCCTGCTTGTCCGCGGCGGGGTCGGTGACCACGAGGACATCGGGCTCTATGAAGCCGGGGTTGGCGGGGTTCGTAAGGGTACCAGGTACGAAGCGGCCCGCGAATGCGGGGGCACCTATGGCCTTGGAGAACTCCCTGGCAGGCCTCTGGCCGTACTGTCTGGCGGAGACCACCAGGACCCTCTTGGGATCCACGCGGGCCAGGAAACTGGCGGTGGCCCTTATCCTCTCATCCGTCTTCTTGACATCAAGGACGTATAAGCCGTCCTGCCTCACCTTGTAGATGAAATCCTTCATGTCCGCGCTTTTCTGCTGGGTCCCGATGTGCACACCGGAAGTGAGGTAGATGTCCTCGGCGACCAGCAAGTCAGTGTTTTCCGCTTCACTCATGTAAAAACCTCTTTGTCAATCCCTTATAACGGTTATAGGGACCATGTCCTTCTCGAACTCCAGCATGGCAATGTCGATCGGGTCCAGCATGTCCCCCGGATAATCCACCAGTACGGGCGCGCCGTAGGATATCTGGAGAGCCCTGGAGCCGATGATCCTTGCTTTCTCGAATCTAGTGTACTTCATGTGGGTTCACCTAGGATTGAGCCTTATAGCAAGGTCTCGATTATAAACCTTTGCGCGGGGGAAGACCGTTCCTTTATTTTTACTGTTAGTTGATGCACAAACAACGCCCGCGCGCGAGGGAACAGTAACCCTTTTTTACGCGTAAAGGATTGGCATGCCCATGCAGGACGAGTTGGTCAGATGCGCAGCCGCGTTCCTCCGAAACAAGGGAAAGAACGTCGTCACCGAGAAGGAGTTCCTCATGGGAGTCTCGATGGACCTCAGGTGGATGCCCTACCGGGATGCGCAGACCCTGCTGTCTGCCATGGTGAAGCACGGGGTGTTGGAGAAGGACGGCGAGTATCTCCGCCCCCTGTTCGACGAGTCTGCGATGGACCTCCCCGTCGCCTACCGCCCCCCTTCGGAACTTTCGGCCGCGGCCGCTAAAGCGGCCCGGGGGACCTCCGCGGAACCCGAGGATCTTTTCCAAAAGCTCATGGGGACCGCCGAGGGGATGGGGATCCCGAAGAAGACGTTCCTCGCATCCAGCAACGGGATACAGAAGAAGATGAACGTGGACATAACCGTGGCGGGTATAATCGTCCTCAGGGATCACGGTGCCGATGTTTCGGGGTATGTCGGAGAGGCGTACAAGCGCCTCTCCGTCCGTTGATCACTCCTTCTTGATGAAGTGACTGAGGGTCATCCCGGCCCCTGACCCTGAGGATCCGGTTACGGCCCCTGCCTGAACAGTCTCCCTGAGCTTGACGTCCAGCGCCTTCTCGAGTTTTCTGACGAGCTTGTCGTCGGGTATCAGGCTGTTGGTCTCTACCTTGGCGATTATACCCTTCTTCTCGCTTATGGAGTTGGCGAACTCCTCCTGTTCCAGTCCCTTCCTCTCCCTGGCCTCCCTCACGATGCGCCCGTAATCCTCGACCATCTCGACCGATGCCGTTCCGGCGTAGACGTCCTTGGTCTGCATGCGCCTTTCGCGCCTCTGAAGACGTTCCTCTACCACAGAGGCTCCCATGGGTGCCCCGGTTCCGCTGCCTGATCTGAAATCATCCCCGAATCTGGCACAGTTCTGACAAACGTTGAGTTTCGTACCTTCAACTATCACGGCTTTGGTGAAGGGGACTTCCTTTCCGCACATTTCGCAGAGCATCGACATCCTAACTGCATGGTCGTAATTAAAATTGCTGTTCCGTGAGTTAGCGGCGAAAAGTAATAAAACGGTGCGCATATAGCCCCTAGCAGAGGCCTGGGAATGGATAAAGAACAGAATGATGAACTGACAACGGAGCTGAAGGCGAAGATAATCTCGCTGGAGGAGAGGAACGTCAGACTTATCGAGGACCTGCAGAACGCAGAGAACGAGAAGCGTTACTCGGAGAGCGAACTGTTCAGGCTCCAGAAGGACCTAACCAGGCTCAGGACGGAGATGGAGAGGCTCAAGAGCCCTCCGCTCATTGTCGGCACCCTCAGAGACGTCCTCCCGGACAACCGGGTGGTCGTGAAGAGCTCCACGGGTCCCGATTTCATAGTCTCCGTCTCGGAATACGTGCCCGAAGAGGATCTAATACCGGGATCGAGGGTCTCCCTGAACAAGCAGACGCTTGCGGTCATGAACGTGCTGCCTGCGCCGCTAGACCCTGTGGTCACGGGAGCCGAGATAATAGACAAGCCCGATCTGACCTACGACGACATCGGAGGGCTCAAACAGCAGATGATGGAGCTGAGGGAGGCCGTGGAGGATCCCCTGCTCAGACCCGATCTCTACGCCAAGGTGGGCATAGACCCTCCGAAGGGCGTACTGCTGGTCGGACCCCCCGGCACAGGCAAGACCCTGATGGCCAAGGCCGTGGCCAACGCGACCGAGGCGACATTCATAAGGCTGGTCGGATCCGAGCTCGTGCAGAAGTACATCGGAGAAGGCGCAAGACTGGTCAGGGAGCTGTTCGACCTTGCCAAGGAGAAGGCCCCCAGCATAATATTCATAGACGAGCTGGACTCCGTCGGGGCCAAGAGGCTCGACGTGGCTACCTCCGGAGACCGCGAGGTCCAGAGGACCCTGATGCAGCTGCTGGCCGAGCTCGACGGATTCACGCCGACCAGCAACATAAAGATAATCGGCGCGACGAACCGGCCAGACATACTTGACGATGCTCTCCTCAGGCCCGGGAGGTTCGACAGGATAATAGAGATAGGGCTCCCGGACATGGAGGGCAGGGAGGAGATCTTCAGGATCCACGTATCAGGCATGAACACCGACGACGATGTCATCGTAAGGACTCTCGCCGACATAACCGAGGGGTCCTCCGGCGCGGAGATAAAGAGCATCTGCACGGAAGCGGGCATGCTGGCGATACGGGACAACCGCGACACGGTCACGATGGACGATTTCTTCAGAGCGAAGACGAAGGTCCTGGAGGCCGGAAGGAACAAGGTCAAGCAGGCGCCGGCCTACATGTTCGGCTGATCATTGAGGGGGCGAGGCCCCCTCCTTTCTTTCAATCCTTTCCGGTATCGTAGTTCTCCGGATCCTCCCCTCCGAAGAAACAGAGCTGCGACGCGGCGTATATCTCTTCAAGACCTATGGCCTCCTGGGCGGATACCGCCCTCATGATACCGAATGTGCCTATGTTCTCCAAGGCCTTGAATAGCTCCATACCGACCACTGTCTGCGAGTTCGCGTCATCGTCCAGGAGGCTCCCGTACAGCGAATAGCCGTCCATGTGCCATCCCAGTATGGTCTCCATCTCCTCATCCTGCAGGACATCGGACTTCGAGAGGAGGTTGACCGTCGGCAGCTGTAGCCTGAACTGCACCAGCGCGGAAAGGGTCATGGAAGACACGAATCCGTTGGGAGTCCTGCATAACATCGGATCCGACAGGTATGCGATCATGCTCCTGTCCTTACCGAATGAGTCGATTATGACGCCGGAAGATTCCCTGAACGTGAAAAGCTCCAACTGCCCTGGAGTGTCCAAGAGGACGTAGGAGGTCTTGTAGGTGTCCAAAACCTCTTTGACCTTCCCTATGTTGACCGCTATTAGGTCCGCCGCCACCACCTGAGCCCCATTGGGTCCCAGACCGTACTCCTCCATTACCTCCGATATGGACAGCCATTCCCTGATGTCTATGTCCGCCTCGTAAGGCAGTGAATCCACACCGGGGTCCAGATTGACGGTTATGGCATCCACGCCGCTGTAATCCAACCACTCCTTGTAGGCCTGTACCAGAGTGCTCTTACCGCTTCCCGCCGTCCCGACGAAGTAGATGTTCCTCATTGTGCTCTCCCGACCATATCCTCTCCAGACCTAAACTTCTTTGCTTTGCACCCACGCGCTGGACGAAAGTATAAACTAATAAAACGTGGGTTTACCCCGCATGATTGAGACCAATAAACATAACGCCTCGTTCGCCCTGCTGGGGATTGTCGGCGTTGTGTTGTTCGTAGCCGCGTGGATAATCGCGGCCTCCACCGATACATCCTGGGTCTTCGGGAAGGACTCCCTCTATGAACTGGGAGTGTCCTCCACGGATGCCAGGTTCTACTTCAACTACGCCTGCATGATATGCGGCGTTCTGATGGCGGCTTTCGGGCTGGGACACGCGCTCGCTAGGAAGAACCCCGGGGTAATGACTTCCGGCCTCCTGCTGGCGATCGCAGGCGTCTTCCTGCTTCTGACAGGAATATTCGTCAAGGAGCCTGGAAACGACAGCCTCCACATGTTCTGCGTCGTGATGCTCGGGTTCCTGGTCCTGGCGGCCCTGGTCGCCATGGCCTTCGGTGATTGGAAGGACGGCAAGGTCCTGCCCGCCGGTTTCTCCGTGATATGCATAATAGCCGCAGCGACATTCGTCGCGACCACGCCCTCCGCCTCTTGGTCGGCCGCGGCGTTCCTTATAGGATGTCTTTGGATAATTGTCCAGTCCGCCAAGATGGCGCTGGACTGACGTATTGGAAGGTTTTGAAATGAGAGATATACCGGGCAAAGTTAAAACCGCGGGCATGCTGGGCATGCTGGGCGGTGTGATATGCATCGTGGGGATGGTGCTGGGTTTCGCACCCGAGACCGAAGCGGTCGTTAATATGGGTCTGTGCATGCTGGCGGCAGTTTTGTTCTTCGCCGTCGCAGGCGCGTTCAGGTCCGGAGGGCCCTGGACCTGGGACACCCTTATGCTGATGACGTTTCTGTGCGCGGGCGTGACCGTTGCAGTGACCGTACTGGGTTCCTTCGAACTCTATCTCGGAGCCCTGCTGGTCCTGATATCCGTCATCCTGATACTGGTTGCCGCGTGCCCCAACACGAAGCGCTGGATAACGGCCGACAGGAACTGAATCGATCTTTTCCCTTCCGGACGGGCCAGTCCCGTCCGGAAGCATTCCTGTTTAACCATTTTCCTGGACGATACCAAGAAACGATAAGCTTTTTTATTCAGCAACAACATCATGGGTTGATGGACGAGAAATACGCCTTCGCGCTGAGGAAGATAGCCCTCTTGGGAGGAATGGATGATTACATAGCGGTCTCATCCCGTGAGCTGGGAGAGGCCCTTGACATGAGTCAGCAATCCGCATCGAAGAGGATATTGGAGCTTCTCGAAGAGAAGTACATAGTGCGGGATCTCGGCGCCAGGAGACAGCGCATAAAGCTGACGCAGAAAGGAGTGGAGGAACTCAAGAAGGTCTATACCGAATACCGTCGCATATTCGAGCTCACGGACCACGTGACGATTCACGGGACCATAGTAACTGGCATGGGGGAAGGCGGATACTACATCTGCCAGAGGCCCTACATGGACCAGTTCAAAGACAAACTGGGATTCTCGCCGTTCGAAGGGACGTTGAACATAAAGGTGGACAAGGAGGATATCGGGAAGCTCGAGGTCATCAAGGGCACTTCCGGACATACGGTCAGCGGCTTCACCAGCGATGGCAGGAGCTTCGGGGACGTCATCGCCTACAAGGCGAAGATCCGGAACATAGACTGCGCGATAGTCATACCCGAGAGGTCCCACTACCAGGACATAATCGAGATCGTCTGCCAGTACCATCTGAGACGCACTCTCAGCATCGGCGACGGCGACCGCGTCGAAGTAAGGGTCGAGGTCTGATCATCCCAGCAGGTTATTGATCACCGAGGTGAACACGGCCCTTCCGTCCCCTTCCTCGGTATCGTACCCCCGGGTCCAGTCGGGGTGAGTGAACCTGGTCATCGCACGCTCCGGGTGGGGCATCAGCCCCAGCACGTTGCCCGAACTGTTGCATATCCCGGCTATGTCCGAAACCGATCCGTTAGGGTTCCAGGGGTATTCGGGTTCCTCCCCGTCCTCCCCCGTGTATCTGAACACTATCTGGTCATTGTCCTCGAGCTTCCACACGAAATCCGCATCCATGCTCATGAGCTTCCCCTCTCCGTGGGCGGAGGGGAACATCAGCACCTTCTTCCTAGGTATGTCGGAGGTGAATGTGCAGTTCCTGCGGTTGTCGTTCCTGAGCAGGGTGGGCCGGCATTCAAATCTCCCAGAGTCGTTGTTGTAAAGGGCCGCGGTAGGAACCGACGTCATGGTGGTTTCAATCGCGGGCAGCAGCCCGAGCTCCACCAGAACCTGGAATCCGTTGCACACTCCCAGCATGGGTTTGTCGGACTCGTCGAAAGCCTTTATCTCGTGGCCCACGGCGGCCTTTATGCGGGCGGCGAATATCGCTCCCGCACGGACGTAGTCTCCGGCGGAGAAGCCGCCCGGCAGCGCCAGTATGTCGTAGTCTTCCAGATTACGTCTGGTGTCCGAAGGGGAGAGTTTCGCCAGCTGTTTGAGATGCACCTTCTCGGGTGTCGCACCTACCATGCGGAATGCCTCCGCCATCTCATCCTCGCAGTTGGTCCCCTCTATCCTGAGAACGCAGACCTTGATGTCCTCCGGCTTCATTCCTTGACACCTCCCATTATCTTCCATATGGGGTCGCTCCAGGCCTTCCTGAGGTCACCTACGCTGAGGTCCACCGAGGCCTCCGGGATCAGGAGGCTGTCCCCTCCTGTCCTTCCTATGCAAACGGCCCCGTTGCCCAGAAGACTGCTGAACTGCTCAGCGTCAGACTCCCTGACCTCCGCTATCCAGCGGGTGTTGCTCTCGGAGTAGAGCTTCCTGAGTATGCCGATGTCCCCCATCCCGGAGAGGTCCAACCTCGCGCCTATGCCTCCCGAGATGCACATCTCGGCTGTCGCCACGGCCAGTCCTCCGTCGGAGCAGTCGTGGCAGGAGCGTACCAGCCTTCCGTTCATTGCGTCCAGCAATCTTTCCGATAGCGTCCTAAGGGCCTTGGCGTCCACATCGGGCACTGCCCCCTCACGGCCTCCGTACTTCCGGAACAGGAGGGATGCCCCCATCTCGTCCTTCGTCTCTCCGATGAGGAAGAGGAGGTTCCCCTCCTCCTTGATATCCGCTGTTACGGATTTCCTGAAATCGTCTATGAGCCCGCATCCCATCACCATGGGGGTTGGCAGGATGAACACCCCGCCGGGGGCCTCGTTGTAAAGGCTGACATTGCCCGAGGGAATGGGTATCCTCAAGGCCGAGGCGAGCTCCCCGATCCCCCTCACGGCCTCCCTGAATTCACCCAGCCTTTCGGGCTTCTCCGGATTGCCGAAGTTAAGACAGTCCGTAAGGGCGTTGGGCCTTGCTCCAACGGCGACCAGGTTGCGGCAGGCCTCGTCTATCGCGGCCTTCCCGCCCTTGTACGGGTCCGCCGCCGTGAACCACGGGTTGCAGCCGATGGCGGCCGCCAGACCCTTGTACCTTCCGGGAACGGGCATGAGGACGGAGGCGTCGCCGGGCCCGGTCCTGTTGAGCCTGCCCACCATCGGACGTACGATGGTGGAGGCCCTGACCTCGTGATCGTACTGTCTTATGGCCCACTCCTTGGAGGCCACGTTCAGATCGGAGAGCAGCGTGAGTATCACCTCGTTGTCGGAAGGGAGGTCCGGGAAGACCTCCTTCTCCTTGGATGAGACCTCAGGCAGCACATAGGGCCGGTTGTAAACCGGGCCGACGGTCAGGAACTTCAGGTCCATGTCGAATATGACCTCCCCTCCCCAGAAGAGACGGGTGCGAGGGACTTCCGTTGTGGTCCCTATCGGGGTCGCAAGAACGTCCCAGGAGTCGAATATCTCCAGTATCTTCGTAACGTTCTCGGGTTTGGCGGTCACCATCATGCGTTCCTGGGACTCGGAGACCCATATCTCCCAGGGTGCCAGCCCCTCCTCCTTCAAAGGGACCTTCTCCAGCTCTATGTCTGCCCCGCATCCGCCATCCAGGGCCATCTCGTCGACTACGCAGCTCAGCCCTCCTCCGCCGAGGTCCTTCATCCCCGTTATAAGATGCTGGGAGTTGACCTCGAGGCATGCATGCATCAGCGGCTCCTTGGTTATCGGATCGCCGAGCTGCACCGCTCCCCGGGAATCCTCTTCGGATGTGGATGTCAGGTCCGCAGATGCAAAGTTCACCCCGTGTATGCCGTCCCTCCCGGTGCGACCTCCCAGGAGTATCATCACCTCTCCGGGTCCGCCTGCGTGGTTGACCGCCAGGTCCTCCCTCTTCACGATGCCCAGACACGCCACGTTGACCAGGCAGTTGCCCACGTATCTCTCGTCGAAGAAGAAGCCGCCGGTTATCGTCGGTATGCCCACGCGGTTACCGTAATCCCTGATGCCGGACACCACGCCGTTGGCGAGGTAACGGGGGTGCTTTGTGCCCGGGGGCAGCTCCCCGTCGTAGTCCAGGGGGCCGAAGCACAGGGGATCCGCGAGCCCTATGGGCTGGGCCCCCATGCATATGACATCCCTTAATATTCCCCCTATCCCCGTGGCCGCTCCGCCGTAAGGCTCTATCGCGGAGGGATGATTGTGACTCTCTATCCTCAGCGCGTAGCCGTATTCGTCATCGAAAACCATGACGCCGGCGTCACCCTTCGACAGGATGTCCGAGCGGGCGATGGAGAATACGAACTCCTTGAGTATTGGTTTCGAGCTCTTATAGCAGCAGTGCTCGCTCCATGCCTGACCTATCGCCTGCAGCTCCACATCGGTGGACGTCCTGCCCTCCGCTTTGAAGTACTCCCTCACCGTCTTCATCTCGTCCAGGGACAGGTTAAGACCCATGTCGGATGATATCTGCATTAGCTCTTCGTCCGCGGCGTCCAGTATGTCGATGTCGACAAGAGGGAACGGAACATCGCGGGCCTTCATCAGCCTGTGGGCGGCCATTTTCTCATCTCACCGTGATGGAGTAGTTCTGTATGACCGGATTCGCCAGGAGCTTCCTGCACATGTCATCGGCGGCCACCCTGGCCGCCTCCGGATCCATCTCCAGCTCCATCTCGAAGACCTTCACAGACCTTACGCTCTTGACTCCGAGGAAGCCCAGGGACTCCAGGGTCTTCTTCGTGTTGCCGCCCTCAGGATCGGCCACGCCTTTCTTGAGTTCTATTCTTATCTCCACAGCTGCCATTGATGGAAGTATCGCTACCCCGTAATTAAAGGTTCCAATGTACGGGGACGTCAATCCTGAGATCTCTTCCTGGCGAAGATTAGGTACCCGGTGTGACCCAGCGTATCGAAGGACGGCCTCACCCCTCCGGGGTGCACCTCCAGCCCGCGCTGTATGTTCTCCAGGGCATGGACCTCCGCGGCCCCCCTCTCCCTCAGCGCGATAACCGCGGACTCGGCCTGGTTCGTGTTGGGAACGTAGACGCATATCCTTCCGCCGGCACGGAGACGGGGAAGCAGGTTGTCCATGGCCAGCCAGGGGTCGGGCATGTCCATCGTAAGCACATCGGCCGTGATGTCGGGGGACACCTCCTTCGCGTCCCCTATCGTATGGCTCCAGCATCTGTCGAGTCCCGTGCGCTTTATGTTCTTCAGGGCCCGCTGGACGTTGTCCTCCCTCATCTCCACCGTGTGCACATGCCCGCTCGGTGCCACAGCGGAAAGCAGCGCCGTGGTGAGACCGCCCGACCCCGCCCCGACCTCCAGCACGGTTTTCCCGCAGCGTATGTCGCAGTTCATGATTATCGTCGCGGCGTCCTTGGATGTGATTATCTGGGCGCCTCTGTCCAGGGACTCCATGAGTTCGGCCGTCCCGGGACGGAAGATGGTGTAGGCCCTCCCGGCCAGATCGATACGGGAGCCGTCGTCCAGGTCCATCAGACGCGATCCGTCGAGTATACCCATGGAGGGGATCTTCAGCATACCGTGGGCCAATCTGAGCCAGTGTCTCTTTCCCGACTGATCCAGAAGATAGATGGTCTCGTTCTCTTGGAAGGACATGTTCCTGCTGATGCCTTGGACCTGTTAAAATGTTCCGTCCGTCCGAACATCACCGGGCAGCCTGGGCAAAGGCAGAAACCCATTATATCCTGCCTCGGAGATTGAAGAACATGACCCGAGGGACCCTGGGCGTGATCCTCTGCCCTATTCTTGAGGACGAACTCATCTACAGTCTTTCCAATGATGCCGAGCCCAGAAGGCTCTTCGTCGTGGAGAACCGCTCTTCCGAGGATTTCAGGAGGAAGCTCGAGAGGAACGGGACGGAGTTCCTGCCAGTTGACGAATGGGGATTCTCCAGCGGCATGGAGGCCTTGCCCCGGGATGGCTTCAACATAGTCGTACTGGCCAAGGACCTGGGCCTTCACGCCGAACCCGAGACCCTCAGAGACGAGCTCAGGGAGACCATGCTGTTCATGCAGTCGAAGGTGGATGCCATAGCCCTTTACTACGGGCTCTGCGGCAACGCCAACCGGGATGTGGAGTCCTGGGGCTCCCAGCACCTGGACGTGCCCGTCTGCATCTTCAAGGACTCCCGCGGCGGCATCTGCGATGATTGCATATGCGTTGCCCTGGGCGGGACCGAGAGGTACTACGAGATGCAGAAGAAGAACGTGGGTGTGATGTACTACACCCCCGCCATGGCCACCAAATGGAGGGATTTCTTCTCCACCAACGAGATATTTAGAGGGGTGGAGGGCGGGGACTACACCCGCATGAAGCAGATATTCGACATGTGCGACTACCATGACGTGATGGAAATACCCACGGGACTTGGAGACGGGGAGGAGTCCAGGGCGGCCCTCAGGGAGTTCGCCGACGAGTTCGGATTCCGCATCAGGCGCCTGGACCCGGAGTACCTCACCCTGGAGCCCACCGATCTCATGTATGCCTCCTCCAAGGCCATGCTGGACCGGGGCCGCGGGCGCTCACATTGAGCGGGCTGCGTAGGCCACGGTGCTGGCGGGTTTCCCGCAGACTATGCAGCTCCCCTGGTACTCTTCCGCGGGATACGGCGTTCCCAGGAGCTTCAGTTCGAACCTGTCCTCGATTGCGTGCCCGCACTCCTCGCATCCGCACCATCCGAACCTCAGGGTTTTCTCGGGTATGGCGTCCAGGGACCCTATGTCCTGCACCGAGGCCCTCTGGGCCTCCCAGGCCTTCTCGTACATGGAAAAGGCTATGTCCCGGAGGACCAGCCTCGTCCCTTCCGTCAGGGAGTCCAGCGCTATCGTGCCCTTCTCTCCGTTGTCTCTTCTCGCGAAGGTGACCACTCCGTTCTCGATGTCGCGGGCGCCCAGTTCGAGGCGCAGGGGCACCCCCCTTATCTCCCAGTCGTAGTACTTGCTGCCGGGGCGGTCGTCCCTGTCATCGAGCTTCACACGGATGCCGGCTTTGGAAAGGGCGTCGGCGATTCCCCTGGCCGCTTCGGAAACCTCCTCCGCGTTCTTCTTGGACAGTATGGGTATCACAACCGCCTGGAACGGCGCCACCGCAGGAGGTATAACCAGGCCCTTGTCGTCACCGTGGACGCCTATCATCGCACCCAGAAGGCGTTCGCTCATCCCGTATGTGGTCTGATGGACGTGCCTGTGCTCTCCGTCCCCGTCCTCGTAGGTGATCCCGTAGGGCACCGAGAAGTTGGTCCTGTAGTGGTGTATAGACCCAATCTGCAGGGCCCTTCCGTTGGGCATGGCCGTGTCTATACCCACGGTGTAGTGGGCCCCCGGGAACTTGTCCCATTCTGTGCGTCTCAGTAGCGAATACGGCAGACAGAGCTTGCTCATTATGTTAGCGAGCACCCGTATGTCCTCCTCGACCTGTTCCTGGGCCTCCTCCTCGGTGGCATGGCAGGTGTGCGACTCGAAGAAATGAATCTCGCGCACCCTTATGAACGACCGGGTCTGCTTGGTCTCGTAGCGGAAGGTGTTGACTATCTGATAGACCTTCAGAGGAAGATCCTGATGGGATCTGATCCAAAGGGCGAACATCGGGTACATGGCGGTCTCCGATGTCGGCCTAACCACCAGACGGACATCCAATTCGTTCAGACCGGCGTGGGTGACCCAATACACCTCCGAATCGAAACCTTTTATGTGGTCCTTCTCCTTCTTGAACTCGGTCTCTGGAATCAGAAGCGGGAAGCACACCTCATCGTGGCCGGTGTTGTCCAGCTCCCTGCGGATATAGGTGTCGACCTGCCTCATTATCTTCCACCCGTAGGGCGTCCAAACGTTCATGCCCTTGATCGGGTACCTCTTGTCCGAAAGGTTGGCCTTCTCCACTATGTCGGCATACCAATCGGCGAAGTTCTCGTCCTTGAGCATGCCATCACTCCTTTTCCATCAGCGCGGCGGCTATGAGAGGAGCCACGGAGATGCTGGAGACCTTGTTCTCAAGGGTGTTGCAGCAGAATATGCCGTCCAGATTGCTGCCGGTGAGCCTCTCCACCGCATTTCCTACGAATACGCCGTGAGTACAGGCCACCGTGACGCTCTTGGCGCCGGCCTCCTTCAGCTGCTCCGTGGCGGCGATTATTGTCCCGCCGGTGGCTATTATGTCATCGACTATCAGGATGTTCTTACCGCGGCAGTCCATCTTCGCAGGGGCTATGCGCACGTCCACGCCGGACAGCCTTATCTTCTCCAGATGGTCGTGGGGGATCCCCATGTGTTCGCCCACGTCAGCGGCGCGGGCGGAGGCGCCCGCATCGGGGGCCAGGACCAGGTCGATGTTCTTCCCTTTGAAGTATCCGGCTATGGCCGGGGCGGCCTTCAGGTCCCTGTGCGGACAGTCGAAGTGGTTGAGCACGGCCTCCTTGTGTATGTCGACGGTCATCACGCGGTCGCATACCATGCTGAGATGCCTGGCCATGACTTTCGCGGACTCGGGCTCCCCAGGCTTGAATATCCTGTCCTGCCTTGCGTACCCGAAGTACGGTATGATGAGGGTTATCGTCCTCGCCCCCATCCTCCTCACGGCATCCTGAATCAGGAACATCTCGACGAGGTTCTCATCCGGATAGGTATTCTGGACTATGACCACATCATCGTTCAGAGAATCGATGTCGATCCTGGTGTAACACTCCCCGTCCGGGAACCTGGTGGATGCCGCCTGTACGTACGTGCATCCCAGGATCGAGGCCAATTCCTTGGCGAGATACCTTGAGGACGAACCTCCGACTACTATCATGCTTCGGCGTAACATTTCCCCCGTATTATATCTAACGGGAAGAGGCCGTCCGTGGAGAGTGTTTTATCCCGCCTGCGCGATTCCCGTACAGATGCAGAACGTCATAACCGAGGAGAAGATGGACAGATATCTCTCAGTGACCGCCAGGGCTCTCGACAAACTGACCATTGCGGCGCCCGAACGCTCCTTCAACCGCAGGCTGGCGGACAGCTTCCTGGAGATGGCCGCTTCTTATTACAGCGACGCCAGGCACTTCCGGGAGAACGGCGACCTCGTAACGGCCTTCGCCGCTGTAAACTACGCTCACGGCTGGATAGACTGCGGCGCCCGCATCGGACTCTTCGACTGCGGAGGGGACGACCAGCTCTTCACGCTTTACGAATGATCCTCGCGGGTTCTGCGGTGGAAGGACACCGGAAAACCCGGGCCTGCGGCAGCAGCTCAGCTGTCTCGCTGGCGGGAGCGTCCGTGAACACACTGTGTCCCAGCATGCACATGCCAGCTCTGAATCCCGCCCCTTTCAGAAGGCCTATGGCCCGAGAGACCTCCCCGGTCTCAAGCCGGGAGTCCGCGGAGAATCTGTTGGAAAGACGGAACAGGCTGTCAGCCGACGGCGCGGCAAGGTACTCTTCCAGAGCGAACCCTCCGCTGCGGGATATGCGTGATGACCTCTCCGGGTCTCCGAGCACCGAACCTGTGCTGAGCGGCCCTCCGAGCACCGCAAGACTCAGATGGAGAGATATGCCGGTGTCCTCCACCCTTCCTGCGGGCGGAAGGCCCGGAGAGACGCGGACCGGCTGATGCCCCCGGCAGGAGATGCCGGCAACGTCCCCCAGCCCGCCTCCGCATTCCACCTCGGCCACGTGGGCGGCGGCGTATGCCTCCTCCTCGTGGAGACCCAGCATCCCGCATAGGCAAAGTCCGAGCGCCACGGCTCCGGAAGCGCTCATGCCCATGCCCTGTCCCATGGGGAGGGAGTTGAGGACATGCACCTCCAGACCCCTGCCGGGGGCCAGCAGGTCCGCCACTCTCCTGGAGACACGGGCTTCCGAAGGCTCCCCATCTAGGAAGACCCTGACACCCGAGCGGGTCTCTTCGACCGAGACCTCCGATCCCAGGGACAGCCTAACGCCGGCCCCTCTGGAGCCGGATGCTGCGAGGGAGTCCACCCTCACGGGCTGGAAGAAACAGGTCAGGTGCCCCGGGCTGTAGGCTCGGATCATAGGATCTCAGCGCAGAAATCGAGTATGTAGTTGGAGACGTTCATCTTGGAGCCTTCCAGAACCTTGCTGGCGGTCTTGGTGACCAGTATGGCCGAGGTCGAGAACTTCCCGCTAACGTCCACGTCGTTGGCTATGACGGCCGTCAGGCCGTACTCCTCCAGACGGGATCTGGCCTTGGATACCAGCTGTTCGTGGTCTATCCCCGACTCCGCCTTGAATCCTATGACCCTGTCGCACCTGCCGCGTATCAGGGGGAGAACCTTTGGAACAGGGCTAAGCATCATGTCGAAGGCCCGGTCGCTGGGTATCTTCCCGTTGGACGGACCCAATGGTGCGAAGTCCGCCAGTGCGGCCGGTACGATGACCGCATCGTGGTCTATGGTCTCCACCATCTTCACCAGATCGGAGACCGTCTCGAACCTCTTCGTAGGTATGTAGTCGGGGAGGTTCACGTTGCACCCTCCCATCCACATCTCAACCTCCGCACCGCGCTCGAAGGCCCGTGTGGCCATGGACACGGCCATCAGTCCGGTGGAGCGGTTGGTTATCATCCTCATGGAATCGATGGGCTCCTCGCTGCGTCCTCCTATCACGAGTATACGCTTGCCCGCCAGGTCGTCCCGGGACATGGCCCTGAACACCCATGCCACCACCTCCTCCTTGGAGGCCACCTTCGCTCTCACCCCGTCCGTCCTGGGGCCGATGATGTTGACCCCCCAGGACCCGAGGGTCTCCAGGTTCCTCTTCACGGCCGGATTTCTGTACATGGACTCGTGCATTGCCGGGGCCACCGCCACCGGTATGTTCGAGCCCAGGGCCACCGTGGCCATGGATGTGACCGCGGTGTCGTCGATGCCGTTGGCTATCTTGGAAACGGTGTTGGCGGTCGCCGGATACACCAGGAACATGTCAGCGGTGTTCGAGCTGAACCATTTTATGTGCTCGGTCTGCCCCGTGAGCTCCGTTATCGGGGGCATTCCGCAGGCGAACTCCATCGACTGCGGCGTAACCAGATCCCTTGCGGCCTCCGACATAACCGGCACCACCTTCGCCCCGTGACGCAAAAGCTCTCTTATCGTCGAGAAGCATTCCGTTGCCGCGATGCTCCCGGTTATGCCTATCACTATCGTCTTGCCTCTGAGCTTGTTGCTCTTCTCGCAGTAAATCTCCTCTGACGGATGCATCATACCACCTTCTTTCTCTCTATCGCCCGTTTGGCCTCGGACGTCACCTCGGACGGGGGGCTGTTGCCGTCCAATACGATGAACCCCCTCTCATGGGCTATGCGGAGGTAGTTCTCCCTGACCTTGCCCAGGTACTCCTCGTCCTCGAACTTTGAACGCCCGCCCCTCCTGCCCACACGGAGCATGCTCTCCTGCGGATCCGCATCCAGCAGGAAGGTTATGTCGGGCTCCGTCACAATGGGCCCGTTGACGGCCTCGAGCCAGTCCCGGTCCGGGGCGGGGCCGCCCAGGGGAACGGCCTGGTACGCCAGGGTGGAAGCGTAGTACCTGTCGCATATCACGACCTTGCCGCTGGAGGTCCATTCCCTTATCTTCTCTGTGTGGACCGCACGGTCCGCCGCGAAAAGCAGGGACTCCGCGGTCGGCGATACCGGCCCGGCCTCGCCCCTTCGTATGAACATACCGATCTCATCGTGAGTGGGTTCCTCTGTGCAGACCACCGGTAACCCCTCGGACTCGAAGAATGAGCGCAGGTTTTGGCACAGGGTTGACTTGCCTGCACCGTCTATACCCTCGACCACTATGAACATGCCGGACATGATGAGACCCCCATCGCTATCGATACGGATTACCTTTCGCACTCGCAGGCCTCGACTAGCCGCCGATGAAGGGAGGGTATACCTTCCACGTCCTTCACATCCTTTCTGCACAGGAACTCCAATTTCGACCTTATGGTGCTGTCGTACTCCAGGCACAGCGCGGAAAGCTGGTCGGCCAGCTGGTCGGCCAGCCTGCGGCCCCGGTCGTCCCAGTCCGTAAGTATCACGGCCTTGCCCCTCATGGCGGCAACCGACTCCGCAGCCCTCACGGGCCCGCCCGCCGCCTGAACGGCTATGGTGTCGCCGCCGATACCTAGCCTTCTGATGGCCCGGAGGTCCTTCCTGCCCTCCAGCAGGATCACGTGGTCCTTGGCCAGCTCCTCCAGCTCCTCCAGGGCCTCGTTAAGCCTCTCCAGCCTCTCCTCGTCGTTCAATACAGGACCTCCAGGGAACGCAGTATGGAGGAGGGGTCCCCGTGTATCAGGACGGTTTTCTGACGTTCCATCTGTCCTTTCACCACCTCTGACCTGCATCCGGTGATTTCCTTGAAGAGGGATTCGACCTCCCTGTTGGCGCGTCCGTCCAGGGGCGGGGCCTTCACGCGCACTATCATCCTCTTCCTCCACACGTCGAAACCTTCGGGGCCCGACCTGTCTGAACGGGGGGACACCAGGAGCTCCACCGCGATGCCTTCGGGCACGGTCCTCGAGACATCGGAAACATTCATGGGAATGTATAAGCGGTAGGGATATTATCGTTTATCGGGGCCGCGGTACGCCGAGGCCGAGCGACAAACCATCAAATATCGACAGGAGGTTGCAGTCGGGATGACTCCGCCGGAACCCATGACGTTCGAGGACCTCACCTCGGTCTACAGGCTCGAGAAGAAGGCTCCCGCGCTGTCGAACGTCCGGAAGGACCTTTATCGTTCCATGTCGAATCTCCTCGCGACCGTCAGCAAGGAGTATGAGAGGCAGCTGGCGCGCGATCCGGATTCCATTATCTGCGAGGGGGTCAACCAGCGCAGGAAGAAGATCAAGCTCCTCTCGATGGAGATCGTGGAACTGCGCATGCAGAAGGTGGCCTCCCTGGCCCTGAGGGGCGCGAGGGGAGCCGACAACAGCATCGATGTCCTTACTCCCGAGGAGAAGGAGTACTACTCCGAGGTCCTGGCGGCATCGAGGAAACAGGCATGCATCCTGGACAGCCTCAGGAAGGGGACCAGGTACTCCAGCCCCGATATAGATTCGCGGCCTTCGGAGGAGAAGGCATCTCCTGCGGCGCCTCCCAAGATGCGGGAGACCCCCGCACCGACGGCCCCGGCCACTCTGTCCGAGGCGCCCGGCCCCGCGGACATGCCCGAGCTTGAGGAACCTGATGATGAACCAGAGGATTTCCTCGAGGAATTCCCTGACAGGATCACGGGGGACGTTGTGCCGGTGGCTCCCGAGCCTGGGATGACGGTCGCAGATGATGCCGGACCTTCGGAGGAGGCATCCGAGGACCATGCGGCCGTGATAAGGATTCTGGAGGACCTGCCGAGGTTCTCCGGCCCCGAGAGGGACTACGATCTAAGGAAGGAGGACATAGTCATGATGCCGCTGGCGATGGCGATGGCCCTGGTGAGCAGAGAGAAGGCCGTTATCGTCAGGCCTACGCCCTGAGGGTGCGGGTGTCGTTCCTGACGCCGGGCTCCAGGCAGTCCAGTCTGAACCTCTTGATTCCTGTAATCTCCGACACCGTGTCCTTGGCTATGTCGGTGGTGTTGTTCTTCTTGCTCATGTGAGCCAGGAAGATCTGCCTGCCTTCGTGGTCCGTACGCTTAATGGCGGCACCGCACTCCACGTTGGACAGATGCCCGACCTCGCTTCCTATCAGCCTCTTCAGGCTCGGGGGGTAGGGGCCTTCCATGAGCATGTTCATGTCGTAATTGGCCTCTATGACAGCTATGTCCGCCCGAGAAAGGGCGTGCTCAACCTGGAACGTGACCTTCCCGGTATCTGTCGCCAGCAGCGCGGTCCTGCCATCCGCCTCCACCACGAAGGCGTTCGGCTCCACTGCGTTGTGGGAGATCGGCAGAGGGGTTATCCTCATCGGACCCACATCGAAGGAGCCCAGGGTCCTTATGGGGATGTACTCCACGGGCCCCAGACCGCATTGGCAGAACGTGCACTCGTTGCACATTACAGGTATGCCCAGCTTCCTGGCGGTGGCGCCGGCACCGGATACATGGTCGGTGTGCTCGTGGGTCAGAAGAAGGGCCCCGATCACCGAGCCGTCTATGCCGGCGGTGTCCATCAGGGAGGTTATGCGCCTGCAGCTTATCCCGGCATCGATCATCACCGCATGGTCGTCACACTGTATGACCGTGCAGTTGCCGTCGCTTCCGCTTGCAAGAACATGGACCTCGAGCAAGCGACCGCCCCTCTCAAACCTTCCTTCTGTATATCGAGAAGATTATGTCCCCCCGGGAGACTATGCCTACCAGAACTCCCCTTTCGAGGACGGGCACCCGGTTGAGACCTTTCTCCACCATCATCTTCAGTACTTCCATGACCGTCGTGTCGGGAGTGGTTGTGGTGACATCCGTAGTCATTATCTCGTCGATTGTCATCTCGGAGATCTCCTTGGATATCTTTCTGACCCTCTCATCCTCGATCTCCTCGTCCATGGGACAGGCCAGCATGTACAGCGCGGGGTTCTCCATCCCTAGCTGGTCCTGATACTTCACTATCAGGTTCAGGATGTCGTTCTCGCTGAGGATGCCTATCAGGTGGTTCTTGCCGTCCACCACGGGCGCGCCAGAGATGTTGTTCACAGCGAACTTTATAGTGGCCTGCCTGACCGTGCTGGTCGCCTTCAGTGTGACCACCTGGGTGGTCATGAGATCCCTCACTCTGAGCTGGGTCATGATGGAGGTCGAATAGCTTCCCTGCATTATATTGGTTGCTACCTGACAAGACAGAGAGCGCGTATCCGATGGTCGCCACAGGATCCGCGGCAGCTATACCAGCAGGTACATTTATTAACCATAAGATGTTTCGGTGGTTGGGGCCTGTAGCTCAGCTAGGTAGAGCGATCGACTCTTAATCGATCGGCCAAGGGTTCGAATCCCTTCAGGCCCGCCATTTGTAATGCCTGTTCTGATTAACTCGCCTGTTTCCAGTGATTCCCGTTCGTCATCCAGAGCCTGCGAAGTGTGCTTTTCCGGGTCTGTTTGAAGACGTTTCCGTCATAATCGCTGGAAGGGCTCCCTCTTGCAGGCACAGGGGGCCGCGAGTTCGAGGGAGCTCCACTACGTCGCCCGCCTCAACCTCCAAAACTCGCCTTCGAAGGAGCGCTGGTTGCCGGCTGGGTGAAAATGTTTTTACGCACCGAAGACGTGGCCCTCCCTGGGGGCAAATGAGCGCTACTATCAGTCTGGATGATATATATTTCGCGGTTATGCTCATAGCCGTCTTCTTGGTGGTCCTTTCCGTACCTACGGTGGTGCTCACGGTCCGCAACTCCTCCCGCCTCATGAAGAGGTATAGGTACCTGAGATCCATAGAGAGGATCGATTCCGAGGGAGAGGTGCCCAGGGCCATGCTGGATGAATGGAAGGCCGTCAGGAACTCGGTCGGATATGCTGCCATGATATCGGACGAGATAGGAAGGCTGAACGGCCTGAGGCCCACAATGCTACAGGCGGAGATAGCCATTGTGTTGATCGTTCTGCTGATGCTCCTTGGTACCTTCACCCCGGAGGTGATGTGGCTCATGTCCGTGGTTATCGTGCTCACCTTGACCTCGGTAGTGTATGGCGCTCTGAACTCCAAGACCTACATCGACGAGTACATAACATTGCTTATGTCGGTCGAGGAGAAGGACGAGGAGGCCATAGACGCCATATACGGCTGACCCCCAGAAAGTGTTTTTATACCGTACCAATATCGCGTGGCATGGCGAAGGTCACGTTCCATACTACGATGGGCGACATTGAGATCGAGATGTTCGACGACATGCCCATAACCACCGGCAACTTCCTCAAACTCTGCAGAGAGGGTTTCTACGACGGCACCGTGTTCCACAGGGTCATTGAAGGTTTCATGATACAGGGAGGAGACCCCGAAGGTAACGGATGCGGAGGTCCCGGATACACAATACAGGACGAATTCGTGAAGGGTCATTCCAACAAGAGGGGCACCATATCCATGGCCAACACCGGACGTCCCAACTCCGGAGGGAGCCAGTTCTTCATAAACCTGGTAGACAACGGATATCTTGACTGGGACAACCCCCGCACGCCTTCCGCGCACCCGGTGTTCGGACAGATAGTCGGAGGCACGGACGTTGTGGACCGGATAGGTTGTGTTCCGACTGACAGGAACGACCGGCCCAAGACCCCTGTCATGATAGAAAAGGCGGAAGTCTCGGAATGAGACGGGGGATCGCAGATCCCTGGTCGGGCCGTCACCGGTCCGACCTTCTCATCTGAGACTCTCCACCACCAGATGGGTTCCCGAGCGCAGGTACACCAGCGGCACGCGGAGTTTTCTCAGCCTGCGCATAAGCTCCTTGTCGTTGGTCAGGACGTAACCGCCTGTCTTCAGAGCCAGTTCCACCACGGAATCGTCCCCCGAGGCCTCGGTCGGTATTATCTCGTACTTGCGGGCCAGATCTATGGCCGCGGAGGCGAACCTGTGATCCAGATGCTTGAGCTCTCCCAGAAGGGGGCCCGGGACGACGAACCTGACGTCCCCTAGAAGGTCCCTTACGGAGAGATCCAGGTTTATCCTGACCTCGAAGGGCATCAGGAGGGCGTTCGTGTCCAGGACGACGGTCTGCATTGTCACTGCTCGATTATTCCGTACCCGATGAGCCTCCATTTGTTGGAGATCCTCCTGGATATGGCGACCCTCTGGCCTTCCAGGACGCATACGGGTATCTTGAGAACGACCTCTGCGGATTCCGCCCTGGCGCTCTTGACCACGCCGACGGTGGTAGCTGTCCCGATGCTCAGCATCAGGGGCTCGTTGGTCTTTATCTCGTCGACCTCGAGCTCGCTGGACGAGCCCACCACGCGATCCAGCAGCGTGATCGCCATACTGAAGTCGTGCACCACCGGCGGCAGGTTGCTGGGCGTACCGACTATCCTGCCGGTCAGACCGTCCGACTTGGTCATGGAGGGGTCCAGCGCTGTGCCTATGGAAACCAGGCCTCCGGGGCAGACTTCATCCACGCTCCTGCCGCCCGCCTGGAGGGATACGACCTTGGCCGTTATCCTCTCCCATGTGGGTTTACCCGCGACCTCGACCTTCCTCCCCGGTACGACCTCTATCTCATCGCCGACCTTGAGGATGCCCTGCACCAGGGTGCCTCCCAGGACGCCGCCCCTTAGGTCCTTGGGCTCCGCTCCGGGAGAATTGATGTCGAATGAACGCGCGACGTGCATCAGCGGCGGCGATTCGGTGTCCCTGACCACCTTTGACACTATGTGCTCCTCGATGGCCTCGATCAGCATATCTATGTTGACGCCGCGGTTGGCGGACACAGGTATTATCGGCGCCGACTCGGCGACGGTCCCTTTGACGAACTCCTTGATCTGCTTGAAGTTCTCCACGGCCTGCTCGCGGGTGACTATGTCGATCTTGTTCTGGACGATGATGATCTTGTCTATCCCGATTATGGACAGGGCCATCAGGTGCTCTTTGGTCTGGGGCTGGGGGCACTTCTCGTTGGCGGCCACCATCAGCAGTGCGCCGTCCATCAACGCCGCTCCGGACAGCATCGTGGCCATAAGCGTCTCGTGACCGGGGGCGTCCACGAAGGAGACCGCCCTCACGAACTCGGCATCGGACCCGCAGTTCCTGCACTTGTCGGTCGTTCCGTAAGCTGAGGAGCCCTGGCAGCTAGGGCATTTGTAGAAAGATACGTCAGCGTACCCCAGCCTGATGGATATGCCTCTCTTGACCTCTTCGGAATGACGGTCCGTCCACTCCCCGCTTAGGGCTTTGGTGAGCGTGGTCTTACCGTGGTCGACATGCCCGATCATACCTATGTTGATCTCAGGCTGCTTGGGTACTTTCATTGGTTCTCCGCAGGAGCTTCGGGGGCGAAGGACTCCTCCACGGACTTGGGTCCGTACTCTGCGATCGCCATGTTGACCTGTACGATCGATGCGGATATTGTGGATCCGCGAATCGCGACCCTCTTCCTCTCGCCGTCATACACGGGATGGAATCCGGTGCTCTCGGAGAGGAGGAGTTTGCGCCTCTTGTTCCCGGGAAGGTCCCCCCTCATGGGGGTTCCGTTCCCGTCGCTTCCGCCTGTAATCTTCAGTTTGTAACCGGGGAGACCCACGAATATTCCGTCCACGATCTCTCCGATGTTTTTACCAATCAGAGAGTTCGCGTGGTGACCTGACACGGCAACGTTGTACGATCTGCCGGTCTTCACATCGTTAACGATAGCTTTGAATTCTACCATTTGAACACCTGTAAGACCGCGTTAGCATGGAACCCAATATAAAGTTTTGCTAAGAGATTGACGGTTCAATCCTCTTCTTTATTAGCCTTGTCTTTTTTGGATTTCCAGGACTTTATGCCCTGCTTCCTGCGCGTGGGCTCCTCAAGGCGGAGCTTGAAGTCCTTTATGGTCTTGACTTCAGAAGGGTCCACACCCCGGAGGTAAGCCAGATAGAGAGAGACATAATCCCCGAACATGCATGCCCGAAGACATCTCTCCAATATCGTCCTCCCCCGTATCTTGATGACCTTGGGCCTTATCCCATAGGACACTACGGCCTTTATCGCCGCATCGGAAAGCTTCCTGACCGTCCTGTTGGCATTCTCCTCATAGAGGAACACCAGGATGCACCGGTTCCTGGCTCCCCCTTCGGACCATCCGGCTACCTCGTTGTGATTGAACTCCGGTATGGAGCCGGCGAAGGCCATCATCTTGGAGTTCTCGTTTATCTGGGTCTTCCATCTTATGGCCGCCGATGGTATGCCGGATGTCGAATATATCACGGGCGCCTTGCCGAATATGTCCTTGGCGGCCGTTCTTGCTACGCTCCTGTCGCTTTCCAGCTTGGATCTGAACTTCAGCAGCTTGGGTATCAGCTTCTTGATGTCCGTCTTGCACCTGGGTCCGCCCACGGTCTCTATTATGTTGGCCATCGACCCGAGTATGTGCCCGAGGGCGCTGCGGGGCTGTATGCCCGCGGGTATCTCCACGATGCACTTCCCGTCCCCCCTCGCCTTCTCCAGCAGCTTGCCTCCGGATGTTATGACCACCACCGTGCTCCCTCTCTGGACCGCCTGGTCGTACATGGAGAGGGTCTCCTTGGTGTTACCGGAATGACTGGAGACGATGACCAGGGTGCTGCCGTTGACCCATCTTGGGAGCTCCGGGAACCTCTGTACGGTGATCGGGAAGTTCATTGTGGGGTAGAGGCTGTCGGCTATGACATCTCCGCCTATGGCGGACCCGCCCATGCCGCATATTACTATGCGGTCGAAGTCGGCCTTTATGTCGAGGTCCCCCTCCACAGCCTCCGAGAGATTGTCCACGAAGGCGTATATCTCGCGGTGCATGTCGTTCGGATCAAACTCGCTGGGCTCGTTCTGCATGAGCGGTCCTCACATCCCCCAGAAGGGTTCTTCCTTCCTTTTGATGGTTATGGTCTCGGAGAGGGCCATCTTCTCGTCCTCGTTGAGGCCTATGGACGTGGACAGCTCCTTGACTGTGGATTCCAGGAGGTCAACGTAAATCACGTCCTCCTCGTTGATCTGTCTGCCGGCGGTTACGCCCTCCAAAGATATCGCCACCTCCTCGCCCTGGGCCGCTTCCTTCAGCGTGTCCTCGCCCGAATGTATGCTCCTGATCTTTCCCGCGTCGCGTCCGTCCGCCCCCAGGAGCCTCTGGTTCGCCTTTATCCTGCCCGCCAGTACGCGAACGCCCACGATGGCTGGCTTGCTGGCGCGGAATATGCAGCCCGGGAGTATCCTGAGCTTGGCCGGGAACGGGAACTCGGACCTCTTGTCGGACTCCGACCTCTTCTTGGACTCCTCCAGCCATTCCTTGTAATCCTCGATTATCTTGTAGACCACGGGATCCGAGAATATCCTTATCTCGTGGTTGGCCGCCTCGGCCTCGGCATCCTTGGACATCGAGACGTTGAAACCGAGGATCACTTTGTTCTGCGTGTCCCCGTAGGCCGCGGTCTCGACTATGTCCCTACGGGTTATCTCCCCGACGCCGTACTTCCTTATGGGCATCCCCGCCGCTTTGGCCTCGAAAGCCAGAGCCTCCAGGGAGCCTATCGCGTCGGCCTTGATCGTGACCCCTTCATCAGACAGCTCAACCTTGATGTTGGACTCCTCGGTCATATCCCTCACGGCGGGGTCGTTCGGTCCCTTGACCACCCTGAGCGGCGCGCCGGCTATGACCCCCTCCATGTTCTGGCAGGATATCTTCACCCCGGCGGCCGCGTGCAGCTCCTTGACGGAGTCGAAGCGGTCCCTGGGGTCCCGTATCTCATCCAGCGGCTTGGGCTTCAGTATGGCCTTGACCTTGGTGACCACAGGGGCCCCTCTGGTCCCCAGCGCCACCGTGTCCCCCTTCTTCAGCACCCCGGAGTACAGTATCATGTCCAGGGTAGAGCCCAGTCCGCGCTCCTCCTTGACCTCCAGTATGGTGCCTCTCCCGGGGCCGTCCTCCTTCTTGAGCTCAGACTCCAGGAAGCGCTGCGCCAGCCCGATGAGCACGAGCAGGAGGTCCGGTATCCCCTCCCCCTCCTTCGCGCTTATGGGCACCAGGGCCACGGTCTTGGTGAAGTCGTCTATCCTGTCGTATCTGTCCGCCGATATGCCCTCTGACGCCAACTGAGCTATGATGTCGTACATCTTCTCGTTGAAGACCTCCAGGGTGCGTTCCTGCTGCTTCCTCTCCGAGACGGCGAAGGGGCGACCGTCCTCGCTCATCCACCCCTGTACGGTGTCTATCTTGTTGAGAGCTATGAGGAAGGGCGTCCTGTACTGTTTGAGTATGCGTATGGACTCGACGGTCTGGGGCTTTATGCCCTCCCTGATGTCTATGACCAGGACCGCCAGGTCCGCCAGCGAGCCCCCTCTTGCACGGAGGGTTATGAAAGAATGGTGCCCGGGGGTGTCTATGAACAGTAGCCCGGGTACGTCGAACTTGTTCTTCCCTATGAGCGGAGCGCACACCTTGTAGATGTGCTCGACCGGGACCTCGGTGGCGCCTATGTGCTGGGTGATCGCCCCGGCCTCCCTGGCCTGGACTGAGGTCCCCCGGATCCTGTCCAAGAGCCTTGTCTTGCCATGGTCAACATGACCGAGAACACTGACCACCGGTTGCCTTATCGCCATATAATCGCCCCTAAGTGGAAATTGAAGCGGTTTGAAAGGGTTTTACTCGTATATCCAAGCGTCGGAGGTCCTGTTGTAGGAAACCAGTTCCTCGGGCCCGAAGAAGATCGCGATCTCCCTCTCCGCGGATTCGGGAGAGTCCGAACCGTGTATGAGGTTCATGCCGGTCTGCATGCCGTAGTCCCCGCGTATGGTGCCGGGAGCGGACTCCTTGGGGTTTGTCTTCCCCATCATGTTCCTGCATACGGAAACGGCCTCCTCTCCCTCCATGACCATCGCCAGAACCGGGCCGGACGTGATGTAGGATATCAGAGAGTCGTAGAACTTCTTGCCCTTGTGCTCTCCGTAGTGGTTCTCGGCCGTCTCCTTGGGGATGACCATGAGCTTCATCGCCACGAGCTTCAGCCCTTTCCTCTCGAACCTGGAGACGATCTCGCCGCAGAGTCCGCGCTGGACCCCGTCGGGCTTTACCATGAGGTATGTCCTCTCCATGAGGCTCACTCCTTCTTCTCGGCGACTTTCAGGCGAGCGGCCTTCTCGGTATGGGCCTTCTCGGTCCAGGCGGTGGTCCTGGGGACCCTCTTCAGCTCGACCATGTTCTTGTAGCACTTGTTGGTGTCGAAGAAGTAGACGGAGCCGTCCTTCTTGACGTACATCTTGCCGGTTCCCGGCTCAATCGTCGCGCCGCAGAATGTGCATTTTCTGATCTCTGCCACCAAAATCACCTGCCCATTCCCATCTTCCTGGCTTCTCTGGAGGTCTCTCTGAGCATCAGGATGTCCCCCATCCTTACCGGCCCCATGATGTTCCTGGTGATGATCCTCCCCTTGTCACGGCCGTCCAGAACACGGACCTTGACCTGGGTGGCTTCACCAGTCATCCCGGTGCGGCCGATTATCTCGACTACCTCTGAAGGGATGCTATCTGTGTCTGCCATTCGAATCACCTTAGTTCTTCAGTGCCTTGACAGCGCTGGCGATCTCTTCGCAGAGGGGCTTCCCTTTGCCGACATCGACGATGGCTATGGACGCCGTGGGCTTCTCTAGGCCTATCGCGTTGCCGAGCTCCGCTTTGCTGGGCACGTAAACGTAAGCTACGTTCCTCTCCTCGCACAGCGAGGGCATGTGGGCCAGTATCTCGGGGGGGTCCACATCGGTGGCCATGATCACGATGGCCGCCTCTCCGCGCTCGACGGATTTGGTGACCTCGTTGGTCCCTTTCTTGATCTTTCCGCCGTCCCTCGCGATCTCCGCCAGGGAGTAGGCTTTGTCTGAAAGCTCTTTGGGTGTCTCAAACTTCACAAATACAGACATTTAAATTACCTCTTTCCGGCGTCAGAGCGCCGTCATCATTCATCGGCTCTAAAGAGCAGAACGACCAATTCCCTGTTAGTATATATTACTTACCCGATGGCACGGGCCCATGCGACGGGGGCGCCGGTTCTCCCGCGGCGACAGAAAGAAGAACCTCCTCCAGCCTTCCGATGTGATTGTCCCAGGAGAAGTACTCGGCCCTTGCGCGAGCCTTCCTCCTCAGTTCCTGCCGGAGATCTCCGTCCGACAGCAGCGAGTTGATCGCATCCGCCAGACCCCCGGGGTCTCCGGGATCCACCAGTATCCCTCCGTCCCCCACTGTCTCCGGCAGCCCGTTGACGTTGGTGGATATCACCGGGCGCCCGTAGGACATCTGCTCCATGGCGGCTATGCCGAAGGCCTCGGATAGCGAGGGTATAACGAACATCCTGCAGGTGCTCATGAGGCGCACCTTCTCCTCCTCGGTGACCCAGCCTCTCATCTCCACCCGGTCCTGCAGACCAAGAGCCCTTATCTTCCTCGATATCCTGGCGGCGTCCGGGCCCTTGCCGCATATGAGCAGTCTGCATTCCACGCGCCTCATCGCCTCCACCAGGTGCCCCAGCCCCTTCACCCTCACCATCCTCCCAAGGGACAGTATAAAATCGCCCTCCTCATCATTCGTCTCGGGGTAGGAGGACAGACAGTTCGGCACCGTGGTCACCCTCTCCGGCGGGACCCCTTTCCCTATCGTCGCCCTGCGGGCGTCCTCGCTCACGGTTATCACATGATCGAAGGTTCTCAGGCATCTATTCACAAAGATCCTGTCATTGATCTCGGAGATCGGAGCCTGCAGCCCCGCGCCCTCGCCCCACATGTTGTGGACTGTGAACACCTTACCCCCGTCGTACCTCGCCACGTCCCTGTTGTAGGACGGGGCCCAGCGATAGTTGTAGCTGACGACATCCGCATCGAGTGACCTCAGATTCTCGAGCACGTCGCTGGAGGATACGAATGGGGGGTTGTACACATTGACGAATCTGGATTTGAGTCTGACCACCCTGTATCCGAACTCGGTCCTCTCCTCCTCTGGGGTACCAGGGAGCCTGGAGGTCAGAATTGTCACGTCGTGTCCTCTGGATGACAGCAGCCTCGCCGTGTCATGCATGCGGTGCTCTATGCCGCCGGTCCACGGATAGAAGAACGGGTTAACGTCCGTTATCCTCACTCTCTTCACCACCCTCCTCCTCTTCTTTAAGGGATTCCAGCCTCTCCTTGACGGTGGAGCCCGCCGCCTTCGCCTTCCTCTTGCGGTAGTATGCGGCCGCGAAGCTTGCGGCCATTATAACCAGCACCATGACCACGGATACCGCCTGGGCCGTGGAGGTGTCGCTGAAGTATGCGTAGAAAACGTTGCTGAGGACCAGCAGCGCGCCGTACTTCAAAACGCACCCCGTTATCAGGTAGAACATGCATCTTTTGAACTCCCATTTCTCGGCTATGCTTATGAACGCACCGGTGAAGGGTATCATCGGGGCGATACGGTTCACGAGCAGCATGCGCTCATCGTGAAGGATCAGGAACCCGACGTAACGTCCGACGACCTTCTGCACGCCCCGAGGTATACGCAGATGCTCCACGATGAAGTAGAGTATCAGCACTCCGACTATCTCTCCCAGGGTGGCCGCCAGAAGCAGCTCCGCCCCGTAGAGGGCATTGCTCTGATTGCTTGTGAACGCCAGTATGAAGAATAGCTCGGGCAGAAGGGGAAAGATCATGGCGTCTATCATGAATATAACGAATATGATCGCCAGAGAGGCGAACTCCCCGCCTCCGAACAGTCCGGTCAGGAGATTCACGATCTCTTCGATGACCGACATCTCCCGCGGGCCTCCTTCCTTTCCATCTTCGAGCGTATGGCGAACTCGTATACATCAATGTGCTTAGCCGCAGAGACCTCTATTGAGAACGACTCCGCGGTCCGTCTGGCATTCCGTCTTATACCCTCTCCGGATGCCAGCGCCCTTCTTACCGCGGCGGCGCATTCCGTCCCGCCTCCGTCGAAGAGGAAGCCGTTCTCCCCGTCCTTCACGAAGTCCGCGAAGGCCCGGTGGGCGGTGCAGACGACGGGAAGACCCATGGCCATGGCCTCGAGGACCGAAAGCCCCTGGGTCTCGAACCTGGATGCCGATACGGCCACGTCGGCCGCGGCGTAGTAGGACACCAGCTCCCCGTCGGGGACGAATCCCGCGAAGAACACCCTGGAGCCCACTCCCTTCTCGGCGGCCAGAGCCCTTATGCTTTCCTCTGCGGGCCCCTTGCCCGCCATCAGAAGCACGGTGTCCTCCGGAAGATGCGCGAGAGCGTCCACGATCACCCCTATGTCCTTCTCGTAAGATATCCTGCCCACGTGTATCAGGACATTCTTGCCCTCGAGACCGTGTCTCCCCCTTATCGCCGTGCCGTCCTCCCCGGTACGGAACCTGGAGGTGTCTATGCCTGTGGGTATTATCCGGACCTCCCTCGGTCTGGCCCCTTTCGCGAGTAACTCGTCGGCGGTCGACTGTGTCGGGGCTATGATCGCGTCAGGCCTCTTCAGGAAGTTCCTCAGATACGTCCATACCAGCCTCCCCGCCAGCTCCCTGGGCATCTTTATGGGGGAGTAGTACTCCATGGTGTCCTCCACCATGGTGTGGAAGGTTGCCACGGAGGGGATCCCCAGCTCCCTGGCGCACAGTAGCGCCTTGACCGCCATCAGGGCTATCCCGTGTATGTGTATGACGTCGGCATCAAGGGATCCGATCACCTGCATCTTGTTGGAACGGAACAGGGGCAGATAGTATCCCGGGTAGGATCTGAACTCAGCGGCCGGGAAGTAGACCACACCGGGGAGCCTCCCGGACTCCCCGGGGTCCGGTGCCGCCACCACCACCTCGTGCCCGGCGGCCTCCAGGGCCCCTTTGGTTATGGTCAGGGACGTCACCACGCCGTCCCGTGTGGGAAAGTAGCTGTCGGTCATCATAACTATCTTCATTTCATCGCCTCAGACGACCCGTTTGCCGTATACGGTCAGGGACCCCCCGATGAATATGTACAGACCCGAACCTTCGGGCACTGCCGCGAAGGAACCCGTGACCGTCCCGTTGACGGTCCCGCCCGAATGCCCGACGATCGATGTGTCGTACGAAACGCCCGAGGCTATCGCCTGGGCCAGTGAGGAGGAGGCGTCCTTGGACAGGGAGTATCCCATGATCAGACAGCTGCCGTGCCCCATGGACGTGACGGATATGCTGCTGAACCCCCCGTCGTCGTATCCGACATACTGAGTGTCCGGCCTCCCGGTCTCCAGACCGTACAATATGGTGTTGGACTTGAGGCAGAGCAGGGCTCCCAGCTCCGATGAGCGGTCGTAGCCGCTCCAGGAACCGGAGATATTGAGACAGCCCTCGGAACCGAAGAACAGCGTCTGGTATCCGGTTACCTCGGCCACATCTTCGGGCGAGGACACATACCTCCCCAGGGCATCACCTATCCAGTAGACCGAGGAACCGGCGTCGAACCAATCGAATATCCCGCTTTCCGACGTGCCGTCGTACAAGGTGTCCGGGAAAGCGCCCGAGCAGAACAGCAGAGAGCCGCCGGCCGAGGGGGCCAACGTCCCCATCTCTTCGGCCCCGACCAGCGTGTACGGCACAGAACCGCGCTTATCCAGCTCCAGTGTGAGCTGCCGGATGAAGGAGCTCTGGCTGCTGTGGGATATAGTCGGATTGGCGTACCCCTCATCGTAGTATATGTACAGGCGCTCCGCGTACGAGACATCCGACAGGAGTAACACGGCATACTCCGCCGGGGTGGATGAACTAACGGTGTATTCGAGGGTGTCCCCGTCTGCCTCCGCCCCGGCTTCGTAGTGATACGGGAGGGCCCAGTATGACACGGCCTGACCGAACACAAGCAGGCCGCAGAGCAGAAGGGCTGTCGAAATCAGAACCCTGTCCTTCAAGATGCCGCCCTCCTTTTAAGCCATGGGCGGACTACGAAACCGTACGGTATCAGCAACAGACCCAGGGACATCACCGCGGCAGTAGCGACCATCAGAATGGACATAACATGAATGCCGAGGAACGAGGCGGATTGGAATGACAGGATTGCCTCGACCAGGCCCCCCAAATCCAGCAGATCGGTGTATGCGGCCAGTGAGAAGAGGACAGTCCCGTTGGCCGTGACCAGGTCGTACATGGTTGCGCCCACCCCCACCAGCATCCATTGAGAAAGGAAGGCGCGTCCGTGCACCGAGATGTAGTACGCCAGGAAGGGTATGACGATGAGGGTGTACTGCGGCGACGGGGTCCATAGGAATATCACCGCAGAGGCCGGCAGGAGGAACCTCATCAACGCCGAGTCGGGATCCCCCGACTCCTTGTACTGAAGATATGCCAGACCGATGAGGGCCAGGACTATTATCGGCTGCAGGATGATGACCAGCATGAAACCCAGGGATTGCATGGAGAAGATGGACCATTCCCCCGACGAGGAGAGCCCGATGCCCATGCGGTCCGTCAGGAAGGAGAAGGAATACAGAAAGGTACCGTCCATTATCTGCGGAATGTACACCAGCACCGAAGTGATTATCAGCCCGGCCGCCAGCAGGGCAACCGCCCTGACCGCCTCCGGACGGTTGCCCCTGTTCTTCGCCAGGATGTAGGCCAGGAGGGCCAGCAGCAGGAAGCCTGGAAAAACCTTGGTCAGTATCGCCAATGCCATGGCCACGCCGCAGAGGAGGTATCTCTGCCTGCGCAGCAGGAATATCGACAGCACCATGAACAGCACGCAGAAGGTGTCGAACATAGCCTGGACGGAGGACGCGAATATGACTATCGGGCAAAGGAACCACAGAGCGAACCCGACCGCCGCCTTGCGTTCGTCCCCGGTGTCCTCCCGAACCATGCGGTATATGAGGTAACCCACGAGGATGTCGCAGAATATCAGGGGGAGCGTCACGATTATGTTGAACTGTATCGTCGTCACGTCGGCTATGCAGGCCCACCAGGCATCCTGGAGCGGGAGCACCTCGTCGAAACGGGACGCCAGGGTGTCCAGACCGAATACGTCCATGATCCAGGACACCGCACCAAGTATGTACCCCCAGACCGGTGTGTAGTAGTATCCCGATATCTCGTACAGTCCGTTGCCGCTGCGGATGTTCTCTATCGTGTAAGCCCAATGTGAGACCTCATATCCGTAACTGAAGACGGGCATGAGGACGAACCTTATCAGCAGACCCGCTATGAGTATGATCACGACGGGACGTTTCAGAATGGCAACCATCCCGCCGTACCGGGCCGATGAAGCCATCCCGGGTCCGAAATCCATACGACCATATCCGCTGAATGCTTATTATTTGTTAGGGGGGCCCGAGGGCCTTCGGACCTCCCGGGGATCAGTTCACGTAGTCCAGCCAGGAATCGTATTCCGGGACCTTCCCCGTGACTATGTCATGGAATCTGGCGTGGATCCTCTCGGAGACCTCTCCGACCTTGCCGTCGCCTATGGCCCTCTCATCTATGCAGGTGACCGGGGCTATCTCCGCGGCCGTCCCGGTCATGAAGACCTCGTCCGCGGTCAGAAGCTCCGTCCTGCATATGTCAGCCTCCACGACCTCATAGCCCATGTCACTGGCGACCTCGATGACAGAGTTCCTGGTTATTCCCTCCAGTATGCTGTTGGAGGGGCCGGGGGTGTAGAGCTTTCCCCGCTTGTAAATGAATATGTTCTCGCCCGTGCACTCCGCGACGTTCCCTCTGGAGTTCAGCATGACCGCCTCAGAGGCCCCGTGCTGTATCGCCTCCCTCTTTGCCAGTGTGGACGTGACGTAGGAGCCGTTGACCTTGGCCCCGGCGGGTCCGCACAGGTTATCGGGCCTCTGCCAGGAGGATATTATCAGCTTGGCGCCCTTGCTGGCGTCCTTTCCCAGGTAGTTGCCCATGTGGACCGCCGTTATGGCCATGCTGGTGGGGACTTTGACCGGGTTGAGGCCGACCTCCTCTCCGCTGAGATAGACGCAGGGCTTGACGTAGTCGACCCTTTCGTTGGCACGTATGGTCTCCTTTATGGCATCCATTATGTCATCGAAGCCGTACTGCCTGCCCTCTATGTTGAGGCTTATGGACATGACCTTGCATCCGTCCATCAGCCTCTTGACGTGGTCCTTCAGCCTGAAGACCGCGGGGCCCTTCGGAGTCTCGTACACACGTATCCCCTCGAAGACGCCTGTACCGTAGTTCATTGCGTGGGAAAGGACGTGAACCCTCGCATCCTCCCACCTGACCATGCTTCCGTTGAGCCAAATCTTATCTGTCTTCTCCATGTGAAACACCTATCACAGCGCGTTTAACGCCTTGACGTACTTCTCGGGTTTTGTGCGCTCGATGATCTCCTCGACCTGGGCCGAGCCGCCGACGACGCCGACGTTGCCGCATGTGGTCGATATAAGGGCATAGGCGGACTGCCCCTCCTCATCGATTATCTGGGCGCTGGAGACGTCCTGCAGCTTGCTCACCTTGGCAAGGGCCGTGTTGGCGGCATCCTTCCCGATAACGGATAGGACGATCCTCGACTTGCCGGGCTGCTCGCATTTTCCGACGACGATGGTCTCCACGTTGATCTTGTTGCGAGTGAACTCGCCCATGACCCTCTGCATCACGCCGAACTCGTTTTTCACGACAAGGGAAATAACGTGCATTTCTGTCTCCTCTCGAACCCTGTGATTGCACACTTATAATATAGTTGTTTAGTCGTGATATGGCAATGCCCCTGACCGGAGCTGAAGGTTTGTCCGAGAGCCCTTGTACCGTGATACTGCCCACATACAACGAGGAGGCTAACATTGTCCGCATGGTCGGATCCCTGAGGGAGATGTACCCCGCGTTCCGCATCCTGATAATGGATGACAACTCCAAGGACCGCACCAGGGAGCTGACGGAGCCGCTGCTGGTGGACGGCGTGGTCCGCTTCTTCACCCGCGACCCTGCCGACAGGGGGCTCTCCGCCAGCATCTTCCAGGGCATAATGGAGACCGACACCGAGTTTTTCATAAACATGGACAGCGACTTCCAGCATCCCCCCGGGGCGTTAGGGCCGATGTTCGAGGAGCTGAGGTCCGGCGCCGACCTGTGCGTGGGCGTAAGGGCGGACCGCGGAACGGGCCTCTCCTTCATACGCTGGCTTGGATCCTGGGGCTGCCATTTCGCAGCGGTGTTCATACTTAGGTTCAGGGGGAAGAAATCCTGCGGGGACACCATGAGCGGATTGTTCGGAGGGAGGACCGCTCTGTTCAGGGAGGTCGTCGAAAGGGACGGGGCCTACTTCGAGAGAAGGGGTTTCAAGGCCCTGTTCGACCTGATGAAGAACGCTCCCGCAGACATCCGGATATCGGAGACTGAATACGAATTCGGCGAGAGACAGGGAGGGGTGTCCAAGCTCAGCCCCGCTGTGGTCACATCCTTCCTGAGACAGTGCGGCCCGGCCGGGAGGGCCCTAGCTAGAATAGTCGGTTCCGTGCTGAGCTGAATCATACTTTATAGAGGGTAGGCCATACGCGTTCCGATGATCCCGGTCACGGTAGGGATATGCGCTTACAACGAAGCTGGAAACATAGAGCGGTCCGTGAGGTCCCTTTACTCCCAGAGGACCGACGGGATCTCCATCGAAGAGGTCATCGTCGTCTCCAGCGGGAGCACGGACGGCACCGATTCCATCGTTAGACGCCTGCTTCCCGAATACGGTAACCTAAGGCTTCTGTGCCAGGAGAGGAGGGAAGGTAAGAATTCCGCTATAAACCTCCTCCTGGATTCCAAAAGCACGGAGATCGTCGTTCTTCTCAACGCGGACAACGCCTTCGGCTCGGAGAACTCCCTCCGGGAGCTTCTCGCTCCGTTCAGGGATCCGAGGACGGGGATTACGGGGGGGCACCCCGTGCCCACCAACGACCCCAGGGAGCTGGTGGGATTCGCCTCGCATATGGTCTGGAGCATGCACCACCACACCTCGATGGTCTTTCCGAAGATAGGGGAGCTGGTGGCCTTCCGGGATATCGGGACCCGCCTTCCTGTGGACTCACAGTCAGACGAGGACATGCTCAGGATGGAGCTGGAGAGGAACGGCTACATCTCCGCTTACTCACCGGACGCCGTGATACTCAACCGCGGCCCCGATACGGTGCAGGATTTCGTCAAGCAGAGGACCAGGGTGAACATAGGCGAGCGTTACATGAAGAAGAACTTCGACTATGACATACCGACCTGGAACTACGGGCTGCTCGCCCGTGCGGCCCTGGGGATGATCCGGGATCTCGGTCCCCATCCGTTCAAGATAGCTTTCGCGGCATCCCTGGAGATTGTGTCACGGGGCAGGGCCTCGTTCTACGTGTCCTCCAACAGAGGGGACATGAGCGTCTGGGACCCGGTCGGCACCACGAAGAGGCTGTAGGATCAGCCTATTATCTCATCCACGGCATCGGCGAACGTGAACGACTCCGAGACCTTGATGGTCCTGCATCCGAGCCGTCTGCCGAACTCTACGTCCTTGTCCTTGTCGCCTATCATGTAGGATGACCTGGTGTCTATCCCGTGCTTCGCCACGGCCTGCTCGCCCATCCCGATCTCCGGCTTACGGCATAAGCACAGGTCATCAGGATGGTGCGGGCAGAAGAGCACGTCGTCTATGCGTCCGCCCCCGGCCGCCACCTCGACCCTCATCTTCTCGTGTATACTCTCAAGTATCCCAGCGTCCAGAATCCCTCTGGCCACACCCGACTGGTTCGTTACGACTATCACGAGGTACCCTGCGCGGTTGAGGCGCGCTATCGACTCGGGTACTCCGGGGAAGAGATGGAAATCCCCCGGGTCCCTGCAGTAGGGAACGTCCTTGGCTATGGTGTCGTCCCTGTCGATGAAGACCGCCTTCTTCCCGTACATGCCGCGCTCCACGAGGCCGCACATAATATGGCAGGAGACGACGTAGCCCTCCTGGACCCTGGGAGTCTCCGTGGAGGGTATCACCACGGCGTGGTCCGCTATCTCCCTCATCCTTCCGCAGTCTCCTGTGAAGGATATGGTGCAGGCGCCCAGCTCCTTCGCCTTCTCCATCGCCAGTATGACGTTCCTGGAGTTCCCGGATGTGGACAGACCTATGACGGCGTCCCCGCTGCGGCAGAATGCCTCTATCTGCCTCTCGAACACGCGGTCGTAGGAGTAGTCATTGGCTATGGCCGTGATCGGCGCTACGTTGGAAAGGCACACCCCCGGCATCGCCGGACGTTCGAGCATGTACCTTCCGGACAGCTCGGCCGCTATGTGCTGCGCATCGGCCGACGAACCCCCGTTCCCCATGAATATGGCCTGACCGCCGTTCCTGAGCGATTCTATTATTATGTCCGCGGCCTCTATTATCTGCAAAGGGTCTATGCGAGATATGACCCCGGAGCTTCTGACGAGCTCGTTGACGACCAGTTCCTTCATCCTTCATACCTCCATGTCCGGACTCCGCGGGGTTCGAAAACGAAAGAGGCGACGGTTGCCCCCCTCTTCCTCATCTCCTTGGCCACCAGATGCTTCTTGTCATATTCGCATATGAAGTACATGAAACCGCCTCCACCGGCGCCGGATATCTTGCCCCCCACGGCCCCTTTCTCCATGGCCGCCGTGTAAAGGCAGTCTATCTCCTCGTTGGTAACCTTGTCAGAGAACTGCTTCTTGTACTGCCATGAGAGGTCGAGGAGCTCTGCGGTCTCGCGGATGTTGCCCCTCGAAAGGGCGTCCCTCATGTCCTTGGACAGTTTTTTCGAGGCATCCAGGGCCGCCTCGTTGCTTCCCCTGCGGAAGTTTTCCACCTGGGAGCCGATGATTCCCGCTGACTCCCGGGGCCTGCCGGTGTAGCAGAGCAGGGAGCAGTACTCGAGTTCGTACTTGGTGCCGGAAGATATGCGGAGCGGGCTCACTCTGGCCCCCGAAGAGCTGAACTCCATGAAGTTGAATCCGCCGAATACCGCTGCGTATTGATCCTGCTTCCCCCCGCCGAGACCTATCTTCTCCCTCTCCAGAACATAGGCCAGCTCCGCCATCTCGTAGGACGTCATCTCCTTGTCCAGCCACTCGCACACGGCCGCGATTATGGATACCATGACCGTGGAGGAGCCCCCCAGGCCGGAACCCGGGGGGGCGTCCGAGTGCACGAAGAGGTCGAACCCCTCCGTTATCTCGAAGTGGTTGGCGACAGCCTTGACCAGGTCCATGTTCCCGTCGTAAGGCAGGGGCCCCTGACCCAGCTCTAGATTGTATTCCCCGTAGTCCAGGGACTTGATGGATATGTTCGAGGTGTTGTTGGGAACCACCGTGCAATAGGCGTACATGTCTATGGTGGTGTTCAGTACCGCACCCCCTTTCTTGGAGGCGTATGGGTCCACGTCCGTGCCTCCTCCCGCAAAACCTATCCTCAGCGGGGCCCTGGAGCGGATGAATTCGGTCATCGGCATATGATATTGTTCTCTATCTTAATACCGCATCCCACCTCGGTGTTGTCCGCCAACACGGAAGAGACGACCTTGGCCCCCGGGGACACCTTGCAGTTCTCCCCGAGTATACTGCCCTGTATCTCTGCCGACTCCACCGAGCAGCCCTTCATGAACAGCGAGTTGGTTATCTTGGAACTGCAGACCCTGCACCCCTTCGATATGACCGTGGCGGAGGCGGAGGAGTCCTTTATGGCGGCCCCCTCGCCGATGTAGAAGGGTTTGGTTGTGACCGTGTTGCATACCGCCGAGCTGTTCCAAGAGTAGTCTCTGTACCTCTCCATGGCCATTATCATGTTGGCGCCCAGCAGATCGCTGGGGCGGCCGACATCCCTCCATACTCCATCCAGCAGATAGGACTGGACTGTGTGGCCGTCCTCCATCAGGAGGGGCATCAGGTCCTTCGCGAAATCGAAGAAGGAGTTCTCTGGTATGTAGCCGAGGACCTTCTTCTCGACCACATATATGCCCGCGTTTATGAGGTTCGAGAAGACCTCCTCGGGGCGCGGCTTCTCCCTGAATTCCAGTATCCTGCCCTCCCCGTCCGTCCTGGCGATGCCGAACTCGCAGGGGTTGGGCACCGGGGTCAGGGCCATCGTCACGGAGGCTCCCGAATCGAAGTGAATCTTTATCTCGTCGGAGAGGGTCATGTCGGCGAAGACGTCGCCGTTGGCGGCCACGAAGGTGTCGTCCAGGCGTTTCTCGAGCAGTTTGATGGCCCCGCCGGTGCCCATAGGCTCGTCCTCGTAGGAGTACTCGATGCTGATGCCCCACTCGGAACCGTCCCCTATCGTCTCCGCGAGTATTTCCGAACGGTAGCCGCAGGCCAGGAATATCTTGACTATCCCCGCTTCCACGAAGGATTCGATCAGATACGAAAGGCAGGGCCGGTCCAGCACCGGGAGAACCGGTTTGGGCCGGTTGTCCGTAAGCGGCCTCAGCCTGGTGCCTTTGCCTCCGACCATTATGACCGCCTGAGTCACCTTCTTGTCCGACATTGTATCCTCCCTCGTTAAGTGATGTTCGTATTTCAAACATTACTGCCGGAAACGCACCACGTTTATATCCAACGGGACCCCCAGCGACTCCGAGACGGGGACGCATTTCGACCTCAACAGATGCACCACCGGCGGACCGGGGTCGCGTTCCGACAGCGCCTCGTAGTTCGCCATTCCCTTCGCGACCAAGAGGTCCGCTCCCGCTATCTCCCGCAGGAGCTCCTCTCCGGCCATCGAGAGGTCCAGTCCTATGGAGAAGCCTCCTGTGTCCAACATCAGGTCGAGCTCCCGGTCCAGTCCTATGCGGACGGCGTCCTCCCTGGAAACGTCGTTCAGAATCGGCGCCCCGCGGACCACACCGATCACCCTGGCACCCGCCGCCCGGATCTCACGTATCAACACCTTATCCAACTGTGACTCGCCGCAGTTGTCGAACACGTATATCACGGTCACCGCTTTCCTCACGGCATCCCGGAAAAGTTCCGTGTCATCGGAACCTATGCCCTGTCCCAGCATGTGGTGGAACAGCCCTCTGAACTCCTCGGGGCAGTCTATCGCTGCTATGTCGGATCCGAAGTCCATAATGTTTCCTATGACCGCCAATGTGACAGCGGCCCGGAACCTGTCCCCCGATGCAGCCACTAGCTCCTCCGCCAGGGGAAGGTACTCCCCGGCCACGGCGTCGGCCCTGATCTTGAGATTAAGATAGGGATCCTCCGACCCCAGGGCTCCATAGGAGCTCCTGTGCACCTCTGTCGCCACCGCAGCGGAGTTCATTCCCCTGCCGAAAAGCTCCGCGAAGGTCCCCATGGCCGCTGACAGCGACTCGTACTCTCTGCCGTTGCCCACGAGCTCGGACTGGAAGAGAACGCGCTTGAGCAGGCACGGAACGCATTCTGGACGTATCTCCATGCGGTTCCAATCCCTTCACGGGATATACTCTTTGCCACTGCCTGACCTTTTGATTTAAATATAAGTAACAATATCGCGTGAAACATGGCAGCCGATAAAATATGCTCCTCTTGCGGTAAGAGGCTCCTTGGCCAGGGGAACACCTGCTTCAAATGCCCCAAATGCGGAGAGTATGAGATAGGAAGGTGCGACCAGTGCCGCGACCAGGGCGTTAAGTACGAATGCGCGAAATGCGGTTTCACCGGACCCTGAAGGTGCTCTGAAATGGGACAGATCGCAGCAACATACGACCTTATGCCCGAGAACACCGACATCGATCTGAATGCCGTGATTCAGAATATCTCCGGGGCACTGCCCGAGGGCGTCAGGCTCCTGGAGACCAAGATTCTGCCCGTGGCTTTCGGACTTATGAAGGTGAACGCCGGTTTCCTCATCGACGATTCCGACGAGGAGGTCGGGGGCAAGCTCGAAGAAGCCCTTAGCTCCATCGAAGGGATAGAGAACATAGAGTGTGTTTCGAACACCGTGGTGTGACCCGGGGGCCTCCCCGGACCGCATGCCGCCATGACCGCCCGGCGGGGACGTACGTCTCTCCGCGGCGGGGCACAGTTTTTCAGCGGGAACCTCAGAGTCCGTACGTGTCCGTGACCCCTTCGATGAAATCCTTCCCGAAGTCCTCGGAATACTCCCTGGCCGCAACCGTCACGTGCTCCCTGTAATCATCGTCGGTGAGGACCCTGAAGGCTTTCTCGGCCATGTCCCTCTCATCCTCGGATGCCACTGCGAACCGTGTGACCTCCTCGGGTATGTCCGCGCCGGAGAAGTAGACCACAGGAGTCCCGCATCTCTGGGCCTCCAGAGTGACGAATCCGAATCCCTCGTGGAGGGAGGGGTTCAGTAGAACGGACACCGTGTTGTAGTAATCCAGGACCTCCTCCTCTGTCAGCCCCGAGACAAACTCCACCCGGCCGGCGAGTCCCAGATCCTCCGCCAACGTCCGAAGCTCATCCTCCTCGGGACCTTTTCCGCAGATCCTCAGTATGAGATCGCCCATGCCGGTCATGGACGATAGAATTCCAAAGGCCCTGATGGCCGATGATGTGTTCTTGCGGGGTATGAGCTCGCCTATGCATCCGAGGACCCTCCCGCGCTCGAGACCCTGATCCCGATACGTTTTCCTTATGGGCGAGTACAACGCCAAGACCTTATCGCGGGCCGCCGGGAATCTCCCGACTATCTCCCTCCGCGTCTGCGGGGACACCGCTATCACCGCGTCGGCATAGGAGATCCCCATCCCAGTCAATGCGCTCCAGAACCTGTAGTACATGCCTTGCGGCCCGTCGGTCCTGCGCACGACGTGATGGACTGTCACGACCTTCCTCCCCGGGATGAACGGGAAGAATGCGCAGCAGAGCTCGTCTGTGGCATGATACACCGCATCCCGGTCCCTGGATTTCAGGACCTCCAGGAAGGGCCGTATCAGACCGTCCCTAAGCGCCCGGAAGAACCCGTCCTTGAGGTCCATCCTGAAGAATATCTCCTCGAATGGCAGGGCCCTGTCTATGAGCCCTTCCGCTATGTTGTCGGAGTAGACGCCCAGGCCGGTCTTCCCTGTAGAATCCTCCGGGTACCTCCTGAGCAGTATTATCCGCTTACCCATTATCGTTCCTCCGGGCGGGACCGTTCCCGCATGAGCCCGTCAATCGCCGACAAAGGATAAAAACAGAGAGCACCGCCGATCATCTCATCAGCCAACGCGGGATCCGCTTGGACAGGGTGGCCGGAACGCATGCCGCAATCATGGACTTCTCGCGGGCATCGAAGACGAAGAGCACGGTTACCAGCAGATGAACGGCGAACAGAGCCGCGGCAAGCCCCAGAATCACGGGCCAGGAGGCCGGGATGTGCACCAGGAGGGACAGCCCGTAGTACGCGGAAAGGAGCATGGCGAAGCAGGCGAAGCCGTAGAGGAGGCTCACATGGAACACATGGCCCTTGAGGCCGGATATCCTTGCATGGTACCAGGGATTGAAAACACAGTTCTTCACGAACATTGTGACCGACCAGGAAAGGGCTATACCCACGAGGCCCAGGTCCGTGAAGGTCACGAGCGTCAGGGCCAGCAACACGTTGGCCAGACCGCTTAGGAAGGTCGCTATCCCGGGGACCTTCATCTTCAGATACGCCATGGACAGAGGGTAGACCGGGCTTATTGCGGCTATGCCCACCAGCGGGACCATCGTTATCCAAATAAGGAGAGACAGATCCACATACGCCTCGCCGACCCAGAGCACGAGCACCTGGGGGGAGAAGACGCAAAGGAAGGCCAGCGGCATGGAGAATATCACACCCAGGCCTTTGACGGCGAATCTGCATATGCGGAGAACCTCATCGAACCTCTTCTCCGAGAAGTACTGGTAGATTATCGGGGTGAACACCGCCGAGACGGTGTCGAAGAGGCATATCATGGCCGACACTGCCGTGACCACTATCCCGAACTGCCCGCCCAGGGATGCTCCCAGAAAAATATTCGTGATCACCAGCGATGCCTGTATGAAGAGGAGGTTACCCAAAGAATTGATTAGCGACCAGCCGCCGATGCTGCATATGCTCCTGAAATGATCCGATTCAAAATCGGATCTTTTGATACGCAGGTCCGGACAGACCCTCCTGGACAGCAGGTACGTGAATGCCATGTAAGCCAGGGAACTGACTAAGTAGGAGACCCCTATGGCCTCCAGGGACGGACCCGCGAAGGTGAACGTCAGCACTATCAGTCCGACCTGGAGGAGTATCTGGGACGCCTTCGCCGCGTTCATGTAATCCAGCCTGTTCGCGGCGAACATCACTGTTGCGAAGTTGTTGCACCAGGTGTTGACCAGGACCGACCCCAGTATTCCGGCGAACAGTATCTGCACGCTAAGCGCGGTGTTGTAGGATATGTCGAACACGGAAGGCGCCAGGAATGCTATCAGGAGCACCGCGGGCAGAAGTGCCAGAACCACACCTCCTATACCGAAGACGGAGGTGTTGTATGTCTTGGATGCGTGGGGGGATCCCACCCTCATCTCCATCGTGAGATACCTGGAGATCGCGCCCGAGAGGGAATCCGACACCAGCGTGACGTAGCCCGTTATCGAAGTCGCCAGAGGGACTATGCCGTAGGCGGCCACTCCGAGAGAATCTATGAAGTAGGGGACCAGGAGAAGCCCGACGAGCAGATTCAGGACCATTACGAGTGTGTTCATAATAAGGTTCGGAGCGAAACGTTTCGAAACCTCCTCCTGGATGCTCACATTCTCCATACTGGTAGTAAGAATGGTACAAGGTATAACAAAGTGTTGCAGAAGGTGCGGACAATGATTTTTCTATGAACAGCTGCATCACTGGTCCGAAATGCCCAAGGTCAGCATCATAGTACCCGTCTACAACGGAGCCGACTGCCTGGAGAGGGCAGTCGGATACATAAACGCCTTCGGTCAAGCCGACAGGGAGGTGATACTGGTGGTCGACAGAAGATCGGATGATGACAGCGTCCTCGTGGCCCAGGGCCTGTCTGAAAGGGACCCCTCCGTCAAAGTGCTTATACAGACGGATGGAAGCAAGACCGGCGGTGCCAGGAACATGGGCATGGACAGCGCCACGGGGGAATTCCTCTGCTTCGTGGATGTGGATGACAAACCCCGCCCTGATTATCTCAGAGACATGGTGGGAATACAGAGCGAAAGGGGTTCGGACGTCGTCATGTGCTCCTTCAGGGTCATAAGTTCCCATCGCAGGAACCTCGACGACCGCGGAAGAAGCTACCGGTGCACTGACCTGGACCGCGAAGACGCTCTGCTGGGAGTTATATCCGGCAAGTACCCCGGGACCCCCTGGGTCTTCCTGATAAGAAAAGAGTTCGCCGATTCCCGCAACCTGCGTTTCATACCCGGATCCTGCGCAGAGGACACGGATTTCGTGATAAGGATGCTCTGCGTTGCCGACGTCATTTCGTACACCGATAGACCCCTTTACCTCTATCACCAGGTCGTATCACCACTGGACTACAAGAGAAGGCCTCTTGACAGGGCGAGAGTCTACCGCGGAATCGTCCGTCACGTCGGAGACATGTACCCGGAGATGGGTGACGAATTCGCCAAGAGGGCGGCCGTCTCCATAGTGAACGATGCGATACATCGGAGACCGGGGGACTTCCGGGAGCTGCTCGGAGACCCGGAGTTCAAGGAGTGGCTCGAGAATCATGTTTACCCCGAGGTTTCTCCGACTGTGGGCCTCCTGCGGAACTTCCCGATGCTGTACTACCGGGTGGCGAGGATCGCGGACCCCGTACTCAAGATATTGAAAAAGGTAAGGTCGGGCTGAGCCGCGGCCGTTTTTAATCGAGGGGGCGATGCCCCCTCGGGTTTCAGTCGACTACTCCGCTGCAGTCCTTGATGTAGCCGTCGTCCATCATCTTCGACGTGAGGCCTCTGGATCTCCTTATCATGAACTCGGCACGGTCGAAGATCTCCTGACGGCTGAGCTTCAGGCGGGCCACGCCCTGCTCCTGGGCTTTGAGGGCGACGGCGACCGCCTCCCTGGGGAAGACCTCCCACTCGCTCATGGTGGGTATGATGTAATCCTCGGTTAGACCCTTCTCCTCTGCGCACTTGGCCAGCTCCTGGGCGGCCGCTATGCACATATCGTCTGTGATGGTCTTTGCCCTGACGTCCAGGGTTCCGCGGAATATGGCGGGGAAGCCCATGGAGTTATTGACCTGGTTCGGGAAGTCGGAACGGCCGGTAGCGAATATCCTGGCACCGGCCTCCTTGGCCTCCCAGGGCCATATCTCAGGTATCGGGTTGGCAGTGGCGAACACTATCGGGTCGTCTGCCATCGTCTTTATGTATTCGGCTGGTATGGTCCCGGGCCCGGGCTTGGATGCGGCTATGATTATGTCGGAGCCCTCCATAGCCTCCTTCATACCTCCGGTCTTCCCGGCTCCGTTGGTGCTCTTGCAGATCTCCCACTTCTGCTTGAAGTCCTTCTCCACGTCGGTACGTGACTGGTTCAGAATCCCCTTGGAGTCGCACATGCAAAGGTTCCCGGGCTTGAATCCGGTGGCCAGAAGCAGCCTCGCTATGGCTATGCTGGCCGCACCGGCGCCTATGATGGTTATCTGGGATTCCCCGAACTTCTTCCCCACCAGCTTCATGGCGTTGATGGCCCCTGCGACCTCCACGGTCGCCGTTCCCTGCTGGTCATCGTGCCAGACGGGTATCTTGCAGTCCTTCCTCAGCTCATCCAGGATGTCGAAGCACTTGGGGTTCGATATGTCCTCCAGGTTGATGCCTCCGAAGGAGGGGGCCAGAAGCCTTACGGTCTCGATTATCTTGTCGGGGTCCTTGGTGTCCAGGCATATAGGTACGCTGTCAACCCCGCCTAGGTACTTGAAAAGCATGGACTTGCCCTCCATCACGGGCAAGGCCGCCTCGGGTCCGATGTCTCCCAGACCCAATACGCGCGTACCGTCCGATACCACCGCTACCGTGTTCCACTTCCAGGTATGGTCGTATACCGCGTCGGGGTTCGCCGCTATGTCGCGACAGGGTTCGGCCACTCCGGGGGAGTACCAAATGGCGAAATCGTCGAAAGACCTGACACAGGCCTTGGGCACCACTTCGATCTTCCCTCCGTAGAACTTGTGTAGAATCATGGCGTCCTGGCCGGGCTTCTTAGCTTTGGCCAGGCGCTCCTCAACCGTCATTTCCTTATCAATAGTCATCTTTTTCCCTCTTTTTTGGCCCAAAAAACTACGATTATCGTAATAATTTTTATGGAATCTAAAAAACCAGAATAAAGTAATGCTATTTATATCTAGTCAATGATGGGAACCAGAACATGAGGCAGGACATAAAAGTGTTACTCCTGGACGGATACATAGACGACCCCGCCGCCCTGGGCGTACCCCCCTACATCTCCCCGATGGCCCGGGCCGTCGCCGGAGCCGCCATGGACACGGGTGCCGATGTGGAGTACATCACGATAGATTCGATCCGCAGAGGCAGGAGGCCCCCGGAGGCCGACGTCTCCGTTGTCCTGTCCGGAAACACCGTGCCAGGGAAGTATCTGAGGACGCTTCCCATGTCCTCCAAGGAGCTTTCCGCCCTTACCCCGAAGCTGTTTGGATGGAGGATGATAGGGGGGTCATCCGCCAAGGGGCCCGCGGCGGCGGGTTTCGATTTCGCTGTGGGTACAGACCTCGCGGCCGCCTTGTACGACGGGATCTCCGGCAAAGAGGTCGGAGAAAGGCTCAGGTCGCTGGATGAATGGAACCGGTGGATGCTGCTGGGCGCGGACATAGTCAGGCAGCACCCGGACTTCCCGCACCCCCTGATCGCCGAGATTGAGACGTTCAGGGGCTGCCACCGCTTCTGCACCGGAGGGTGCTCTTACTGCATCGAGCCCAGCAAGGGCAGGCCTCTGATGCGTTCCCCGGAGGACATACTGGCGGAGGCCGAGAGGCTCAGGTCGCTGGGTGTCAGGAACGTCAGGGTCGGAGGACAGACCTGTATCCTGTCTTACGGGTCCGACCCGGATTCAGAGGTCCCGCGCCCTAATCCGGATGCCGTGAGGGAGCTGTTCGGAGGGCTTTCAGCAATGGGTTTCAACGTTCTTCATGTGGATAACGCCAACCCCGCCGTGATATCCGAGCATCCGCACGAGTCCGAGGAGGTCCTGCGGATATTGGCGTCGATGTGCACTCCGGGGAACGTTCTCGCACTCGGCATGGAGACGGCCGACCCGCAGGTCATATCACTAAACAACCTCAACAGCACTCCCGACCAGGTCATGGACGCCCTGAGGATGATAAACCGCATAGGATCCGAGAGGGGAAGCAACGGCATGCCGCTCGTGCTTCCGGGGCTTAATTTCATTGCGGGACTGGACGGTGAGACCCGCGACACCTACGCCATGAACCTCGATTTCCTCAGGAAGGCTGCCGCGGAAGGACTCATGATAAGACGCATAAACATCAGGCAGGTCATGCCCGTCAGGAGAATGTTCGACACCTTTATCGATCAGGCCCTTTTCCGCAGGTTCAAGGAGAGTGTGCGCACCGAGATAGACAGGATGATGCTTGAGCGCATTGTCCCCCGGGGGACCGTGCTCAGGGACATCTACACGGAGTACAACGACGGCGGGGTCACATTCGGACGGCAGATCGGCTCCTACCCGCTGCTGGTGGGCATACCCTACCGCTTGGAGACGGGGAGGACCGTCGACGTCACGATACTGGACTGGGGATTCCGGTCTGTGACGGGCATAGAGTATCCCTTCCCCGTGAACACCGCACCGATGTCAGCGCTTTCAGCCCTTCCAGGGGTGGGCAAGAAGAGGGCGGCACGGATAGCCAGGGAGCGCCCAATCAGGGACGCGGAGCACCTCGGGGACATAATGGAGGATGCGGCCGCGACAGAGGACCTTCTGCGTCTCGTGACGTTCTGATGGTTTTGGGAACCGGGTGCCTCGCTGTGATACTTTTGGGCTTTTATCTTTATTTTAGTAGCACATAATACATAAGAATTTATAATTCGTATGTTCTATTTCAATCTGAGATGCATCCGGAAACCGGGTGTCCGCCGGAGTGACGATCGAACGGGCCGGTTATGCCTCCCCGGTCCGAGAGCGACCGACGGGGCGTCTGTCCGTGCAGGACGGACATAAATATATCCTGCGCCCCTTTTATGTTTCCATGGACTCGCTTCTCGCTGCAAGGTTCCCTTTCCTCAAGGAATCCTCTACGTTAGCCGAGGAGAACTCCGCGGACCTGGATTCCCTGATAGGCTCTCCCATGTACGAGGCCGCCAGGTCCAGAGGCATCCAGCGGGTCGAGGATGCGATATCGGCATCCGAGGTGTCCTACATACCTCTGATGAACGAATACGACCGCCTTATGGAGATAATGTCGTATCCTTATGCCAGAATGATAGTCTCCTGCGTAAACGACCGTTTCCTGACCAGGAGATACGCCCTTGCCGAGGCCGTCAGGATGAACAGGCTTCTGGGCGAGGAGGGCCCCGTGTCAGCGCTAGCAGTATCCAGGGAGCTGGGCCTCAACACCGTCGCCGACGACAACGGCGACCTCATGATGCACTTCAGCGATTACCTCAGATTCTCCAGCAGGATAAAGAGCCAGGACTGGAAGCTCATAAACTCGGACCTGAGGGGCGGTTACGTGCATCTTCCCCACGAGCGTTTCGATCGCGTTCTGCAGAACGCCCTGCAGGACAGGATAGAGTCCGAACTCCCTCTTGACGTTCCAGACTATGTTCGGAGCGCCATAAAAAGGGACTTGGACCGCGCCTCGATGCTTCTTTCGGAGATGAAGAGCCATTACAGCCCCTCCGGGGGCGGGCCGATAGACCTCGGGATGATGCCACCCTGCATGCGCACCATACTTGCGAATGCGCAGAACGGCATGAACCTGCCGCATAGCGCAAGGTTCGCGGTGGTGTCCTTCCTGCACACCCTCGGGATGAACTCGGAGCAGATACTGGGCCTTTTCTCCCAGTCGCCGGATTTCGATGAATCCAAATCGATCTACCAGATAAAGCACATAACCGGGGAGCTCTCGGGCACCGAAGGCTACACCCCGCCCGAATGCTCTACGATGAAGACCAACGGGATATGCTTCGATCCGGATGCCCTTTGCGGGAGGATAAACCATCCCCTGAGCTATTACCGCGCCAAGGCCCGTGGGCCTCGTCCCCCTGAGGGGGAGAGGGCTCAGGACTGATCCTCCCTGCCCATGTTGCGCCAGGTCACCACCGCCCTCTGCACCGCGGTCAGGTTGCCCGCCACTGCGAACCAGATAATCATGACCTCCATCCAGTTCAGGGTCACTCCCAGGATCTGGAAGGATCCGAATCCCGCCGCCAGCATTATCAGCTGCAGTATAGGGAAGACTGTGCTGAGGACCACCCTGTCGGCGCGTCCCAGCAGTCCTGCGTAAAGGCGCGGGGCGCCCACCGCCTGGGCCTGGGTGCCCATGTAAGATGTCAGCAGCACTCCCACCAGCGCGAGGATGCCCAGATACGGATCGCACCAAGCGCTGACGGCGACCCCTCCTATCATGAAGACATCCGCATAACGATCGAAAACGTGGTCCAGGTAATCCCCCTTGCGAGAGGCTTTACCGGAGAGCTTGGCCACCTTCCCGTCCAAAGCATCCAGGTATCCCGAGAGGAGTACCACCAGGGCCCCTGCCGCCAGAAGCAGATGGTGTTGGTAGCTGAAGTACAGCAGAACTCCCGAGAGAAGCGCCAGAAGCAGACCCGCCCAGGATATCAGATTGGGGTTGACATTGATCATCCTCTTTGCCACCGGGGTCAGCGCGAAGTCGGCCCTCGATCTCTGTTCGTCTAGAACCATCTGTCCATCTCCTCTCCCCAGTTGACGCTGCCCGGCAGGTACCTATCAACCTCCCCGCGGATAATATCTTCCACCGCGGCCACCGCGTGCGAGGTCCCGCCGGTGCAGTCTATCTCGTAGACCGGCCTTCCCGTTTCATCGGATTCACAGAGTATCACATCCAGGGCCTCGGCCTGGACGTTCTCTGCCACCTTGCTCTCCGCGTATCCCCTGGATTCGAGCCTGGAGCGCAGGACGTCAGGATGGCATCTGAGCACGATTATGGCATCGCATTCCAGGTAATGGGACAGATGCCCTTCCATTATGACGGCGCCCCCGACCTCTCCGATACCGCGCAGGGATTCGGACAGAGCGTCCGTGTCCACCTCGTAGGTGTCCCTGGGGGAATCGAGGCGCCCCCGGAGATCGTGTTCGTTTATGTGTGCCGAAAGATCGATGACACGATAGCCTGCCGCGCGCAGTCCCTCCGAGACCGATGTCTTCCCTGTCCCGGGTGTGCCTGTCAGGGCGATCACCGTCATCTCATATCCTTCCCAGAAGGCCTTCGGCCCTTTCCATAACGGCGTCCCACGATGGTATGTTCGACAGGGCGCCCACGTCCTCCACGACGAAGGACGCCACTGCGGAAGCGGCCACCAGGGAGTCCGTGACGGACAGCCCGTGATACCGCCCGGCGTAGAATCCCGCACGGTAGCCGTCCCCTGCGCCCGTGACATCGCGTACCCTGCGGGGGGTAACCGCCGGTATCTCCAGGGCCCTGCCGTCTATGTACGCTATGCTGCCCTGCGACCCCTTTGTGCACACCACCAGCTCCTTGTCGATGCCGGAGAGGTCCCCTGCGCCGAGATACCCCAGTATGTATCCCATCTCGTGCTGGTTGCAGAAAAGCATATCCGTGAGCTCCAGGGCCCTGCGGAACCTCTCCCCGTCCCAGGCCTTGTAGACCTCCTGGGCCGGATCCAGGGCGATTCTTCCCCCGGAGGCCCTGACCGTGCCCATGACCGATATGTAGTAATCCGGCTCGCCGGTGCAGAAGTGTGTGTACTCGGACTTACCGGCGTTGGAAGTCAGATACCTGCCCAGTTTCGTGGCATGCCCCTGGGGGCCCTGGTAGAACAGAACCTTCTGGTCCATCCCTCCGTCGTTCACGACGATAGCCTGAGATGTCTCATACTCCGGCACCTTCACGAACTCGTCCATGATCAGCCCCTTGGACCTCATCGTGTCCTCGTACTTGGGAGGGAAGTCCTCTCCCACGAAGGCGCAGATGGCCGTGGGAACCCCCAGTGACGCCGCCATCACCGCGATGTTGGCGCCCGTGCCTCCCAGCCTCGTGTCCTTCCTGGTTATGTCCGCAGAGGTGTTCTTCCTCGGGAATTCATCGACGAAGACTATCTGATCTATGGAGACGTGGCCGTAGACCGAAAGGAACGGTCTCATCAGGTGCCTTCCTCCCATCCGGTTATGTAATCCTTCTGCTCGTCGGAGAGGCGGTCTATGCTCACACCCATGGCCTCCAGTTTGATACCTGCGATCAGACCGTCTATCTCCGGCGGTACGGTGCACACCCGCTTCCCCAGGGACCTGTGGTTTCTCACTAGGTACTCAGCCGATAGGGCCTGCACGGCGAAGCTCATGTCCATTATCTCGGCCGGATGCCCCTGGCCGGCGGCCAGGTTCATCAGGCGGCCCTCGGCCACCAGATACAGTCTGCGGCCGTCCTTCATCCGGTACTCGTCGACGTGCTCGCGAACCCGTACCCGGGACGAGGACATGGATTCCAGATCCTTCTTGGAGATCTCGTTGTCGAAATGACCGACGTTGCCCATTATGCATCCGTCCTTCATTACCTCCAGATGCTCGGATGTTATTATGTCCTTGCACCCGGTGACCGTTATAACCGTGTCGGCCGTCCTCACGGCCTCCGCCATCCTCATGACCTCGAACCCGTCCATCTTCGCCTCTATGGCCTTTATCGGGTCCACCTCCGTCACCGTGACGCTGGCCCCCAGGCCCTTGCCCCTCATGGCCACACCTTTGCCGCACCATCCGTAGCCCGCTACCACCAGCCTCTTCCCGGCCAAGACCAGGTTGGTGGCGTTCATCCACCCGTCGAAGGCGGACTGCCCGGTGCCGTATCTGTTGTCGAACAGGAACTTCATCTTGGCATCGTTCACCGCGATAACGGGGAACTCCAGTCTGCCTTCCGCCGCCATGGCCCTGAGACGTATCACCCCGGTTGTCGTCTCCTCGTTGGCGCCTTTCACGTTGGCCAGCGCATCGCGTCTGACGGTGTGCAGCATGGCGATTAGGTCCGCTCCATCGTCTATCACGTAGTCGGGCTGCATGTCCAGGACGCTGTTGAGGTTCGCATAGTATTCCTCCTGGGTCTCCCCCTTCCTTGCGTAGACCTCCAGACCGTACTCCTCCCTCAGGGCCAAGGCCACCGAATCGTCCGTGGAGAGCGGGTTGCATGATGCCAGCCGTATGCTGGCCCCCGCATCCGCCAGGGTCAGAGCCAGTATCCCGGTCTTGGCCTCGGTGTGCAGGGCCATGCCTATCCTGACCCCTTCGAGAGGCCTCTCCCTGCGGAAGCGCTCCCTTATCTTTCCCAGGACCGGCATGTGGGCCTCCGCCCAATGCAGCCTGAGCTTCCCCTTCTCAAGCAATTGATCGTCCATTCAGTGTCCTCCTTCGAACTCTCTCATCAGGTTTGCGCATATGCTCTCCACCGTCGCCCTGCGGTTCTCCGCATTGGAGAAGCCCTCGACCTCCGAGACGGCATCCCCGCGGGACATCCCCCTCACGAAGGACGTTATGTTATCAAGTGCCCTGGACATCTCGTCAGATATCGAGACGGTGGCGGTCCTGGATGTACGGGACAGGGGATTCAGGTCTATGGAGATGACGACCTTCCCCATCCCGACCAGCGCCTCAGCGCGGTCGCCGTCCTCTATCGGAACGAGTATCACGTCTGAATCGAATATCCCCTCTTTCGTACAGAGGGCCCTGTCCGAAGAAAGACCGGGTATCCGGGAATCCGGATCCCTCCCCAGCACCTCGTCCGCACCCTCGGATTCCAGATACGATATCAGCATCTCCATCCTCTCCTCGGTGCGATGGAATATGTTCACCTCCAGCTTCGCCGGGATGACCCTTGCCAGCTCTATGAGCCTCTTGGCGTCCAGCGCGGCGGCGTTCCCGTTGACGCAGACCACCGGGTTCCTTGCCCTGATCAGGTACGCTGCGGCGGCGCGCTCCGCCCGGAGCGAGGCGCCGAGGGTCCTCTCCCCCATCAGGTAGTCGAACGCCTCGCCCCTTCCGTGGGATATGAGACCCGTCGGGTTGACCAGTCCTTTCCCCACCATCTCCGCCAGCCGCTCCCTGGTCATTAGCGATCTGTATCTCGGATGGTCCTCGGGTATGCTCACGTCCGACCATACTGCGGAGTCCCCATTTAGGGTTATCGTTAATAGGGGGAAAGCAATCCGGAGGGGTGCAATGCCCGACATACGCATAGTCTTCGTGGGCGCCAAGTTCGAGGGCAACATAGGCGCTGTCTGCAGGTCCATGGCCAACTTCGATTTCGGAGAGCTGTATCTCGTGGATCCGTGCCCCATAGGGGATGACGCCTATCGGCGGGCGAAGGGCGGATCCGATATACTGGACGCATCCAGGAAGGTGGGAACCCTGGAAGAGGCCCTGGAAGGGTGCTTCCTCGTCGTGGGCACCAGCGGAATCGTGACCGAGGGGGACAAGAACTACACCCGCATACCCACCACCGCGAGGGAGTTCGCGGAAAGCACAAAGAAGTATCCGGAGAAGATCGCCATACTCTTCGGAAGGGAGGACACGGGCCTTTTCCAGGAAGAACTGGAGAAGTGCGATGTGCTCATACACATACCGTCCAGCAGGACCTGTCCCGTCCTGAACGTGTCACACGCCGCCAACGTGGTCATGTACGAGATATTCCAGGCGGGCCATGGCACGGAGCATCCCGTTCCGGCCGATCCGGGGGAAAGGGAGCTTATGCAAAGGTTCTTCGATGACCTGTTGGAGGCGATAGAATACCCCGAGCACAGAAAGGAGGGCACCCGGGTCATGTTCAGAAGACTCATGGGACGTGCTGTCCCCTCGAAATACGAGTACAACACGGTAATGGGCGTGTTCGGCGATGCGGCCCGCATCATCAGAAGACTTCATGGGCCAAAATGGGGATGAACAGCATCACTCCCGCCGTCTCCCCGCGGCCACGACCGCAGAATACCTCCGGGTAGTGGTTGGTCCTGCCGCATATCGCTTCCACCATGTCCGCCCTCTCATCGTCTTGCAGCTGCCTGTCCACGTGCACCACCGTCCTTCCCGCCTGATCCGCAGAGCACATGGGTGCGGAGAGGGCCTTGATCGCGGCCTTCGCCGGATCCCTGTCCTCTCCGAAGGCCATCGTGTAAAACCTGTCAGGCATGGTGCTGAGCAGAGGGCCGTGCATGATATCGGATATGCGCATAATCGATTCGCACAGCAGCTCGTCGGCCGCCCGTACGGCCTCGTCCGCCCTCAGCAACGAGTCCATGTCCGGTATCATGCCGATGTCCAGGACCACCGTCCTGTCGGCCGTCTCCGAAATCCGCGGGAGTGCGGAGAGGGCCTTCCTCCTGCGTGAAGCTTCGAACCCCATGGGTACGGATACCGCCGCCACGACCCGTGAGCCATTGGATGCCGCGCACTCCGCCACGATGGGCGCCGCCCCTGTGCCCGTCCCTCCGCCCAGTCCCGCCGTTACTACTACGGCCGGGAAATCCGCTATACGACGGGATATCTCGTCGACGAAGTCCGATGCCAGAGCCCATCCCAGATCCGCATCCCCGCGGCATCCCCGCACATCCTCCGGAGCCATCACGATGTCACACCCGGAGACGCTGTCCGCGTTTATGGTGAGGGCGGGCATGTCCGATATGCTCCTCAGGCGGGCCACGGTGTTGCATCCGGCACCGCCGCAGCCCACGACGATGCATTGACCTTCACCGCTCAAATCATTCCTCCGGCTTCATCCGGGTCCTCACGTACTCCCTCACGGCGTTGCGGACGGCGTCGTCCAGGGATACCGAGTCCCCGTTCTTAACAAGGGACTCCAGCTCGACCACCTTGGACCTCGGCAGGTCCACGGTTATCTTCGATATGTTCTCGGGGGTGAACCTGGCGTCAATGAACTCGTCCACCGCCGTCCTGATGACATCGGATATGTTGGGGTACTGTCCGCTGTCCACCAGGCTCATCAGGACCTGCAGGGTCTCGGCAGGCAGTCTTACGGTCACCCTCTCGACAGACGTCATGTATCCTACGGACCTCCGACAGATGTCTGCCGGATATTAAGTTTGGCTTATAGAAAGAGATACGGGATAAAAGGATAAAATAAAGATTGTGTTTAAACGGTTTGTCTTGGTCAGTGACCAACTCTGTGCTCATCCGAACAGTGCGCTCAGACCGGCGGCAGCCTCTTCCTCGCTGACTGCTTCTTCCTCTTCCTCTACGGGTGCAGCGGCTGCGGGTGCAGCGGCGGCGGCGGGAGCGGCGGCGGCTGCGGGTGCAGCTGCGACAGAGGCGCTTGCGATGGCCTCCTTTATGTCAACTCCCTCGAGAGAAGCTATCAGAGCTTTGATCTTGGCTGCGTCTGCCTCTACGCCCGCGGCGCCGAGTATGGCTGCGATAGCATCCTCGGTAATGTCCTTGCCTGCAGAGTAGAGCACCATTGCGCTGTAGATATACTCCATTATATTCAACCTCCTATTTTTTAGCCGAATAATGCACTGAGGCCAGCGGCTGCTTCTTCCTCGCTGACCTCTTCATCTTCCTCCTCGATGTCCTTCGCCGTCTCGGCGGGTGCTGCTGCAGGAGAATCGACGACTGCTGTCGCCGCCGCGGCGCTGAGCCTGGCAGCTATGCTGTCGTTGGTGTATCCTGCCGCAGATGCGAGGGCAAGCATCTGTACGTCTGCCTTCGCAAGGAGCATCTCGATGTTTTCTCTGGTTGGTATCGCGGCCGATATGGAGAGGCCCAGAGCCTCCCTGAACGCCTTTGCCACCAGCGGAACGATCGTCTCCTTTGTGGGGAATGCGATCGATATGCCGAGTGCGCGTGCGTTGAACGCGGCCGTAGCGAACATCGTGGAGTAGTAGTCTTCGGGGATGTCCAGTATGTCCCTGTGGTAAACCGCACCGCCATCGAAGGCGGCTCTGAGGTCCATACCCACAATCATGGGCAGGATCTCCAGTTTGGGGAGCATTGTGGCTACGGGTCCGGGGATCGGCTCCCCTTCCTTCACCAGGGTGGTATCCTTTTTGACCACTATCTTTCCCGCCTCTATAGCGGCGGGAATGCCTATTTTCTGAAGTTCACCGATGATCGGTCCGGGGCCGAAGGGCGTCGGGCCCTTCGGAACGACTATGTCGAAGGGCGCGATCTCGTCCGCTTTCGCGGCGGCGGGCGTCTTCGTGGCCTCGAGCTGTTTGAAGAGCTTGAACGGATTGAGGTCCGTTGCCACGATGGCGCACTGGCCGTGCACGACGTCCTTCAGTACTTCCAGTCCGGGCCTCTTCTTGGAGGCCTCCTCGATTGCCAAGAGCATAAGGTTGTTCTTGGTCATCTTGAGGGCCGCATGGGCCCTTAGGCCCGCCCTCATGGACTGAATCTGCTGACCGGGGATGCCGTGGAGATCGACGATAGCGACCACGGGGTACTCGACCATGTTCTGGGCGAGTTCGTTCACCAGTTCCTTCTTCCAAGCTGCGACGTGTGCCATCCTTCCGACCTCCTTAGATTATCCTCTCCGACGGCCCCATGGATGTCTTGACGTAAGCTGAAGCTATGTTCATCTTACCTTTCTCAAGGCGGACCTCTACACGCTTGAGGAGAGCTTCGATGTTCTCAGCTACTTCCTCGGCGGGCATGGTCACTGTTCCAACGGGGGCGTGGAAGGTCTTCCTGTCCTTCGTCCTGACGGAAACGCTTCTGCGAAGATTCTCGATCATCCCAGTGGGATCTGCTCCCGTCGGGATGGGCTTGGGCATCTTTCCGCGGGGACCTAGGACGGTACCGAGCCTCTTACCGACGACGGCCATGAGGGGCGCCTCGGCAATGAAGTAATCCGTGGAATTAGCTATCTTCTTCGCCTGCTTCTTGTCGTCCGCGAGAGCACCCAACTCCTCGGGGGTTATCACGAGATCGGCAACGTCTTTGGCTTTAAAGGCAAGTTCGCCACCACCAATCACGCAGATGCGGACCTTCTTCCCGCGGCCGTACGGGAGGATGATATCCTCCTGGATACGGTTCTTGGGAATAGTGAGGTCCACGTCCTTGAGATTGATGGCCAACTCAACCGACTCGGTAAAATTGCGCTTCTTTGCACCATCCAGTGCCTTCTGCACAGCCATCACGGTTGGTTTTTCTGCCAATACAATTCCTCCTTGTAGTGCGTGCGAGCCGTGAGGCTCTCCTACAAGCGGTCCTCCTAACCGCTAGTCGTATATAAGCGTTGAGGATGTTTACCTATAAATACTACGAAATGTCCGGGTCCGAAAACCGGTAATGGGGGGTTCGCCCCCGGTTTATATCAGAACTTGTCGTCGTAGACGCCAGCCTTGAGATCGGCCTGGAAGATCTTGGGTTCCTTGCCGTCGACGGTGATCCCCACACAGACGCAGTTGCCTGCGACCTCGGAGACGCGCGCCTTCTCGGTGGCCCCGAGTAGATCGTCCTGCTTCATGGCAGCGATCTTCCTGGCCTGCTCCAGCGTCAGGTTGCCGACCTTGGTGGTACGGGTGTTGCTGGATCCGCTCTTGAGGCCGAGCTCGGACTTTATGAGAGCGGACATGGGCGGGGTGCCGACCTTTATGTCGAAGGTTTTGTCGTCGTTAATGAGGATCTTGACGGGGACCTTCATCCCGTCGAATGCCTTCGTCTTCTCGTTTATCGCCGCGATGATCGCGCCGATGTTGACGCCTTTGGGTCCCAGCGCGGGACCCAGGGGCGGACCTGCGGAGGCTCTGCCTCCATCTACCAATGCCTCAACAGTATCTACCATTGTGTTCATTTCTCCTTCTCGATGACTCTGACGCTGTCGCCCTTTACGGTGACGGGTATGGGAACCATGGCCTCTATGAGCTCCACGGTGATCTCCTCCTTGCCCTGATCGATCTGCTGCACGCGGGCCTTCTCTCCTTTGAAGGGCCCGTTCACCAGCTCAACAATGTCCCCCTCCACTATGCCCACCACGGTGGACAGCGGAGTCAGATAGTGATCGATCTCGTCTATGGAGGTCTCCCCGTCCACGAAGGAACGGGCTTTCCTTATATCCCTGGTCTTCTCGCGCAGACGGTCCGTGTTCATACCCTCCACGAAGAGGTATCCCCTCAGGTTGGCGGGGCTGAGTATGGCGTAGAGGTCCTTCTCGCCGGTGTTGGACTTGGCGAGCAGGCTGTCGGCCACGCTCTTCTCCTGGTCTATCTGCGTCTTGAGGACCATTATGGATTGTTTCGCCACCGCGTTGAAATTCACGGAGGCGTTGCCGGCGGGGGATGAGGCCGTGACGGTTATCTCGACCTCGTCGCCGTATCTGGCGCCCTTGGGACAGATGACCTCGAGCCTGAGCTCCTTCGGCCCGCTGCCCGGGACATCCAGCAGGATCTCGCTCTTGCTGCGGTAGTTGCTCCACAACTCCCCTTCCGCGGTGTCGAACAGGGCTACGTTCCATTCCGGCGCGTTTGCCGAATCGGGACCGGTGTCCACCGCGAAAGCGAGTTTGACCTGGCCTGCACCCGCGTTCAGACTGAAGGGCCAGGATACGGCCTCGCCCGCGCGGACCTCCCCCGAATAATCCCCATCTGAGAAATAGGGGTCTTTGAAATCAGAACCTGTCATTTGATCGCCTCAGAAATACGTGGGAAGATAGATCATCGCCCACATTATGGCAAAGCCGACGGCTCCGAGCAGGATGATGCCGATTCCGGTTATGTACACCGTCTTCTTGTACTCATCCCTGGTGGGGGTACGAGCCATCTTGAGAATCCTACCGTACTTGCCTTTGCCGATGCTGCGAAACTTGGACTCGAGTTCGCCCTGGATCTCCTCTGCTCTCTTCTCCGACTCCATACCTATCCTTCCAGTGGTCCCGCGCATGTCGGCACGGGGCGTCTTTCGTTCACTCTCGTTACCACTGAAGGGTAACATGTGAAGATACCCTTAAAAAGCATTGTATTTTTAAAGATTTCGGTATCTACCAAACCGCGAGCCCTTAACCGTTTTCGAGAGAGCTTCGCTAACCATTATATATCATAGCCTTATTGCCCTTTTAGTTCTTGCACAGGTGGTGTAATTTATGGAAGAAGTTTTGTGCAACGTGGAGCTCATAAAGGAGAACAACGACTTCGTGGCCAAGATCCAGAGCGATCTGGGCGGCGTCAGGGAGTACAAGTCCCCCAACTTCGAGGAAGTACTGGAACAGCTGATGATAGACCTCCAAGAAGAGTTCGAGTCGCTCTGAAGAACCTTCCGAGGTGATTGTATGGCTACAGTAAAAACCAAACAGATAACGGATATGCTAGACTTGCTGTCAGACGACACATCCGTACCCAGAAACATAAGGAAAGGCGCGTCCGACGCCAAGACCAGGCTCATGGACGCCAAAGAGGCCATGGACGTCCGCGCCACGAGCGCGATGATCGTCCTCGACGACCTCGCCAACGATCCTAACATCCCCCTCCACGCAAGGACGCTCATCTGGAACGTCATAAGCCAGCTTGAGCTCATAAGCAACCAGTCCAGCTGACACGGCACCGGGCCGCATTGCTGGCCCCCTGCGGGGGACCGGCGGCCCCGGAATCATTTTTGCCAATCGTCTATTATCTTCAGGAAATTACGGAACATCTGGGGCCCGAACTCGGTGTGTTCGACCTCCGGATGGAACTGCACCCCGTATATCGGCCTGTCCGCGGAACGCACGGCCTCGACTGGGCAAGAAGAAGAGGATGCAGTGACCACGAAACCCTCGGGAACCTCCTTGACCTCGTCGTTGTGGGAGGCCCACACGCATATCCCATCGGGTATGCCTTTGAATATGTCCCCGTGATCGGATATCCTCAGGTCCACGTGGCCGAACTCCGGGACCGCGCTCTCTCCAAGGGTGCCTCCGAAATGCTCGCACAGGAACTGCATCCCGGCGCATATGCCGAAAACGGGGAAGTCCGCCCTGTCCAGATATTCCCCGTTGTTGCCCATCGCATCGGCATCGGAGGCGACGTTGGGAGATCCGCCAGAGAGGACCAGCCCGTCCACGTCCGATATCTCGTCGAACGGCGTGGTGTTTTTTACGATTCTGGTGTCCACGCCGAGATATCTCAGAACGCGCCACTCGCGGTGTGTCCACTGACCGCCGTTATCGACGATGTAGACCTTCATGGGCGCTAATCATGGGCTTTCGATATAAAATTAACTGGGAAGGGGCCGCCCGCTGATCGGGAAGGGCGGCCTTTCCGGTTTCATTCCCACTCTATGGTTGCGGGCGGTTTATTGGTGATATCGTAGACCACGCGGTTGACCTGGGATTTCATCGTGTTGGTTATGCGAGAGGAAATCCTATCGAGAATCGCCGTCGGTATGGGGGCGTAGGTCGCCGTCATCCCGTCCACGGAGCAGACGGCCCGTATGACGACGGTTCTGCCGTATGCCCTCCTGTCGCCCTGCACCCCGACGGACCTTGAGGGAAGCAGGACGGCGAAGTACTGCCAGGGAAGCTCCATGCCACCCGATGCGGCCGCCTTGCCTATCTCATCCTCCACGATATAGCACGCCTCACGCACTATGGCGACGTTCTCCGGGGTGACCTCCCCGAGACATCTCACGGCCAGTGCGGGGCCCGGGAAGGGCTGCCTCTCGGAGGACCTGACCCCCAGGAACCTGGCCACCTGTCTGACCTCGTCCTTGTACAGGTCCCTGAGGGGCTCGCAGAGGGACATCTCCATGTCCTTGGGCAGGCCTCCCACGTTGTGGTGGGACTTGATGGTGTCACGGACCCCGTCCCCGCTCTCTATCCAGTCAGGTGCGATGGTGCCCTGGACCAGTGTGTCGGCGCCGAAGGATCTTGCCTCCCTCTCGAATACCCGTATGAACCTCTCGCCTATTGCTTTCCTCTTGGCCTCTGGATCGGTGACACCTTTCAGGGCGGAGAAGAACTCTTCGGCCGCATCTACGACCTTGAAATTGATGCCCATCTCCTGGAGCATCCCGCGGACCTCCTCTGTCTCGCCTTTCCTCATGAGCCCGCTGTCCACGTATATCGCTAGGAGTCTGTCCCCCACGGCCTTGCTGACCAGGGCCGCGGAGACCATGCTGTCGACCCCTCCGGAGCATGCGATTATGGCCTTTCCGGAGACCTGTGCTTTGATGCTCTCCAAACTCTCGTTAACGAAACCCTCAACATCCAACATTCGAGACCACCTGCTCAGAATCCTCGATTACCCTGTCCGCCATCTCCTCCCTGTAGGCGACGAGCCTCTCTGTCAGGGAGGGGTCGCCTATGCCCAGCATCTCGGCCGCGAGTATCGCGGCGTTCTCGCCACGGTCCAGACCGACCGCGGCGACCGGGATTCCTGGGGGCATCTGGACCACCGACAGCAGAGCGTCCAGCTCCAGCTTCCCGCTCACGGGGACGCCGATGACCGGCTTGTTCGTGAAGGATGCTATGACCCCGGGGAGGGCAGCCGACATGCCGGCGACCCCCACGAACACGTCCGCGTCGCTTCCCTTGACCAGCTCCTCCACCCTCCGGGGGGTCCTGTGCGCGGAAGCCACGGCCACACCGTACGATATCTTCAGCTTGTCGAAAACGGCCAGGGCTTTCTCGACCACCGGTAGGTCGCTCTTGCTGCCCATGATGACGAATACCTTTGGCATCGTGCGTCTGACAGTCTCAAAGGATATAAAACCACCGAAACGGAGGGAAACAGATAAGAAGGGGGACCTGCCCCCAGAGGTTTCAGCTCTTCATCACGGCCACGAGGAAAATCCCCAGAGCGATGAGGGCGCCGATGAGCACGCCCATCAGGCCGACGAATGCATCGTATATCGTATCCCAGAGGGGCACTGACGCAAAGGGCTCCACGTTGCTGTATCCGGTGAGGTACGCCCATACCACGCCGACGGCGAGGCCGACGGCGAATAGGACGATACCGACAACTCTGCTCTTCCCGCTACCGAAGTACGCCGAGAAGATGCCGACGATTATCATCACTAACGCGAAGACCAGGACGATGACCGTCAGGAATGACATCCAATCCCAAACCATTTGTTTTCCTCCAAAGAGTATCCTTCATGTTCGCCTAGGCGACATTGAACCTAGCTACTGCAACACGCTAAATCTTATTTAATCTTTCACTGTTTGGAACCCCCCCAGACCTTCGCCGGGAAGGCCGCGGCGGCGCCTGTTCGGAGATGCGGCGGCCATGCTCTGAACCGGCTGGACACCCTGAGATAGGAACAAATACGGGTATCGTTCTGGTAATTAAAATAAATCCAATAGTTTATATACTAAATCTGTTTACGTTGAGATGTAGATGGTATAAAGCTATCTGTCCCGGGAACGAACTGCATGGATTTTTTAGGCACTGTTGAAGAAACGACATCCGAGGGCCGGGTGATCGTGAAGGCGGAGGCCCTGCCAGACGTGGGAGACATGGTGTTCGACCAGAGACGTACCAGGATGGGATCGGTGAGGAGGATATTCGGGCCCGTTGACGGGCCGTACGTGTCCGTATCGGTTTCAGACAGATCCCTGCTGGACGGAATCAAGGGAAGTAAGCTCTATTACGAAGGGGTGACCCAGCATGGTAAAGGTAAGAGAAGGAACAGAAGAGATTGAGGCATGTCCTGAGTGCGGGAGCCGCCACCTTGTCCGTGATTACGAACGGGGGGAGCTGCTGTGCGAGGACTGCGGTCTGGTACTCGACGACCAGTTCATAGACCAGGGACCCGAATGGAGGGCGTTCGACGTAGAGCAGGGAGAGAAAAGGGCCCGTACCGGCGCCCCGATGACCTATACCATTCACGACAAGGGGCTTTCAACGGAGATATCCTGGAAGAACAAGGACAGCTACGGCAAGAGCATCCCCACCAGGAACAGGGCCCAACTGTACAGGCTAAGGAAATGGCAGAGGAGGATACGCGTATCCAACGCCACGGAGAGGAACCTTGCCTTCGCCCTGTCCGAACTGGACAGGATGGCCTCGGCCATGGGGCTTCCCAGGAACGTCAGGGAGACCGCGGCCATGGTCTACAGGAAGGCCGTCAACAAGAACCTGATAAGGGGCAGGTCCATAGAGGGAGTCGTGGCGGCGTCCCTTTACGCCGCCTGCAGGCAGTGCGGCGTGCCTAGGACCCTGGACGAGGTTGCCAGCTCAAGCCGCGTCGGCAGGAAGGAGATCGGAAGGACCTACAGGTTCATGACCCGCGAGCTGAAGCTCAAGCTCATGCCCACCAAACCCCAGGATTATGTCCAGAGGTTCTGCTCGGAGCTGAAGCTGAGCGGAGAGGTGCAGAGCAAGGCCGCGGAGATTCTGAAAGACGCCTCGGAAAAGGAGCTCACCTCGGGTCGCGGTCCCACCGGGGTCGCGGCCGCGGCGATATACATATCGTCGATTCTGTGCAACGAACGCAGGACCCAGAGGGAGGTCGCGGATGTCGCGGGAGTGACCGAGGTCACCATAAGGAACAGGTACAAGGAGCTCACGGAGAAGCTGGGAATAGAGATACAGCTCTGACCCGAATCCCGAAAAAATCCGACCCCGTGTTATCGGCGCCTGCCCCGTCGGGGCGGGCACCCTCAGGGCCTGAACCATCTGAACTCCAGATATTCAGTGCCCTCGCTGACACGACAGAAAAGTATCTCCTTCTTGACGCCTCCGGAGAGACGCACGGTCCTGGAGATCTCGGGCCACATGGCCACGTTGGATGCCGACACCGCGTGCACGAGATACCTGGCATGACAGTCATCTGGGGACCTCTCGTAGACCCTGAAATGGGTTCCGTACTTGAATCCGGTCTTCACTACGAGGCCCCGTCTCCTGAGATCCTCGAAGGCCCTCAGCCTAATGTCGAACTCGTCCTGGGACGCCCTTCCGAAATCGACGAGATCCTGTGAGGACATGGCCGCCCCTGTCTCGGAGGATACCACATCCAGAGCGCCCTCCCTCATCAGGAAGCAGCTCTCTATTATGGACAGCTGGAGGATGTTGTTGAGCATCTTTCCGTAGAACCCCGCCGCCCTTATCCTCTCAGCCTCCTCCTTTGAGAACACGAAAACGCGGTCCCTGATGAGCCTGCCCGCGGCCTTCCCCTCTATAGGCAGTACGGGGGCCTCGCCCCGGGGATCGCGGACGGACATGTTGTAGTAGGTCAGGTCCCCTTCCTCGTCCACCACGCCGTAGAGCAGCTGCTTGCCCTTAGCCGCCGTCTCGGACACCTCCCCGGAGAATGTGCCTATGTCGAAAGCCGTCCTCTCGGACGCGGCGCGGACCATGTATATCGGGCGGGAGTCGCTCATGGTCTTGCCGCGGGGGAACACAGACATGTCGAAGCCCCCGGATTCCACTTTGACCACGAAACCGCGCTGCCGCATGTCCCTGTATACCATGTACTTGATGTCGAAGCCCTCCAGCACCGAGGACGAGTGGTTGAACAGCTCTTCAAAGGTCAGCGGAGAGCCGTTCTGCGAAACCTCGATCCTGGAGGACTCGAGCAGATACGTCGCCTCCGCCAGATCCAGATCCAGCCCGCCTCCCCTGCGGGGGTAACCGTAGTTCCCCCTGTTATAGAGCTGGTTGCCTTCCTTCTGATCGGATACGACCACAGTGTCTCCCGCGAGCTCCCCCGACATGGTTCCGATGTAGAATACTGGCGTATAAATCTGTTACCATGTGCGAGGGTCGGGAAGGAAAAGGAGCCCGCCGGGGCGGGCGGTTTGCACTCAGCACTCTCTGGCCGAAGAGGGCAGGGTGCCGGTGAGGTACTGGTCGTAACCGTACAGGTCCAGAAGCCCGTGGCCGGATAGACAGAAGACTATAGTCTTCTCCTCATTGGCCCTCTTGGCCTCCAGGGCGAGGTCTATGGCGCCCTTTAGCGCGTGGCAGGACTCGGGCGCGGGTATTATGCCCTCGGTCCTTGCCATGAGGACCCCGGCCTCGAACGTCTCGGTCTGATCATAAGACCTGGCACTTACGAACTTCTGATCGTACGCGGCGGATACGAGCGGCGACATCCCGTGGTATCTCAGTCCTCCCGCATGAATGCCGCTTGGTATGAAGTCGGAACCCAGGGTGTACATCATCAGCAGCGGTGTCATTCCGCCGGCGTCCCCGAAGTCGTATCTGAACTCCCCCCCGGTCAGGGAGGGGGCCGCCTCAGGCTCCACGGCGACGAACTCGCAGTCGGTCTTCCCCCGGATCCTCTCCCCAATCATAGGGAAGGTGAAGCCGGCGAAGTTCGATCCGCCGCCGACGCAGGCGACCATGTAGTCCGGGTCTATCTCGGCCGCCTCCATCTGCTCCATGGTCTCCTGTCCTATGACCGTCTGGTGCAGCATGACGTGATTGAGAACGCTTCCCAGGCTGTAGCAGCACTCCGGATCGCCGGCCGCCATCTCGCACGCCTCTGATATCGCTATGCCCAGGGAGCCGGACGTGCCGGGATGCTCCTTCAGCACCTTCCTGCCGTATGCGGTCATGGGGCTGGGCGATGCGTGGACCGTCGAGCCGTAGGTGTGTATTATCGTCTTCCTGAGGGGTTTCTGGTCGTAGCTGCCGCGCACCATGAACACCGTGCAGTCTATGTCGAAGAGGTTGCACACCATGGCCAGGGCCGTCCCCCACTGTCCGGCGCCCGTCTCCGTCGTGAGATTCTTCACGCCGCATTCCGCATTGTAGTAGGCCTGGGCCAGGGCGGTGTTGCCCTTGTGGCTTCCTAGAGGGCTCATGTCCTCCCGCTTGAAGTATATCTTCGCCGGGGTCTTCAGATACCTTTCCAGCCTGTAAGCCCTCTGGAGGGGGGCCGGTCTGTTGAGGTAGATGTAGTTGTCCCTGACCTCCTCCGGTATGTCGATGTACCGTTCAGCAGACATCTCCTGTCTTATGATGTCCTTGCAGAAGATGGGTTCCATGTCCTCGGGACAGAGGGGCTTCATGGTTGCGGGGTTTAGAGGGGGCTTGAGCCCGGGTATGTCTGCCACGAGGTTGTACCATCTCTTGGGGATGTGCTCGGGGGGAAGGTCGACTCTCGCGTCTCTCGGTATAGTCATGACACTTGTCATACATTATCTATATTTATACATTATGTACATTAATGTATATTGTTATACATCCATATACACAAAAATAAATGAAAACGTTGCATATAACGATATGTTTATATAGAATATCAAACATATTCATATGTTGTGAACCTTGGGTTGATAACCTGGTGATGAAATGGATGACGTGGACATGCTACTGTCGATAATAGAGAATCCCACGAGGCGGAGGATCCTTGAGGCCCTTGTCAGGGAGCCCCACTACCCTCTTCAGCTTTCGAAGAGGCTGGGGATCAGCCAGCAGGCTGTGGTCAAGAACCTCAACTTGCTCGAGAGGAACGGGATGGTAGTGAGCTACAGGGAGAGCAGTTCCATTGGACCGGTCAGGACCGTGTACCAGCCCAGTTCCGAATTCACGCTGGTCGTGGACATGCGCAGCGGCATGTTCGTGACCCGTGTGCTCGAACCCTCCGAAGGGTCCGAGTACGCCGGAGAACGCACAGTCCCGAATAACGACTTCAGCTTGGAGGAGGTGAGGAGAAGGATATCGGATATAGACGGGAAGATGGAGGAGTTGGAGAGAAAGCGCTCCGCGCTTCTGGGGGAACGCGAGGACCTGCTTTCATCTTCCATGGACAGGCTTTCCGAGGGCGACTACTCGCACAGATACCTTCTGTACGAACTGCTCAACTGTCCGGAAGCGGGCCTCCGGGATATCTCAAAGAAGTTCAACGCCAACGAGGAGACTGTGAGGGAGATGGCCGCCGAGATAGACATTGCTCTCGGCGCACAGGAGAAGGAGATGATGATGTGACATTGAAAGACAAGGCATTCAAGGTGGCCGAGCTGAAACCCAGCGAGGCCGGAAGGGGCATAGCCCGTATAGACCCCGAGCTCATGGACATAATCGGGCTCAAATCGGGGGACATAGTGCAGATAGACGGTGAGAGGAGGACGGCGGTCAAGGTCCTCAGGGGCGAGGCCGAGGATGCGAACCGCGGCATAGTCAGGATAGACGGTTCCACCAGGCGCAACGCCGGCACCTCGATAGACGAACGTGTGGATGTCAGGAAGATAACCGCCAAGAACGCCGAGAAGATCGTGTTCTCCCCCACCGAGCAGCTGAGGCTGCAGGGAGGAGAGGAATATCTTAGACAGGTCATGGAGGGCCGCGTCTTCGCCAAGGGCGATACGATAACCCTGAACGTAATGGGCAACAAGATTGACCTTGTGGTCACGTCCTTCACGCCTTCCGCAGAAGCGACGATGATGACGGGGGCGACCGAGGTCAAGATCTCGGATAAGCCCGTGGCCGCCGGCAGAGAGGTTCCCAAGGTGTCCTACGACGACATCGGAGGGCTCGGGGACGAGGTGAAGAAGATCAGGGAGATGGTAGAACTACCTCTGAAGCATCCCGAACTCTTCAAGAGGCTCGGCGTGGAGGCTCCCCAGGGCGTCCTGCTGCACGGGCCCCCCGGGACGGGAAAGACCATGCTCGCCAAGGCCGTGGCCGGGGAGACGAGCAGCAACTTCATATCCATAGGCGGTCCGGAGATCATGAGCAAGTTCTACGGAGAGTCCGAGGGAAAGCTCAGGGAGATATTCCAGGACGCCGAGGAGAACGCTCCGAGCATAATATTCATTGACGAGATCGATTCCATCGCCCCCAAGAGGGACGAGGTGACCGGAGAAGCCGAGAGACGCGTCGTGGCACAGCTCCTGGCGCTGATGGATGGCCTCAACGCGCGCGGAAAGGTTGTCGTCATCGGTGCAACTAACAGACCCAACGCGATAGATGAGGCCCTCAGGAGACCGGGTAGATTCGACAGGGAGATAGAGATCAAGATCCCCAACAGGGACGGACGCCTCGAGATACTGCAGATACACACCAGGGGAATGCCCCTGGCCGACGACGTGAACCTCGAGGACCTTGCCGACAAGACCCACGGATACGCCGGGGCGGACCTGACGGCCCTCTCCAAGGAGGCGGCGATGGCCGCATTGCGCCGCGTGATCCCGGAGATGGACCTTGAATCGGAGGAGATACCCGTGGAGACCCTGAACAAGATAAGGGTCACCAAGGACGATTTCCGCATCGCCCTGAAGGATCTGCAGCCCGCCACGATGAGGGAGGTTCTGATAGAGAAGCCCCGGGTCAGGTGGGAGGACATAGGCGCACTGGAGTCTGCAAAGCAGGAGCTGAAGGAAGCCGTGGAGTGGCCCCTCAAGTACGCGAAGGTGTTCGAACACATGAACGCGAAACCTCCGAAGGGCATACTGCTCTACGGTCCCCCCGGCACTGGAAAGACCATGCTCGCCAAGGCCGTGGCCACGGAGTCGGAGGCAAACTTCATCGCGGTGAAGGGACCGGAGTTCCTGAACAAGTGGGTCGGCGAATCGGAGAAGGCCGTTAGGGAGACTTTCAGGAAAGCCAGACTGGCCTCCCCGTGTGTCATATTCATGGACGAGATAGACTCCATAGCACCCAGGAGAGGCACGGGAAGCGACAGCAACGTTACGGAGAGGGTGATATCCCAGATGCTGACGGAAATGGACGGCCTGGAGGCCCTGAACGACGTGGTCGTCATAGCGGCCACCAACCGGCCGGACATCATAGATCCCGCCCTGCTCAGACCCGGAAGGTTCGACAGGAGCATATACATCGCTCTTCCGGACGAGGAGTCCAGGAAGGCCATATTCGGGATACACACTGCCGGAAAGCCCCTGGAGGAGGATGTGGACATAGATTACCTGGCCGACAGGACCGACGGATGCACTGGCGCCGATATAGCCGCCATATGCAACGAGGCGGTAATGTCCGCCGTGAGGAGACTCGTCGCCTCCGGCAGCATGCCTTCCGAAGAGGAACTGGCCGCTTGCAGGGTGGGAAAGGACGACTTCGTCAAGGCGATCGAGAAGTTCGGTCCGGCCTCGGCAGAGGAGCTCAAGAGATACAAGGACAAGAGTGAAGAAAACAAGGGGTGATGAAATGACCGACATATGGGACGACCTCTTTGGAGGTCTGGACGAATTCAACAAAAGGATGGAACGCATGTTCACGGAGATCAGCGGCCCGGGGGTCAAGACCTACGGGTACACAATGTACCGCGGGCCCGATGGCGTGCCGCATATACGCGAGTACGGCAACGCAAGGGAGGAGCGGTTGATATCGGGCGGCACGGTCCGCGAGCCTCTCACCGACGTGTGCAAGGACGGAGAGATCGTCAGAGTGGTGGTGGAGCTTCCCGGCGTAAGCAAGGAGGACATCCGCCTGGAAGGCACGGAGAGCACGATCTGCGTCTCGGTGGACACTCCCTCGAAGAAATTCGAGAAGAAACTGGCACTGCCTTGCAATGTCGTGCCGGACTCCGCCAAGGCGATGTACAACAACGGGATTCTCGAGATAACCCTGAACTCCGCGGAGGCCGCACCGAAGGGCAGGACCATTCCCGTCGAGTGATTCTGCAACAGCGGCCGGACGCGTCCTCCTTTCGCCCGGCCGAAATCTTTTATCGTGGTTATCTGGCTATAATGCACGCGCATTCGGGGGGCTTGCAGATGGATTGTCCTGTTTTATATAGAAGGACAACCACTATTGTATTGTGAGCAGGGAGGAGCTGATAAACACAACCCGGGCCATACTGGCCAAGGCTGGTTTCGACGTTTCGTCGGTTCTCAGCCTGCGCAGCATATGCTTTGACGTTGTGGGGCGCAAGGACAACACCCTGCTCATAATAAAGATACTCAGCAACGTGGATGCCTTCTCCCGGGAGAACGCCGAGGAACTCAAGGTCCTGGCGGAGGTCCTGGAGGCCAGCCCCATGCTGATCGGGGAGCGCTCCAGCTCCGGTCCCCTGGAAGGCGGGATAGTCTACTCCCGCTTCGAAATACCCATCATATCCAACGAGACCTTGGCGGACCATCTGCTGGAAGAGGTCCCTCCCTTCATATTCGCGGCACCCGGCGGCCTATACGTAAAACTGGATGGGAATCTGCTGAGGGAGATCAGGGAGACCCGGGGCATAAGCCTCGGAGTGCTGGCGGAGACCGCCGGAGTTTCCCGGCGCACCATACAGATGTACGAGGCGGGCATGGGGGCCATGATAGATGCCGCTATGAGACTCGAGGAGTTCCTGGACGTCCCGATCGTGGAACCTGTGAACCCCTTCGTCCGCAAGAACTCCGAGGGCGTCAACGAATACGAGATAAGGGGGGATTCCCTGACCCAGTCTGTACCTCTGAAATGCCTCCTCAACCTGGGATTCTCGGTCACACCTGTCACCAGGAGCCCGTTCGAGGCCCTGACAAGGAATCCGAAGGTGGTGATGCTGACCGGCCTGGGTAACGATGAGGGGAAGATGACCCAGCGGGCCATAATAGCTTCCGAGATATCGAAGATAGCCCATCGGCAGTCCGTGGTAATAGTCGAAAAGAAGAGGGATCATGACAGCATAAAGTCCACGGCGGTCATCTCCAACGATGAACTGATAAAGATGGACGACGAGAAGGACCTCATAGACCTCGTGATGGAAAGGAGCCGCGATCAATGATCTCCCTGACAGTGGGCAGGTGCTCGGTGGACATCCTTCCCGTGGTCAAGGGCCTGATCTCGGAAACGGACAAGGTCAGGAGCGCTCTGGCGGCAAAGGAGTACGAAGCATACGCCGTTGCCCTCGGTGTCGAGGAGATAGAGGCTGTCAGGATGCGCGCGGAACTTCCAGAGGAATACGAGCCGGTCGACCTTGACCTTGTATACTCCCACAGACTATCCACGTTCGGAAAGGTCACCCTTCCGGACCCTTCTTTCGCTTATCTCATAGACGAATGCGGGAAACGGGGATTACACGTCCTTCCTCTGGACATGAACGATCAAAGGTTCACGGATCTCTACTGTGAAAGGGTTAAGACCTCTGATTTCCTGAGGGAGAGAGGACTCGCCAAAAGGGCCTTCAAGGCCAGATGCGATATGAGCACCCCGGAATCTTTCGTGATTGATTGGGATCGTGTGGTCAACAGGGTCAAAGGCTATGCCCTTGTAAGCCGGGAGAGGGAGAGGTACATGTCCGATCAGATAAAACAGACCGCCGGATACCGGAACAGCCTGCTTGCAGTCATAGAGGCCGAGCGCGCCCAGGGGGTTGCGGACCTTCTGAGGGAAGTTTCATAATGAGCGGCTGCCCACGTTGTGGCGAGTCCCTCGAAGCCGGGCACCAGTTCTGTGTGCACTGCGGAAGGCCGCTGGAGGAGGAACCGCCAGTAGGGCCCTGCACGGAGTGCGCCGTTTCCGAAGGGAGGGGGCATAGATTCTGTGTGAGATGCGGCAGGCCGGTCGGCCGGGCCACGGATGCCGCCGGAAGGTCCCCCGCCGCCGTCATAGTCGGGATAGCGGGGCTGTCCGTGACCGCTGTCTGCGCTCTGCTACTTCCATTGGACCTCCTGGCCCTCGCGATCAGCTATGCGGATATATTCCAAAATCTGTACCACAGCATATACCAAGTGAACCTCTGGCTCCCCGTGAGGATCTTCCTCTTCGACCTCTCGGGCCCTTCCCTGCAGGCCTACTTCGTTCTCATAACGATAGGTGTGGCGGCATCGGTGGCATACATTCTGCTGAGGTCCGCGGATGTTATGAGAAAGGAACCTACGGCGGAAGGGGCGAAAAGGACACCTCTGTATTCAGTATGCACCCTGACCTTCGCAGCAGCGGCCTTCCAGGTGGGATTCTTCCTCCTGGCGGCCCTTTTCGGTCAGGGTACCGGATACGAACCCGAAATCGATCAATGGAAACTGATGTTCGGTCTTCTCAACGCATCCATATTCGAGGAGATCAACGACAGGGTGTTTCTCCTGGGTCTGCCCATGTTGATACTGGTTGTGGTGGCTCGCCGGAAAGCTATGCCCCTCTGGAGATATGTAGTCGGAGGGTTCGGCGTGACCCCGGCGGCCGTTGTGCTTATACTCTTCTCAGCGACAATGTTCGGCATCAGCCACTACGAATCCTGGGGCTGGGTCAAGGTAATACCGGCAACGGCCGCGGGTATCGCCTTCGGATACCTCTTCGTACGGTTCGGCCTGTACGCAGCGGTCACCGCCCATTTCATCACGGACTACATGCAGTCGGTGCTTTGGCTGGCCCCGGGAGCGGCCCTGCCGTACGGGCTTCTGATAATCGTCCTGACAGCCGCCGGCGCAGTGATGCTTCTGCAACACTCCGCCATGGGACTCAGGTTCCTCGCAGACTGGAGAAGGAAGGATTTCTGGACCGGAGAGGACGTCACAACCCCGTGAGCAACTCCAGACGGGACTTCGAGACCACCGCCGACTCCAGGCCTTTGGACTCTATGATGTATCTCCCGCTGTATCCCCTGAGCTTAGACAGTACCGAATGGAAGTCTATGCTGCCTTCACCTATTGTCATGTGGGAATCGCGGTCACCGTTGTTGTCGTGTATGTGAACGTTGACTATCCTCCTGCCCAGCAACTCGATCATGCTATCCATCTGGCCCGTCGTGTTGGCATGACCTATGTCGAAGCATACGCCCAGGTCCGTGTCGGTTATTATCTCCTGCAGCTGGGAGGCTTCGCGGCCCAGCATGAACGACAGAGAAGGCATGTTCTCTACGGCCACCGTTATACCGAACTCTGCGGATGCCCGGTCCAGCGTCCGCATGGATTTCTTCGCCTGCAACAGGGCCTTGTCCTCCTGGTTTTTTATGGAGAACGAAGCCGTGCCGGGATGGACGGTGAGGGTGTTCATGTCGAGCTCGGCCATGCGTTCCATGGTCGCTATGATCTCCAGGACCGAGGCTTCCCTCATTCTCTCACTGAGCCCGGCCAGATTGGTCTCGCTTATAGGAGAGTGAACAGAGAAGGTCATCCCGCTGTAGGAATCCTTCACGGCGAGCAGACGGCGGTAGACCTTGTTCAAATCGTGCTCCGCTTCTGAGAATATCTCCCAGTGAGAGAATTCCTTGGAAACGGACTCTAGAGACTCTTCCAGGTTATTCTCGCTGAAGACCGTGGAAGATACGCCTATGATCATATCCTCACCTCCTGTCCGTCGACGGTGAAAGGGGCCACCGAGTCCACCAGCACCGACGGTTCCGGATTCTCCACGGTAACGCGTATGGATCCCAGTATGGTCCTCTCCTCGGTGAAGGATACCTTGCCCACCGTCGCCACCTGTTTGTTCAGATAGAACACAATGCGATCCGATGACGTCCCCCTCAGGAGGACTGAACGGGCCGTGTCCAATATCTTCTGCCTCCTTATCATCCTTGAGAACTCCCCCAGAGATTCACAGGTTCCATGTAGGCCTTTCTCGGAAGCTTCCAGAACCGCGTCCGGGAATATTCTAAGTATGGCGGCGGAGACCTTGTCGGGATCCTCGCTCGGATAGACGGGACAGGATATCATGACCTTCGGCATGCCCTATAGCATGGATGGAGACGTATTTTATAGGTCGTTCCCGCCCCCTGAGAAAGGTTTAAAGATGCCGACCCTCTGATACACCCTTCATGCGGTCGGAGGTCCTGAATGCTGCTGCCCGGAGGAATATGTTCCTTTCTCCAGAGGCACTGGAGATGATATTATCCAACTCCGAACCTATGGCACTTACGAATACAGTCCTCAGCGCCCTGTCCTCCAACTCCATGTTCGTTACCAAGGAGGACATAATGGGATGCATAGCCGGAGATGCGCCCCTGTTCGGTTGCGGGAAGCCCATAACACCTCGGAACAAAAAGCATCATGACATACAGGTGGTAACCGAGACGGACGTTACCGGACAGTCGACCTGCGAGGGCACCATCGAGGATCTTGCCAGATTCTTCCAGAGCAGATACTCCTCCTTGAAACGCCTGATAGAGAGACGCAGGGACTTCGGCATCGCAATGCCCATAGCCAGGGCCATGTCCCTGGACAGAGAGACGAAGATAATAGGTATCGTGAGCGACCGGGCCATCACCAAGAACGGGCACATGATACTGACCCTTGAGGATGACAGCGGCATATGCAAGGCGCTGATATCAAAAGACTCCCCGCTTATAGGCGAGATAATCGTCAACGACGAGGTCGTCGGTGTTGCTGGCAAGCGCGCCGGCAACGGAGGCCTGTACATCATATCCGAGATTTTCAGACCAGACATACCCTTCAACAACGCATGGGTGCCCTCCGACACGTCGTCCAAGGTCGCCTTCCTGTCGGATGTTCACGTGGGAAGCCGCACCTTCCTGGACAGCAACTGGAAGAGGATGATACGCTGGCTGAAGGATAATGCATACGATTGCGAACTGAATTACATAATACTTCCAGGTGATGTGGTGGACGGAATTGGTATATTCCCCGACCAGGATAAAGAGTTGGATATAAGCGATATCTATGTCCAATACGAGACCCTGTCCGAGTACCTCAAGGAAATACCGGATCACATCAAGATGGTACTTCAACCCGGCAATCACGACGCTGCCCGTCCCGCCGAACCGCAGCCCGCCTTGTCCGAGGTTTTCACCAAGACCTTTGATTCCAATGTGATAATGACCGGGAACCCAGTTAATATCAGGATAGAGGGCAGGAACATCCTCACCTACCACGGAAGGAGCATGGATGATTGGATAACGGGGGTTCAGAAACTCACGTACGATGACCCGACCGGTGTGATGAAGGAGATGCTTGTGCGCCGCCACCTGGCCCCGATATACGGCCAGAAGACGGCCCTTGCTCCTGAGAAGAAGGATTATCTTATAATGGAAACTGTTCCAGACATATTCGTGTCGGGCCATGTTCACGGGGCCGGCGTTATGGAATATCGCGGCGTCAAGACGATAAATGCGTCTACCTGGCAGAGCCAGACGGACTACCAGAAGATGCACAACTTCAACCCGGACCCCGGCATAATGCCAATAGTGGATTTGGGATCCGGCCGCGTGAATATGAAGAATTTCATGATGTGATAGATTGTTTGATCTGAATTGGATATACCTTATAGTCGGGGGTCTCCTGGAACCTCTTTGGATAATCTCTTTGGAGAAATCGAAGGGTTTCAAGAGGATAGGCTGGGGAATAGCCGCCGCGGTGCTGATCGTAGCGAGTCCCTACTTCCTGTCTCTTGCTATGAAGGAGATTCCGATGGGCACGGCCTACTCCATATGGACCGGGTTGGGGGCTGTTTTCACTCTGATTGCCGGCCGCATGGTGTACGGTGAGCGGATCAAGGCCGCCCGCATGCTTTTCGTAGCGATGATCGTGTCGGGCGTGGTCGGTCTGGAGCTTCTGGGGGTATACTGATGAGGCCGACCCCCTGGGCCTATGTCTTCGTAGGCGGACTCCTGGAGACCGTATGGGCTGTTTCCATGAAGATGTCCGAAGGACTCACCGACCCTTTCTATACGGTGATAACGCTGATATTCCTTTTCGCCAGCACCTATCTGCTGTACTGCGGGATTAGGAAAGGTGTGCCGGTGGGCGTGGGTTATGCCGTGTGGGTGGGCATAGGGGCTGTCTGCTCGGTCATAATGGGCATAATACTTTTCGAAGAGACCTTGGCCATCGGAAGACTTTTCTTCATAAGCCTGATAATAGCCGGGGTCGTGGGTCTGCAGGTCACCGAATCAAAGACGGACCCGGAGTGCCCCGGATGATACCAGCCCTCCGGGTACGTAGCCGAAGAAATGGAAAATAAGAGTTTTTTAAGCGGTTTACAGACCTTCCGTGAGCAGCACGTACACTATGATGAAGGCTCCGAGCATCAGCATACCGTAGGATACGATCCAAATCATCTTGAAGGCCCTGGCCTTCTTGACTGGGTCGTTCTGAATCTCTTCGAATCGTTCCTCCAGCGACTTCACTCTACAGCCTCGCTCTTCTTCTTCAAGTGCTTGAGGCGGGTGGTGTTCTCCCTCTCCATCTCCTCGAGACGGAATTTGACGAACCTCTCGGCTTCCTTGAGATCAGGTATTATCTTGAACTCAAGGGCGTTCACCCTCCTCTTCGTCTTCTCGATTTCGTCAAGAAGCTTCTTCATGGTTGTCTCGATCTCGGCCGCACGTATCAGAGTGTCGAGCAGTTTCTCGAAGGCCAGGGCGGCCTCCTCGATGTAGGGGGATGTGGATATCACACCGTATCCCTTGTCGACCATCTTGGTGTGCACAGAGGTGGCCTCGACCTTCGGGACCATCATACCCATGATGCTCTTGCTGCCTACCGTGACCTGGGGATCGGCCTTGAGGGCATAGGCCGCGCTCTTAACCGCGATCTCTCCCTCTACCGCCCTTGCGATGGCGATCTTGTCCATCGCGGACTCATAGTCCGACGTGACTCCTGCGCGCATCTTCCTCGCCTTCTCCAGTACCTCGAAGAACTCGATGATGAGACCGTCTCTCTTCATCTTCATGATCTTGTATCCGCTCTGGGACAGCTTGATCCTCTTCTTCAGTTCTATGAGAACGGAACGAGTGGGGGTGATCTCTTTGGTGGCCATGGCGCTCACTTCTTCTTGAGGTACTTCTCGATGTACTTGCGGTCGATCCTGGTGATCTGATCCATGTCGAGTTCGGCGATGATCTCCCAGGCTATGTCGAGGGTACGCTCTATGGAACGGTCCTCCTCTACACCCTGCCTGACTATGCGGTCCTCGAATATGTCGGCGAAGTCCAGGAACTTCCTGTCCTTCTCGGACAGGGACTCCTTACCGACGATGGCAACGAGTCCGCGGAGGTCCTTACCCTCGGCGTATGCGGCGTACAGCTGGTCGGAGACGCCTTTGTGGTCCTCACGGGTCTTGCCCGCACCGGTTCCTCCTCCCATCAGCCTGCTGAGGGACGAGGAGACGTTTATCGGGGGATAGATGCCCGCGCGGTGAAGCTCCCTGGACATGACGATCTGACCTTCGGTGATGTAACCGGAGAGGTCGGGGATCGGGTGGGTGATGTCGTCTCCGGGCATGGAAAGGATCGGGATCTGTGTGATGGATCCCTTCTTGTCCTTGATCCTGCCTGCGCGCTCGTACAGCTGTGCCAGATCTGTGTACATGTAGCCAGGGTAACCGCGCCTTCCGGGCACTTCCTCCCTGGCGGCTCCGACCTGCCTGAGGGCCTCGCAGTAGTTGGTGACATCGGTCATTATGACCAGCACCTGCATGCCTAACTCGAAAGCCATGTACTCCGCGGTTGTGAGTCCGAGCCTGGGCGTGACAATACGCTCGACGGCGGGGTCGTCCGCGAGGTTCAGGAAGACCACCGCGTTCTTCAGCGCGCCGGTCCTCTCGAACTCCTTCATGAACATCTGCTTCTCTTCGTTGGTGATGCCCATGGCAACGAACACGACCGCGAACTCCTCGTTCTCGCCGCGTACCTTGGCCTGCCTGGCGATCTGCAGGGCGAGCTCGTTGTGAGGGAGACCGGAACCCGAGAATATGGGAAGCTTCTGTCCCCTGACCAGCGTGTTCATGCCGTCGATGGTGGATATGCCTGTCTGGATGAAATCAGACGGGCTGTCCCTCGCCCAGGGGTTGATGGCCGATCCCTCTATGTTCAGCTTCTTCTCGGGAGTGATTTCCGGACCGCCGTCAAGGGGGGCACCGGCTCCCGTGAGGACGCGACCGAGCATGTCCCTGGAAACGGGCATCTTCATGGTCTCTCCGAGGAAACGGACGGCGGCGCTCTTGTCGACGCCGGATGTACCCTCGAAGACCTGGACGACAACGAGGTCATCGGAGGTGTCGAGGACCTGACCTCTCTTGACGGATCCGTCGGAGAGCTTTATGCTGACCAGCTCCTGATATCCGACGGGTTCGGTCTTCTTGACGAAGACCAGGGGTCCGGCGATTTCCGAGATGGTCTTGTACTCTTTGGATATTATAGACATATGTAATCACACTCCCAGTTCGGCGAACTGCTTGTCCATATCCGCCTCGACGGCCTTCAGTTCCTCGTCGACCGTTTCCTCGTACTTGGCCTGCTGGAACCTCTGTCTGGCAGGTATGTAGGCGACCTTGTTCACCTGCACTCCCACCTCCAGGGCCTTGATGGCCAGGTCGGAATACTTCTTGATGAGCTTGAGCATCACGTACTGCCTCTCGATGGGGCAGTAGGTGTCCACGGGGTGGTATGCGTTCTGCTGCAGGAATATCTCCCTGATCATCTTGGAGACCTCGAGGGATATCTTCTGCTCGTCGGGCAGGGCATCGGAACCGACCATCTGGACTATCTCCTGGAGCTCGGACTCCTTCTGCAGGGTGAGCATCGCCCACTCCTTGAGGGCGGGGAAGTCGGATGCCACGTTGGATGCGTACCAGCTCCTGAGCTGCTTGTCGTACATGGAGTACGAGGTCAGCCAGTTGATGGTGGGGAAGTGCCTCCTCTCCCTGAGCTTGGTGTCCAGCGCCCAGAAGACGCGGACGATACGCAGGGTGTTCTGAGTGACGGGCTCGGACAGGTCTCCTCCCGGAGGAGAGACCGCACCGATGACGGAGATGGATCCGTCGTCGCCTCCCAGGGTCATGGCGCGGCATGCGCGCTCGTAGAACTCTGAGAGCCTTCCCGCGAGGTATGCGGGGTATCCTTCCTCTCCGGGCATCTCTTCCAGCCTGGAGGAGATCTCTCTCATCGCCTCGGCCCACCTGGAGGTGGAGTCGGCCATGAGGGAGACGTTGTATCCCATGTCCCTGTAGTACTCTGCTATGGTCATCCCGGTGTACACGGACGCCTCTCTGGCCGCCACAGGCATGTTGGATGTGTTGGCTATGAGGACGGTCCTCTTCATCAGAGGCTCGCCGGTCTTGGGGTCCTCCAATTCAGGGAACTCCGTAAGGACCTCGGTCATCTCGTTGCCGCGCTCTCCGCAGCCGATGTAGACGACTATCTCGGCATCCGAGTGCTTGGCCAGCTGCTGCTGGGTGACGGTCTTACCGGTACCGAACGCGCCGGGGATGGCCGCCGCCCCTCCTTTGGCCAGGGGGAACATCGTGTCCAGCACCCTCTGCCCCGTTATCAGGGGTATGTCGGGCTGGTACTTCTCCCTCACAGGCCTGGGAAGACGTACGGGCCAGTACTGCAGCATCTGCACTTCCTTGCCGTCTATGACCGCTATCGTGTCCACAACGGTAAAGGAGCCTGCCTCTATCTTGTCGACCTTCCCCTTCACGCCGACGGGGACCATGATCTTGTGGACCATGGGGCCCTCCATGACAGTTCCCAGCGTCTGCCCGGGGGACACCTCATCGCCTTTCGATACGACGGGGGTGAAGTCCCATTTCGTCTCTCTGCTAAGTCCAGGTGCGGAAACGCCGCGGAAGATGAAATCTCCCATTTTGTCCCTCAGGACAGGAAGGGGCCTCTGTATTCCGTCGTAGACGGACGTAAGAAGTCCGGGGCCAAGCTCCACTGCGAGGGGGCGACCGGTGTTAGAGACCGGCTCTCCGGGCTTCACGCCCGACGTATCCTCGTAAACCTGGATGATCGAATAGTCGCCGACGATCTTGATGACCTCTCCCATCAGCTGCTCATCCCCGACGTGTACCACGTCATACATCCTGGGTGAGATACCGGTGGCGGTCACGACAGGACCCGCGACTCTGTAAATTACACCTTTAGTGCTCATTTATTCATCCTCTGTTTTGTATAAATCAACGCCAATCGCTCTCTTAACCTTCTCACGAAGGTCGCTCTCATCTCCGCCTACCGGGACGACGACGGGCTGGATGGAATCCATAACCCTGTGTCTGACGACGGGACTCAGGTTGTCCAGGTCCCTTGCATCCACTGCCAGTATACCAATTTCCGGCACGGCCATCGCCTCGAGGATCTTCTGCTGGTAGTCCTCGCTGTCGGCCACGAACACGCGCCTTATGCCGGCCAGCCTGAACCCCAGAACGAATTCCTCGCTGCCAATAACTGCTATCTGCATCAGATCACCAGTAGTCCTTTGATGGTCTCTAAGGCGATTCCGGACTCCAGACCCCTGGCGATTATCCTGATGTTGTTGACTTCATTCTCCTTGTGGATCATGTAGTCTATTATCGGGATGACCGACAGAGGGTACAGGTGCGAGAACGTCTTCGCCTCTTTCATCTCGTATTTCTTCAATCCAGCCACAATGTCCCTGAGCGAATTGGTCTCCGACTCCAACGCATCCTTGATGTCCTCGTAGAAATCAAGCTGAGTTAGGTCGGCTGCCGCTGCCGAGAGCGACTCGGCGTTGGCGAGCTGCGTGGCCAGCTTCCTGTCAATCTGTTTTCCTCCGGGGACGATGTACTTCACGACATCCTCTCCGTAGATCCCCTCGGCCTTGAGTTTCAGGATGGTCTGGAGATTGAGCAGGTCGATCTCCTTCCTGATGTAATCCTGGAACAGGCGCGTGGGTCTCGAAGACGGGTCTATGCTCGCGAGAAGCTTCTGATAGTAGTTCCTGTCGAGGAAATCCTCAACGGCCGCGAGGCTTCCCGTCGCCTTGTATTCGGCGACGGCCTCTGCGGGTATGTTCACGGACTCCATCTTGCCGTAGGACGTTAACACATCCTCCTCGCTCTCCAGCGAGATCAGTTTCTCCAGCGACTCGGTTTTGAGGCTTCCGGCGGGAACCAGGTCCTCCCTGATGCTTTCAGCATCCACGCCGTAAGACTTTCCGCGGACGATTACCTTCAGGTTCCAGATGTCCCACTTCTCGAGATAGGCGGCAACCATGTCGTAGAGCTCGCCCTGGGAGGCCTGCAGTATGCTGCTGAAAACCCTGGCCATGTTGCTGTAGGTAGCATGCTCCACAAGATCGATGCCCTGTATCCTGCCCGCAAGCTCGGCCATCTCCTTCTGGTATCCCGTCTCGCTTATGAAACGGGATATCTCCGGAAGACTCATCATGAGCATCTTGTTGTAATCGTCCTCCTTCATGAGCAAAGACTTCTTCGCCTTCACCCTTGCGACGGAGTACGCATAGTTGCCTGCCTTTCCGCTGCGCCTGAACATTTGTTCACCCGAAGAGAATATCGGACAGGTTCTTCATCTCGCGGTCCCAAACCGTCTGAAGCAGCGTCCTGTACTGAAGGTCGATCTCGACCGAGCCGTCCTCGCTCTGGAGGATCAGCCCGGCCTTTATGCCGGCGACCTCCTCCACGGAGGCCACGCCGAGCTGCTCGGCCGTGAAACCGTCGCCCAGCGGTATGAACGCCTTGGGCTCGGACACCACGGACTTCGCTGCCTCGATCATGCCCTTGTACTGCTCCAGTTTCTTATCCTTGGGAGCGGATTCAAGGGCATCGAGGGTCTCGGCAAAGGCCTGGGAGAGGATCTCCTTCTTCTTCGACAGGACTATCTTCTTGCTCTCCAGCTCAGCGCTGGAAAGCTCCTGACGGTTGAGGCGCTCAATGGCTTCACTGAGCTTCTTGTCCTCTTTTTCTTTCATCTCAGAGATAATCGTGTCCGTCTCCGTCACGATCCTTTGGACCTCAGCGTCCGCCTCGGCCTTTATCGCCGCGATGCTCTTGTCGGCGGATGCGACTATCTCTTTCTTTACGCCATCTAATGCCATGAAACGGCCTCAAGACACACTTATACATTCATCACGAAGATGCCAAGGATAGCGATAACGAGACCGAAGATGACGATTGTCTCGGGCAGAACCATGAAAATCATGGCCTTACCGAAAAGTCCGGGGTCCTCAGTGATGGCACCGACGGCTGCGGCACCGACGTCTTTCTCGGCCATGCCTGCGCCGAGACCGGTGAGTCCAACGGCGAGTCCAGCTCCGATCGCAATCAATCCAGTTCCTGTAGATACGTCTACCATTTTTATACCTCTGTTGTAGATTTTTTAGCTGAAACGGTTTCCTGAGACGAAACGGGTTTTGTCTGTTTGTGCCTTATCGCGAGCGGATTGAAGAGCTTCCCTCCGCCCACGAAGAACTTCGACATCATCTCCACGTACTGCAACCTCAAAGCATGCAGTCCGCCGGAAAGGATGGCGAGTGTCCACACCATAAGGTGACAGAACGAGAATACCACCAATCCCACGATTATGCCGGCCATTCCGCCCAACCCGTCCGCGACCATGAAGATCGCGATGTAGTTGAACGCCAGGGCCATGCCCGCCTTGGACATGCCTATGGCCGCCAGACGGGTGTAGGAAAGGATGTTCCCGACGATCCCGGGAAGTTCCAGGATCGCCTGTATCTTCTCTGTCTTGAAGTTGACTGCCACTCCGGCGACCAGAAGCGCAACGCCTACCAGCGTTATGTACATGAAGTCGCCTTCGACGGGCCTCCCGTTGAACAGTATCTCCGTGAGAGCCCAGCAGACAAGCACCATTCCCATGAAGGTTATTATCCAGCCGCCCTTCTCGAAGAAGGCGGCCTTGTTCCCATGCTGCATCCTGATGTTGATATATCCGCAGACATACCCCACCATGAGGTGCACGATGCCTATGTATACGCTCAGCTTGAGCAGGAACGTGACCTCGTGCAACTTGCCTATGCCCACGATGACACCGTTGAACCAATCAGGGAACGTTACTCCGAGGAGAACCTCCCATGTGGTCGACGTGGCCGTCTGGGATCCGATGAAGTGCATTCCCAGCATCTCTCCGAAGAAGAAGAGGCCGAAAAGGAACGCCCAGATTCCTCCGAAGAACAGGACAGTCGCTATGGCGCGCCAATCCTTGTTCTTGGCCACCTTCAGGCCGTAGGCTCCCAGGATTATGAAGGGTATCGCATAACCCACATCCCCGACCATGAATCCGAAGAAGAGGGGAAGGAATATTCCTATGAGTATCGAGGGGTCGATCTCCTGGTATTTGGGTACTGAGACCAGCTTCGTCGGATACTCGAACTTCTCCCCGTAGTTCCCGTTCTTCATCTTCGTGGGGGCTTCTTTGAATCTTTCCTCCGCTTCCTCCGACTCGTGCAGGTTCCTTCCGCGGTCCTCCTGGACCTCCATATGGACGCTGTCACCCAGGACGGCTGTGATGCCGTCCACCACGGCCGCGGTCTGCTTGGTCGGCACCCACGCGTCGACGACATAGGAGTAATCGCTCGTGGCTATGTGCAGCGGTATGCTTCCCTGCTCCACCGTGATGGAGAGGCGCTCTTCGGCAGCCTTCAGGAAGGTCTTGTGCTTCTCGCGGAGCGCTTCGATCTGCTCCCCGACAGCCACGAGGTCCGCTTCCGCTGCTGCGACGGCCGCTTCGGTCTCACTGAGAGCTTCGGCGGCCGGGCCCTTGCCTTCGGGCACGGACATCTCCGTGAACCCGTAATCGGAAAGGATTGCGGAGGCTTTGTCCTTGTCGTCGTTCCTGACGAATACTGCGACGGCGCCTCCTTTCTTCCTGTCCGCGGATATAAAGCACTCGGCTGACTCCAAGGCCTTGAGGCTCTCGGAGGGGTCGCCGCTGACCGCCCCCACCAGGACCGATATCGACTCGTAGCCCGAGTAGAGATCCAAATCCACTGGGAGCACGGACAGGGTTTCAAGGTCTGTTTTTCTAGCGTTTAGCTCGGTGACTTTCTGATTGATCCTATTCCTCTCATCGATGACGCGGTAAACCTCCTCATCGACGGATTCGACGCCTCCGGATTCGATCTTTCTGCTGATCTCATCGAAGGGCACCGAGGGAGCCTTGGTGTGCTTGTCGATGCTCAGCTCCTTCTCCATCGCCCGGACCTTGAGCAGCCTCTCGGAGGCCTTCGAGGTGTAGGGACGGGAGTGCCCGATCGAGAATCCTTCATCCGCGCCGGTGATGTGATCGATCAGGTGGACGGCCCCCACACTGTACAGGGCGTCGATAGCCTCGTCAATGCGGGATCTGGTGCCCACTATCACAATCCTACTCATCGACTCAGGTAACGACATCTAGGGTCCTCTCAAACTCTTGACTAAGATGGTTCTTGACTACCTGTATCCTCTCCTTGGAGTCGGACTCTATCTTGACGGCGATTTCCCTTCCCTCTCCGAGCAGGGCCTCGCGTCTTGCGTCCAGAGCCTCTTTCTCCTTGGCGATCGCGGATTCGTAAGAGCTGCGCATCTGAGCCTCAGCGTCCTGTATCCTCTTCACAGATTGTCTGCGAGCTTCTGCGATGGCGTCTTTACGGTCGGCCTCGGCCTTTTGGACCTTGGCTTTGGTTTCCGCCTCCGCAGTCTTTATTTCCATAAGTATGTCAGTTCGGCTCAATTTACACTCCCCGACCTATTTCGGGATGTCGTATCGTTTTGAGGTACTTAAGCGTGATTGTCCTAAATAGGCCATTTTATAGGTAGTGAGGCTGATGCATCACTCTGGCGGATATTTCCTGAGAACTATGTTTGTCTCGGCGAAAAGGTTCTTGGAAAGGTCGTCCACATAGCTCTCGGAGTACACCACCTCAGCTATGCCCGCGTTTATAAGTATCTTCGCGCACATGGAGCATGGGAACGTGGTTGTGTATATCGCGGCATCCTTTATCGAGATGCCGAAATAGGCCGCCTGGGCTACGGCGTTCTGCTCGGCATGCACACCCCTGCAGAGCTCGTGACGGGTCCCGGAGGGTATCTTCATCTGGTCGCGTATGCATCCGAGGTCCTCGCAATGGGCGGTCCCTCTCGGAGACCCGTTGTAGCCGGTTGCTAACACCCTCTTCTCCTTGACTATGACCGCGCCCACCTTCCTCCGTATGCATGTGGATCTCGTGGACACGAGCTTCGCCATCTCCATGAAGTACTCGTCGTTGCTCGGACGTGGCATCAACGCCCAATCGACCGCATAGTATATCTCTTTTGCACGGCCAAGAAGGGATGATGTTAATAGCTGCGGAGACAGTGCGGGGGTGTGGACTTGGAAACGAAGAAGATGCTTGTCGCCGTGATAGCATTCCTTGCCGTGGTCGGAGGTGGCGTTCTCTCCGTCGCGGTTTATTCAGGGGCCCCGTGGCCGTTCTTCTCAACAGTGGATTCCGAGAGCATGCAACACGAGGAGCACGAATCAGCGCTCGGGATAATAGACACCGCCGATATGGTCGTAATACGCGACCCCGGCCTTGTGGACATAAAGTGCTATGTGGATGGTTACAACACCGGGTACCGTACGTTCGGCGAGTACGGGGATGTGATAATATATTACAGGGGAGAGGGGCAGAACCCGGTAATACATCGGGCGATCATCTGGCTGGAGAACAACGGTGACGGGACATGGAGCGCGCCGTCTCTGGCGGATTATCCGTCTGATCTTTGGTCCTGCGTCGACGGGGGCGTCGCCGTCACGGATCACACCCGGCTCAGCGGAACGTTCACCATGTACTCCGTGGGGTACGCCGGAAAGACCGTGGGCATTGATCTGTCGATGCTTACCGGATCTCCGAGCGGATACCTGACCATGGGTGATAACGCGACTACGAACAACTATTTCGACCAGGCGGTCAGCATATCCCAAGGCAGGCTGGTTTCAGAAGACCGCATAAAAGCGGTAGCTGGTTTCGAGATCCCCTGGGCGGCTTGGTTGAAACTCTACCTCTCTAAAGGATACGGATATCTAGAGGAGCGCGTCAGCAACACCCTCCCCTGCATTGTTATCAGCGCGACAACATTCATTCTTCTCTTCGCCGCGGCGTTTATTCTGATCGATTATATCGGTCTTCGCAGAGAGGATGAAAACCCATGAAGGATCGGGGGGCCCACCCCCCTATTTCCACTGGAAAACGGAAATCAAGGGCGGGCTTCCGTTCAGTTCACAGATAGGTGCCGATGATGTAGAGGATTCCGACAGCCAGAGCCAATGCACCGATGCAGGCGCCTATTACCAACCAACCTTTCAATTCAATCTCTCCTTGCGCGGAGCGCAGAATCAGTAATGGGGCTTTCTTTATAAAATGATTCTAAGCATGGAAGAAGAGTCCTATGAAAGCAATATATATCAAAGAACACTTCCACTAGAATCAAAGGTATATCCTGTGGACATGATAAAATGAGCGATAACATATTTACTCAATACATCTCGAACAGGAATACCCTTGTGAAGAACAAAAAAGCCCTTCAAACGACATATATACCGGATCAGCTCCCCCACAGAACCGACCAGATAAACGAGATAGTCTCCATATTCTCCGCTGCACTGTACGGAGACAAACCCTCCAACATAATGATATTCGGGAAGACAGGAACAGGGAAGACCGCTGTCATGAGCTACATCGGCCAGGAGCTGAAGAAAGCCGATCCTAATGAGGATAAATCCGTTTATGTGTATGTGAACTGCGAAGTCGTCGACACTCCCTACAGCATACTGTACAATATAGCCAATCAAATCATCCCCGACTCGGAGATGAGGATACCTTTTACAGGTTGGGTGACAGACAAGGTGTACAATGAACTGAGGGAATACATCGATAAGAAGAGGAAGGTCTTCATAATCGTCTTGGATGAGATAGACCGTCTGTTCGCCAAAGCCGGTGAGGATATATTCTATCTCCTGACCATAATAAACGAGGTCCTTACTAATTCAAAGGTATCCCTTGTGGGGATATCGAACAACCCCAAATTCATAGAGTTCATGGATCCCAAAGTGAGGAGCAGATTGGGAGAGGTGAGGATAATTTTCCCCTCATACGATGCCTCCCAGCTAGAGGACATTCTCCAGGCCAGAGCCCTCATGGCATTTGAGGATGGGATTCTGGAAGACGGAGTTGTTCCCTATTGTGCGGCGCTCGCCGCTCAGGACACCGGAGACGCAAGAAGAAGTTTGGACCTTCTGAGGATAGCGGCGGACATAGCAGAGAGGAACGGCGACCCCTCCGTCACCGAAGCCCATGTCAAATCAGCCAAGAACAAGATAGAGCTTGATGCAGTCGCCGAGGTAGTACGCACCCTTCCCTCCCAGTCCAAGACCGTTCTCATGAGCATAATAGTCAATACGGAAGAGGGACACAACAAGATGACTACAGGGATGGTCTTCTCCACCTACAAGGAGGTCTGCAATCTGATCGGGTGCTCCATACTCACACAGAGGAGGATATCCGATTTCATATCTGAATTGGATATGCTGGGCATCATATACGCCAGGGTCATATCCCTCGGAAGGTCCGGTCGCACCAAGGAAATCGAGCTGAGCATATCAAAAGATGTTATAAACATAATAAAGAACGACGATATGTTCAGGAACGTCTCCTCCTACCATCCTTCTAAACAGATGACGCTTATCTGATACCTCTGTGTTCCAGTGGAAACGGGGGGGTGGGGGCGTCGTTTAGCTAACTGTACGAACGCTGCAGAAAAACATCTTTTTCGATGTTCTGCTTATGAGAGGATTGTTAGGAGACAGGTTCTTCCTATTTTCCCTGGCGGTATTCGCCGTGCTTGTCCTCTTAAGTCTTCTCCCTTTCGATGTGTCCAACCAGGGAACCTCCGAGATTACAGGAATAGCCAAAGACCCGCATTCCTCCAGCAGCGGTTTCGTCTTCACCCTCGAGGACACGGAGGGGCGGATCATCAGATGCTTTTCGTATACGGAGCCGACATGCCCCCTGCTGTACACCATGCATGGCGGCTTCTCCTCGGACGGCAACATGTTCTTCGTCAGGGAGATGTACCCGGGATAGTCTTTTATCGGCCATCCCTTCTTACTACCTGAGATGTACGTAGCTGTGGACGACACAGACTCGATGCGGGGGAACTGCACGACCTTCCTGGCAACCGAGATAATCCGCGAACTCTCGGATCTGGATCTTATAGGGTACCCTCGCCTTGTCCGCCTGAACCCCGCCACTCCCTGGAAGACCCGCGGCAACGGCTCGCTCGTCATGAGGTTCGGGAGGGGTGCGGGAGGAAGTATCGAGGTCGGAGAGATCGGGGGTCGCAGGATATTCTGCAGAACCTTTCAGAAAGGACCGGAGCCCGATGCCCGGGAGCTAATCTCCCGCATCGCGCCTCTGGTGGAAGAACGCCGCGAGGAGGACTCCGATCCCGGGCTGGTGGTCTCAGTGAGAAAACCGTCTCAATCCCTGTACTGGCTCGGCGTGCGCACTATACTCGGGCGCGGGACGGTCGAGAGGGAGCTGGAGAGCATCGGCGCCCTACGTTTTGAACTCGGCTGCGGTCGTGGCATCATCGGCGCCTCGTGCGGGATGGCCTGGAGGCCCCGGGACAGAACCTATGAGCTGCTGGCTTACAGGCCGGAAGACCGCTGGGGGACTCTCCGTGTGTTCGATCCGGAGTCCATACGGGAGGTGGACGCTAAACACCACACCACCTTCAACAGCTGGGAGGAGAGGGGGCGGAAGGTTGCCATGGTCCCGTCCACCCCCTGCCCGGTTATGTACGGGCTCAGAGGCGACGACCCTCAGGAGCTGGCGGTCGCGGCCCGGGAGATAAGGACCGAGCCGCTGGACAGATGGATGATATTCCTGACGAACCAAGGCACCGACGATCACATAATACGCGGATTCTCCGAGATGGTACCCAACCGCTCTTATTATATTGAGGGGGTCTCCCTGTCGCGCAGCAGGCACATACCCGGCGGGCATGTCTTGATGGATCTGGCGACCGCCCATGGGGGTGTGACCTGCGCGGCGTACGAACCGTCCAAGGAGTTTCGTATGCTGTTCGACAGGCTGATTCCAGGGGACCGCATCGGCGTCATGGGGGAGCTGAGGGAGGAGCCCCGCACGCTCAACGTCGAGAAGGTCAGGGTGATTTCCTTGGCCGAGGACATACGCAAGGTGGCCAACCCCTCCTGTCCGGTCTGCGGCCGGAGGATGGATTCCATCGGCAGCGGGAAGGGCTACCGTTGCAGGCCCTGCCGCACCAGATCGGATTCGCCGGTCACGGAGAGGTTTGCTCGCTGGGTGGCGCCGGGTTGGTATGAACCGCCCACCGCGGCCCGGAGGCATCTCTCAAAACCTCTCAAAAGGATGGGTCTGGAACAGCCTTTGGAGTTCGTCAATAGCCGTAATTGATGACCGACAGCGATTTATACTCTCTTTCGATAGCATTGATTCAGAGGTTTCTCTCATGGAAGAAGTCGTCATACTCAGCGCGGCAAGGACGCCCATCGGAAAATACGGAAAGGAATTCTTAGACCTTAAAGCGACTCAGCTAGGAACGGTCGCGGTCTCGGAGGCTCTCAGAAGGGCGGGTCTGGAGCCCGCCGACATAGAGGAATGTATCATGGGGAATGTTCTCGGGGCCGGCCTCGGTCAGAACCCGGCCAGGCAGGCGGCCGTAGGCGCCGGCCTTCCTGTCGAGATCGGATCGTTCACCGTGAACGCGGTATGCGGATCCGGCATGAAATCCGCCATGCTCGCCGCCGATGCGATAAAGGCCGGGGAGTACAACTGCATAATGACCGGCGGAATGGAGAGCATGTCCAACGCCCCCTATCTTCTCACGGGAGCAAGATGGGGGTACAGGATGAACGACCAGAAGGTCGTCGACGACATGGTGCACGACGGGCTTTGGGACATATTCAACAACCAGCACATGGGGTTCACTGGTGAGGTTGTGGCCGAGAGGTTCAAAGTCACCCGGGAGGACGCCGACACCCTGGCCTTGGAGAGCAACCTGAAAGCCGCTGCGGCGCTCAAGGCAGGGAAATTCAAAGATGAGATAGTCCCCGTGACCGTGAAGGACAGGAAGGGGGAGGTAGTGATAGACTCCGATGCCGGGATAAGGGGGGACACCACCATGGAATCCCTGGGAAGGCTGAAGCCGGTATTCAAGAAGGACGGAGTGGTCACCGCCGGCAACTCCTCGCAGCTCAGCGACGGCGCCGCCGCGATGGTGGTGGCTTCGAGATCCTGGGCCGAGGAGCACGGCCTGAAACCCCTGGCCACAATAGAGGCCTACGGGGAGCGCGGCGTGGCCCCCGAGCTGATCATGGAGGCTCCGATCCCCACCACCAGGCACGTGCTGAAGAAAGCGGGCATGACAATCGACGACATAGACCTCTTCGAGCACAACGAAGCCTTCGCCACGGCATCCTGCGCGGTCAAGAAGGAACTCCAGATACCCGACGAGAAGTTCAACGTGAACGGCGGCGCCGTCGCGCTGGGCCACCCCATAGGATGCTCCGGCTCCCGTGTGGTCACCACACTTCTCCATGCTCTGAAGGATCGCAACAAGGAGACCGGTCTGGCCACCCTTTGCCTCGGCGGAGGCAACGCGGTCACGATGATCATCCGCCGCTGCTGAGCGGCAGGCCCCGGCCCCGTGCCGGGGCCTCCCCCTTTTACTTTACACCGCAAAGGATTATGAACCCCTGCAATAATCCGTGCCACATGACTCTGGAGGAGGTCCTCGAAAGCATAGAAGCGTCCCGGGACGAAATCGTCTCCACAATGGTGGAGATGATCGGCATACCTGCACTCGCACCGATCAACGGAGGCGAGGGGGAGGGAAAGCGCGCCGACATGCTCATGAGGAATCTGCAGGGTTACGACAGCGTCATACGGGTCGACGTCCCGGACGTCACGGATCCTTCCGTGATGCGGCCCAACATACTGGCCAGCAAGAAAGGGAAGGAGAGGGGCACCGTTTGGATCGTAGCGCACACGGACACGGTGCCCGCGGGAGATCCCGAAGACTGGGACACGCCGCCCTACGAGGGGCACGTCAGGGACGGTAGGATCTACGGGAGGGGCACCGAGGACAACGGGCAGGCCGTCATATCTTCCATGTTCGCGTCCAAATTCATACCGGCGGGGACCCTGACCAAGAGGAGCCTGGGCATAGCATACGTCGCAGACGAGGAGACGACCAGCCTTATGGGCATCTCACATCTCATAGATCACGGATACTTCGATCTTGAGAACGATGTGGTCATAGTCCCCGACTGGGGCGTCCCCGGCGGGACGCTGATGGATGTGGCCGAGAAACACCTCCTGTGGGTCAAAGTGGCCGTCAGGGGCAAGACCACTCACGCCTCCACACCCCATAAGGGACTCAACGCCTTCCGCGTCAGCTCCGCTCTCGTAAAGGACCTGCTGGACAGGCTGGAGTACTACTATGATGATGAGGACCCCCTCTTCGAGCCCCCGATGACCACCTTCGAACCCACCAGGAGCCCCTCCACCGTGGAGAACGTCAACACGATCCCGGGGTACGCGGAGTTTTCTCTGGATATAAGGCTGATACCCCGGCACGACCCCGACGAGGTGTTCGAGTTCATACGGTCCGTGGCAACGGAGCACGCGGAGAGCACGGGCGCTTCCATCGAGGTCACAAAGATACAGCGGACCTATGCGGGAAAGCCCTCTTCGACCGACACCCCGGAGTTCAGGGCGATAGCGGAATCCATACAGTCCGTCATAGGCGGGGAGCTGAGGGCCGTGGGCGTGGGCGGAAACACCTGCGCCAACTTCTTCAGGATGGCTGGGATGGACGCATACGTCTGGGAGTGCGGGGGCGGTACCCTCCACGCACCCAATGAGTACGCGGAGGTGGACAACATAATAACGGATGCCAAAGCCTTCGCAACAGTCTTCCACAGACTCTGCGTCTGATCATTCCTCGAAAAGGCGGTTGAGCATCCACTCGGCATCGAATTTTATGATGTCCCCGTAGTCCTGTCCGTTGCAAACGAAAGCGATGGGCTTCCCGATTGTATGGGCGATCGACAGCGCGGCGCCGCCCTTCGCATCCGTGTCTATCTTCGTGAGGATTATCGCGTCTATGCCCACGGCGGAATCGAAGGCCCTGGCTTGTTCGACCGCGTCGTTGCCGGCCAGGGAGTCTCCAACGAAGATCTTGAGTCCGGGCTTGGCGACCCGGACGATTTTCTTCATCTCTTCCATCAGGTTGTTGTTGGTCTGCATGCGCCCGGCCGTATCGACGAGGACGACGTCCCTCATCTTAGCTTTGGCGTGCTCCACGGCATCGTAGGCGACGGCGGCGGGGTCCGCGTCCTGGGAGTGCTTCACAATCTTGCAGCCTATCCTGTCCGCGTGTATAGTGAGCTGTTCTATCGCCCCGGCTCTGAATGTGTCGCATCCGGCCATGACGACCGACAGCCCCGCCTTCTGAAGACGGTCGGCTATCTTGGCGATGGCGGTGGTCTTCCCTGTGCCGTTTATGCCCATGAACATGACCACGGCGGGTCTCTTCTGGGAATCAATCCAGGCATCGAAATCGAATTCGTTGAGTCTCAGGACGTCCCCGACGGCATCCTTGACAGAGATCTCGACGACCTCTTCCATTGTGTAGTTGCGGCTGTACTTCCTGCCGTAAAGGTTGTCCCGGACGCCCTTGGTTATCTCTTCCGCAACAGGGTAGGCCACATCGGCCTCCAGGAGGACAATCTCCAACTCGCCGAGGATCTCGTCCAGGGCGGTGCTGTTGATCTTCCTGCCGGAATCCCCGACGACCTGGGAGGGGCGCCCTTGGGATTTCTCCTGTTTGACCTGCTTCAGCCTCTCCTTTCTCGAGAGCTCGGGCTGAGCCCCCGGAACGGTCTCGGCCGCGGGGCTCTCGGGAGCCGCCCCCTCGTAGACCTTCTCGGGGTCCAGTGCCTCGGGGGCTTTCTTGAAAAGGCCCTTCAGCTTGCTCTTGAGGGAGTCGAACATGCCACCCTCACTGCTGCCTTCTCTGGTACTCGCTCTGTATGGCCGCCTGCAGGTTCCCTGCCGCCAGCTCCATCTCGTTGAGGGCGGAGGAGGATTTCTTCAGAGCCTCTGAAAGCTCGGACAGGGCGGCATCCATCTGGGCCGCCGCCTCGGTTATGTCCTTCTCTACGGAGAGTCTGTTGCCTATGCCCACGACGGCCGTCCTCTTCCCGGTAACCTTTGCGTTGACGAACGACGATGCGCCTATCGGCACCAGTATCTCGTCGCCCTCCGCCGCAGCCTCGAAAGCATTGAGCGTCATACGTGCGCCCATCGTCTCCTCGTAGGTCGCCTGCAGCAGGCGGGCCTGGCGGGTCAGAGCCTCAAGCTGGGACCTGTAGGAATCGAGGATCGTCAGCGCCTGACGGAGCTCGTCGTCGTTCATGGTCCTCACGCACCGATCTGGTACTTCACGGTGTGGTCCACTACCTTATCCGCGGGGACCTCGGATATGTCGTCTATGGATATCTGGTCCCTTCTGAGCTTGTGCCTGCTGCCAAGCGTGGAGAGGGCCTTCTCCCTCACAGCCGCCTCGTCCTCTGCGGCCAGCTCGATCGAGAAGGGCTGGTTTTTTACCCTGGGGTCTGCGAATGTGCCCGTTATACGAAAAGCCTTCATAGTGATTACCTAGTTCGGGCAACTATATTTACGAAATAAAGCTTTTGGTATAAAGCACAATGGAGGACACCGAGAAACTCATCCTATCGTGCGTTCCGGGCAGCAGCTTCCCGGCCGTATCCGTCACGGGGGCCCGCTGTGAGCAGATGTGCGAGCACTGCCGGGCCGTGCACCTGCGCGGAATGAGGGAAGCGTGCACGTCGGAGGCGCTCATATCCATCGCGGAGAGAACGATCGCTTCGGGAGGATCGGGCATGCTGATAAGCGGGGGCTGCGACCGCACAGGCAGGGTCCCCCTGCTCCACCTGCGCGATGCCATCTCGCAGATATCCTCCATGGGTCTGGAAATAAACATCCACGCCGGATTCATAGGGCCCTCGGAGGCGCGCGAGCTCGTGTCGGCCGGGGTCAGGCGGTTCTCCGTCGACATACACCAGGACCCCGCGGTCATAAAGGGCGTCCTGCATCTTGACAGACCCCCGTCGGATTACGGGGACCTGTTGGATGCGGTCATCACCGCCGGGGGGGTCCCGGTCCCTCATCTGACCGCGGGCCTCGGGGGAAAGGACATTGCGGCCTCCGCGGATCTGCTGCTGTCCAGAGGTCTGAGGCGGGCGGTGCTCCTGGGTCTCGTCCCCTCGCACGCAGGGTCCCCGATGCCGGGGGCATCCACGGAGACCGTGGTCTCGGCCGTGGACATTTTGTCAGGCAGGGGGTTGGAAGTCACTCTGGGATGCATGCGCGACAGGTCCTGCAGGGACATGGAGGCGGAGTGCATAAGGCACGGGGTGATGCGGATAGCGAACCCGTCCCGCGAGACCCAGGAATGGGTCAAGGCCAACGGGTACTCCGTCAAGGAGGATCGCCGCTGCTGCTGCATGTCCTCAGAATAAAGGGTCCCTGCGCTCGCTGGCGTATCCGTAGTCCGCGACCTTCCTTCCGACCAGGAAGACCGCGGCATATTCAGGGACCTCGGTCTCCCCTTTGGCCTTTATACGCTCCCCCCTCATCGAGAACTCGTAGTCGCGTCTCATGGTCACCTTCACCGGGTCGTCCGTGTATATTTCCGGGACGGCATCCTCGAGAGGCTTGAAGTCCGAGAGCTGCTCCCGGGTTATCGGTGTCACCCGAAGGCCGCTCTTACCGTGGACGGAGCCCGGAAGACGTATCAGCCTCTTTATGTCCGCCGTCACCGGTTCGTCGACCTCGCCGGACAGACGGCAGGCCACATCCTCCTTCATCGTCCTGACCAGCAGTTCCTGGGTCCCCTTGGGCAGTGATGCCATGGTGTTCTTCTCGAACATGATCCTGCGGGACCTCCTTACATCCTCCTGTGCCTTGTCCAGGGCCCTGCCCTTCATGGAAGGGTATGCCGCGCGGAGGTACTTGGGGTCCTGGTCGCAGACATCGTCCACCAGCTCCATCAACCCCCTTCTCATCCTGAGCCTCCAGCCCCCGGTATCGGCAGGCGGGATCAGCCTGTCCTTGGCAACGTTGGTGCGCACATTCCCGTTGACCACGATCTGCGAGGTGGCGACCTTGCTGTACGGGAACACCCAGTCTATGTTAAGTCCGGAGGCAGTTACGTAGTCTACGATCTCCCTGCGCTCGTGGGGACCGAGGGTCAACACGTTCTCCTCGGGCACGTGGGCATGGTAGCCCCTGCCCCCCGAGAAGGTCAGATGGACCTGGTCCTCGGAGAACCCCAGGTCCCCCAGCAGGAACGAGTCCACGAGCTTGGCCATCTCCTCGCGTATGCGTTCGAGCATTTCCTCATAGGACATTTCCGCCGCGCCCTCCAGATGATCCGCGTCCAGGTCGAATATCAGTTCGGCCCCCAGCCATTCCTTCTCCTCCATGGTGGGGGCCCCCGGCTTTCTGTAGTACGCTGTGGAGTAGTAGCTGTGGGAAGGCACTTTGGCGACCATGAAGCGGTTCAGTTCCTCGGGCCGGCTGAACGCCATGTGACGTTGCACGAAGGTCTTGTCGAAGAACATGAAACCGAACTCCCTCCGGGTGAAGCGCTCCGGCATAATCGGACGGTTCTCCTTGTAGTACCTCCTGAACACCTTGAGAAGGAAACGGGAATTGGGGTCCATGTCACGGAAACAACGCCGGGCAACGTATAATTATATTGTCGGCAGTGGTCCTCTCATGGCGGAGAAGGTCCCGATCTACGACAACCACATACATATGAGCCCGTCAGGACGCAATGTGGACGCCCTGCTGGAGTTCCAGAAGGCAGGAGGGACCGGACTCACCCTTGTGACACTGCCCCACCCGGAGGTCCCGATAGCCTGCGGCGGGGACTTCATGGAATCCTACGGCATAACCCTGGACCTGGCCGCCCGGGCCAGGGAGAGGACGGACCTGGAGATCAACATAGCCGTCGGTCCCTATCCGGTCCTCATAGTCCAGCTGGCCGCCGCATACGGTCTGGAGGCGGCGGTGTCGATGATGATGAAGGGGATGGAGGACGCCGCATCCCTGGTGGACAGCGGTCAGGCGCAGGCCATCGGGGAGGTGGGCCGCCCCCATTTCGAGACCTCCCCCGAAATCGCGGAGGCCTCCGACCGCATACTTCTGAGGGGCATGGAGCTGGCCCGGGAGAACGGCTGCCCGGTGATAGTGCACTGCGAGAACTCGGAAGGGACGAATGAGAGCCTGGCACGCATCGCCGGGAAGGCGGGCCTGGACCCCGGAAGGGTAATAAAGCATTCCTCGCCCCCCCTGATTCTGCCGGAGGAGAACTTCGGCGTAATGCCCTCCATACCCGCATCCAAGGTCTACATCTCAGAGGCACTGTCGAAGGGGAGCAGGTTCATGCTGGAGACGGACTACATAGACGACCCCTCGAAGCCCGGGGCGGTGATGTCCGTGAACACGGTGCCCAAGAAGATCAAGGGGATGCTGGCATCCGGGGCCGTGGATCCGGAGACAGTCTTCCGCATATGCGGGGAGATACCGGATTCTATGTACGGGCGTAGGTAACCTATTTTAGGTGACAGCGGTTTAGAGTGCCGAGTGACTCTACATGCAGGCGAAGGTCCTTTCCGTATACGATGAAGGCGCGACAGAGGATACCCAGCTCATAGGCGCAAAGGGGCTGTCCGTATTGCTGGAGGTCGATGGTCAGAGGACCCTTTTCGACACCGGCCTGCGTGGCCGTTACCTGCTGAACAACATGGAGCAGCTGGACATCGACCCCGCCTCGTTGGACCGGGTGGTCCTCTCCCATGGACACAGGGACCACACCGGAGGCCTCAATGCGCTCCTCTCGGCCAGGGATGAACCGTTGGACGTGTTCCTCCCCCAGGGATGCCTCAGGGCGGCGGGCGGAAGGCTGTCGGGCCTGCTGGACCGCGGGATGCCGAGGATAGCCGAGAGGAACCTTGCCAAATCGAGGGTCAGGGAGGTCTCGGAATGGATCGGCCTTAGCGAAAGCCTGTCGCTGTCTTCTCCCGTCCCGGGGGACGTCACGGAGATGGTGATGGTTCTCCGTTCCGCGCAGGGCCCGGTGGTTATCTGCGGCTGCTGCCACGCCGGGGTCGAGGTCGTGCTCTCGCACGTCAAAGCGCATTCGGGGTCCAACCCCCGCGCCCTTATAGGGGGCACGCACCTCCGCAAGGCCGGTAAGGAGCGCGTTGCCGAGCTGTCCGGGGCGTTGGACCGTGAGTTCGGCTCTCCCGCTCTCTATGTCAACCACTGCACGGGTATGGGCGGAATAATGAAGCTGAGAACGAACCTGGGCCTTTCGGCGGTCCGGGACTTCTATGCGGGCACCGGTCTGGAGTTCGAGGTCTGAGGACGGAATCTGTCAGGGGTTATCGAGATGCTATGGCGTGTAAGGACGGCGGCGATGTTCATAGCGATGTCGCTGATATTGCTGGTCATCGGGACTGTTGTAGGATGGTTCTTCAACAGCATGTGGTACGGTCTGCTGATAATGCTTGCCCTGTCCGTGCTGATGATGGTCTACTCGTACTTCTTCTCGAAGTCATCGGCACTCCGGGCGAACCGTGTAAGGCTGGTCACCCAGGCCGAGGAGCCCCGCCTCTGGAAGATCGTGGCCTCCGTCGCCGAGAAGGCGGGATGCCCCATGCCGGAGGTGGGGGTGACAGAGGACGCCTTCCCCAATGCCTTCGCAACCGGGCGCAGCCCCAAGGATGCGGCGGTGGTAGCCACAAGAGGGCTCCTCAGGATGCTCCCGGACGACGAGCTGGAGGGGGTCATAGCCCACGAGATGTCCCATGTCCGGAACAGGGACATACTGGTGATGTCGGTGGCGGCCACGATGGCCGCGGTCATATCATACCTCGCCAGAATGGCCACCTGGATGGCGCTGTTCTCCGGCGGGGGCGACAACAGGAACAACGGGGCCATACTGGTTCTGGCGATAATACTGGACGTGACGCTGCCCATCGCGGCGATACTGGTCCAGCTGGGGGTATCCAGGAGCCGGGAGTACCTGGCGGACGAGACCGGAGCCAGGATAACGGGCAACCCGCGTGCGCTCGCCAGGGCGCTGGCCCGCATAGAGGGGGGCCCCGATGCCGACTACGACCAGCCGACCTACGCTCCGCTCTGGATCAAGAACCCGGACAGCAAGAAGCAGTCGCTCACCAGCAGGCTTTTCAGGACCCACCCGCCGACCGAGGACCGCATAGCGCGGCTCAACAGGATGGCGGATGAGATGGAAGGCGGCCGCACCAGCGGCTACCCGGTATGGGAATGAGCCCTTATCTCACAGGCTCCCATTTGGCCAGTTCGTTGACCTTGGACAGCGTGGAGCCCCGCATGATTTCCTCACGGGTGCGGTCCTCCCGCTCATGCACGTCCAGCGCGCGGTTGGCAACCTCCACCGCGTGCTCCTTGGGCACCACGACCAGACCCGATTCGTCGCCCATTATCCAGTCCCCTGTCCTGACGGGCTGTCCGCCGATTGTTATCTCTATGCCTATCCCGCCGTATCCCTTCGGCTCCCCGGCATTGGGCACCGCGGTCCTGGCGAAGGCGGGGAATCCCATCGCCCTTATGTCGTCTATGTCGCGTATGGCCCCGTCTATCACCACTCCGGTGCATCCCATGACCATCGCCGAGCATGTGGCAAGCTCGCCCCAGACCGCGACCGGGGCGCCGCCCACGTCTATGACTATGACATCCCCCTTCTTCGCGCGGTCTATGGCCTCGACGGGTTTCGCCCAGTCCCCGTTCGTCGTCTGAACGGTCAGGGCGCGGCCCACCATCCTGGTGCCGTCCCTTATGTATGGGCGCAGCCCGTGCACTATGCCCTGTTTGTGGTATGCGTCGGATATGTTGCAGGTGGAGACCCTCGAGAAGGCCTCGAACAGCCCCTCCTCGGAGTACTTCTTGCCGAGGTCGGTGCTCTGTTTGACGCCCTGTATGGATTCCTTGACGGCCCTGGCCGCCCCCCGTATGTCCGCAGTCTTGAGTATCGCTCCTCCTACGATTATGTCCGTGGCGCCCGCCTCGGCGTACTGCCCCGCCGTAACCGCGGTTATGCCCCCGGCGACGGCCACCGGGATGGAGGTCTCAGCAACAATCCTGCTGAGGAGCTCTGTGGGGGCGCCCTCGCCCTTCATCTGCTGATCTATGCCCATATGAAGGCATATGTACCCCACGCCCAGCTTCTCCACCTGTTTGGAACGCTCCAGGCGGTCGCGGACATTGATCATGTCCACCATTATCTCGGCGCCGTACTTCCTCCCGGCCATAACGGCTTCCGATATGGTGGCGTCGTCGGCCAGGCCCAGGACCGTCACCACGTCGGCCCCGGCCTTGGCGGCAATCTCGACCTCGAAGGAGCCCACGTCCATGGTTTTCGTATCGGCGATTATCTTCCTACCCGGGAACTCCCTGCGGATCGTGCGGATCGCTTCTGCGCCCTCGCTCTTTATGAGCGGTGTGCCCACCTCTATCCAATCCGCTCCCCCGTCCACAGCCTCGCGGGCTATCTCGACGGCTCTGTTGAGTTGCATAAGGTCCAAGGCCACTTGAAGTACGGGCATAAACGAGTGATTGCTGGGTGCGGTATTAACGTTTCCGAACGGCAATCGACGACATGGTAAGGAGGGTCGCCGCTCAGCTCGCCCGTCTATCATCAGCCGTCAGCTCATGAAGCATCATCATCGCGGCCATTCTCAATCAGGGGCATGGGATAAAACCTTTGGGTGGGACCTTCAAGAAAACGTTTAACCCCCTAGACGCATCTCGGCGGCGGTAAAGATGCTCGATAAGAAGAATAAAAAGGTCAGCGTGCTCTTCGTCGACGGCGCCAACGATCTGCAGTCGCAGATCGCGGAGTACTTCCTTCGGGAGGCATACGGGGATAGATACGAGTCGTACAGCGCCGGCCCGCATAAGGATTTCATCGACTGCGACATGATATCCGTCATGTACCAGCACGGTTACGACATACGCAGGGCGGTTTCGAAGGACACCGGATCCAAGGACCTTCCCGAAGCATTCGACTACGTCGTCTTCCTCCAAAGGTCGACACACGAAGAGATAGGAGACAGGGTTCCCCCGGGAAGCAAGGTAATTCTGAAGGACTTCGGCAGTCGTTCGGATTTCAAGGCCACCGACGACATGGAGCTGTTCCAATGCTACACGGACCTGATCGAGAGGATAAGGTCATGGGTCGCCGAGACGTTCGCCGACCCATCATCGCTGGACGATAAGGCATCGGCATGATACCTGTACTGATATACGATAAGTGCCAGTGCGATCCCAGGAAGTGCACGGCAAAGAGGATGGTCAAATTCGGGCTGGGGAGGGATGTAGGGTCCCTGTCATCCATACCTTCGGGGTCCGTGGTTCTGTCGCCCTTCGCCGAGAGGGCCCTCTCTCCCGCGGACCGCAGGCACGCGTCACGCGGCCTGGTGGTGATGGACCTCACCTGGACCAACATAGAGGGCTTCCCCCGTCTAAGGAGGGCGGAGGAACGCGCGCTGCCGTATCTGCTGGCATCCAACCCGGTCAACTGGGGCCGGCCGATGGAGCTGAACAGCGCCGAGGCCGTGATGGCCGCGCTTTTCATACTGGGCGAGAGGGAGCAGGCGGAAAGCTTCCTCCCCAGGTTCAACTGGGCACCGGAGTTCATGCGGCTCAACGGGTCCCTGCTCGAGGACTATTCCGGGGCACGGGATTCGGCGGAGGTGGTCAGGATACAGAACGAGTACATACGGGACATAACGGGCTGAGTCCCCCGCCGCACGGAGGCATCCGGGACCCTCCCCCGCGGCGACCGATACTTCTTTTATCATAATCCTCCTATTGCCGGAGGTGCAGAGAGACGTCGCCCCGCTGATATGGGAGGCGCTGGGGGATCTAAGGATGACCACCGGCGAGATAGCCTCGGCCCTGGAGTCCATGTTCGGTTACCGGTGCCCGGACGACCTGGCCAAGACAATGACCAAGCTGAAGCGCCGGGGGCTGGTCAAGGGACAGGTGTCCATGGAGCACGGGGGATGGATATGGTGGGCCGACGATGATTGCAGGGCCGCGGTCGGAGAGGATATGCGATGACAGTCAGTTTCCAGGACAATGAGGTATTGGCCGGATGGGAGGAGATCCTGAGCAAGGACAGCTACCGCCTGATGATGGCGGAGATAGCGGACAACTACCCGGACAGGAAGAGCCTGGTGGTCCCCTACGACGACATAGATTCCTACAACACGGATCTGGCGATGTTCATACTCGACAATCCCGACAAGGCCCTGTCCCTGGGGCAGAAGGCCGTAAGGAACGCCATGCCCCCCACATGGGACCCCAAGGACAACGTGAACCTGAGGATAGTCCGTCTTCCCCGGGATGCCAGGGTGGAGATACGCCATCTGAGGGCGAAGCACCTGGGCAAGATGGTCGCGGTGGAGGGGCTGGTCAGGAAGGCCACGTCGGTGAAGCCCCGTATGACATACGCCCTATTCAGGTGCGCCAGGTGCGGGGCGGAGATATGGGTTCCCCAGAGTGGCATGCTGCTCAAGGAACCCGTCATGTGCACCAACCCGGAAGGCAGCTGCAACAAGACCGCCACCCGTTTCATTCTAGAGGACAAATCCTCTCTATATATAGACACCCAGAAGGTGGAGATACAGGAGAACCCCGAGGGCCTCAGGGGCGGTGCGCAGCCGGAGAGGCTGACGGGTTACATAGAGGACGACCTCGCCGGCAACACGACCCCTGGGAACAGGATAACGATCAACGGGATAATCCGCTCGGTGGAGAAACCCGAGCGCGACAAGACCACCGTCTTCGAGGTGTTCATGGATGTCGTGTCGGTGGAGTTCGAGCAGCACGAATACGACGAGCTGCAGATAACCGAGGAGGACGAGGAGAGGATCGTCGCGATGTCCAAGGACCCTCAGCTGTTCGACAACATCGTCAAATCGATATCGCCCACCATATTCGGCCTGGACCAGGTGAAGCGGGCGATAGCCCTGCAGCTCTTCGGAGGTTGCCACAAGGAGATGGACGACAAGACCTCCATAAGAGGCGACATGCACATACTTCTGATCGGCGACCCCGGTGTCGCCAAATCGCAGCTGCTGAGATACATGAGCATGCTGGCACCCCGGGGAATATACGCCAGCGGCAAGTCGGCATCCGCCGCGGGGCTCACCGCCGCCGCGGTGAAGGACGATTTCGGGGACGGACGTTGGACCCTCGAGGCCGGCGCCCTTGTTCTTGCCGACAAAGGTCTCGCTTGCATAGACGAGCTGGACAAGATGACCACCCAGGACCGGTCCTCCCTGCATGAGGCGATGGAATCCCAGCGCATATCCGTGGCGAAGGCCGGCATCACCGCCACCCTGCAGTGCAGATGCTCCATGCTGGCGGCCGCCAACCCCAAATACGGCAGGTTCGAGGAGACAGACACCATAGCCAACCAGATAGACCTGCCCCCGGCCCTTATGTCCCGTTTCGATCTGATATTCGTCCTGACCGACAAACCGGAGAAGGAGAGGGACCGGGATATAACCGAGCACATACTGAAGGCTCACCGCCGCGGACAGGTTAAGATGATGGGCGAGGGCGAGGTCATAGAGGGCATCGACGCGGAGATGATCAGGGCCCAGACGAACGATATAAAGCCCATCTACGACATAGACATAATGAGGAAGTACGTGGCATTCTCCAAGCGCATAACCCCCGTGATGACCGACGATGCCGTGAGGATAATACAGAACAGCTATCTCAAGACAAGGGCCACCGGCGAAGGGGACAACAAATCCGTCCCCATAACCGCCAGGCAGCTCGAGGCGTTCGTCCGCCTCTCCGAGGCCTCGGCAAGGATGCGTCTCAGCCACCTCGTGACGGACAGGGACGCCAACTACGCCGTGGACCTCGTGGAGTACTATCTGGAGATGATAGCCGGAAACGGGACGGGCCAGTTCGACATCGACAGGCTGGCGACGGGCATAGCCAAGAGGGACCGCGACTACATAGGCACGCTGAGGGGCATACTCAGCACCCTGGGGTCCGACGCCGGAATGTCGGTGGAGGAGATACTGCTTCATGCGGTCTCGGAGGGTCTGGAGGAGAAGGACGTCCGCAAGAGCCTCGAGAACATGAAGAAGGCAGGGGACGTGTACTGTCCCAAGCACGACCTGTACAGGCTGGCATGAAGATGATAGCGATACGCATTCACACTAGCAGAGGGGAGAGGATACTGGCCGCGGCCGACGAAGAGCTCCTGGGGCGCACCTTCAGGGAAGGCGACGCCAGGATCACGGTCTCGGAGACCTTCTACAGAGGCGAGGTCGTTCCCGAGGAGGTGCTGGCGGAACGCATGAAATCCGTGACCATAATGAATCTGGTCGGGGAGCGCGCGGTCTCCGTGGGCATATCCGAGGGGCACGTCGCCGCGTGCTCCGTCGTAACGATAGGCGGAGTGATGCATGCCCAGGCGGTGAGGATGTGAACTTCTGCGTCAGGTGCGGGAAGGACTGCGAGACGACGATAGACGGCCTGTGCACAGAATGCTTCCTGGACGGCCGCCGGATAATCAGGCTCCCGCACCACGTTGACATGGAGGTCTGCGCGAACTGCGGGGAGATCCGCCAAAGGGACAGCTGGGTAAGGAAGGACATCAGAATCGCCGCCGAGGACGCCGCGGCCGCGTCCATCCTGGCCATACCCGAGGCCCGGGTAATTAGCGTAGGTACGCGCTCGGTGCAGCAGGACCCATCGAACTACGCCGTGACCGTCGATGTCATCGCGGACATTTCCGGCTTCGAATCCTCCGCCGAGGACATCACAACGGTCCGTGTCAAGAACACCGTATGTAAAAAATGCTCCCGCCAGCTGGGAAGCTATTACGAATCGATACTGCAGTTGCGCACGGGCGGGAAGGATGACATGCCGGCAGGACTCAAGAAAGAGGTCGCATACAGGGTCGAGAGGACGGTGGGGGAGCAGTCCCGCACGAACCGCCAGCTCTTCATAAGCAAGATCGGCGAGGTCCAGGGAGGAGTGGACATCTACCTCTCCTCGATAGCCCTGGGCCGGCAGATATCGAAGGAAATGGGCGACTACTACGGGGCCGAGACCAAGGAGTCCGCTTCCCTGGTGGGCGTGAACGCCACCGGCGAGGAGGTGTATCGCGTCACATACATGGTGAGGATACCCGAGTACCATCTCGGGGATGCAATAGAGTTCGAAGGCCGCATGTACAAGCTGTCCTCCCTTTCCAAGACAGGCGGGCGCGCGACAGACCTGCTGACCTTCAGAGAAAGGACAATCAGGAGGTCCGACCTTCTTTCCGTCAGGATACTTGTGAAGTACGAGGACATATCGGATGCCACGGTGGTATCCGTCGGGAACGGGGAGATCCAGGTCCTGGATCCGCGCAACTACCGCACCGTGGACCTCCGTGTGCCCGAGGGCACGGAGCCGGGGGAGACCGTGCCTGTCGCGGACATAGACGGCGTCCTCTACTACATGCCCTGACCGCATCTTTTTGAAACCCTACGCGCTACCCCCTGCCATGATAAAGATGCCCGAATCGACGGAGGACGTGGTCGTGAAACTCCTCCGCTTGGCGAACACCAAGCTGCCTGCCGACGTTGGCTGGGCCCTGGAGGCCGCGGCCGGATGGGAGTCAGATCCCACGGCCTACTCCCAGCTGGGCGCCATAATGGACAACTCCCGGAAGGCGGAGTTCCTGGGACGGCCAATGTGCCAGGATACGGGGTTGCCGGTCTTCTACGTGAGGGGAAAGTTCGACTCCTCCCTGGCCGGAGAGATCTCCAGGGGGCTGGCAAGGGCCACCCAGGAGATACCGCTGAGGCCGAACACCGTGGACCCGATCACAAGGGAGAATCACGGTGACAACCTGGGCGGGGGCATGCCCATAATCCATTACAAGCCAACGGACGATCCCTTCACCGAGATATCCGTGCTGCCCAAGGGGGCGGGCTCGGAGAACATGACCCGCCTGGGGATGCTGGATCCCGCCGAAGGGGTGGAAGGGGTGAAGAGGTTCGCAGTGGACGCCGTCCTGGACGCGGGAGGGCGCCCCTGCCCACCCGGCATCGTCGGGATAGGGATAGGTGGCACCTCGGACCTATGCGTCGCCATGGCCAAGGAGGCGCTGCTCCGGCCGGTGGATGTTCCCAACGAGGATCCCGCACTTGACAGGCTGGAGCAGGACATATTCGTCGCCCTGAACAGCAGCGGGCTGGGCCCCATGGGTCTGGGGGGGTCCACGACCGTGCTAGGAGTCAGGATAAGGAGCGCGTACTGCCACACCGCCAGCCTTCCGGTGGCCGTGAACATAAGCTGCTGGGCCACCAGGAGGGCCACTGCCCGCATCACAGCCGAGGGTGTGGAGTACCACCAGGGGGCGGCACCGTGAAGGTCATAGGCTCGCCTCTGGGAGAGAGGGACATACGGTCCCTTAAGCTCGGCGAACAGGTGCTGTTCAACGGCGATATGATCACCGGAAGGGACGAGATGCACATCCGCGCCCTGTCTTTGGCCAGGGGGGGCGGGGACGTTCCCCGGGAGATCCTGGGGTCGGTTCTGTTCCACTGCGGTCCGATAATGAGGCGTTCAGGCGAAGGCTGGGAGGTCGTGGCCGCCGGCCCCACCACCAGCTCACGCATGGACTCACTGGAGCCCGAGATGATAAGCAGGTTCGGCATAAGGGCGATAATAGGCAAGGGGGGCATGTCCCGGGAGGTCTCGGAGGCCATGGCCGCCACTGGTTGCGTGTACCTTGCGGCCACCGGGGGTGCCGCGGTATCCCTGGCCGAGGGCATAAAGAAGGTCACGGGCGTTGAATGGGAGGACCTGGGGATGGCCGAGGCCATGTGGAAGCTGAAGGCGGAGAGGTTCGGCCCCCTGACCGTTGCCATGGATTCGTCAGGCGGCAGCCTCTATGAGAACGTCAGGCTTTCCCTGAGGCGCTGATCACTCCTTTCCCCTCTCCTTATTGTCGTCCATCAGCTTTATCCCGGAGCCCCCTTTCTGGAGACGGCTGCGGTATATCAGTATCATGGCCAGCAGGGAGACGCCGAAAACGCACCCTATCACCATGAGGAAGTGGGGCAGGTCCATGCCGAAGTAGACTTTGTCGTCTATCACCGTCATGGTCACGTTCTTCGTGGTGACGCTGTCCCCCCGCACCTCTACCTCGCCCAGGTCAACATCCTCAAGGCCGGTGTGGGTGACGGTGAGATGATAGTTCCCGCTGATGCATCTCATGGAGTATCTTCCGGAGGAGTCCGTGGTAGCGGAGTAGGAGTTGTGGCCGTCGGTGATCTCCACCAGGGCCCCGGACACGGCGGCGCCGTTGCAGAAGACGACCCCCTCCAGCTGTCCGAAGGACTGGGACATGGTTATGTAATGGAGGTCGCCAGAACCGTACGTTAGGTCGTACGTCTTCGTGGACGAATCGTATCTGACGGCGTCCAGGCTGAGGGAGTATATCTCGCTGGCCGTGAGCGTCACATTGTCTATGCAAGGTGGCGCCCCGCTGAGGGCATACCCCTCGAGGTCGAAGCTTATGTACAGTCCGGAGTTGCGCGGAGTCCCTATGCTGAACAGACCTCCGGAATCGGTGGACCCGATCCAAGACAGGCCCTCGGAGGTCGATATGGTAACGCCTACCCCCTCCAACGGCGTCCTTCCGTTGGAATCGACAATGTATCCCTGCACAGTGTAAGCATCGGCCGCCTCCGCCGTGTCGGCCAGAATGTCGGTTGCAGTCAATGCAAGGAAGAAAACCGCCACTAAGGACGCCAAGACTGTCAGCGAGGACCTCATATCCCCTTATAATCCATCTAGTTGATTTTATTGTTTCCGTACGTCAGGCGCTTTCAGCGGGGCGGGCGTGGCCCGTACACCCCGTCCGCTTGGTACACAAAGTAGATAACAGATGAAGGTTAGACGGGGAGGATTCCGGGGGCGAACGATTGCAGAGGGCTGATAGGACATACACCAAGGAAGAGGTAATGGACCTGATGGAACCGCTGGTGTCCGCATGGTTCAGGGAGAGGTTCGACACCCTCACCGAGCCGCAGGCCCGGGCGGTGCCTGTTATACACGAGAGGAAGAACGTCCTCGTCTCGTCCCCCACCGGCTCCGGCAAGACCCTCACGGCCTTCACTAGCATAATCAACGAGCTGACCCGGTACGCGTCCGAGGGGAAGCTGGAGGAGAGGGTGTACTGCATATATATTTCGCCCCTCAAGGCCCTGGCTAATGACATAGAGCGCAACCTGAACACACCGCTGGCCGAGATGCGGGCGGTCGCCGAAGCCCACGGCATGAACATCCCCGACATAAGAGTGGCCGTCAGGTCCGGGGACACCCCTCCCAACGAGAGGCAGAAGATGCTGAGGCACCCACCTCACATACTCATAACCACACCGGAGTCCATGGCCCTTATCCTGGCGGCACCCAAGTTCAGGGAGAGGATAAGCCAGGTGGAGTGGGTGATCCTGGATGAGATACACGACATCTGCGACTCCAAGAGGGGGGCGTTCCTCTCGCTCACGCTGGAACGTCTGCGGGAGTTCTGCGAGAAGGACTTCACCCGCATAGGGCTCTCGGCAACGCTCGCCCCGATCGATGCGATAGCCGGGTTCCTGGCGGGGGTCGACCCCAAAGGTGAAACCCGCGACGTGACCCTGGTGGAGTCGGGCTCCAAGAAACAGCTGGACCTCAGGGTCATCTGTCCCACCGAGGATATGACGGCTCTCTCCTCCGACATCGTCAACTCCATGATGTACGACGAGCTCAAGGAGCTCATAGACACCCACGAGACGACCCTGGTGTTCACGAACACGAGGTCCGGCGCCGAGAGCGTCGTATACAAGCTGAAGGAGCGCGGACTGGACAACGTGGAGGTGCACCACAGCTCGCTGGGAAGGGACATACGTCTCAACGTCGAGGAACGCCTCAAAAGGGGGGAGATCAAATGCGTGGTGTCCTCCACCTCCCTGGAGCTGGGCATCGACATAGGGTCGGTGGACCTGGTCTGTCAGATAGGGTCTCCCAAATCCGTGGCCAAAGGCCTCCAGAGGATAGGCAGGAGCGGCCACAGCATGGGCAAGGTCGCCAAGGGCCGCCTGCTCGTGTTCGACCCCGACGATCTGGTGGAGTGCGCCGTGATGTGCCGTGCCGCCCACCGCAGCGACATAGACCGCGTGGGCATACCGGAGAACAGCCTGGATGTGCTCTCCCAGACCGTGGTGGGGATGAGTCTGGACAAGAGATGGGAGGTCGACAGGGCCTTCGCCGTGATCAAAGGGTCCTACTGCTACCGCAACCTCTCCATGGAGCGTTTCGTCAGCGTCCTGAAGTATCTGGGTAGCAAGGACGAGTTCGAAGGCGTCTATTCCAAGATATGGTACGATGAGGCGGAGGGCGTCTTCGGCAGGAAGAAAGGCTCCAGGATGATATACTACATGAACCTCGGGACGATCCCCGAGGAGGCCAACTACCGCGTTATAACCAATCATGGGAGCATCGCGGGGGAGCTCTCCGAGAAGTTCGTAGAGAGGCTCTCCCCCCGGGACATATTCGTTCTTGGGGGGAGGTCGTTCGAATTCGTCAGGTCCAAGGGCATGACGGCTTACGTGAAGGAGGCCACCGGAAGGAAGCCCACCGTGCCGTCCTGGGCCGGAGAGATGCTTCCAAGGTCCTTCGATCTGTCCGTCGATGTGGCAGAGTTCAGGAGGGAGATGGCCGGCCGTATGGATGACAGTCCGGCCAACATCAAGGCGCTCAGCGACGAGTTCGACATCGACGAGGGGTCGGCAAGGAGCCTGGTCTCGTATTTCAAGGAGCAGCAGGCGGTATGCGGTCTGATACCCGACGACAAGGTTCTGGCGGTGGAGGAGTACATAGACCCCTCCGGGAACCAGAGGCTGATCTTCCACTTCCCCTTCGGAAGGAGGGTCAACGACGCCCTTTCAAGAGGATATGCTTACAGGATATCCAACATAGTGGGGTCGAACGTCTCCGTCACGATGTCCGACGACAACTTCATGATAGGGACCCCAAGGAAGGTGGACCCGGCGAAGATCCCGGGCCTTCTATCCTCCAATGACCTGGGGGGCATACTCAGGAAGGCCGTCAAGGACTCGGAGATATTCAAACTCAGATTCAGGCACACGGCGGCCAGGAGCTTCATGATACTTAGGAACTACATGGGCCGCCCCATATCGATAAACAGGCAGCAACTTCGCTCCACATATCTGCTGGAATCGCTGGCCGAGATGGAGGATTTCCCGGTGATAGAGGAGACCTACAGGGAGGTGCTGGAGGATGATATGGACATAAAGAATGCCCGGTATATCCTCTCGCTCATAGAGAAAGGGGAGGTGGAGATGGTCCCCATACCTTTCAGCGGGACCCCTTCACCGTTCGCGCACAGCATAATCCTCACGGGGTTCTCCGACATAGTCCTGATGGAGGACCGCTCCGCGCTCCTGCGGGAGCTTCACCGCAAGGTCCTGTACCGGGCGCTGGGTGATTCGGTCAGGGACTTCGAGTTCGAGGAGGACCAGGTGGTCCCCTATTTCAGAGAGAAGGCCGGTCGCATAACATGCAAAGAGGACATACCCCGGCTTCTGATGCGCACCGGGCCCCTCCAGGCCCTGAGGGAACGGGGCAGGAACATCTACTCCTACGCGGACGACGACAAGAAGACGGTGGACGGCTGGGTGAGGGAACTTTTGAAGGAGGGCAGCATAGGCACCGTCTTCCTGGACGAGCCCCACATAATGGCGGTGGCGGAGATCCGCCACTATGCAGCCGCGACCCGCAAGGAGAGGGAGCTCACGGAGACCGACGCCGCCGTCCTCGGATGCGTGGAGGGGCAGGTGGCACTCAGCGACATAACCGAGAGGCTCGGGATAAGCGAGGACGTCACCTTCCGGTCCGTGAGGAAGCTTGAATCCATGTATCTGGTGACCAGGACGGATGTCACCTCCAAGAATAAATGGTACTTCTCCAGGTACAGCCCGGAACCCGAGGACCGCGCACGGGCCATCGACAGGACGGTGTACAGATACCTGGGGTGCTTCGCGCCGGCCACGGTGCAGGAGGTCGCCTTCGCCCTGACCCTGACCGAGTCGGAGGCCCGCACATCCCTAGAGGCCCTGACGGCAGCCGGAGAGGTGTCGAGGGGAAGGTTCCTGATATCGGAGAGCGATCAATACATGCACAGGATCGACCACATGAGGCTCCGCACAGGCAAGAACAACGTATACGACTTCGAGACGGTGGAGCGTTACAGGCGCCGCAAAGGGCGCCGGTTCGGTTCGATCAGGGAGTACTTCGAGTTCTACGGCACCGCGGGTTCGGTGGTCGACGTCTTCAGCCGCGTGGAGGGGTTCGACCTCTCCCGGTGGCATGCGATGAGGGAGTCTGGCGAGATACTGCTCGGAAGGTTCGCCCGCGGCAGGGTGAGGTACGTCCTATCTGAGGACGCGTACATGTACGCCGCCCTCAGGGAACCGCAGACCACCCCGTTCGACGACAGGCTGCTGAGCATTATCTCCGGGATGGGAAGGGCCACGATGCGCGAGATTGTGAACCAGACGAAGATGGAAAGGGAGGAGGTGAAGGAGTCCCTCATGCGCCTGGACCGCTCCCTGAAGCTGATAAGGGCCTTCGACGAGAGGGAGGACGGCGGATCCGAGAACATATACGAGGTCTTCGTCCCCAAGGTTCCTCCGGAGGACCCATTGGGACGCCTTCTCCGCAGGGCCATACTGGCTTACGGCCCGATACCCGCCGCGGGCCTGAGGCATCTACTCGGCCTGTCTCCCGAGGATGCCGCCCGGGCCGCTATCGGAGCCGGGGCAGTCGCGATATCCGTCGGTGACGGGCAGACGCAGATGTTCATCATGCCCGAGGAGGTGTCTCTGCTGCAGGAGGACGGCGACGACGAAGAGGAGGAGATTAGGATACTGTCCCCCTACGATCCGGACCTGGCATCCAAATGGGCCGAGCTCAACTCCCTATACGGCGACCGCTGGGTATATCCGGCGGTCATGGGCAGTTCCATCGTGGGGGCCCTGGAGCTCTGGGAGATGTCGGGATGCATAGAGATAAGGTCCGTCGACATAAGGGACCCGTCCTTTTTCCCCGGGGTACTGAGGGCCCTGGACTCCCTGATGGCATTCTTCAGGATGAAAGGCGTGGACATGGTGCGCATAAGGGAGGTCCTGAACCGGGACGCCTCGGATTTGGAAGCGGAGACCGAGGCCGTTCTCAGGTCTTTCGGTTACAGGTTCGTGAACGGATTCTATGCCAAGGGCAGGTTCTCGGACAGGACGTTCTCAGAGGACGAGATCATAGGCTACGTGCTGAGGAAACAGCGCGTCCTGAGATCCGAAAGGTATACGACGGTCTACGAGGCCGTGGCGGCTCGCGGGTACATACGCGGGGACGCGGAGATACTGACGAGGGTGGCGGAGCGCACCACGATGAAGAAGCTGATGGAGAGGGGGCTGCTGATGGAGACCTCGCTGATACCCCCATACATCGGATACACCACCCCGGAGTTCGCCTACCTCTACAGAGCGGCAAAGGAGCACGAAACGGACGACGACATGAGGATGCTCATATCTCTGATAAAGGATCACCAGCCGGTCTCCAAGAAGAAGATGCTGGAGAAGTCCATACTTTCTGAGGACAGGACCTCCGAGGCCCTGAACCGCCTTTTCAGGGAGACCGCGGTGTTCCGCGATGCCTCATCCCAATACGGGCTTGTGCAGCTGCGGAAGATGGACCGCGCGGACGCCGTCAGGGAAGTGATAAGGATGCACTTTCGCGATTTCGGGATCTTCTCGGCGGAGGGGCTGGGACAGTTCACGGGATTCAGGATGCCGGCGGTGCGCAGGGCCCTTCTGGAGCTCGAGGACGAAGGTTTCCTCGTCAAAGGGTTCTTCCTACGGGGCGATGCGACGCCCCGCTGGATGCTGAAGGAGGACGCGGACATCACCGTCGACACTCCGGAGGAGATGATCCTCCTGAACACACAGGACAACCTCCATCTGTACCTCCGTGACATGATAAAGCGGGAATGCGGAGCAAGCGAGAACGTGATCTTCCAGGGCACGAGGATCGTGGCGTCTTTCAAAGGCAAGCTGACCGCGACGGGGGCCAAGATCGAGGGGTTCAGGGGATCCCCAGAGGCTTACAGGTTCCTCATGGAGACCGCCAGATCCCTGGGTGTGAAGATCGGCAGGGAGAAGGAAGAGGAAGAAGAGGAATGGGACCCGGCCGAGTTCTATCTGAAGACCAACCCGGGTGCCTGAGCCCGATTATGTCATGATTAAATACCCGGTTCGCCATGGTTCAGACATGAAGATACCCTGTGAGCTGGTCGTATGGTACGTCCTCCCCACGATACGCAGGGAGGTCGCCAAAGAGCTCGTGGAGGTCCACAAGATGTCGCAGGCGCAGGTGGCGAGGATGTTCGGAGTCACCGACGCAGCCATATCCCAGTATCTCAAAAGGAAGAGGGGCGACAACCCTCTGATAGAGGACAGCCCCCATCACGACCTCTTCGCCGAAGAGATAAAGGCCGCAGCGTCCAGGATGGCCCTCGAGGGCTCCGATTTCGCCAACGAGATCTGCAACATATGCACCATCGTGAAGAAGACGGGGATGCTGGCCCGCATATACGAGGTTCAGATGGGATGCTCGCCGCCGCTATGCGCCTGCGAGCGCGACCGCATGATAATATCGCTGTGATAGAGCAGCTCCTGGGCGTATCCGGCATAAGAACCGAACCTTTCCCTTCCGAAGGCCGCCAGACGGTCGTATCCGCCCCTTACCCCGTACACTTTTTCCAGGGACCGGGATATTCTCGCATCCACCGGGAAGGCCTCCAGATGACCGTAGGCGAACAGGCATACGCAATCTGCAACCTTCGGGCCTATGCCCGTTACTCCGAGCAGCGTGCGCCTGCACTCCGGATAGTCCATCTCCTTCAACGCCTCTGGATCCAGAATCCCATCCTCGACGATTTGTGCCAGCATGATCAGGCGGTCCTTCCTGTATCCCAGTCTGCACGAGTCTATGCGGTCGATGCCTTCCAGTATATCCGCGGGAGAGGGGAAGGACGCCCTCCCCTTCCCGATGTCGCGGCCCAGCTCCCTGCATACGGAATCGATCATGCATCCGATCCTCTTCACATTGGCATTCGTGGCGAGGATGTAGGTCGCGGTGCACTCCCACGCCGGCTGCCTCAGGATACGCATGCCCGGGCACATCACCGCCAGAGAGGACACATGGTTGTCGCGCGAGGATATGTCGGAGTATATCACCTTGAGATCGTCCTCTGCCCGGAAATAGTGTTTCAAAGCAGATTCCGATGTACCCGAGAATTCCAGACCGTCCTCCGTCTGCCTTATGTCGGCGGCATCGTTGCCGATGACGCCCTCCCAGACGTCCCCGTTCTTCCTCCACCTGTGGGCCTGACCGCAGCCCAGGGTCGGATCCAGGGCCACATCCATCTCCATCCTCATGAGACCGGGGAGAGAATCCGCGGATAATAACGTTTCATAAATACTTCGGCGCACATACGCCATCATGAGATTTGGCCCGTCGGGATACCCAAAGAGCAGCAAGAATCCGGAGGAGGCCTTCAGGATGATAAGGGGTATGGGCCTGGACGCCCTCGAGGTAGGATTCGTAAGGGGTGCCAGAATCGCCCCGGAGAGGGCCGAGGCCGTGGGGAAGGCGGCGGCGGAGAACGGGATCAGACTAAGCTGCCACGCCCCCTACTTCATAAGCTTCAACTCAGACAATCCCGAGACGCGGGAGAAGAGCCTAGGGTGGGTGATGGACACCGTCCGCGCCGCCCACGCGATGAGGGCCTACGTCATAGTCATCCATGCGGCGACCTACGGTAAGTCGCCCGAGACCGCCACACACTCGGTCATAGAAGGCCTGAACAGGTGCAGGTCTATGATGGATGACGAGGGCATAGACGACGTCATGCTGGGTTTGGAGACCATGGGCAAGACGGGCGCCTGGGGAACGCTGCGGGAGATATCCGAGGTCATGGACAGCGTGGAAGGATCCTGCGCTGTGCTGGACGTCGCCCACGTGCATGCCCGCGGCAGGGGATGCCTGCGGTCCGAGGACGACATGAGTTCCCTGCTGGAGGAGTTCTTCCCGCTTGCGGGGGATGTGGCCCATTTCCACATAAGCTGCATAAAATACGGGGACAAGGGTGAGATATCCCACCTGCCGCTGGCATCGAGGGATCCCGATCTGTCTCTGCTTGCATCGGTTCTGGAAGACGAGGGTAGGGACTGCACCTTCATATGCGAGTCTCCGCTGATGGAAGCGGACGCGGTCGTCTTCAGGGACATGTTCCCCAAGTACCGTATCTAAACCTTTATATCGAATATCACGCTTAGCGAAGGCAACGCCACTGTGGCTCAGAGGTAGAGCGACTGATTCGTAATCAGTTGGTCGGGGGTTCGATTCCCTCCAGTGGCTCCATCACTTCTCGGCGCGGTCCTTTACTCAGACCCGTCCGCTCATTTCAGGTATTGGCTCACTATCTTTATCGCGCAGACGTCCCCGCACATCGAACACCCCTCCTCCTTCTCCGTGGTTCCGCGGGACCTGTATCTTCTGGCCTTTTCCTCGTCTATGCATATGCTGAACATGGAGTCCCAGTCCAGTTTCTTCCTGGCCTCCGCCATCATCGTGTCGCGTTCCGCGCCCTTTCCGCGGGCACGGTCCCCCACATGGGCAGCTATTTTAGAGGCGATAACCCCCTCTCTGACGTCGTCCACGTCCGGAAGCGAAAGGTGCTCCGCCGGTGTGAGGTAGCAGAGGAAGTCCGCCCCGGCCTGGGCAGCGACCGCGCCGCCGATCGCCCCGACGATGTGATCGTACCCGGGCGCTATGTCCGTAACAAGGGGGCCCAGGACGTAGAATGGGGCCCCGTCGCAGAGCCTCTTCTCCAGCTGCACGTTCGCCGCCACGTAGTCCAGGGGCACGTGCCCGGGACCTTCGACCATGCACTGGACCCCCGCCTCACGGGATCTCCTGACGAGATGACCCAGAGTCATGAGTTCCGATATCTGCGCCTGGTCCGTTGCATCGTCGATGCATCCTGGCCTGAAACCGTCTCCGAGTGACAGGGCGAAATCGTACTCGGCCGCCATCTCCAGCAGATAGTCGAAGTTCCTGTAAAGGGGGTTCTCCTCCTCGTTGTGCAGTATCCAGGCAGTCAGGAAGGAGCCTCCGCGGGAGACCACGTCCGTTATCCTGCTCGTCTTTTTCAGCCAGGCGACGTTCTCCTTGGTTATCCCGCAGTGGACGGTCATGAAATCCATCCCGTCCTCTGCGTGCTTCTCTATTCCGCTGAAGATGTCGTCCTCCGTCATATCCACGACGGCGTTCCTCCTGGCAGCCACGAGCCCGGTCTGGTATATCGGAACGGATCCGATCATAACCGGGCATTCCGAGATGAGCCTGGACCTTATGGCGTCTATGTCCCCGCCGGTGCTGAGGTCCATCACGGCGTCTGTCCCGTACCTCAGGGCCACGCGAAGCTTCTCCAGCTCGCTCTCCAGGCACGCCATGTCCCTGGACGTTCCCAGGTTGACGTTGACCTTCACGGACATGCCGTCGCCGATAGCCGCCGGAACGGGGTCATGCACGGGATTGCAGGGCGCTACGATGCGGCCGGATGCTATGCCCCTCCTGACGAAATCCTCGCTCACCCCCTCCTTCTTGGCGATCTCCTTCATTCCGGGTGTTATGACGCCCCTGCGGGCCTCCTGCATGACGGTACTCATCTTATATCGTACCCTGAACGACTGCGCGGTATATCATCGTTGCCAGGCATGTGCCCCGTTGCCATGCTCCCGATGCTTTCTCTCGCGCGCGTACGATTATATAGGCAGGGGACATAGGGTGGAACAGGAAGCGAGATTTTTGGACGCACAGGGTGATTCAATTGACTGATCAGACTCAGGGAGGATACGACGCTGACAGCATCGTCGCGCTCAAGGGCCTGGAGGCCGTGAGGAAGAGGCCGGGGATGTACATAGGGAGCACCGACGGCAGGGGCCTCCACCATCTGGCATACGAGGTCGTGGACAACAGCATAGACGAGACCATGGCCGGCTACGCAGACAGGATAAGCGTCACCATAAACGAGGACGGTTCCATGACGGTGATCGACGACGGCAGGGGCATACCCACCGGGATAAACCACAAGGAGGGCAAATCCGCCCTGGAGCTCTGCCTGACGGATCTGCACGCAGGCGGCAAGTTCGACAAGAACAGCTACAAGGTGTCCGGGGGGCTCCACGGGGTGGGCATATCGGTGGTCAACGCGCTCTCCTCCCGGCTGGAGGTGATAGTGGACCGGGACGGAAAGGCCTGGAGGCAGACCTACCGGCGCGGAGTGCCCGACGGGCCCGTCGAGGTCATCGGCGAATCCGACAGGACTGGCACCAGTATAACGTTCTACCCGGACACGGAGATATTCGAGACGACCGATTTCGACTACGACGTGCTTCAGAGCAGATTCCGCGAGAAGGCCTTCCTGAACAGGGAGGTGACGATACATCTGGAGGACACCAGGTCCAAGCGGCAGGACGATTTCCACTACGAGGGCGGCGTCTCGGAGTTCGTACAGTATCTGAACAGGAGCAGATCGCCCATACACCCGAACCCCATACACATAACCGGATCCAGGGAAAGGATGGAAATAGACATAGCCATACAGTACACGGACGGGTACAACGAGACGGTGTACTCCTACGTGAACACCATCAACACCACCGAGGGCGGCACCCACATGACGGGATTCAGGTCCGCCCTCACGAAGACCATCAACGACTACGGCAAGAGCACCGGTCTCTCCAAGGACATGGTCTTTGAAGGGAACGACGTGCGCGAGGGCATAACCGCCGTTCTGAGCGTCAAGATACCCGAACCCCAGTTCGAGGGTCAGACGAAGACCAAACTCGGCAACAGCGAGGCGCAGGGGGCCGTCCACTCGCTGATGGTGGAGAAGCTCTATGAGTTCTTCATGGAGAACCCCTCGGTCGCGGAGACCATCATAAGGAAGTGCGTCTCGGCATCTCAGGCCCGCGAGGCTGCCAGGAAGGCGAAGGAACTCGTGAGGCGCAAAGGGGCATTCGAGAGCATGAACCTTCCAGGGAAGCTCGCCGACTGCTCCGGTCGCGACCCCTCCAAGTGCGAACTATACATAGTGGAGGGGGAATCCGCAGGCGGTTCCGCCAAGCAGGGGCGGGACAGGGAGTTCCAGGCGATACTGCCGCTACGCGGGAAGATCCTCAATGTGGAGAAGGCCAGGCCCGACAAGCTGCTTAGCCATGAGGAGATAAAGAACCTGGCGATAGCCATCGGCGGGGGGATAGGTGGGGACTTCGACGTCTCCAAGATAAGGTATCACAGCGTAGTGATAATGACGGATGCGGATGTGGACGGGGCCCACATAGGGACCCTGCTGCTAACACTGTTCTACAGGCAGATGAGGCCCCTCGTGGAAGGAGGACACATCTACATAGCCATGCCCCCCCTATATCGTGTCTACAAGGGCAAGAAGGAGGTGTACGCCTACAACGAGGAGGAGATGAGCGCGGCGATCCAACAGCTCGGCCCCGGAGCAAACGTCAGCAGGTACAAGGGTCTGGGAGAGATGAACCCCCAGCAGCTCTGGGACACAACCATGAACCCGGAGACCCGCATGATGAAGAAGGTCAGGGTCGAGGATGCCGTCATCGCCGACGAGCTGTTCACCGTGCTCATGGGCGACGAGGTAGAGCCCAGAAGGGAATTCATAATATCCCACGCCAAGGACGTGGTCAATCTGGATGTGTGACCATGGACGGAGACGGCAAAGAGATTCGGCCCAAGGTCGTAATGCAGAGCATCGAGAGGGAGATGAAGCGCTCCTACATCGATTATTCGATGAGCGTCATAGTAGGCAGGGCGCTCCCAGATGCCCGCGACGGACTGAAACCGGTTCACAGGAAGATACTGTACGCAATGTATGACATGAGCCTTGCCCACAACCGCCCCCACAAGAAGTCCGCCACCGTGGTGGGAGAGGTCCTGGGTAAGTACCACCCCCACGGAGACTCTGCGGCATACGATTCAATGGTGAGGATGGCGCAGCCGTTCTCCCTGAGGTATCCTCTGGTGGACGGACAGGGGAACTTCGGTTCCGTGGACGGCGACTCTGCCGCGGCCATGCGTTACACCGAGGCCCGCCTTACCAAGGCGGCCGGGGACCTTCTCATGGACCTCGACAAGGAAACCGTGGATTTCACGGACAACTTCGACGGGTCCCGCAAGGAACCGACCGTCCTGCCCAGCAAGTTCCCGAACCTTCTGGTGAACGGGTCTGATGGGATAGCCGTAGGCATGGCGACCAAGATGCCGCCACACAACCTCTCCGAGGTCTGCGAAGGCCTGGTGCACATGGTTGACAACCCGGATGCGGGCGTCACGGAGCTGATGCAGTTCGTCCGCGGTCCCGACTTCCCCACCGGGGGGACCATATACGGCATGTCCGGCATACTGTCCGCCTACAGTACCGGCCGCGGCAAGGTGAAGGTGAGAGCCAACACCCATTTCGAGGAGATGGGCAACGGGAAGACCAGGATAGTAGTGGACGAGATCCCCTACCAGGTCAACAAGGCCATGCTCATACAGCAGATAGCCGAGAGGGTCAACGAGAAGGAGATCGAAGGGATCACCGATTTGCGCGACGAATCTGACAGGAACGGTATGCGCATAGTGATAGAGCTTCACAGGGACGCCATGGAGAACGTGGTCCTCGAGAACCTTTTCAAGAAGACAAACATGGAGGTGACCTACGGAATCATCAACCTGGCACTGGTAGAAAACCGCCCCACGCTCCTGTCCCTCAGGGACCTCATGTTCCAGTACGTATCCCACAGGAAGGACGTGGTGGTCCGCAGGACCGGCTACGAGCTTTCCGAGGCCGAGAAGAGGCTCCACATCCTGGAGGGCCTGACCAGGGCAACCAACATGCTGGACGATACCATAGCCCTCATAAGGGCCTCCAAGAGCGGCGAAGAGGCGAACGAGGGCCTGCAGGATCTCCTGGGCATAGACCGGGAGCAGGCCAAGGCGATACTCGAGATGAGGATGCAGAGGCTCACCGGCATGGAGCTGGAGTCCATAAGGACCGAGCACGACCAGCTGGTGGAGAGCGTAAGGGACCTCAGGGACATCCTGTCGAACGATTCCAGGATCCGCGAGATAATAAAAGCCGAACTCAACGATATGAAGGAGTCTTACGGCGACGAGCGTCGCACCTTCATAGACCCCAATGCTATAGACTCGGACGAGGAGGACCTGATACCCAACGAGGATGTGGTAATCACCATCACCACCGACAACTACATCAAACGCATACCTCTGAGCACCTACCGCGCGCAGGGGCGCGGAGGGGTCGGGCTGAAGGGCATGCAGACCAAGGAAGAGGACGACGTGGTGAGCATGTTCGTGACGAAGTCCCACGATTACGTCATGTTCATAACCAACCACGGCCGCCTGCACTGGCTGAAAGGGTACAGGATACCGGAGGGCAGCAGGCAGTCCAAGGGGAAGCCAGTCGTCAACATACTCTCGGATCTGGAGGAGGGGGAGAAGGTCGTCAACACGATCTGTGTGGGAGAGTTCAGGGACGACCTATATCTGGCCTTCTGCACCAGGGGCGGCATACTCAAGAAGACCCCTCTCAGCGCATACGGCAACGTGAGGAGCAGGGGGATAAAGGCCATCAAACTGGACGGGGACGACGAGCTCGTGGAGACCGGCATGACCGACGGGGACGACGAGATAATAATCGCCACCCGGGAAGGCCAGGCTGTCCGCTTCCACGAATCCGACGTTCGCCCCACCGGAAGGGACACCATGGGTGTTAAGGGAGCCACCCTCAACCCCGGCGACAGCGTGGTTTCCATGGCCATAGTGAAGAGCGAGGACATGCTACTTACAGTCACCGAGAACGGGTACGGCAAGATATCCAACGTTGCGGACTACCGCAAGACCCGTCGCGGAAGCAAGGGCGTAATAACCATCAAGACCGGGGACAGGAACGGTTCAGTGGTCTGTGTCAGGAAGGTCGCGATCGAGGATGACATAATGGTAACGTCCAAGCAGGGCAAGATCATACGCATGCGCGTCGAGGAGATACGCGTGACCGGGCGCAACGCCATGGGGGTCCGGATAATGGACGTGCGCAAAGACGACAAGATAACGGCCGTAGAGCCCCTGGTGGTGGACGGGGATGTCCCCGAGGAGGAAGGGGTTTGAGGCCGGGGAGGAACGCGACGGCATACGCGGGGCTGGTCGTTTCGGCGGCGGCCCCGTTCCTGGCGGCCGTCGTGTTCCTGCTCCTGTCGCCCGGGACAGACATCCTCTCGGGTGACTGGGACGACCCTTCCTATCTGGGGGCTGTCCTGTCCCTCACGCTCACCGTGGTGCTGTCTCTGAATCTCGCGGTGTACGTCTGGAACATGATCCTGACATACCGCTCCGTGGAAGAGGCCGAGAGCATAGTCTGCTACCGTCTATCCGGAGAGTCCCCTTTCCCGGAGCAGGTGCCGAAGGAAGAGCCAGAGACAAGGGGCAAGATGCCTCCCGAGAGTCCGGGGGACCAGTAAACTTTATAAAAAGACTATCCATAGGGGGGAATCGCGCCGTGGTAACTCAGTTGGGAGAGTGCATGACTGAAGATCATGAAGTCGCTGGTTCGAGCCCGGCTCACGGCACCATACCTTCCTATCGATCCCCGGACGACGTTCGGAATTTGAATACCGATAAATACGCAACGGCGTGTCTTTTCGGGAGGGGTTGCCATGGACAAGGTGTTCATCGATGTCAGGACGAGTGACCTCACCCTCACCGAGGTCCTTCGCATGATCGAGGAGATCCAGGCGGAGAACCCAGATTACGATATATTCCTGGACGGGGACACCCATACCATAATGGGAAGACCCAGGGTCAACCTTTGGGAGAGATAAAATTGGGGCGCGGAAGGATAACCATAGGACTTTACAACTCATACGATCCGGTAAGATTCAGAGAGCCTCACAGGCGGATCCTGGCCAGGACGGGGGACCTGGCGCTGGCATTCGATATGAACCTGGCGCTGTTCGGTTTCCCGATCCCAGAGGATGCAGGCACTCCCCGGGAGATGGCGGAGTGGGTGGCCGGTACCACCAGCATAGGCGAGCACGGGGAATACTTCGTGCAGCTGGCGGAGAAGGGCAGGTTCCACAGGTTTCCCTATCCTTCAAAGGGGTTCCCGCCGCAGCTCGGCGAAGCCGTGCTCACCACAAGCAAGCCCTCCCCCGGGAAGTCGGTGTCGCTGAGGGAGGTCACCGAAATGGCGGGAAGCGGACGCAGCGTCCTACTCCTTTTCGGGATAGGTCCGCACGGGGTTCCGAAGGATGTGGCATCGATCCCGAAGTACAACCTCGACATAACCGGAGGAGGATACTCCCTGGAGACCTGCACCGCCCTGGGGGCGGTCTGCGGGGCCATACGTGCGACTGCGGATCAGTAGACCTCGTAAAGTATGTTCTCCGGTTCCAGGAGTACGCCGGAGCCCCTGCGGACGCGTCCAACTATCCGGGCGTTGCCGTGCTCCGAAGCAATGGTCTCCGCTTCCTCCTCGGGCGCTACTATCATGAAACCCATGCTCATGTTGAGAGTCTGGTACATCTCCCTGTCGGATATTCCGCCTAGCTCCTGTATCTTTCCGAACACCGGTGCCGGACGGAGAGGGTCATCTATCACGTACTGAAGGCCCCCCTTCATGCGAAGAAGGTTCCTGAGGCCTCCTCCGGTGATGTCGACGAGTCCGTGCACCTCGTGCTCGGAGGTTATTCCCAGAACCTGTTTGACATATATCTCGGTGGGTGTAAGAAGTTCTAGGCCCACAGCCTTGGAAAGTCCCGGAACAGTCTCCCTTAGGCCGATGCCGGCCGATTCGAACACCTTCCTGGCGAGGGTAAGGCCGTTGGAATGTATGCCCGAGGATTCAAGGGCAACTATGGCATCCCCTTCCCGGCAGGTCTCCCCGGATATCATCCGGTCCTTCCTGACGAATCCGAGGCAGGTCCCCGACAGGTCCACCCCGTTGACCATCTCGGGAAGCACCGCTATCTCTCCTCCCACGATCTCCATGTTAGAGAGTTCGGCGCCCTTCTCCAGGCCCACGCCTATCTTCTCCGTGACGGACTCGTCGGGTCTGTCTATCGCTATGTAATCCACGAAGGACATCGGTTCCGAGTTGACGCATATGGTGTCGTTCACGTTCATTGCCACGCAGTCTATCCCAACCGTGTCCCAGATGCCCATCTCCTCCGCTACCAGGAGCTTGGTCCCGACCCCGTCCGTCGCCAGAGTTAGATAGTTCTCTCCGAAGTCAATCAGGCTGGCGAAGAGGCCCTTCCTGCGGACCATCTGCCCCATGCCGGTCCTCTGGTATCTCAATTCCTTGACCAGGGACTCTATGGCGCTGGATTTCTGATCTATGTTCACGCCGGCACGGGCATAGGTCCATCCTTCCTTCATCTTAAGCCTCGGTCGGTAATGATGTTTCTCTCTTATAATTTGTGATGAACGCGCAAACCATGTTAAACCCCGAAGGACATAGAGGCCCTAATGCGTGAACGCTGGCTCGAGGAGAGGCATCATGAGCATTACTACAAGCTCGCGAAGAAGCTGGATTACAGGTCCAGGGCATCATTCAAACTGATGCAGATAGACGACCGTTTCAAAATATTCCGGGAGGGCGATTCCGTGGTCGATCTGGGCGCCTGCCCCGGAGGATGGCTGCAGGTGGCCAAGGAAAGGGTCGGCGACGGGGGCCGCGTAGTCGGTATAGACCTTCGCAGAATAAGGCCCATGGACGGAGTGGTAACCATAGTCGGCGACATAACCGAGGACAGCACCCTCATCAAGCTGACGGAGGTCTTCGAGGGGAAGGCGGACGTGGTGCTTTCTGACATGGCCCCGAACATGGCCGGCCACTATTCCATGGATCACGCAAGGTCGATAGACCTGTGCATGTATGCAGTGGACGTATGCGACCGCGCCCTGAAGAAGGAAGGGAAGCTGGTTATGAAGGCCTTCATGGGGGACATGTTCGAGGATATGCTCAAGGAGGTCCGCACCAGGTTCAGATCCGTGAAGGTGCACTCCCCGGCCGCGTCCAGGGAGGCCTCCTCGGAGATGTACGTGATATGCAAAGGCTTCCTTGCCAACAGGAACGTCAGGCTGGTGCGGGAAGAGCCGGCCGCCGATGCCGCTGGGACGGAGTTCACGATAAAGGGGAATCTGATATGAGACCAAGACCGGGAAAGATAATCAGCATAGGTTGGAACTACCGTTCCCACCTCACGGAGACGGAGGCTCAGCTGCCCTCGGAGCCCGTAGTCTTCTTCAAGGCACCCAGCTGCCTGATAGGCGACGGGGAGGAGATAAGGATACCCAAAGGGATGGCCAACGTGCAGCACGAGGTGGAGCTGGCACTGATATTCGGGAAGACCGGCAAGGATATCCACGAATCGGAGGCCCTTTCGTACATATCCAAGGTCGCCGTATTCAACGACATAACTGCCAGGGACCTTCAGGACCAGGCGAGGAAGGAGGGTAACCCCTGGGCCGTATCCAAGAGCATAGACACCTTCGGACCGATATCCAAACCCGTGCCCATACGCAAACTGGAGAACATACAGGACCTTCGCATGGAACTCACCGTCAACGGTAAGGTAAGACAGACCGGCCGCACCTCTCTTATGGTGTTCACAATCCCTAAGCTGGTCTCCTACGTCTCTAAGTTCATGACGATAGAGAAGGGCGATATAATGATAACCGGAACCCCGGAAGGAGTCAGCGAGATAGTGCCGGGAGACGTGGTGTGCGCCAAGATAGACGGCGTGGGGTCCGTAACAAACAGAGTGGTTTAATCCCAGAACCGCTTGTTCTTGGCGTACAGTATCTCGGCGCTGAGTATGTCCCGGAGGAAATCGTCCTCGTCGACATGCACGCTGCGGAGGATCCGCGATGCGGCCTCTGGGCCGACCCCCCTGCCAGCCAGCGCCATTGCGGCCCGGGTGCCCCCATGCTCGTTGACAAGGTTGGCTATGCGGGATATCCTCAGGGCGTCCTTCTTCTCCTGGGCAGTCAGCCCCTCTTTCTTGCTAAGCACCTTCATGCTCTCCCTGTCGTATTCCTTGAGCACCGCGACCATGTTGCCTCCGCACCTCTGGCAGACGAAACGCCTCGGAGCATCTCCGACACGGAACCTCCATTGGCTCTTGCAGTTAAGACAGGAAGCGAAGAGAACCTCCTCGCTGAGTCTCTTCTTGAGGGCCATTAGTATGGAGTGGTCGGCGCGCACCGGCTGCATGAGCTCCTTGGACCTTACTATGCCCTCCAGCCCTATCGGGGAGATCCCCCCGACCCTGAGCTCTATGGCGCCTGAGGAAAGTTCCGAGACGACCTTCTCGGTATTAGCTATATCCAGATCCTCCCAGAGAACCTTGTTCACGGCCTCGTTGTATGCGGGGGTGTCCCTGTGCGCTTCGAAAAGACGAGAGAAGTTTATGAAACGGTGGTCCGCCTCCTTCTCTATTATGCCGAACTTCTTGGCGACGTACACGAACCTCCATTTAAGATACGTGGAGTTCAGAACGGTGATCCTGGCCAGAGCCTCTACGGTCCCCGGTTTTATCGATTTGAAGGTGTCGGTAAGCACGTCCCTGCCGATGTTCCTGGGGAGTTCTAGTATTATGCGGTAGGGGTCGGTGGAGACCCCCACGCTCTCGCCAAGACGGGCGGTCAGCAGTGCCGAATAGATCTTGCTGAGGGTCTCGTTAACCCTGGTTCCGAAACAGCAGTTCACTATCGCCAGCCTGTCGCCCACCTCCAGCGTTACCAATCTGTCCGTGGGGACGGGAAAACGATCCCTCTGCTCCTCCACCGTCGATATTACGCATTCGCGGGAGGGGGCGTCCCCGGGGTATTCCGAAAGATCCAGGGTCCTCCGGAGCCGGCCGACCTCCATGGCGACATCGAAGGGGACGGGTATGTCCGATCCCGTCCAGGACGGGACGGCCCCCATGTCTCTGACCTCCTCAACCAGGATCTCGTCGTCTCTCATCTCCACGATACGCCAGGTGCGCCCCTTGGCTATGAACATGGCGTAGGGTTCTGCGAAGGTCGCCACGAAGCTCTCGTCCAGAGTGCCTATGACTGCACGGGTGCTTATGTCCCTGATCATGTAGGTGCGCTCGTCGGGTATCATGGAGATGTTGCCGTAGAAATAGTTCATGCCCTTCCTGGATCTCCTGAAACCCTCATCATCCTCGAATATCATCTTGATGGATTTCAGCTGATCAAGAACCGCGTCCATCTCCTCGCGGGCGAGGTCCTTGAAAGGATAGGACTTTGTGAACACACGGTAAGCGGTATCCCTGTCCACACGCTGGCTCATGGTCATCGCCACCAGCTGGTTAGCGACGACGGACAGAGGGCAGGGCCTTCCAGCCGAATCCTCCAGCTCCTTGGCATCGGCCTTCCTGGCAATCACCAAGGCCTCGGCGACCTCGTCGGGCGCGGTCGCCAACACGATTGCCCTTATGGTCTCGCCGACACGGTGTCCGGCGCGCCCCGCTCTCTGTATCATGCGGGCCACCTGCCTGGGCGAGTTGTACTGTATGACCAGGTCGGTTCTGCCCATGTCTATACCGAGTTCCAATGAGGATGTGCACACGAGGGCCTTGGTCTCGCCGCGTTTGAAGCTGTCCTCCATCTCCATCCTGTTCTCCTTGGACAGGGAACCGTGATGGACATCGATGGAGAAGCCCTCGTCCCACACGCGGTATCTGGCGGCTATCCATTCGGCGGTCTCTCTGGTGTTCACGAACAGCAGCGTCGAGTCCCCCTGTTCTATCAACTCCCTGGCCCTCTTCATGACCGCCACTATGTCGGGATCACCCTGCAGACGTTCCTGCAGCTCGGAGTCGTCTTCGGAAGGCAGCGGGCGCTCGACCCTTATGTCGAAATCGCGGTGGGTGTCGTGGTTGGATATGACGCACTCCCTTCCGACGCCCATAAGAAAGTCGGCCACCCTCTGTACGCTGCCGACGGTCGCAGAGAGGCCGATGCGTTGATATTCCCCGGCCTTTAGCGTGAGCCTCTCCAAGGCGACCGCCAGCTGTGCGCCCCTCTCGGTCGTAGCCAGCTCGTGTATCTCATCCACCACGACCCATTCGACGTTCTTCAGGTGCTGCGACAGCCTCTTCCCGGTGAACATGACCTGGAGTGTCTCAGGAGTGGTTATCAGTATCTCGGGGGGATCCTGGGACTGTTTGGACCTCTCTGCGGCAGAGGTGTCTCCGTGCCGGACGCTCACCTTGATGCCCATTCCCTTGCCGTAGTCCTCCATTCTCTTCAGCATGTCGCGGTTCAGGGCCCGCAGCGGGGTCACGTATACGCACCTTATCCCCTTCTTCCCGGGAGTCTTGGCTATCGCATCCAGTATCGGCAGTATGGCCGCCTCCGTCTTCCCTATGCCCGTGGGAGCCACCAGGAGAAGGTGACTGCCGGAGGCGATGATGGGCATGGCGGCCTCTTGGGGACCGGTGGGCTCGCGTATGCCTCTCTCTGCAAGAAGGGCCGCAAGCTTCGGGGAGAGCGTGTCGAAGGGCATCGCACAGACTCGCGTTTGAAAAAAGAAGGAGCCGGGGGGCCCCGGCTCCGGAACCTTCTCACATCCTCTTCTTGGCAGCCTTCTTGAGGTTGCGGAGGTTCTCTTTCACGGCCGCACGGATCTGCACAGCCTGCTCCTCTCCGTCGGTTATGTCGGACTCCTTGAACTTCAGGAGCATCCAGCCTTCGTTCTCCAGTTCGGCGTCGTGGGCGGTGTCCGGCTCGTCCTTGTAGACGCAGACGGCCACTTTGCTCTTCACGAAGGCTATTTCTATGTTGAAGGGCCCGTAGTTCTTGCGGCACCTGAGGCCTTTGTTCCAGGCGGCCCTCCTGAGCAGGGTCTCGGGTCCCTCGTCGAACTCGATGGGCTCGAAATCCATCTCTTCTGGGTCCTCTTCCAGGATAATCTCCTCGGAAAGCGCCGGAGTGTCGGCGACCTGGTCGGAAGCCCTGTCTGCAGGAGTCTCGGGCTTCCTCTCCTCCGCTGGGGCGGTCTTCGGCTCCTCTCGCGCCTTGGCCGGCTCCGCAGCCGCTTTCTTCTCCTCGACAGGCTTTGGCTCCGCTGGGGCGGTGACCTGCAGGAGGAGCTGGGAGATGTCCATTACCTTGATATTGGACCCTATCTTCTTGGCCCCGGCGGTCAGATTCAGGACGCAGAACGGACAGGAGGTTATCAGAACCTCCGCACCCACCTCTTCGGCGTCGCGTATCCTCTCCGCAGCCACGTTGACGGCGAAGTCGTTGAATTGGCTCTTATAGCCGCCTCCGGCCCCGCAGCATCTGGAGTTCATGCCGTGGCGGTACATCTCAACGAACTCCATCCCCTTTATCTTCTTCAGGATGTTGCGGGGCTCCTCGAACACGCCTGCGTGCCTTCCGAGGTGGCAGGGGTCGTGGTAGGTCACCTTGGCTTTGAATTCATGGTTCAGGGGCAGCTTCCTCTGTGATATCAGCCTGTCAACGTACTGGGTGAAATGGTAGACGTTCTGTCCGGGTTTCGCGAAGAAGTTGCCGAAATCGTGGGACACGGTCTTGTAGCATCCGGAGCAGGTCATAACCATGTCCTTGGCTCCCATGGCGTCGGCCTTGTTCACAACCGCCTCTGCAGAGGGAGCTGTGTGTCTGAGGGTGCCGGTCCTTATGGCCGGGGACGTGCAGCAGTACTCCTCCTCTCCGAGGCAGTTCATCCTGACGCCCGCGCGATCCAGGACCCGCACTCCCGCCTGGGCGATGCCCTGCATCCTGTAGGATCCAGTGCATCCGGCGAAGAATATGACGTCGGGAACGGAGCACCTCTCCACTTCCGCGGGCCACCAGGCGTCCCTTTTGGTAGGGGACTCCCCGTAGGGATTGCGGTTCTCGCCAATGCTCTCGGCCAGCTTCTTGTGGGCGCTGAGAGGGGCGACACCCTCTGCGACGAGCCAGGCCCGGATCTTCTCCCAGAACTCCACGAGGTGTATGTTGGCGTGGCAAACGGCCTCGCAGTTGCCGCACCCGGTGCACTTGTAGATGGCGTCGACGAACTCGGGGCTCACGGAGACATCCCTCCCAAGCAGCTTGTCCATGGCCCCCGCCCCTCTCTTGTCGAGCTGCGTCAGGTAATAGATCTTGCCTCTCGGCGTTACGGACTCCCAAGGGGTCTGGTCATGCGCCTCGCAAACATCGATACAGTACCCACACTGGACGCAGGCGGTCATCTCCCTTTGGATACGCGGCATTTTGTCGAACATAAGTTTACCTCTGCAATAGCGGAGACCACCAATCACAATGGGGTCCTTTCCTTTAAGTGAGGGGAGATGGTAGCACAATATTTAGGTTTTCGGTTCAGGAATGTGCCATGCTCAACGATCGGAGGTTTGGTCTCCGTAGAACTTCTTGGAATACCCCTCTATGGCACTGTTTATGATCGATGCAACTTCTTCGTGCCCTATGATCTCGTCGACCGCGGTGCTCTTCCCCTCCAGCGTTTTGTAGACGGTGAAGAAGTGAGCCATCTCATCGAACACGTGCCTGGGCAGGTCCTTTATGTCCCTGTATCCGTTGAAGGTGGGGTCGTCGAAAGGTATCGCTATGACCTTCTCGTCGTTTGCACCCCCGTCGATCATCTTTATGGCGCCGATCGGGTAGCAGCGCACCAGGGTCATCGGGATTATCGGCTCCGAGCACAGGACCAGGGCGTCCAGCGGATCCCGGTCATCGGCGTACGTCCTCGGTATGAATCCGTAGCTGGCCGGATAATGGGTGGAGGTGTACAGTATGCGGTCCAGTTTGAGTAATCCCGTGTCCTTGTCCAGCTCATATTTGTTCTTGCTGCCCTTCTCTATCTCTATGACGACTACGAAGTCTTCAGCGGTAACCCTTCCGGGGTCTATGTCATGCCATATGTTTGTCATGTGAACACCTCATGCGAGCGCCAGAGCCAGCGCCCTTCCAGCGAATCCCGCGCCAAGGCACACCGCCGTGTTGAGCGCGATGTTCGTCAGCGCTAACCCTACCCTCCCAGCCTCATATAGGTTTATCGTTTCTAGCGAGAATGTGGACATGGTTGTGAACGCCCCGAACACGCCGATGAGCAGGAAGCCCTTGATCTCCGGGTTCATGGCACCCAGCGAGAAGTAGACCAGGGAGATCAGGAAGCAACCGGCGAAGTTTACGATGAAGGTGTTGAGGGGGAAATCACCCGGTCCTGAGACTACGGTGCCCACCAAGACCCTCATCAGGGCGCCGACGGCGCCGCCGAGGGCCACAGACAGAAGGAATACGGCCTGTCCTGTCACAATCTCACCGGGACAGCGTACGATTCCGGCGCACGGCCGGTATGAAGATTGTCAACGGTGTCCCTCCCCCCGCATCCCGGAGTGTGGGCTCTGGAAGTCAACCCCTCCTCAGATATGCGACTCATCGGGCGCCAATCCTGGATTCATGGACAGAGTTTTCCATTATGCCGGGCAGACGCCGCCGTCGCCAGTGTCCGGATCAGGACGCGCCGTATAGGAGGAACGCGGCAATCATCACTACGAAGACCGCGGCGGCCATGGCGGCGGCGATCTTCTGGTTCTTCGTTGGCATGGGTATGTCGGGCATGTTCATCTGTTGCACCAGCCTTTGCTCGGATGAGAATGGACGAGGGATATAGAAATGTTGCGCCCACCGGAACCCAGCCCGAAAGGTTCAGAAGCACGGATCCCCGGAGGATGCTGGCAGGGACAGATGGATATGGTGGGCCTGGCCGGATTTGAACCGACGACCGTCCGGTTATGAGCCGGACGCTCCACCAGCCTAAGCTACAGGCCCTTTTGGATGATCGTGGCGCCGTCGCACGGGCTCGAACCGTGGACCTTGTGATTAACAGTCACACGCTCTACCAACTGAGCTACGACGGCAGGTGCCGATTCAGCGAAAGTAAGTCGAATATTAAAGTGTTACGTATGGGGGATGCCCGTTTTCACGTCCTCTATCCTGCTGATCAGACCGTCCAGACGGGATTCCAGCCCGTCCATGAACTCCCGGTACTTATCCGAGACCACAGCACCGTCTGGTGTAGCCACTATGAGGCCGTCCTTCTCGAGAAGCCTCAGGGAGTACCTGACCTTGTGTTTGGGTATGCTCAGGGCCTCGGAGAGCCGGGTTATGCCTATGGGCTGGTTGTCCTTGGTGAATTTCAGCATATTTATGTGACGCTCTATGAGATCCACCTCCTCGTACGCCCCGCTAAGGACACCTTCTTCGCCGTTCATCCTATCGGGGGGCAATCGATATGATACGTATATCAAAGATACACTCACATCGATGGGCATCATGGAAGGATCGGAGAAGATTAGGCTGGCGTTCCACCTGTGCGGGCCGATGTTCGTTCTCTTCTACCTGATACCCGAACAGGCAGGGGCATCCCCAGAGGCGTCATCGCAACGATACCTTGGGCAGTCTTCGCTGTGGTGGAGGCGCTGCGCATAAAGCATCGTATACCGGTCACCTGTCTGAGGTACCATGAGTACGAACGTCCCTGTGCGGTCATCTGCGGGGCGAACCCACGATCCATCCCATTGTTCCCGTGGAGGTCTTCTTCACAATAGCCCTATCCTCACTGGCACTGTTCTACGGCGTGACGATGGGAACGCTCGTGCTGTCGGCGGCGGCATCCGTGTCGGCCGTTGCGGCCGAGGCCGTCAGGAACAACAAGGTCGACGATGACTTCCTTATGCTTGCGGTGCCCGCCGTCATAATGTGGATGCTGGGGCCGTATCTCGTTTAACGGCCGAACCAGTGCTGCTTTCCCCATTTATTGTAGTTCGCCCACCATCCCTGGATGAACGATCCGCAGCAATCTAGGGCCTTCTGCTCTGCGTCCGGACCCTTGTAGGTCTTGTAGCAGTTCAGACACTGGAATCTGAGCTCGGGGGCTTTCTGTTTTGCCATCGAACCCCGATTGTGCGCTCCGTTAATAAATCTTTAGCAACAGGATTCCCTGCCCACTGGACCGTACACACCCTCCCGGAACGCAGCAGTCTGGCCGCTTATCTTCGCATGCTCAGGCCGTGTGGCCCGAATAGCATGTATGATATACATATGATGTCCATATCTAGGTGCTCCCGCGAGTCGCGTGCGACCTGTCCGGACGTTCCCTGCGAGGTATTATATAGGTAACAACTGCGTATTGTAAACGTTTCTACACATATTATTTATATGCTTAATCCATTGGGGGAAGTCCATGAATAGAATCAAGGTCATCAACGAACCATCCGAGCTCGTACCTATGCTCAGGTCTGTTGATACCCCTGTTAAGAGGGATGTACTCAAAGAAGTGACCTTGGAGTGGAGGACCGCCGACGATATTGAGAAGAAATTCGGTTCGGAGGGCAGGGACGCCATCGTTTTCTTCGAAAAGATGAAACTTGTGGAGACGCGCTGGTTATCTACTAACGGTAGCTACCCCGAAAAATCTTACCATACATACTACACTTCTTTTCATATAAACGCCCAGTGGCCAGTCTACGAGATATCCGATGTTCTCGCTGCCGCCATGATGAGCACCGAGGAGTACGCGGACATAGAATCCAAGATACTGAAGGAGGTCGGCAAGGAAGGCAGGTTCTCCGGCGACGTCGCGGAATCCCTCGGTCTGACCTCCACAATGCTCAAGAGCCTGGTCCGCCGTTCCGTCAAGATGGACTATCGCGGGCACAGGATTGAGATGATCCACGAAGAGTAATGAGATGTCCGACATCTGGATTATGCGCATCGGTCACCGCCCCCAGAGGGACAAGAGGGTCACCACGCACGTAGCGCTCTCCGCCAGGGCGCTCGGCGCCAAAGGCATCTACGTCGACACGAAGGACGAGGTCCTGGAGTCCAACATCCGCAGCGTGGTGGACAGGTTCGGAGGGGATTACACGATAGAGACCGGGGTCAGATGGCAGAAGGCCGTCAAGGAGTTCGAAGGCAGCGTTGTGCATCTAACCATGTACGGCCAGAGGGTAGACGAGGCCCTGCCCGGAATACCGAAGGACTCAGACATCATGGTGGTGGTCGGTGCCGAGAAGGTTCCCCCAGAAGTCTATCAGCAGGCGGATTTCAACATATCCGTGGGCAACCAGCCCCACTCAGAAATAGCCGCCCTGGCGATATTCCTGGACAGGTTCACCGAGGGAAGGGCTCTCTATTCGGACCGCCACGGAAAGATGACAGTGATACCCAACAGCAGGGGGAAGACCGTTGTCGATCTATCCGAATGACACCGAATGCATCCGCATGCTCTCCGAGGCCGGATGCAAGAGGCGGGTCATAGTGCACTGCTGCACTGTGAGAACCGTGGCCGACACAATGGCCGCCGGGATGAACCGGGCAGATCCGGGACTTGTCACGGCAGGAGCGCTTCTGCATGACATCGGCCGCGCCAGGGACCATTCCATAATGCACGCGACAGTGGGGGCGGACATGGCCCGCGACCTGGGGCTTCCCAGGGAGATAGTCGAGATAATCCGGAGGCACACCGGGGCCGGACTCGACGAACAGGATGCCGTAGAGATGGGCCTGCCGCCGGGTGATTACATACCCCGGACCATAGAGGAGAAGATCGTGGCCCATGCGGACAATCTTGTCAGCGACGATCGCGTCGTGCGCCATGCCCACTCCGTCGAAAGGCTGGTGTCCAAAGGGGCCTACCGCGGTGCCGAGAGGATAGAGCTGCTTCATATGGAGCTTTCGGACCTCTACGGCAGGGACCTGGATGACATGGTTGACCTGCTGGGGGAGCATCCGCGGCTCAGCGGTCCGTGTGCGGACCTCCACAAGCGCTGATCATGCAAACCCGCAGACGCGGGACGGGAAGTGACTGAGTATTATTATGTCGCCGACCGACTGTATCCATCTGAAGGGTATGGCTACGGCCACGCCCTCATCCACCAGCACGGGGCTGGCCCTCTCCACGTAAAGGCTGTCGGCCCTCAGACCGGTTATGTCGATGATCACATCGTCCACCACACCCAGGAATATTCCGTCGGGAGTGTATATCTCCAGGCCCTTCATGTTGCCCAGCTCTTCCATCATCGGATCGTTACGGTATCCGCCGCCCGCGATATAACCGTTTTCCGTTCTGCACAGGCTATCTCCGTTGTATGTTAACGCCGTTGATATGAAACGTATTTATCCGCGTTAGGAGATTCTATAGGAGCAGGAGACTAACAGAATGGTAACAGAACTGTCAGAAGCAACCTTCCAGAAATTCATAGACGACAACCAGTTGGCCCTCATCGACTGCTGGGCACCCTGGTGCGGACCCTGCAGGAGGATGGCGCCCATACTGGAGCAGGTGGCCAAGGCCATGGAGGGCAAGGCAGGGGTCGCCAAGATGAACACCGACGATAACCCGGACCTGTCCATGAAGCTGGGCATAAACGCGATACCGGCCCTTCTGATATACAAGAACGGAGTCCCCCAGCCGCCCCTCATAGGCCTGAGGGCCAAGGAAGAGATAATATCCCATCTCAACGCTCTGCTATGACGTTATGAAAGGATTCGACGTAGCCGTGATAGGGTCTGGGCCATCGGGCATACAGGCCGCCATACATTCCTCCAGGAAGAAGGCTTCCACGGTTCTGCTGGGCAAGCCGTCCGGCAGCGCCATGTCGGGGACACATGTCGAGAACTACTTCGGGATTCCCGGGAAGGCCGACGGGGACGGGCTCCTCCGCACGGGAATCGCCCAGGCCGTTTCATTCGGGGCGGTGCACATACCCGAGAGCGTCACCTCCCTCTCCGTCACCCCCGAAGGTTTCCGGGCTGTCCTGGAAGGCGGAGGGGAGGTGACGGCCAGGGCGGTGATACTGGCCACAGGCGTGTCCAGGGTCAAGCTCGGGATACCGGGGGAGAAGGAATTCTTCGGCAAGGGGGTAAGCTACTGCGCAGTGTGCGACTGCAGTTTCTACAAGGGTCTGAAAGTCGCGGTGATAGGGGGCGAGGCCGAGGCCGCCTCGTCCGCGGAGATGATGACCCGCTACGCCTCCGAGGTTTTCTGGGTGTCGGATGACATCCGGGCCGCCGATTATGCAGTGGGCAAGGCCGAGGCCGCCGGTGTCCGCATCATCCGTCTGAAACCGGTATCGATAGGGGGAGGGGAGAGGGTAGACTCGCTGAATCTGTCGGATGGATCCTCGTTGCGGGTGGACGGCGTCTTCATAGAGCTGGGAGCCCGTTCCGCGGCGGAGCTGGCGATGGACGTGGACCTGATGCCGGAGGTGGACGACACCATAGCCGTCGACGGCAGTTGCGCTACGACCGTGCCCGGAGTGTTCGCATGCGGCGACATAACCGGTCGCCCATGGCAGGTCGCCCGCGCGGTCGGCCAGGGGGCCCAGGCGGGGCTGTCCGCAGCCGACTACGCGAAGGGGACCGCGCAATGACGGTTGACGATCTGGTCGCCGGGATGCTCAGGGAGGAAGGGGGCTTCCAGAAGGCCCTCCGCAGCATGATAACCGAGGACCTCGGTATGACCACCAACGAATTCTGCGAGTATTCGGGGATATCCAAGAGCACCATGTACAAGATCCTGGAGGAGAAGCGCGAGCCCAATCTGCGCACGGTCAGGAGCATAATCAAGGCCCTGAGGATGCTATCCTCCGCATCCGATGACAGCTTCATAGCGGTCATAGCATCATATACCGTGTTGGAATCCATACCGGACGCCGTGGAGCTGGACGGCCGCAAGGTCTCCATAAGGGAGTATCCGGTGAGCACCGTGGAGGATGCGATAATCGCCGCGGTCAGAGCCGAACGCGACGGGGCCCTGGGTGTGGTCTGCGCCCCGATAGTCGCCCCCACCGTCGAGAAGATACTGTCCGTGCCAGTATCGCCCGTAATACCCACATCCAGCATAATGACCGCCGTGGACAGGATAAAAGACTCGTTATAACGAAAAAAGTAAATATACAACCTTAACTCTTCTTGGCCCGGGGATTATAATAGCATTCGAATTACAAATCGTAAGCAACACACCGCTGAGTTCGGTGCCGGAGGTCGACGTGGTAGCCGAGACCTTCCTTGTTCAGATAGGTTACATCCCGAAGGGGTACGATCCCAAGACCGGGGCGGCGGGGCTCCGGGACAGTGTACCCTACCGCATGTTCATGGAGTTCTTCATTAGGAACAAGTCGAAGGCCTGGACAGTCGAGGAGCTGGCAGCCCTCCTGGGGACCACCAAGCCCACGATCTACAGGCATATCAACAAGCTCAAATCCATGGATCTCCTCGAGAGTTTGGACGCGGAGTTCGAAGGCCAGGTGCGCAAGGGATACCGCATAAGGTACGGCGATCTCTCCAAGGCCTGGAGCTTCACGGAGGCGAACGTGAACATGGCCATGGAGAACTACCGCAGAACGGTGGGGCATTTGCAGAGCCTGGTGGACGCGGAGAGGGATTGACATGATAGGCGACGAGTTGGAGATAACGAAGGGCTGGAGATATCTTGTGAGGTTCTCGGATCCCGATTCGGAGGACGTGGAGGGGACCTTCGCGGGCTATGCGATGGTGGGCACGGAGACCGCGATGGTGATGGAGACCGACGGCGGGAGGATGCGTTTCATACTGATTTCCAACATCCTGTTCGTGGACCTACTGGAATCAAAGGACGGGCCGAGGTCCGCCAGGGAGACGACGGCGGGAATCAACTACGGATGATCAGATGGGTTCGGATTTCAATCGCCGTGTAATCGAAATGCTGAAGAGCGGCGAGATAGAGGACCGCGACCAGCTGCAGAAGGTCAAGGTCAGGCTGTCCAAGGAGTACGGCCTGGGGGCCGTACCTCCCAACTCCGAGATACTGGCGGATGTCAGGGAGGAGGACAGGAAGGCGCTGCGCCCCTTCCTGATGAAGAAGCCCATGAGGACCCTCAGCGGCGTGGCTGTGGTGGCAGTCATGACATCGCCGTATCCCTGCCCCCACGGGAAGTGCTCCTACTGCCCCGGAGGGGTCGAGAACGGGTCCCCTCAGTCCTACACGGGGAAGGAGCCCGCGGCCAGACGCGCGGAGCGCAACGAGTTCGATCCCTTCAGGCAGGTGTCGGACAGGATAAGCCAGCTTTCATCCATAGGTCACATGACCGATAAGATAGACCTGATAATAATGGGGGGCACCTTCACTTCCAGGGATCCGGGGTACAAGGAATGGTTCGTGCGTCGCTGCTTCGATGCCATGAACGGTGTCGACTCCCCCGACCTGGAATCCGCCCAGAACCTGAACGAGACGTCCGCCCACAGATGCGTGGGACTGACGGTGGAGACCCGCCCGGATGTGTTCGGGACCGACCAGATCGATGAGGCGATGGCGCTGGGTACAACCAGGGTGGAGCTGGGGGTGCAGATCCTGGACGACGCCGTTCTGGAAGGCGTCGGCCGCGGCCACGGGGTGGCCGCAGTCATCGAAGCGACGAAAGCCTGCAAGGACCGCGGACTGAAGGTCTGCTACCATCTGATGCCCGGCCTCCCCGGGTCGTCTCCGGAGAAGGACATGGAATGCTTCCTCAGGGTCTTCTCCGATCCGGATTTCAGGCCCGACATGCTGAAGTTCTACCCCACGCTGGTAATCTCAGGGACCAGTCTTTACGGGATGTGGGAGAGGGGGGAGTACCTGCCCTATGACCTGGAGACGGCCGTATCCCTGCTGGCGGACATGAAGTCCGCGGTGCCGGAATACGTGAGGATACAGCGCATACAGCGTGACATCCCCGTCCCGCAGATCTCCGCGGGGATAACGAGGAGCAACATACGCGAACTCGTCAAGACACGTCTGCAGGAGACCGGCAGGGAGTGCAGGTGCATCAGATGCAGGGAGGTCGGGCACGCCGACGTGCGCCCGGACGCGGAGAGCACGGAGTTCGGGGTCATGGAGTATGAGGCGTCTGGCGGCACCGAGAGGTTCATATCCTTGGAGTGCGGGGATTCCGTCATAGGGTACGTACGTCTCAGGACGGACGGAACCGGGACCGCCACCGTCAGGGAGCTGAAGGTTTTCGGCATGATGGCGGCGATCGGTTCGCAGGGTGAGGACTGGCAGCACCGCGGTTTCGGCAGGGCGCTGATGGAACGCGCCGAAGGGGTCGCCACGGAGTCCGGAGCAACCAGGATACGGGTCACAAGCGGCGTGGGCGTCAGGGGCTACTACCGGTCTCTGGGGTATTCCCTCCGGGCCCCCTACATGGTCAAGGAGCTCAGTCGATGACCACGCGGTCGCTCTCGAGACGGAAGCCGTCGGTCTGTATGACGTAACGCCCCCTCTCGTCCACCTTGTGCTCTTTCAGATAGACCGCGCCGCTGGGGCTTACCAGGATGTAGACGATGGTGCCGGAGACGGTGTCTATCACCAGGTCGTCGAGCATACCCAGATACCTGCCAGAAGATGTCTCCACCCTCTTACCCAGCATCTCCCCCAGGAAAACCCTGCCGTCCAAGGGATCACCCGTAGAGGGGGACGCTGTCCCAGCTTCCGCGGCGCTTGTTGATCTCCTTCCCCATCTCCTCATAGGCCCGGAAGGCCTCTGGGTCCACCGAAGGCCTGACCGCGGACAGGGCGGCCCTGAAGTGTCTATCCTCCACGAATTCCGTGCGGGGGTTCTCCCGGAACGCGATCATCCCCGCCTCTCTGCAGAGGGCGGCCAGGTCCGCTCCGACGTATCCGTCGGTAAGCTGGGCGATATCAATCAGGTCTATGTTGATCAGGGGCATCTCCCGGGTCTGCACCTCCAGTATCCTCAGCCGGGATTCAAGGTCGGGTTTCCCTATCAACACAAGCCTGTCGAACCTACCGGGACGAAGAAGGGCGGGATCCACCATGTCCGGCCGGTTGGTGGCGGCCATGACCATGACGTTCTTCAGGCTCTCGACACCGTCCATCGACGTCAGGAGCTGGTTAACCACCCTTTCCCACGATGAGGAATCCCCGCGACCCCTGACGGGGGCCACCGCGTCGAGCTCGTCGAAGAAGATTATGCAAGGAGCCATCTGCTTTGCCCTCTTGAATATCTGCCTGACGGCCTTCTCGGTCTCCCCCAGCCATTTGCTGGCTATCTCCGGTCCGCTCACAGATATGAAATTGGCCCCCGACTCGTTGGCCACGGCCTTGGCGATAAGGGTCTTGCCGGTGCCCGGGGGACCGTAGAGCAGGACCCCCTTCGCCGGCGTTATACCCAGACGCTCGAACGCCTTCGCGTCCTCGGTGGGTATGAAAACCTCCCTTATCTCGTTCTTCACATCCTCCAGGCCGCCCACGTCGCTCCAGCTCACCTTGGGTATCTCCACCAGGACCTCCCTCATCCCGCTGGGATCCACTTCGGAAAGCGCATCCGTGAAATCGTCCATGGTAACCCTCATGCTCTCCAGCGCGGACTGGGGGACGGGCTTGTCCAGATCCATCTCGGGCATCTTCCTGCTCAGGCACTTCATGGCGGCCTCCCTGCAGAGGGCGGCCAGATCGGCACCCACGAACCCCTGCGTCATGCCCGCCAGGGAATCCGCGTCCACGTCCTCGGAAAGGGGCATCCCTCTCATGTGGACCCCCAGTATCTCCCTCCTGCCGCGGTTGCCGGGTATGCCTATCTCGATCTCCCTGTCGAACCTGCCGGGCCTCCGGAGGGCGGGGTCCACCGCGTCCTCCCGGTTGGTGGCCCCTATCACTATGACGTCCCCCCTGTCGCTGAGGCCGTCCATGAGAGTGAGCAGCTGGGCCACGACCCTCCTCTCCACCTCCCCCGATACGGAATCCCTGCTGGGCGCGATAGAGTCGATCTCATCCAGGAATATTATGCTGGGCGCGCTCTCCTCGGCGCCTTTGAATATCTCTCTGAGGCGCTCCTCGCTCTGCCCGTAGTAACGGCCTATTATCTCGGGCCCCTGCACGGCGTAGAAGGATGCTCCAGATTCGTTGGCCACGGCCTTGGCGATAAGGGTCTTGCCGGTGCCCGGGGGACCGTAGAGGAGAACGCCCTTCGGGGCGGATATGCCCAGCCGGTCGAAGAGCTCGGGATGCTTGAGCGGCAGCTCTATCATCTCCCTTACCCTCTTGAGCTCATCGTCCAGGCCGCCGACCTCGTCGTACGTTATCTGGCCGCTGTATTCGCCGGCGGACACCGCAGAGTCCTCCCTGACCACAATCTCGGTGTCCTGCCCGACCGCCACGATCTCCTGGGGGACTGTGCTGACCACGCGGAAGGTGGAGCGGTTCCCCATGAGCGCTATGTTGGGCACGATTATGTCGTTCCCCTTGATCAGGGGGCGTGACATGAGCCCGTTGCGGAAGACCTCCTCCATCCCGTTCTCGAATCTTATCCTCTTGCCCGGCGGTATGTTGGGGGCCAGGACGACCTTCTCGGCGGGGACGGGGCTGCACGTCCTGACCCGCACGGTCTCGTCAAGGCCCACGCCGGCGTTGGTGCGGGTGAGGCCGTCTATGCGGATCAGCCCCCTGCCCTCGTCCTCGGGCACGCTCTTCATGACCTTGGCCACGTCGGCCCTCTTGCCCAGAATCTCTATGGCATCGCCTATTTCGACACCCAGCAGCATTCTGGACGCGGCATCCATCCTCGCCCTGCCGTATCCCGTCTCGGACTGCTTGCGGGCCATCGCGACCTTCAGTTCGATAAACTCCTCCGTGTCCCGATCCATCACCCGCCCATCGGCTTACCTTTATATTTACGTTATTTTCCACGCATCGAACCGCGCATATTCAGCACATTGGCGAGATATTATATACGATGAGAGGTTCAGTACTGAGTACAAGCTTTAAGCTATCCAAGGGCCTGTAGCTCAGCTAGGTAGAGCATCTGACTTTTAATCAGGTGGTCAAGGGTTCGAATCCCTTCAGGCCCGCTGATGGTCTTCATGAGCGATCGACGGCGGATCAAGTATGAGGAAGGACATGAAAACAGCAGGCTCTTTTGGTAAACAGGTTTCCCGCTGATCCGTTAGGCGGGCAGTAAAGTAGGTGATTCAACTTGGCAGCAGACAATATCTCGTTCAACGTCCTCAAGCACGACCTCGTGCCTGAGCACCACCTTCTGTCGGAGGAGGAGGCATCGGCAGTGCTCGAAAGACTCGGCATGACTCGTGACCAGCTCCCGAAGATAAGGAAGAGTGATGCGGGCATCAGGGTCCTCGGCAGCATATACGGTCCGATAGAGGAGGGCCGCATAGTTAAGATTGTGAGGAAGAGTGAGACGGCTCAGGAGTTCGTCGCATACAGACTCGTCACGAGGGGGTAAGAAATTGAGGGACCTAGTTAAACTGTATTTCGATGAGCGCAACATCGTCAACCATCACATCTCATCATTCAACGATTTCCTGTCGACACCCGACAATCCCAACAGCAGGATGCAGAGGATCGTCGACGACATAAGGGTGCCCACGGACGACGCCGACCGCGGGGTCATAAGACTGGACCCCGAACGCACGGGCGGAAGGAGCATCGAGATACGCATAGGGAGGAAGAGGGACGAGGACGGGTCCGTCGACCCCCTGGCCAAGCCCACCATACGCATCGACGAGCCCAAGGTCATGGAGGCCAACGGATACAGCCACGATCTGTCCCCGATGGAGGCCAGGCTCAGGAACCTGAACTACATGTCTCCGGTTTTCGTTCATTTCGACATAATCGAGGACGGTGTCGAGAAGGAGATCCCGGAGAGCGAGAGATGGATACACGTCGGCGACCTGCCGATGATGGTCAAATCGAAAGGATGCAACCTCAACAGGAAGGTAGTGGAGCTGCACAGGGAGAGGGAGATATCCGACGAGGAGTACCAGGAGGAGCTCGTAAGCCAGAAGGAGGACCCCCGCGAGCCGGGAGGATACTTCATCATAGGCGGGACGGAGAGGGTCCTGATAACGCTCGAGGACCTTGCGCCGAACAGGGTCATGGTCGAGTACAACGAGAAGTACGGCTCCAAGGTGGAGGTGGCCAAGGTCTTCTCCCAGAAGGACGGCTACCGCGCCCTCACACTGGTGGAGAAGAAGAAGGACGGGATGGTCATGGTCTCTGTGCCGGTCGCCTCCGGGTCCATACCCCTGGTGGCGCTGATGAAGGCCTTGGGCATGGAATCGGACGAGGAGATCTACGAGACAATAGTCTCCCGCGAGGAGATGGCGAACATAGTTTACGCCAACATCGAGAGCTCCTTCGACAAGAAGACCTACGCCCCCAACGGATACCACACGCAGGAGGACGCGATACTGTTCCTGGAGAGGAACTTCGCAGCCGGCCAGGCGAAGGAGTACAGGACGAAGAAGGTCGAGAGCATACTGGACCGTTCCCTGCTCCCGCATCTAGGGGACACCGAGGCGGACCGCATGAAGAAGGCAATCTTCCTAGGGCGCATAGCGCGCTCGGTGCTCGAGCTCTCCCTCGGAGAGAGGAAGGAGGACGATAAGGACCACTACGCCAACAAGAGGCTAAAGCTGTCCGGCGACCTCATGGAGGACCTCTTCAGGACCAGCTTCAGCAGCCTCATGAAGGACCTCAAGTACCAGCTCGAGAGGAACTGGGGACGTAAGAAGAGTGACCTCAACATATCGTCCTCCATACGCCCCGACCTGCTGACGCACAAGCTCCTGCATGCCCTTGCAACCGGGAACTGGGTCGGAGGGCGTGCCGGGGTATCGCAGCTTCTAGACAGGACATCCAACATGTCCGCGATGTCCCACCTCAGGAGGATAACCTCCTCCCTCACCAGGAGCCAGCCCCATTTCGAGGCCCGTGACCTGCACCCCACGCAGTGGGGCAGGCTGTGCCCCTCGGAGACCCCCGAAGGACAGAACTGCGGTCTCGTAAAGAACGCGGCCCTCATAATCGATGTCTCCGAGGGTTTCCCGGAGTCCGACGTCAAATGGATGCTCAAGGAGTTCAGCGTGGGGCCGGTCAAACAGCAGTGCACCCGCGTCTACGTGAACGGGGACCTTGTGGGATCGCACACCGACGCCGGGAAGCTGGTCGGCGAGGTCCGCGAACGGAGAAGGTGCGGGCTGCTCTCCAACGAGATCAACATACGCTACGACGAGGAGATGGACGAGGTCATAATAAACTGTGACGAGGGCCGCCTCAGGCGCCCCCTCCTGATCCTGAAGGACGGCAGGACCATGTTCACCAGGAAGCACATCGAGGGCATCCGGGACAGGAAGGTCAAATGGAACGACCTCTTCCGTGAAGGCATACTCGAATGGCTGGATGCGGAGGAGGAAGAGGACGCCCTCGTGGCCGTGGAAGCATTCGACGTCCCTGACAGATGCGAGCACTGCGGTCGCGCCCTGTCTCCCACCGACGTTGACTGGATGAATCCCGGAAAGGAAGGGGACGCTGTCCTCAAGTGCAGGTACTGCGAAGACGATTTCACCGTCCCCTGCAAGATCACAGCCGAGCACACACATATGGAGGTCGATCCCATGGTGATCCTCGGCGTGGCTTCAGGCATAGTCCCCTATCCCGAGCACAATTCCGCCCCCCGTGTGACGATGGGCGCGGGGATGGCCAAACAGGCCCTGGGGATACCCGCCTCGAACTACCGCATAAGACCGGACACCCGTGGACACCTGCTGCACTACCCCCAGGTCCCCATGGTGCAGACCCAGACCATGGAGTTCATGGGATACAAGCACCGCCCCGCGGGACAGAACTTCTGCATAGCGGTCCTCTCCTACCACGGATACAACATAGAGGATGCCCTGGTCATGAACAAGAGCTCCGTCCAGAGAGGGCTGGGCAGATCCTCGTTCCTCAGATCCTACAGGTCGGAGGAGCGCCGCTATCCCGGCGGTCAGGAGGACCACTTCGAGATACCCTCGCCGGACGTAATGGGTGCCCGCGCCGACCTGGCGTACGCATCCCTCGGCGAGGACGGTCTGATCGCCCCGGAGTCCGAGGTCACGGGAAGCGACGTGCTCATAGGCAAGACCTCGCCGCCCCGTTTCCTGGAGGAGGAGACCGACTTCCTCACGCCTCAGAAGAGGAGGGAGACCTCCATAACCGTCAGGCCCGGGGAGAGGGGATTCGTGGACTCCGTCATGGTCACGGAGTCCGAGAACGGATCACGGCTCGTGAGGGTGAAGATAAGGGACGAGAGGATACCCGAGCTGGGGGACAAGTTCTGCTCCAGATTCGGACAGAAAGGGGTCGTGGGACGTCTCGTGGATCAGTGCGACATGCCCTTCACCGAGGACGGAATCACCCCCGACCTGGTCGTCAACCCCCACGGAATACCCTCCCGTATGACCATCGGACACGTCCTGGAGATGATAGCCGGCAAGGTCGGGTCCATGGAGGGTCGTGTAATAGACGGCACCGCCTTCTCCGGAGAGAGGGAGGAGTCCATACGCGACGGTCTCGTGAGGAACGGGTTCAAGAACACCGGGAAGGAGGTCATGTACGACGGAAGGACCGGGCGCATGATCCAGACCGATATCTACACAGGGGTCATATTCTACGAGAAGCTGCACCACATGGTCAGCGGAAAGATGCATGTCCGTTCCCGCGGTCCCGTGCAGATTCTCACCAGGCAGCCCACCGAGGGACGCTCGAGACAGGGAGGTCTCAGGTTCGGGGAGATGGAGCGCGACTGCCTCATAGGACACGGCGCGGCCATGGTCATCAAGGACCGCCTGCTGGACGAGTCCGACGGCACCCAGCAGTACATCTGCGGGAACCCCAAGTGCGGACACATAGCCATAATGGACAGGCACGGCTCCCTTTACTGCCCGGTATGCAAGAACAACACCAGCATCTACCTGGTTCAGACATCTTACGCCTTCAAGCTCCTCATGGACGAGCTGCTGTCGCTGGGTGTCGCTATGAGGCTTCAGCTGGAGGACTTAAGATGATGCGCGGAATTACCAAGAGGATCGGATCGATAAAGTTCTCCTGTGTCTCCCCGGAGGAGATCAGGAAGATGTCGGCCACGAAGGTCATAACGGCCGACACCTACGACGACGAGGGCTACCCCATAGAGATGGGTCTCATGGATCTGCACATGGGTGTCATAGAGCCCGGACTCCGCTGCAAGACCTGCGGATGCAAGGTGGACGAGTGTCCCGGGCACTTCGGGCACATAGACCTGGCGTTGCCCGTCATACACGTGGGTTTCATAAAGGACATAAAGCTGATGCTGGAGAGCACCTGCCGCCAGTGCGGCAGGCTTATGCTCTCCCCGGACCAGATACAGGCCCGTCTGGATAGCATGGAGCGCATGGAGGAGCTCGGCGGCGACACCATAGATGTCAAGAACTTCTCCAAGGAGACGGCCAAGGACGCCTCAAACAAGGGCATCTGCCCCTACTGCGGCACCGAGCAGATAAAGATAAAGCTCGACAAGCCCACGACCTTCAGGGAGGTCGACGACAACCACAAGCTGACGCCCAAAGAGGTCCGCGAGAGGCTGGAGAGGATACCCGACGAGGACCTGATGGCCCTGGGAATGGACCCCTCCACATGCAGGCCCGAGTGGATGGTGCTGACGGCGCTGGCGGTACCGCCTGTAACCGTGCGTCCCTCGATCACCCTGGACTCCGGAGACAGATCCGAGGACGACCTGACCCACAAGCTGGTGGACGTGCTCAGGATCAACCAGAGGCTCAGGGAGAACCGCGACGCCGGAGCCCCACAGCTCATAGTGGAGGATCTCTGGGAGCTCCTGCAGTACCATATAACAACGTATTTCGACAACCAGACGTCCGGCATACCCCCTGCGAGGCACAGGTCCGGACGCCCGCTGAAGACACTGGCCCAGAGGCTGAAGGGGAAGGAGGGCCGTTTCAGGTCGAACCTTTCCGGAAAGCGCGTGAACTTCTCCGCCCGTACCGTGATATCCCCCGACCCGCTGCTGTCCATCAACGAGGTGGGCGTGCCGGTCGCCGCCGCCAGGGAGCTCACCGTGCCCGTGCATGTGAACGAGCACAACATCGAGGCCATAAAGGTCATGGTCTCCCGCGGGCCCGAGCCCCTGGAGGACGGCCCCTACGTGCCCGGTGTCAACTACGTGATACGCTCCGACGGAAGGAGGATAAGGGTTACCGACCGCAACGCCGCGGACGTGGCGGAGGCCATCGAGGTGGATTACAGCATCGAGAGGCAGCTGGTCGACGGCGACGTCGTCCTCTTCAACAGGCAGCCCTCGCTGCACAGGATGTCCATGATGGCCCACCGCGTCAGAATAATGGACGGCCGCACCTTCAGGTTCAACCTGTGCGTCTGCCCCCCATACAATGCGGATTTCGACGGCGACGAGATGAACCTTCACGTGCTGCAGTCCGACGAGGCTCGCGCCGAGGCGCGCATACTCATGCAGGTCCAAGAGAACATCCTCTCCCCCAGATACGGGGGGCCGATCATCGGAGCCATACATGACTACATAACCGGAGCCTACTTCCTTACGCACAACAACCCCTCATTCGACCTGGAGCAGACGACGAACATCCTGTCCAAGATACCCGATATCGAGATACCCGAGCCTCTGAAAGACGGCGACGGCGGCGAGCACTGGTCCGGTAAGCAGCTGTTCTCCATGGTCCTCCCGGATGACTTCCGCACGACCTTCAAGGCCAACATATGCCAGAACTGCAAGGTGTGCAAGAAGGAGCAGTGCGAGTACGACGCCTACGTCAAGATACGCGGGGGCAGGCTCCTGTGCGGGACCATAGACGTCAAGGGCATAGGCAACTCCAAGGGGAAGATACTGGACCGCATTGCCCGCGACTACGGGTCCGACCGGGCCTGCAGGTTCATAAACGAGGTCACCAGGCTGTCCATCGGCGCTCTCATGAACCACGGGTTCAGCACCGGTATCGACGACGAGGACATACCCCCGGAGGCGGCCCTCCAGATCTCCAACTACAACCAGGAATGCATATCTAAGGTGTCGCAGCTCGTGGAGTCCTACCAGGACGGCACGCTGGACCAGATGCCCGGACGCTCGCTCAGGGAGACCCTGGAGGTCGAGATCATGCGCGTCCTGGGTCAGGCCCGTGACGAAGCGGGACGCGTCGCAGGCAAGCACCTCGGCATGGCGAACCCCGCGGTCATAATGGCCAGGGCAGGCGCGCGCGGCTCCATGCTTAACCTGTCCCAGATGGCAGGATGCGTGGGCCAGCAGGCTGTCCGCGGTGAAAGGCTGGCCAGAGGGTACTGGAACAGGACGCTTCCCCACTTCCACAAGGGGGACCTGGGTGCATACGCCAGGGGATTCTGCTCCAATTCCTACAAAACCGGGCTGTCGCCCACCGAGTTCTTCTTCCACTCCATGGGAGGAAGGGAAGGACTCGTCGACACCGCGGTGAGGACGTCCAGATCCGGTTACATGCAGAGGAGGCTGGTGTCCGCACTGGAGGATCTGAAGCTAACCTCCGACGGCACTGTAAGGAACACCGTGGGAACCGTCGTACAGTTCAAATACGGCGAGGACGGCGTAGACCCCTCCAGAACCGTGAGGGGCAAGGCGATAGACCTGGACGACCTGTTCGCCGAGGTGCTCGGAGACGATGCCGACATGCTCCTACATATAGAGGACAAGGACGAAGGGGAGGACTACGGCGCCCGCGAGAAGGACGAGATGGAATTCGTCGAGGAGGAAGAGGGCGAATTCGACGACATAGAGACAGATTACGACGCAGGAGGCGAGTGATATGGCTAAGAAAGACACGATGAAGGCGCTCGTCAACAGGGGGATAAGCGAAGAGACCTCCGCCCTCCTTCTGACCCGCTACAACACACTGACCTCGATAGGCCAGGCGCCCGTAGAGGAGCTCGTGGGAGTGGGCCTGACGGAGGAGGAGGCACAGTCTGTCCTCTCCAAGATCGGCAAGCGCCCTTCCAAATCCTCCCCCGCCAAGGCGAGGAAGGAGATCGAGGATATGGCCCCCCTGCAACCCATGGAGGAGATATCAAACCCCCATGTCTATTCAGAGGACGAGGTAAGGCTCAGGGAGATAGCAGACTCCGAGGACGTCGAGCTCCCCATGAAGATCCTGGTAGACATAGCGGCCCGCATAAGCGGGGCGGATCTGGACGACGACACCTGCAGAAGGATCGTCCAGGTCGCCGCCCGGATGTACACCGGCCACCTGATGGACCGTAACGAGTCTGCGGGGGTCATGGCCGCCCAGTCGATAGGGGAGCCGGGTACGCAGATGAACATGCGTACCTTCCACTACGCGGGTGTGGCGAACATAAACGTCACACAGGGTCTGCCCAGGCTGATCGAGATCGTGGATGCCAGGCGCGTGCCGAGCACGCCCTCGATGAACATACCGCTGGTCGGAATCGCCGCCGAGGACGAGAGCGTCGCACGCCGTGTTGCCTCCGAGATCGAGATGACGACCCTGCTGGACATAGCGTCCATAGAGACGGATATAACTAACATGAGGCTCGTCATAACCCCGGACCTCCGCAAGATGGATTCCCGCGGGATAAAGATCGAGGAGATACAGGACAGGCTGAACAGGATCAAGGCCCTGCGCGGTCTCGTGGAGATATCGGGATTCGACGTGGTCGTCACGTCCGACGAACCTTCGTACAAGAAACTCCAGATACTCTACGACACGGCGAAGAACGCCAAGATAAAGGGCCTGGACGGCATCTTCAGGGCGGTCCTCAGCAAGAACGAGGGAGAGTGGAGGATAGTCACCGAAGGGAGCAATCTCAAAGAGGTCCTGAAGGTCGAGGGCGTGGATTCCAACAGGATAATGACCAACAGCATACTGGAGGTCGCCGACGTCCTGGGGATAGAGGCGGCTAGGAACGCCATAATACACGAGGCCATGGGAACCCTCGGAGAGGCAGGTCTCGACGTGGACATAAGACACATCATGCTGGTGGCGGACCTCATGACCAACGACGGTTATGTGAAGGCCATAGGAAGGCACGGCGTGTCCGGCAAGAAATCGAGCGTGCTCGCAAGGGCGGCGTTCGAGATCACCGCCGCGCACCTGTTGCATGCCGCCATGATCGGAGAGGTGGACAGCCTCGAAGGAGTGACGGAAAACATCATAGTCGGACAGCCGGTGACACTGGGAACCGGCGCCGTAAACCTTGTTTACACACCCAAGAAGAAGGGGGATGAAGAATGATAGACATAAGCAGAGCATTAAAAGCCGCGATAACCACGGGAAAGGTGGAGTTCGGGGTCGACCAGACAGAGAAAGCAGTCAAAGCCGGCAAGGCGCAGATGGTCATACTGGCCAGGAACTGCCCCAGCGAACTGCTCAAGAGCATCGATGTCGATGTGAAGGTCCACGTCTACGAGGGAAACAACATGGAGTTGGGAGCCCTCTGCGGTAAGCCCTTCTCGGTCTCCGCCCTCGCGGTCATCGACAAAGGTACCTCCAACATCTTAACGCTGTGAGGAACATGTCCGCCGATATCGTACTTACCGAGGATACCCTTAGGTACATCTCGCTGTTCGAGGCCGTGACCAAGGCCAACGTGATCGACTGCATGGACACCGAGGAGAAACTCGTGTTCGTGGTCGAGAAGGGACAGGGGAACATAGCCGTGGGTAAAAAAGGCGAGCATGTGATAAAGCTCAAGGATAAGACAGGGAAGAACATCCAGGTTGTGGAGTACTCCGAAGATCCGGAGCAGTTCGTGAAGAACGTTTTCCACATCTACAGTCCTCAGAAGGTCGAGATCGAGCAGCGCGGGAACATAACCCACGCCACGGTCACGGTGGATCCCAAACTAAAAGGGCGGGCCATCGGCAAGGCGGGAAAGAATCTGCGCATAGCCAGGGACATCGTTAACAGGCACCATGAGATACAGAGCATAAGCGTGGACTGATCGTGAGACCCCCGACGATCGTCGCGTCAGCGAGATCCCAAACCCCTTAACCCGTTTTTAACACATCTCTTCGGCGGAGGGGCATGCGTTCCACTTCTAGCCTGTCAGCGGTGGGGTATTCCTCGACTATGAAGCACTCGTAGGGGAGTTCGGCGGCCAGCCTCTCCAGCACCCAGGAGGCAACCTCCAGGCGTTTCCTGTCGGGGTCCGCGTGCATGAGTCCGGCGGGCACATCGTACGACACCGAGAGCAGGGCCTCGGCGGCGGCGAGGTCTTCCGCGTAGAGCACGCCTTTGAGCAGCGTTCCGTCCTCGGTCACGATGTCGTAGTCCCTGGCGATGTGATTGGCCCGGCGTATGAGCCTCCTCCTCAGCTGCACCCCGTCCTTGAAGGAGGACGAGCAGAAATGGACCGGGAGCCGCCTGTGCCTCTTGATGAGCCTCAGCGCCAAGCCCTCCGATCCCTCGACGGCCGAAGACAACTCGTCCTTCAGACCGTATCCCATGTCACCCATCATGTCCCAGTTGCTCTCGGAGAATTCCAGTTCGTTAAGGTTCACGAAGCGCACCCCGACGGATTCCGCGTATACGAGGAGAGCGTCCAGCTCCCGCTCGCGGTCGGGCAGGGCCGGGACCTCAAGACCAACATCGAGCCCCGGGATGCCCACGATATCCTTCAGCGCGGTCTCCTCCATGCGGGTCCACATGCGCACGGGAGGGTGGAAGCGTATCTCGTCCAGCCCGGCCTCGGCCAGGGTCCGGACCTTGACCGGATCCATGGTGGAGGTGTAGAGATGTATGTGGTGCCCCTTGCCGAATCTTCCCTTGAGCCCCTCTATGGCCCGGGCCGTCCTTTCGCATTCCTCGAGGGGGTCCCCTCCCGTGATGCCGGTCCCAGTTGCATCCATGGACACGGCCTCCCCGAAGATTCCCTCCATGTCGAAAACCCGCTTTTCGTTGGCGTAAATGACGTCCAGGCCCTTCTTCTCGAAGGACACCGGGCAGTAGAAGCAGCCCGTATCGCACTTGCCAGTGATCAGGAGGACCATCTTGGCTCCCTCCATGCAATGTTCACATCCTTCGGCCAGAGGTCCGTTGGCCGCGGAGCCGCACTCCAATCTCTTCAGGGACATCCCGTCGCAATCGGTGCGATGTTTTAATAACCCTCGCAGAGTTCGTAATGGGAGCACATGAAGAGGAGAACCCGTTTGATATTGGCTTTGGACGAGACCGACAGGGGAAGGGCCATTTCCGTCGCGGAGGCTGTTTCCCCGTACGTCGACGCCGTAAAGATAAATTGGCCGCTTGTCCTGTCGGCGGGACCCGGCATGATATCCGAGCTCGCGGGCATATCCGATGTCATATGCGATTTCAAGGTCGCGGACATACCGAACACCGTGCGCCTCATCGTGGAGCAGTCCGTTTCGAGGGGGGCCTCGGCGGTCATAGTGCACGCGTTCACCGGCAGGGACTCCCTGGAGACCGCGGTTGCTGCGGCCGGGGACGCCGACATATATGCCGTGACGGAGATGAGCCACCCCGGAGGCAGTACCTTCACCTCGGCCCACGCCGAGGAGATGGCCGCCATGGGCGTGGAGTGCGGGGTCGCGGGGTTCATAGCCCCTGCCACCCGTCCAGAGAGGATCGCGGCCGTGAGGTCCCTGGTAGGCGATTTGAAGATCCTATCTCCTGGCGCCGGCGCCCAGGGGGGCAGTGCCGCCGCGGCAGTATCGGCCGGCGCGGACTACGTGATAGTCGGTCGCGCCATATACGGCTCGGAGGATCCGGAGGGATCCGCCGCGTCCTTTGCCAGGGAGATATCCACGGCGTCCCGGGGGGCCCTGTAACCCCGTCAGTTATAAAGTGACGCGCACGTCCGTAAATCTATAAATACGGTCGTAAACATGAACCGCCATTCAGAAGCGGAGATTCTAGAATGCGCAAATTCGAGACTACGACAGCCGCCTCTCTCAAAGAGAGGTCAAATCGCCCATCGGGCGACGGTACGGGATGGTTGAAGAACAACAAGCGCTCGATCCTCGTGCTGTGTGCGATAGTCCTCTTCGCCCTCCTCCTGAGGGTGTTCTACGCATACGGCATATCCGCCGGCAGCGACTACGCTCTTTCCGGCGGCTCGAGTGCGGCATATCACCTGCATGTGATAGAGACCCTGATAACCAAGGGTCAGTTCATAGTGCTGGACCCCAGCGTCAACTATCCCTTCGACGGGCTCAACACGACACCGCCCATGCTGGATCTCATAGTTGCCTTCTTCGCGTGGATCGCAGCATCCACAGGCGTCTCCGCAGCAACGGCCAGCTCCGGGGCTCTGGCTTGGTTCGGTCCGATAGTCGGTTCTGTGACCTGCGTGTTCGTTTACTTCCTGGGGAAAGAGGTTTTCAGCAAGAAGGCCGGCATCCTGGCCGCGTTGCTCTACGCTCTGTTCCCGATAACGATAATAAGCACGGTGTTCTCCAACGGCACGGAGGCCGCACTCTACGGGTTCCTGTTCGTGCTCATGTCCTACTTCCTTGTCAGGGCGGTCAAATCCCTCGACTCGGCGGACCTGAAAGGGTTCAGGTCCGTACTGGACAACAGGGTCACTCTGGTGTACGTGCTGGCATCCGGCATAACCTTCGGCCTTCTGGCTCTCTCGTGGAACGGTTTCTACGCCGTGGTCCTCGTGCTCGTGGCCCTCATGGCCTCCCAGGCCGTTCTCGACCGTTTCAGGTCCAAGGACTTCTCGACCGTGACCGTGATGTATTCCATGGTGCTCATGATCGGCGTTCTCATCGCGGCCTGCTACTACATACCCGCGGGCCTCTGGGATGCGGTCTTCTCCGGTCCCTTCCTGGTCTCAGTCCTGTCCGCGGCCCTCTGCATGGCCTATGCCGCCCTGTCCGACAGGCCATGGACTCTCACCCTGCCGGCCCTGGCCCTGGCCGTTATAGCGTTCTTCGCTGTGATGTTCTTCGCGGCCCCCGACCTGTTCGGAGCGATGGTCTCGGGGAACGACTTCTACGAGAACCCGATCTTCTCCTCCATGGTGGCGTCCTCGGCAGGAAACACACTGTCGGAGCTGGCCATATTCTTCGGATGGGCCGTGTTCTGGTTCCCCATGGTGATGTTCCTCTACATGGCGTACAGGTACCCTCGCAACATGGACTCCCGGGCATACACCTTCATCCTGTTCTGGACACTCTCGCTCGTGATCCTGACCTGGGCCTCCAGGTCGGTGGCATTCCTGGCGGCGCCGATGTACGCTGTAGGGGGGGCCGCTCTCATAGTCTGGATCCTGGACAAGTCCGACACCAGGGGATACTTCGCCAGCTTCAAGGGGGCGGACATCCGCAGCGTCTGGAAGAGGATCCTGAAACCCGCGCCTCTGATCACCGTCCTGGTGGCGGTGTTCCTGGTGGCGATGCCCGCGGCGATATACGCCGTGGACGCAAGCATCTCCAGCAACGAGAAGGCGAATTACGGCAGCAACATCTTCGGTGCATCCGGTTACTACGTGGACACGGACGCCTCCAACAACATCAACAACCTCTGGGAGGCCTACTCCTCCGAGACCAAGGCCGGAGCCTTGGTGACATGGATCGACTACAGCTACGACGCGGTCAACAAAGGGGGTTTCCTGTCCGTGACGGATTCCAACGGAGGAGGGGCCTCGGCCGCCTCCAACATACTGCTGGCGGAAGGAAGCGCCGGCGCAACCGCCGCCATGGCGGTCCGCCTGATGATGTCCGAAGACATCTACACATTCCAGTCGATTCTGCAGGAGTTCGGTCTGGACGTCGATGCCGTGGCAGGGTTCTTCAACGACCCGGCCTCCACGAAGTCCCTGGTCCTCGGGAGCCCCGACGTTTACGGCAAGGTATCCCAGAACCTGACCGACGAGAACGCGACATATTTGGCCACGGTGGAGTACCTGACATCCTCCCTCTCCGAGACGGATGTCAACAAGTTCTACGACAAGGTCTGCTCCTCGGTGGGCAAGCAGATCAACTACGTAGCGGTCGACGGGTCCATGATGCCCCTCTACTACGGAGACGGCTCCTACTTCATGACCCTGGCATACCTCAACGATTACGCCGTGACCTACACCACCCTTTCAAGCGGTGCTTCTCTGGGATCCCCCGGAGAGTTCTACTCCTACTCCTCCTACTCGCCGTACTACTGCTCCTACACTGACCCCATGTACGAATCCATGTACTGGAGGGCCCTGATAGGCATGTCCCCGTCCGATGCGGGCGTGTCCTCGGGAATATCCTATCTGAGCAGCCTCGCTCTCAGCGACGGCACCTACAAAGCCGTGCCCGGGTACGGCCTCAGCAACTACGCAGTGGTCTACTGGCATGTCATGTACAACGAGGACGGGGATGCGACCCTGTCCTCGGACGGATGGGTAGACATGGACGCATACGAGGCCATGTCGCTGCAGGAGTCCCAGGGCGGTTTGATCAACTACATAGCCGGCACTGTTATGCTGGAGTACAAGAGCAGCAACCAGATGAACAGTCTCACCGGGAAGATAAGCTACAACAACGGCACATCCACGGTCCCCGCCGAGGGCATACAGGTCGCGGTGCACGAAGCCATAGACTACAACGGCGACGGAATCGTCGACAGCTATGTCCAGCGCTGCACGGCCTACACCGACTCACAAGGCAGGTACGAGGTATCCATAAGCAACACCGGAGTGAGCTACAAGCTGGTGTACTCCATAGGGACCTCCAGCACGACCGGGGGCAGGGAGATAAAGACGCTGGATGAGCCCACGTCCTCCACGCCCGGGCTGACGTTCACCATCGGCTCCATAGGCATGTCGGGCAGTGTCACCCTCAACGATTCGGCCTATGCCACCGGGTCCGAGCCTCTAACCGTGAAGATAGAGGGCTCCGTGACCGGATACACGGCCACCACCACGACCACCGAGGGATACTTCGCCTTCTCCGGCGTGATGCCCGACCAGTACACCATAACTGTGGCGAAGTCCGACGGCATAATCCTGGCATCCTCCACCTACAGGACCTTCGAGGGCGCCAACGCGGGCATCGAGGTTCCGGTCAGCACCGGCAAGATAACCGTGACCGTCACCGACGGCATGGGCCAGAGTGTGACGTCCGGTACCGTGATCGCGACCAACACCTCCAACGGCGCCCAGTACGAGGCGCAGATAGGTTCGGACGGCAAGGCCGTGATTCAGGTAGTCCCCGGGACGTTCACCCTGAGCACCGGCGACGGCATCGTCTCCGTGTATTCAACCTCGGTGACTGTGGCCTCCGGAGGATCCAAGACGGCCAGCCTGACCGTTTACGGCCCGAACACCGTCACCGTCAACACGCCCATGTCCAACATGACGGTCGTGGTGAGCGCCCCCGGCATCACCGTGTCGGCCAACACCGGGTCCGCGAAGTCGGTTACCCTGACACTCCCGGTCTCCGTGGGAGCCGGCCAGGGCAACGGATACACCTACACCGTGTACGCAACCGACGGCAGCGACTCCGGATCCTCCAAGGTATACTGGACGACCTTCCAGTACTCGGGCGCTTCGTCCACGGTCTCCCTGAGCTCCGGCTCGGTGCTGTACGATGTGTCCGGGGTTCTTAAGAACAGAAGCGGAAACCCGACGGACGGCTCCGTGTACTTCACATCCTCCGACGGGAAGACGATCTTCGCCGAGTCCGACGGAGGGGATTTCGCCACGATGCTCCCCTCGGGAACATACACGATGTACGCCTACGACGGGTCCTACTCGGCGATTTTGAAGACGATCACGGTGGGTACAACGGATCTAGATCTCGGCGATGTCGAGATGTCGGAGTCACGCACGATAACCACCATACTCAACTACAAGACCTACATGTCGTCCGGCACGACCAAGGGACTTGCGTACCTTCAGGTCGATATAGACGCCATCGTGGTGGGAACGGAGACGTTCAGCCTGTCCTGGATCACCGATTCCAGCGGAAAGGCGGTCGTCTACATACCGAGCGGAAGCTCCTGCACGATAAACGTCGCCGCCATGGACAGCTCCTACCTTACCATGGAGGCCAAGAGCAAGGAGATATCCGCGGGTTCGTCCTCCAGCAGCAACACCTTCTCCGCAACGGCGAAGGAGGTCACTGTAAAGAGCCCGGGCCCTTACGAAGTGACCCTGGAGCCCTACAGCAGCGTCCTCGAGGAAGTCACGGTGACCTCCGCGGGGGTCAAGGTGGCCCCCGGCCAGTACACAGCCGTAGTGAAGGCTTCCTCGGGATACTACTACGAGGGCACGGTGTACATCTACCCCGGGAAGGACATCACTCTCTCGATAGACACCATAGGCATGAGCAAGGTGACCCTCTCCGGAGCATCCTCCTCCGACGAGGTAGAGGTGACCTCCGAGGGCAAGTACATCCAGGACAAGGATGACGGGAACATATGGTACCTTCAGGACGGATACGACTACGTGTTCGCGGTCACTGACGGCTCTGACAACATAGCATACGCCTCCCTGAAGAGCGCCAGCGGCGACCAGACCCTGACGGTCGGCACCAAGTACGCGCCCATTACCGTCACCGGGTTCGTGGGGGTCACATCCACGGGCACGCTGTCCGTTACATACGGATCCACCACGGTGGTGTTCGATGTGGCCGACGGCGTGTTCAATGCCAAGCTGCCTTCGCTGGCATCCTCGGCGGAGATGACCTTCACGGCCTCCGTCTCGCAGACGGTCGACGGCAAGGTGTATCATTACATCAGAACCTCCACGGTCCAATCTTCGGGCCTCTCGGACGGTTCGGTGCTGAACCTCAGCTCCGTAGGCAGCGGCATAAGCGCCTCGGCCACGGTGACCTCCGCAAACACGTCCTCCCGCACGGTGTCCTTCACGGTGAACGTTTCCAACACATCCGGGAAGGCCGTGACCCTGGTGCCCGAGGCCGGCTCGGCATGGGAGAGCATAACGTTCTCCGCAGCATCCGTGACGGTCCCCGCCAGGGGAAGCGGCACGATAACCGTGTCCAACGCGGTCTACACCGAGGGAACAGCCGCCGGGTCTTCGAATCTGTCGGTTACCCTTAACGACGCCACAGGCGTCGCGGTGCAGACGGTCGAGGTGGACGTGGCGAAGATGTACGACGCCTATGCGACCAACACCGGCAGTGCAGTGTTCCAGGGAGGATCGGCTTCGTTCTCCTTCACCGTGACCAACAACCTGGCCAAGGCCCAGACCGTGGTCCTTGTCGGCGGCTCCGCATGGTTGGACATAGACTTCTATCTGTCCGGTTCAGAGGTCAAGACGGTCACCATACCCGCATCCGGATCCGTGACGGTGAACGCTGTCGCGGCTTACGACCCGTCCAAGACGGCCCAGGGGAGCGATTCTCTGTCTGTGTCGATATCCAACGTTAACGGCACCACAATACAGACGCTTACGGCGGACTCCTCCGGCATGGTCTCCTCGGGGGCCACATCCACCGGCGTGGACTCCTCCCTCGGCCAGGACGCGTCCTCGGACTCGATCAACGGATTCGAGTACATGTACGCCCTGACCGTCACCAACAGCGACAACTACACCAAGTACTTCACGGTGAGCATCCTTAACGGATCCCAGCTGGCAGGATGGTACTTCGTGCTGATGGACGGGGACGGGAAGACCATAGTCGAAGCGGACAGTGGCCACAGGTTCCCTGTGGCAGGATACTCGGAGGCCACGGTGTACATCAAGCTGATGTCCAAGACCGGCGAGTCCCATGAAGTCCCATCCGTGCAGGCGTCCGTCTCCGTCTACGACGGAAGCGACAGGCCTCTAGGGGTCGTGACGTCCAGCAGCAACGTGTCCATTTCCGGGAACATCGCGACGGCCAATCTCACTGCCTCCGCGACCGAGATGAACGTCGGGGACCCATCCGTCTCCGGCGAGAACGTCCATCTGGACCCCGGATCCATACCCGCGGTGTTCTGGGCGATCCTGGCGATAGCGGTGATCCTGCTGATGATGGTTGTCTGGCTCGGAATGAGAAGGGGGGTGTTCACACGCAGAAAGTAACCGCGATAATGGCAGTACTGTTGACAGTGGGTCTTCTGGGCGTATGCCTGGTATCTGACGCATCCTCGGATGCCGTGCACGTCGAGATCGAAGGCGAGAAGTTCGTATGCGAAGTGGACGGCACGGTCACATACGAGCTGTCGGCCTACGACGGCGACTACGATGCGACCAAGAGCTTCGAGTACACGGCCTCCCTGCTTGACGGCAACGGCAGCGCGCAGAGCAACGCCGTCAGCCCCTCATCGGGAACCGTGAACAACGGGTCTAACGTGAAGATCGCGGTCACGGCCCCGTCGGATGCGGGAACGTACACGCTCAAGATCGCTCTGTCGGTATCCGATGACGACGATTCCGAGACCGTGTACAGGTACGCGGAGCTCAAGGTAGTGGAGCCCATAACCCTGGGCGCCACCCTGAACAACAACAGCAAGGTTGAACTCCAGGACTTCGTGGTCTACTTCATGGTGGACGGCGTCAGGATGGAGGACAGCAGGACGACCGTGTCGGTCGCCGCCAACGGCTCCACCAGCATATCCTACGACTGGATCGTGGCGGGCCCTTCCTCCGGGAAGCACACCTTCGCCATCGTGGCGGACGCCGAAGCGGTTGGCGAGATAAAGGGCCTGGGCGAGGAGAACCCGTTCTATGTCGGTCAGTCCGACTACAGCGGGGTAACCGTGACGCTGGGCGTGTTCGCCTTGGTGCTCCTGGTGCTCCTGGTGTACATATTCCGCAAGCCGGTTAAGAACTACGGCAAGCCCAGGTCCAGGCGCTGATCGGTATAAAATCGGGGCTCCGGCCCCCTCCCATCTTTTATCGCATCCTTTCAGATGTGACGCGCGCCATGACGACTGCGTTCGCAAGGTCCGTCCTGGTCTTCTCCATAAGGCCCCTGGCGACATCCTGCTTCCTTCTTATGGGCAGTATCGCGTCTGGCACGTCGAAGAGCATTATCTCGCCGCAGATCTCCTCCATCTCGGAGAAAAGGGCTCCGGCCCTCTCGGTATCGCCTTCCATGAGCATGTCCAGAAGGGCTCTCCGCATCTCTCCCAGGCAGTCAGCCAGACCCAGTACCCATGCCTGGGGGCTTATTCCCAGGGAGGAGTGGGACGGCAGCATCCCCTCGGTCATGATGGAATGGAAAAGGCTGGCCTCGGCCAGCTCCGCCATGGCGTCCTGAACGGGGCCGGAGGAGGCTATCCGTGGGTCGATGCTCTCGGCAAGCCTCCGCATGTCCTCCTCTGTGGCACGGAGAAGATCCTCGTACGGCTCAGACAGATGTATGCTGTGTATTATGCGCTTTGTGCTCCTTATGATGCCCCTGGATTCGGATATCGCCTTCTCGCGGTCCGCCTCCAGGGCCTCCATCCTTCCGTTGACGGAGGATATGTTATCGGAAAGTCCCTTCATGAGGAGGGCATCGTCCCTCAAAGTATTTCACAGGGATGAGAAGAAGGAGCTGCGCAGGGCGCTTCTGAAGCGCTCCTCCTCTGCCATGGCGGAGAAGGTCCCCTCCCGGACGGCTTCGAACCGCACTTCACCGTACACGATATCCTGGAGAGTCAGGGCGTCGGCTCTGGCGACACCGAATGTCGATTCCGAACCTTCCAGGGCCGCGGCGACATCCTCCGGAGAGGCCTGCCCGCGGGCCACGGCGTCGATGGCGGCCGAGATCCTCCTTATCATGTTCCAAAGATAGTGCCTTGCGCGGAAGGTCAGAACCAGGAAGCCCTCCTCCTCTGAGACCTCCGCGCCGTCAACGGAGACGACCGTCGGCCTGCCGTCCTCCCGGCAGAAACTCCGGAAGTCATGTTCTCCCAGGAACACCCTGGCACAGTCCCTCGCCGCGGCGACGTCCAGACCTTCGGCGGGAAGGATGTATCTGTATACCCGTTCGTCTGCGAAACGGGGGTTGAAGTCGGAGGGGACCTCCGCCCATCCGCGGAAGTAAACACCTTCCGATACGGCGTTGAGGGCCCTCATCAGCTCCGAGGGGTCGGGGAAATCCGTGCTGAACACCACGACGTTGCCCAGGGCGTTCACTCCTCTGTCCGTGCGGCTGGCGGCCTTGAGCCCGAAATGCTCCTCCGGGGCTTGGCAGATCCGGGACAGGCACCTCAGAACCTCTCCTTCGACAGTCCTGAGTCCCGGCTGTCTCTGCGACCCGGAGAAGTCCTCTCCCAGGTAGGCTATCTTCGCGGCCAGTCTTCTGGTCATGTGGATCTTCTGATCTCAGCCATGTGGTCGACCCTGCGCTGAACGAGCTCTCTCTTGCCGATGTCGTGACGCACGAATGCAGCATCGCATACAACGTGGCGAAGGGCATCCTCGCAGTTGCGCTCCGCCTCCTCGATGGTGTCGGCGATTCCGACCACGCCGACGGACCTGGATGTCCCGGTCAGACATCTTCCGTCTTTCATGTCCACGTTGGCGTAGAAGATCTCGGAACCGGACCCTCTAACCCTCGCCTCGTCAACCTGAATCTCGTGGCCGGCCTCGGAACGCACACCGTACCCCCTCGGCACAACGTACTTGCACACAGTGGCTTTGCGGGCGAATGACACCTCCCCGTGGAGCCTGCCCTCGGCCATCCTCATGCAGAGGTCGGCGAAATCGGACTCGAGTATGGGCAGCACGTTCATGGCCTCCGGATCCCCGAATCTGGCGTTTATCTCGATTATCTTCGGCCCTTCGGCGGTCAGCATGAACTGTCCGTACATGGGGCCGCGGTAAGGACAGCCCTCGACGGCCATGGCCCTCACGATGTCGGACAGTATCCTCAGCGCCTCCACCCTGTCCCGCGAGGTCACGAAAGGCAGCAGATGGTCGTGATCAGAATAGGAGCCCATCCCTCCGGTGTTGGGCCCCACATCGCCCTCGTATGCCCGTTTGTGGTCCTGGACCAGGGGCATAGGGGCGATCCTCTTCCCATCGCAGAAGACCATCTGGGTGAATTCCTCCCCGACCGCCCTCTCCTCGAGTATGACTCCCGCACCGCCTATGTTCAGGTCGAATATCTCCCTGACGTACTCCATCGTTTCTTCGAACGAATGCAGATGCTCCCCCTGGACCTTGACCCCCTTGCCGCCGGTCAGACCCACAGGCTTGACTACGATTTCGTGGTCGACGGTCCTCAGATATTCCGCCGCCGCCTCCGGATCGTCGAAAGCGGCGAAACCCAGGTTCCCCTCGATACCGTGCCTACGCACCAGGTCCCTCATGAACGACTTCGACGTCTCTATCCGGGCGGCCGCCCTCGTCGGGGCCGCGCACTTCACACCAGCGGCCTCCAGGGCGTCCGCAAGACCCGCTTCCAGAGGGGCCTCCGGGCCTATGAACGCGAGTTCGGCGCCGCATTCGGTTGCGAAGGCGCACACCTTCCCGGTATCGCGTTCGTCCATCAGCGCATAGGCCTTGGAACGGGCCGTTATGCCGGGGTTCGCGTTCCTCATCACGGAGTATATCTCGGCCCCGGACCTGTGCAAGGCCTCCACCGCGGCATGCTCCCTTCCGCCCCCTCCGACTGCCAGTACCTTCATGCCGACACCTCAGAGCTTCAGGGCTTCCATTATCGCGTCGATGCCCTGGTCGGTCTTCACGCTGCAGGGCATCATCTTCTTGATGCCTCCCGTGAGCCTCTCGTAATCGGACATTATGACGGCGGGGTCAACTCCGACGGCCTCTGTTATGTCCATCTTGTTCAGTATGGCGACGTCGGAGTGCAGGAATATGTCGGGGTGCTTCCTGACCATGTCATCGCCCTCCGTGGTGGATATGACAACGGCCCTGTAATCCGTTCCCAGAGGGAAATCCGCGGGGCACACGAGGTTGCCGACGTTCTCTATGAACAGGACATCGTACTGACCCAGATCCAGCTGGGAGAGGGTGTGCTCCACCATATGGGCGTCGAGATGGCATTCCTTCCCCGTGTTGCAGTTCACGGCATCCATGCCCGACCTCTCCATCCTGGTAAAATCGTCCGCTCCGGTGACGTCGCCGGCCACAGCGCAGACCCTGACTCCCTTGGCTCTAAGCTTCTCCGCGAGCTTGATTATCAGGGATGTCTTCCCAGAGCCTATGGAGCCCATGAAATCAACGGATTTGATGTGGTGCTCTTTCAGGAGACGGTAATTGGCATGGGCCAACCTGTGGTTCTCTTTCAGGACATCGTACTCCATTCCCACGGTTACATTGTGCATGAGCCCGCATCGCATCCCCGGTAAAAACATTATCCGCACGCGCACGCGCTCAAAACAACAATAAACGAGTAACGACTACAAGGCAACCGAACAGTATGAGCTATTCCGAAACCTTATCGAAAAGATTGGGATCCATCGGCGCCACGGAGGGTGCCAAGCTTTCCGTGGCGGCCGGCGGCAAGAAATACACGGGGACCCTGATGCCCCATCACGACTTCAGCGCGGAGGACGTGATCGTCCTCAAGCTGAAGAGCGGATACAATGTGGGGGTCAGGATAGACGTCGATTCCCGCATGGAGGTTCTGGAGCGGCCCATCCCCCGGGAAAGGACAGAGGCCTCTGTGGAGCCCAGGGCCGGCCTCCGCAACCTGGTTCTCATAGGAACCGGGGGCACGATAGCCTCTTACGTCGATTACAGGACCGGTGCTGTGCATCCGGCATTCTCCGCTTCGGACCTCATAAACGCCGTCCCCGAGATCAGGGAGGTGGCCAACATGGAGGCCCGCGTGCTTTTCTCCATATTCTCCGAGAACATGGATGTGGGCCACTGGCAGGAGCTCGCGTCGGCCGTGGCGGAGGAGATCAACAGGGGCGCGGACGGGGTCGTAATACCCCACGGCACCGACACGATGGGATACACGGCCGCGGCCCTTTCGTTCATGCTCGGGGAGGTCCCCAAGCCGGTGGTGCTTGTCGGCGCCCAGAGGTCTTCGGACAGGCCGTCCTCGGACGCCCCCAGCAATCTGCTGGCCAGTGCAAGGTTCTGCGCCTCCGGGGAGAGGGCGGGCGTGTTCGTAATAATGCACGATACCCCCGGCGACGATTCCTTCGCCGCGCACATCGGACCCAGGGTCAGGAAGATGCACACATCCAGACGCGATGCCTTCAGGAGCATAAACTCCCCTCCGGCGGCTCTCATCGGCGGGGACGGCAGCATAGACTTTGGCCCCGGGCGCCAGGTGTCCCGGGGGAAAGCCGTCGCCAGGACGGCCATGGAGCGCAAAGTGGTCCTTCTGCAGTCCTATCCCGGGATGGATCCTGAGACTTTCAGGGAAATAATCCTGGGCAGCAGGGGTGTGGTCATAGCCGGCTCGGGCCTCGGGCACGTGAACGGCAACATGGTTCCGTTGATAAAGGAGGCCTGCGACGCGGGGACCGTGGTCGTCATGACATCCCAGTGCATCAGCGGCAGCACCAACATGAACGTCTATGACACCGGCAGGGACCTGCTGTCCGCCGGCGCGATATCCGTGGCCGACATGCTGCCCGAGACGGCTTACGTCAAACTTATGTGGGCGCTTGCAAACTCCCACGACGCCGAGGAGGCGAAGAGGATCATGCGCACCCCCCTTGCCGGGGAGATGGGCGACAGGAGGACCATAGATGTCTGAGCAGCCTGAGATGATATGCGGGATAGAGATACACCAGCAGCTCGACACGAAGAAGCTCTTCTGCTCATGCGAGAGCTGTCTGTGCGATGAGGGGGAGGGATCCTACTACAGGAGACTGAGGCCCACCACCGGAGAGACGGGTGAGGTAGACCGGGCCGCGCTGGCTCAGTTCCTGAGGGGCCTAGGGTACAGGTATCAATGCTGCGGCGGGTCCAGCTGCCTGGTAGACCTCGACGAGGAGCCGCCCCACGATGTGAACGCCGAGGCGATGGAGACCGTGCTCGCATTCTCGGCGATGATGGACGCTCAGGTGGTGGATGAGGTCCACTTCATGAGGAAGATAGTGGTGGACGGCTCCAACACCTCCGGTTTCCAGAGGACCGCCCTGGTATCCACCGACGGGAAGGTGGAGGTGAACGGGAAGAGCATATCGATCCTGTCCATATGCCTGGAGGAGGACGCGGCCCGCAAGGTGGATGCCGCGGACGGAGAGGTCACCTACCGCCTGGACAGGCTGGGCATACCCCTCATAGAGGTCGCCACCGGTCCGGACATGAGGACCCCCGAGGAGGTTATGGAGGTGGCCCTGAGGATAGGGACGCTGCTCAGGGCGACCAAGAGGGTCAAACGCGGCATAGGCACGATAAGGGAGGACCTCAACATATCGATACCGGGAGGCGCCCGCATAGAGATAAAAGGGGTCCAGGAGCTGAGGCTGCTCCCCCTCTATGTCGAGAACGAGGTCAGGAGACAGAGGATGCTCCTGAAGGTCAAAGAGGTTCTGGAGAGTCGCGGGACCGGAAGAGCGGTATTCGAGCCCGTAGACGTCACCGGCATCTTCGGGGACTGCAAGTCAAAGGTCATAAAGGGGGCGCTGGCCGACAAGGGCAGGGTTATGGCCGTAAGGCTACCCGGGTTCGCGGGTGTCATGAACGGGGATTCAGGGAACCTGAGGTTGGGAGCGGAGATGGCTCAGAGAGCCCGCACCAAAGGCGTGAAAGGCATATTCCATTCCGACGAGCTTCCCAACTACGGCATAGAGAGGGAATGGGTCGACAGACTCAGGGAGTCTCTCGGCATGACCGGCGAGAACGACGCCTTCGCCATCTGCGCGGCAGGGGGGAAGAAGGCCAACGAGGCCCTGGCGATGGTCGTCGACAGGGCCAACGAGGCCCTGGACGGGGTTCCGGAGGAGACTAGGGACCCCCTGCCGGACGGCACCACGAAGTACTCCCGCCCCCTCCCCGGGGCCGCCAGGATGTACCCCGAGACCGACGTTCCGCCCACGCCCGTGACACGGGAAAGGATGGAGGAGATAAGGGCGAACCTTCCGGAGTTCCCGGAGGAGATAGAAAGACGCCTGATGAGGGACCACGGCTTAAACGCCCAGCAGGCCCGTCAGATCGTAAGGCAGAGCAAGGAGGAACTGTTCGTCCGCATAGCCGAGGAGTTCAACGCGGCCCAGGTGGCCGCGACGATGTTCCTGAACACCTACAGTGAGATCGAGCGCGACGGTGCGGATCCAGATTCCGTATCCGATGAGACCGTGATGGAGATATTCCGGATGCTCGGACACGGCCGTTTCGCCAAGGAGGCGATACCTTCGATACTGAGGGAGGCGGCCGCCGGAAGGACGCCGGAGGAGGCCGTTGGCATACTGGGTCTGGAGGCGGTCGACGCCGGTGAGGCGGAGGCCGTCATACGCTCGATTGTCATGGAACGCGAGGAATTCGTCAGGAGCAAGGGCGCGGCGGCGGCCGGGCCCCTCATGGGTCCCGTGATGGAGGCCCTGAGAGGCAAGATCGACGGCAGGAAGGCCAGCGAGATCCTGGCGGAGGAGATCAGGAAGATAGTCTGATCTCCAGCACCCTCAGACTCTCGAAGAACAGCGGGAGCTCCCCCAGAACCCTCACGCGGAATCCGGACAGGGCGCCCCCCAGGGAGGGCCCGTCCATCAGAGAGGAGACCACGACCACCAGCCTCCCTCCCGGCAGAAGATGCTCCGGAGCGCCCTCCAGCAGATCGGGGAGCGGACCCAGCCCGTCGGGTCCTCCGGACCAGGCCAAGGCAAGCGCGCCCTCCTCCTCCACGGGCAGGTAGGGCAGATTGAAGACAATCGTGTCGTACCTCCCGCAGACGCCGTCGTACACGTCGGAGAGGAAGACCTCCAGGTGGGCCCCGTTCGCGGCCGCGTTGAGGGTCGTGTTCTCCAGGGCCGCAGGGTTCATGTCCGCTGCCGTCACCCGGCAGCCGTTGAGCGCGCAGTGTATGGCAACCACGCCCGATCCGCATCCTATCTCCAGCACTTTCTCTCCGGGAGAGACCTCCAGCGATTCCACGAGCAGGATGCTGTCCTCCGAAGGAGGGTACACGTCGGGATGCGGTTCCAGGGACAATGCGTGATCGTATCTCACGTGGCGTCATAGGCGGGACCGTTTAACTAATTGGGGTCAAATAGTTCTAGCCGTAACGCCGTAGGGGGCGCATGATAAACCTGGATGTCCTGGTGATTGGGAGCCTCGGCAGGGATGCCGACGGCGGGATATCGTTCGCCCATTCCACCTCAACTCTGATACGGGCCCCCGGCCGCAGCATAGTCGTAGACACCAGCACCCGGGAGATGCGCCCGGCTATGAAGACCTCCTTCAGGCAGATAGGCGTGTTCCCGGAGGACGTGGACACGGTGGTCCTGACCCATTGCCATTACGATCACACGGAGAATCTGGACATGTTCCCCAACGCCAGGGTGCTGTTGCGTGCGGAGGAGGCCGGGGCGGTGCCGGGGGCGGTTCCGGTGGAGGAGGACGCCGAGATCGCCGAGGGGATCCGTCTGATCCATACACCGGGCCACACCCCCGGGTCCATGAGCGTGTTCGTCGATGCCGACGTGAGGTACGCTCTGGCGGGGGACGCCCTGCCCTTAAGGGAGAATTTCGAGAAGATGGTGCCGCCCCGGACCAGCCTCGATCCAGACCTGGCGATGAAAAGTATTAAACGTATAACCAAATACGCGGACGTGGTCGTCCCAGGGCACGGCCCGCCGTTCTCGATAAGGTGACTGTTCATGAGAGAGGTTCCGGAGATAATCTATTACGAGTGTCCAGACTGCGAAGGCTTCACCAACCACGAGGTCCTGAAGGGGCAGATGGGCAGGGCCACGCTCATGGGGACTTTCCGCTGCGAGGAGTGCGGCAGGGTGTTCTCGGGCACGATACAGATCCCCGAGATACTGAAGGTCGGTGTGAACATAAGCGACGGGCCGGTGACCGAGTCCGCCTCAACCGAGATAGAGTCGGACGACCTTCTGGCCGTGGACGACGAATTCTTCCTGGATGACGGCAGGAGGGTCCGCATAACCGCTCTGGAGTCGTCGGACGGCAGGCGCTCCAGGAAGATGCCGGCCAAGGATATCAAGCTGATATGGGTGAAGCAGTACGACGTACTGAGCATAAAGGTCTCCGTCAACGATGGCAAGAGGACCTACTCCGTCAGGGTGGAGGCCGAACCGGACGACGAGTTCCTGGTCGGAATGACCCTCACGTTCGAGGGCTTCGACTGTCTGGTCCATGCCATAAAGGCCCGTACGAGGCTCGTGAGGAGAGGTTCCGTGGAGGCCCGTGACATAGTCAGGGTGTACGGCAAGATAAGAAGGAAGACCCATCAGGTCCTGGATCTGGAAGAGGACGACGACTTCGTGGACGGCAGCGTGGACTTCGACGAGTGACCTCACTCGTCCAGTATGTGCTCCAGCACGGCGGAGATGTTGTCGCCCCTCACAGAGTGGGTGGCGGCCTCCTCCGTCCAAGGATCGGTGGCGTTGAAGGCTATCGAGAGCCCCGAGACCTTGAACATGGATATGTCCGTGTAGGAGTTCCCGATGGAGACCGTCCTATCCGGGAAGGTCCCGTACTTCTTCATGAACTCCCTCACGGTCGCACCTTTATCGGCGAGATCGACGTGGAGGATGCCCTCCCCCGTCAGACGTCCGTCCGGATGCGCCCCCAGCCCGTCCGCGGCGTAATCGTCGAAGCCGAATTCCCGAGCCAGCATCTTGGCGGCGAGATCGACGCCGCCGCTGACTATCACGGACCTCATGCCATTGTATCTCAGGGCGGCCACTGTCTCCTGTATACCGTCTACAAGAGGCATGTCCCTGAACATCCTGTACACATCGGTGATGCCGAGATCGCCCCTGACGCCGAGCCAGAGCCCGATGTCCCTGCGCATGAACTCCAACTGGTCTATCTCGCCGTTTAGGTATGCCCGGTATGCGGGTTCGTTATCCACACCCAGATTCTCATGTATCCAGCACCAGGAGCTTCTCAGCTTCGTGAGCGTGCCGTCCATGTCGAAAACCACGAGATCGTATCTGCGACCCATGATACGGGCCATCCTTTGAACGCATTTATGTTTATCCGTACATGCCCTTGCGGGTCTTCCTTACCCTTAGATATCCTAAAAGGGTTAGAAGCAGAGTCAGCAGAATCATCGCCATGGCCACGATGTAGAGGTTATTCTCTATGCCCAGCTCGGGATACCCCCGGGTTATCAGAAGGTCCCCGATTCTCATGTCCAACCCGAACTCCAGGTTGAACTCCTTTATCTGTTCGACCGTTGCCGTTCCCCCGCTTATTATCACGTTCTCCTCTCCCGTCATGAGTAGGTTGCGGAAGATCATGGTGAAGTAAGAGTTCGGAAGCAGCTTCACCAGGAAATCCAAGGAACCGAAGGCACCTATGGGTATGAGCGCGCCCGTGAGAAGACCGACCATTATGTTAGTTACCAGGCTGAAGTATGTGAACAGGCTGTATGTTTTAATGAAGGCAATTATAAGAGCCATCAGTAAGGAGCTGCACACGACCGCGAAGAGGGAGAACAAGAACAGGCGCAGCAGCATATCCGTGTTGGGCATGGCGACCCCCATTGCCAGAAGATAGCTCAGGCACAGTATGATGGCCGCCCATGTCAAAACGGTGCCTGCAACGATGGCGCTGAGCACGTAGGATGAGGCTATCCGTATCGAACTCACGGGAGTCACCAGCAGATCCTCCAGGGTGTCGTTCTCCTTGTCTTTGGCAAGGACGCTCAGTGCGCCCAGGGGGGCGGTCAGGCTAACGATTCCTATCAGGCCGGCCACGACCCATTCGGAAAGCAGGTGCACTCCGTGAATATGGTAAAGGGACTGGTGGTAGACGATCAGAGAATCCCCGAACAGGATGAAGACGGCTATGAGTATCATGGCCCCCAGCATCGAGAATGCCACTGTGTTGACGTTCCTGAAGAATACCTTGAGGTTCCTGAGGGTAAGGGTCGTGACCTGGAGCCTGGTGCTTCCGCCCAGGCCTTCCGTGTCCTCTCCGAACACTCTCAAACCGCACCCTCCGTTCTTATGGTGTTGACGAAGACCTCGTCCATGTTGCCGTTGTTGACCTCGAAATCCTCTATGTGTTCCCGGTATCTTTCGAGCAGAGGTAAGGCGTCCAAGGTGCTCGCAATCTCCACCGTGAACGTGTCGCCAGATCTGGAGAATGCCACTCGATCCCCGGTCAGGATACGCTCGAAACCTTCTGCGTCCTTGGGGACGAACCTTATCTTGTCCGAACTGTACCTCTCCTTCAGCTCCTTCGGCGATCCGGTGGCGACGATGCGCCCTTTATGGAGTATAACCACGCGGTCGCAGTCGGAGGCCTCCTTCATGTAGAGGGTGGACACCAGTATCGTAAGCCCTTCCTTCCTAAGTCTGACTATGATGTCCCATATCCTCCTCCTCAGGGCGGAATCCAGCCTTGCCGTGGGCTCGTCGACTATCAGAAGGCGCGGATTGCCTACAAGGGCCCGGGCCAGGTCCGCGCATCTCCTCTCCTTCGCACCCAGTTTCCCGTATCTGTAATCCAGATAGGCTTCGGCCTCCGCCCTCTCCGCCGCCCTCTTAACGGCGCCTCCTACGTCATCGTAGTTGCGGGGGTAGAGGGCTGCGCGTATCTCCAGGTTCTCCCTCACGGTCAGCTCCCTGTCCATTATCCCGTGGTCGAACATGAATCCTATGGAATTCCTTATGTGGGGGTTCCGCCCGGAGTCCATAAGGTATCCGCACACCTTTATCTTCCCCTTATCGGTCTCCGAGAATGTGCTGATTAGCTTCAGAAGGGTGGTCTTGCCAGATCCGGTGCTTCCCAGAAGGGCGGTCATCTTCCCCTCCTCCACGGTCAGGCTGACCCCGTCCAGGGCCACCACTTCCTTGTACATCTTAACTACGTCTTCAACCTCCACAAGGCACGTCATGGGCACATCACAGGCATTCCTATTCACAATCACACTGAAGATAATTAAAATGAACCCGTTACAGGGTTTTCCGCAGGGTGTTCGATTTATTATCAGAGGACCCCATACGGGAACCGTGATAGTGGTAATAGGCACCGGGCACGTGTTCGGTGTGGGGGAGCCGGTGTCTTTCATCATAAGGCACTACTGGCCCGATGCGGTCCTTGTCGAGTTGGACGTCAAAAGGTATGAGGCCGCGAGCGGTAAAGGCAGCATGGAGAAGGATTCCAGCAGGAAGCTGCCGTGGATATACCGCAGCACCGCCAGGTACCAGTCCAAGATGGCCGGGGAATACGGCTCGGAAGTGGGCGGGGAGCTGCTCGCGGCGGTGAACGCGGGCAGGATGCTGGGGGCGGAGGTCCTCTTCATCGACTCGGACGCTGAGCTCACCCTGGCGGAGGCCTGGGAGGAGATGTCTCTCGCAGAGAGGTCCAGATATGCCCTGTCGATGTTCCGCGACAGGATCCTGGGACGTAGGAAAGTGGAGGAGACCCAGAAGGAGTTCTCCGAGAACGAGGCCGAATACATGGCCGCCATGCGCAGGAGATACCCTGTCCTGGTGAGGAAACTTATAGACGAAAGGGATGCCGCCATGGCTGATCAGATCATGAAGGCTGCGGAGAGGCATGACAGGATGGTTGTGGTGGTGGGGGACGCCCACGTCGAGGGCATATGCGCCAGGCTGTCCAGCGAAATGAAGAAGATAAGGCTGAAGGACCTTCTGGACAGAGAGGCCCTCCACCACATAAAGGACGAGGTGTGGGGCGGACAGGCGGCGGAGGGCGGTGGGAATCCATGAAGGTGGAACTGCTTTCCTACAGCCCGGATGCGGACCGCATATGCGAGGCCGCCGGAAGGTCATGCTATTCCGAATCGTCCTCCGCCGAGATACTGAGGGAGGCGCCCGGTTCCTCCGACGGCGTGTTGGGGAAGATCGTGGGGATGGGGCATCTTTCTGTCATAGAGCACGCGAGCTTCACCTTCAGCGTCGAGGGGGTGTCACGCTCGCTCACCCACCAGCTGGTACGGCACCGCATAGCATCCTTCTCCCAGCAGAGTCAGAGGTATGTCGCACTGGAGAACCCGACCTTCGTGGTGCCGGAGACTGTGTCCTCGGACCCGGATTCCCTGGAGATCTACGAGAGCACCATGAGGACGATATGGGAGGCGTACAGGGCCCTCTCCGAGAAGGTACCCCAGGAGGATGCCAGGTACGTCCTTCCGAACGGATGCACCACCAACATAACGGTCACCATGAACGCAAGAGAGCTCGTGCATTTCTTCTCCCTGAGATGCTGCAACCGGGCCCAGTGGGAGATAAGGGAGTTGGCGGACCGCATGCTGGCACTATGCAAGCGGGTCTCGCCCACGATATTCTCCGAAGCCGGTCCTCCCTGCGTGAGGGGCCCCTGTCCGGAGGGAAGGCTCACCTGCGGAAGACCGCGCAGGGACCTTAAGTAAGGTTTAAATAACTATACCCTTAATGCGGGTCACTCGGTGAAAGATATGGGAAGAATCAGGCCCACATACATCAAGAGAGTTTCCATCGAACTTGTGAACAAATACCCTCAGGCCTTCACCAAGGACTTCGAGGCGAACAAGGAGATGGTAAGCGCTCTCACGGACGTGTCCTCTATCAAGATGAGGAACAGGGTGGCAGGCTACATAACGCGTTATCTGTCCCGCCCGGAAGTGTAAACACATTAAACCAAATTATAACTCGCTTTCCGCATTTATATGCCCGCGTGGGGTAGCTTGGATATCCTGTGAGATTGCGGATCTCTTGACCCGGATTCGAATTCCGGCGCGGGCACCATCATTCATCATCCTCGGATGACCACACTCTGCGGACGATCTCCACGTCTCCCGGAGGCAGTATGCGTGAGACCTCCTCCTCGGGAACGGCCAGGTCCTTCGCGATCTCGTTGGCCCGGCGTCCTCCCTTCCCACGTCCGGGGCGTATCACGAAGTACCTGCGGCAGAGCCTCTCCACCGCGTCCAGCGGTCCGCACATGACCTTCCTGGAGTTCTGATAGGTCATCTCACCCACGGCCAGTTCCAGCGGCAGGTGGTGCTCGTAGTTGCGCTTGCCGCGTATTATGAAGGCCCCTCTGGGGACGAACTCCCCTGCCTGGGGCGTCTTGCTAACCTGGTCGGGATAGGCCCAGAAAGCGGATCCTTCGGCCAACGCAGAGACCCAGGCCTTCGACTGGGCCAAGGCGAACAGGCAGGCCTGGCGCTTGTCCGTGTCGTCGGCCCCCTTCCCGTCCTTGACTATGACGGAGGGCGCCCCGTGAACGTCCGCATGGGCGTAGAGGTCCTCCTCCTTGAGATGCTTCTTGACTATCTGGTCGTTGGTGTGGGCATCCCTGCCCGCTATGACCAGCCGATCGGTGGAGGATACAAACCACTTGTATCTCTCGAACCAGAACTGTTTTGTCGGCTGTGCCTTGGTGAGGGCCTCCGCTTTGGCCCTATCCAGTCCCTTCTGCCTCTTGGAGAGCTGTTCCCTGCTCTCCGCCAGCGCATCCTCTGCGCGCTTGGCCCTATCCATCAGCTCCTTGCTCTGCCGGTATATGTCCGAGGCGTTAGCGTCTATTCCTTTGGTGTAGTCCAGGGTTATCCGTAGATCGCAGAAAGTGCCCGTGACCTTGTTCTTGGAGGGCACTATGTCGGTGACGAAAGAGATCTTCATGGCCCCCTCCTGCAGCTTATCCCAGGTCAGCTTCTTGGACTGCTCCGCCAGAACCGTGAGGAGATCATTGACCCTAGAATAGTCCTCGTATATGGTGTCCGCGCGCTTCTTGAGGTCCTCTGCCTCCATGCGGTACTCCTCCACGGTCTCGGTCTGACGGTCTATCCTCCTCTGCAGTTTGGTTATCTCGGGATCCACATAGGCCTTCTCCTCGTCCTCCGCTATGGAGTCCAGGAACACCGCCAGCGCCTTGGACATGGTCTCCGCGCTTTCCGAGGACCCCTCGCCGTAGATCGTGAGGGGCACCGGGGCGGCGTCCACTATCACATCCCCGCTCCTGAACACCATCGGTTCAGGCCGGTCCCTGACCGCCCGAACGAAACCCTCCATCTCGGCGTACATCTCCCGGAGCTTCTCGTCGGGGATGTCCGAGGGAGCTGAATTCTTGTCGACACCGCAGCGGAGGCAGATCTCTTCAGCGTACTGTCCGCCGAGGTTTATGGCTGTGGCAAGGGATCTGACCGTGTCCGCCTTAGAAGACCTGAACATCTCCGAGAACTCCCCGTATCCGGAAGCGGTGGGGTCGAAACGGGGTTTCTCCATGGAATAATCCTCTCCGGGGCGTATGCTGCGACCCTTCCAATTCCTGTGGATGAGGCAGTTGACTATCTTCCCGTCCTGTATGAGCAGCACGTTGCCCCCGCTGAAAAGCTCGAATACCAGGGTGTAATTCCCATCGGACTTACTGAGTTCCATCACGACAATCCTGTCGAACCCCACCTGGTACACCTTGTTCACTCTGGCGTTGGTGATGTACTTCCTGAGGAAGGAGGCGAAGGAGGAGGGGCGGTCGGGGGTCTCCGGCCGTGCCTCGGGCATGTAGAGCCATCTCTTGTCCTTGAGGAAGAGCTCCTTCTTTCCCTGGCCCTGGATGTTGATGCGGAACAGGACATTCCCGGCCCCCCAGTGGAATATCTTATCCATGTGCCCGTTCTCCAGAACGGCCATCTCGGTTACCACGGCGCGGACGTCGAAAGAACTCATCTCCTTCTTCATGGGATGTGCAATAGCGGAACCTCAATAAAGTTTGTCGGTCGCCCCCGCAGGAGGGCACCGGTATCAGAAAGGTTTATCAATGAAGCATCAATTAGCCTGGCTGACGCCGCTGTGGCTAAGGGGTATAGCGACGCCTTGGTAAGGCGTAGGTCGTGGGTTCGATTCCCATCAGCGGCTCCATACTTTTCCCATCAGTCTCCGCCCCGCGGGTCCCGTTCCGGCAGGGTCCAAGCCGTCCGCGCGGGAATGCATCGATGCTTTTGAAAGAAGGAAAAAAAGCGCGAAGGGGCCCCCTGCCCCCTCGGGTATCGCGATCAGTGCATGCTGTAGAAGACCCAGCCGGACCAGATCTTCGGGAAGAAGTACGTTGTCTTCTTGGGCATGCGCCTGCCTATCATGGACAGATCCCATATGGCCTTCAGACTGGGATCGTTCAGCACTATGGCCAGATCGTACTCCTTGGCGGTCATCTTCTCCATGACGGACGGAAGCTCCGCGTCGTACGACACCGTGGCCTTGCCGTCGTCGTACTTGTATATCCCCTTCAGTATCAGCTCCTGGGCCACATAGGTGTCCAGATTCCAAAGGGGATCATCCCCGCCATCGTATCTGGCCAGGAAGCATCTGCCGGATCTGAATACCAGTCCCATCTCCCAGTCCCCGAGTGACCTCTGCATCTCATCCGCGGTGGCCTCCTGCAGGGTCATCCTCTCGGACATCTTGGCTATCGCGTTCTTCTCCGATATGGACTCGGCCCTGACAAGACGGTGTGTCGGCCAGATGACCAGGCCCTTGTCGTCCCCGGCGACCAGCGTCGCGAGCACGAACCCCTTCCTCTCATCCCCGGGGTTCTCCAGGGAGTAGTTCAGGGCCGTCTCGTACCTGTGGTGGCCGTCGGCTATAAGCATCCTCTGGCCCTTCAGCTCCTCGGTTATGGCTGAACAGATCTCCGCGTCCGCGATCCTGTGGAACCGGTGCTCCACGCCGTCTCCGTCCACGAAGCGGTAGACGAGCCTGGCCTCATCTGCGATCCTGCGGCCCAGGGCGTCGGAGAGCCCTTCGAATATGCCGAATATGGATTCGAGATGGGTCTCCATGTCCCTCAGGAGATTCAGGCGGTCCTCCTTGACCTTGGAGAAGGTCTCCTCGTGGGGTATAACGCTGCCGTTCTCGTAGGGTTCCGTCCTGAGTATCCCGACCAGCCCGGTGCGGACCCTCCGCGTGCCGTTGTCATCGAAAGTCTGCTCGTACAGGTAGAAGGAGTTCGTGTCCTGTTTAAGATACCCTTCCGATATCCACTGGTCCAGCTCCTGCCTGGCGTTCCTGTATCTCTTCCCCGCGTCGGGCATGAGGGTGAGCCTGGTCACGTTGTGGGGGTCGGATTGAAGCTCTTTGAGGTATGCGTCGCCTATCACGTCGTATGGCGGCGAGATGCGTTCGCTTATCTTCTCTCCGCCCCGAAGGGCGGGCCTGTATCCCGGAAAAGGCAGAAATGTAACCATTATGGATTCCTCTGAATGTATCGCTCGTACGAACTACAAGGGTAATAACCGTTTTCCCCGAAGATACTCAGCATATCCTGGGAACGGGATCCCCCGCGGGCGCCTCCAGGATGCGCCTTCCGCCGACCTCGGTCCTGAGTATGACTCTGGGAGCCCCCTCCTTCGCGTACCCTATAACGGCCGCGTCCCGGCCCTCCGGGGTCGATCTGAGGGTCCTGACTACCTCATCCGCCATGTCCGGTACGCAGGCTATCATGACCTTGCCCTCGTTTCCTATGCTCAGCGGGTCTATCCCGAGCAGGTCGCAGGCGCTGACAACCCCCTCTCTCAGCGGTATGCGGGGGTACTCGATCTCCATGCCCACGCGGGATTTGGAACACCACTCGTTCAACGTGTTGGCCATGCCTCCCCTGGTGGGGTCCTTCATGGCGGTTATGCCTCCGGTTTTCAGGATCTTCTCTATCATCCTGTTCAGGGGCGCCACGTCGCTCTTTATCTCGCTGTCGAAGCCGTACCCCTCCCTGAAGGACAGCAGGGCCACGCCGTGGTCACCGAGATAGCCGGATGCTATTATGGCATCTCCGGGGCGCACGTTGTCATCGGTGCACCAACCGGAGTCGAAATTCCTGTACTGGGATGCGACCTCTATGTTGTGGTCCAGGTGCTCAGACCTCTTGCCCACCGCAGAGGTGCACATGAACAGCTGGTCCACGGCGCCGGACTCCACGACCTTGGTGTCCCCGGTCACTATGGGGACCCCGCAGCCTTCCGCGGTGCGTCCGAAGGATCCCATTATGCGGTCGACTATGTCGGTGTCCAGCCCTTCCTCGAGTATCACCGCGCAGGAGAGGGCCAGGGGCTTGGCGCCCATCACCGATATATCGTTGACCGTGCCGGCGGCGCAGATCATGCCCATGTCCCCTCCCGGGAAGAAAAGGGGCTTGACCGTGTGCCCGTCGGTGGTGAAAACGATGTCGTCCACTATCGCGGAGTCGTCCATCGAATCCAAGGACACCTCGCACCCCGTCTTAGGGAAATGAGAGGTTATGTGTTTCGATAGGAAGTCCTGCATTGCCTCCCCGCCTGCTCCCTGATTCATGACGACCTTGGGCATGTGCGCGAGATGCACAATCTCGGATATAGGTTTGTCCATCCCATGGCGCCCGCATAGCCCGGATAAAGTGAAGGGATGTGTGGCATATCGTTGCCGGACTGGGGGATTTCCCACATGATTTATAACAAGGTGGCGATGGGGTAGCGGGCCCGTGGGGTAACTAGGATCATCCTTTCGGCCTTCGGAGCCGATTATCCGGGTTCGAATCCCGGCGGGCCCACATGGGGAAGGCAGTCTTCAGACAATATGTCGGAAACCGAGATATGTTTTATATCATATCCCTCATTGCATCTTCATCGCGCGCGAAGGCGTGGAAGAGGAGAATCATATATGGCGGATACTACTAAGCTCGGAAAGCGGGTCACCATGTACAGGGAGCACCTCGGACTGTCCCAAGAACAGCTTGCGGTGAACTCCGGGTTGGAACCAGATTTCATCCAAGACGTGGAATCCGGAGCGGTATACCCCCCGATAGGTTCCATCATCAAGATCTCCCGCGCCCTGGGTCAGAGGGTCGGGACGTTCATGGACGACCAGTTCCAGCCCGACCCGGTGATCGTACGGGCCGACGAGAGGGAGGAGGACACCTCCAAGAGCGGCGCCAAGGGCCACTATCATTACTTCCATCTCGGCAGGGGCAAGACCGACAGGCACATGGAGCCCATGTTCATCAGGATAGAGGAGGACGAGGCCAAGGAGATGTCCTCCCACGAGGGAGAGGAGTTCATAATCGTAGTATCGGGCAGCATACTCGTGAGATACGGCAAGACCGAGACCGTGCTCTCCCCCGGAGATTCAGTCTATTACAACTCAGTGGTCCCCCATTTCATAGGGGCCGTCGACGGGCCGGCCGAGATATACGCGGTCATATACGCCCCCATCTGAGGTGCGCAGGATGCCTTGCATACCCAGAGAAAACATAGTGTCTGACGAGAGACTCGGGGACCTTTTGGACAAGTGCATAGACGGCCACCCCGACAACGACGCCCTGGTTTACGTGGACCGGGACCTGCGGCTATCCTGGAGGGAGTTCGGCACCGAGGTCGACAGGATCGCCAAGGGACTGTTGGCGATGGGCGTCCAGAAGGGGGAGAAGGTGGCGGTCTGGGCCACCAACGTCCCGGACTGGATAACCCTGATGTTCGCAACCGCCAGGATCGGTGCGATACTTCTCACCATAAACACCAACTACAGGAGCGCGGAGCTGGACTATGTCCTCAGGCAGTCCGACATGGAGAACCTGGTCCTGATAGACGGCGTGCGGGACTTCAGCTACGTGGACGCGGTCTACGACCTTGTACCCGAGCTCAGGGAGCAGCCCAGGGACGGCTTCCGCAGCGAGAGGTACCCTCATCTGAAAAGGGCGATATTCCTCGGTCCGGAGAAGCACCGTGGCATGTATTCCATGAACGAGGTCAAATCCATGTCCTCGGCAGTGGACGACATCGAATACCGCCAGGCCAAGGATGCCGTGGACGTCAACGACGTGGCGATGATGCAGTACACTTCCGGCACAACCGGCTTCCCCAAAGGGGTCATGCTCACCCACTCGAACATAGTCAACGACGGGTATTGGATCGGAGTCAACATGAATTACGACTCCGATGATCGTCTCTGCATAACCGTGCCCCTATTCCACTGCTTCGGGTGCGTCCTCGGGGTCATGGCGGCGATCAATCACTGCGTCACTATGGTGCTATGCGAGGTGTTCGACCCGGTCAAGGTCATGACCTCGGTGGAAACCGAGAGGTGTACCTCCCTATACGGCGTGCCAACGATGTTCATCTCAATGATGGAGCACAAGCTGTTCAATAAATTCGACTTCTCCTCGCTCAGAACGGGCATAATGGCAGGTTCGCCCTGCCCGATAAAGACGATGCAAGAGGTCGTGGAGAGGATGAACATGGCAGAGATCACCATAGTCTACGGTCTGACCGAATCTTCGCCGGGCATGACCCAGACAAGATGGAATGAATCTTCTCTGGAAAAGAAATGCTCCACCGTGGGCCCGGCGCTGCAGGGCATAGAGACCGAGATCCTCGACACGGAGACCGGAGAGATATGCCCCCCGGGGAAGATAGGCGAGTTCTGCTGCAGGGGATACAACGTAATGAAGGGATACTACAAGATGCCCGAGGAGACATCCAAGGTCATAGACAGGAACGGATGGCTCCACTCGGGCGATCTCGGAGTCAAGGACGAGGACGGGTACTTCAGGGTCACCGGCAGGATAAAAGACATGATACTCCGGGGCGGGGAGAACATATATCCCAAGGAGGTTGAGGATTTCCTCTACCACATGCCCGGGGTGAGGGATGTCCAGGTCGTCGGCGTGCCCAGCGAGAAATACGGGGAGCAACCCTGCGCCTTCATTGTAAAGAAGGATGGCGCGGACATCATAGAGCAGGATGTCCTGGATTTCTGCAAGGGCAGAATCGCCTGGTACAAAACACCCAAGTACATCGCGTTCGTCGAAGAGTTCCCGCTCACGGCAAGCGGCAAGATAATGAAGTTCAAACTCAGGGAGACGGCGCGCGAGCTCTGGCCCGACGCGTGAAAGAACAAACGATTTCCTCTCCTGACCCCCGAAGGGGGGAAGGGTGACGGTCGCTTTTACGACAGTCTTGCTGCGGTCATCCGTAGAGTCTTGCAGACTGCGAGCGATCAGCGGGCAGTGATAAGAGGAAAGTACCAATCGGACACGTCTTTCTCTTTCGCAGACCCGTACTCCGCATTGCAATCTTCGCCGCGCATCTTAATTACTTGCCGTTTCGAAATTGTCACTTACCTCCGAATACTACATTGCGTTACTACTATTTATAGTAATCTTTTTACGATTTCCATAGTTTTTATAACGTTTTCAGCGTTTAAAGCATCGGTGGGCGACGTTTTACACAACGCTGTGTGCTGGCAGTCTCCCCGGGCTCACGGCCAGCACCAAATACTTCAAGCATCCGCAGGTGCTATGGGCTCCTCGGAAACCATGTACGGCGAGTCGGAATTCGTAAAGGAGATGGGGCTGTTCAGGGAGGCCGCGCAGAGATTCGGCCGCGCAGAGATCACCCGGAAGGAATACAAAGGAATTTCAGGGAGGTACGGAAGCTACGCACAGAAGGGGGACTGCTGTATGCTGAGGCTCCGCATACCCGGGGGAGCCCTTTCCAAAGAAAATCTGGAATTCATAGCGGGCTGCGTTGAGGAGCACCACATAGACATGGTGCACCTTACGACATGCCAGTCCGTGCAGCTTCACAACCTGGAGCTCCAGACGGCCTGCGACATAGCGGAATCGGCATTCGCGAGAGGGATTCACACGCTAGGCGGAGGCGGGGACTATCCTCGCAACATCACGGCCTCGCCATTGACCGGTGTGGAGCCGGGGGTGCACGGCGACGTCCTGCCGTATGCAAAGGCGGCCGAGTCGTATCTGATGGGAATCTTCGGACGCACAAGCCTTCCACGTAAGATGAAGATAGGTTTCTCCGACTCCAACAGGAACGCCGCCCATGCAACCTTCAGGGACCTCGGATTCGTATGCGATTCTGGCGGAACGTTCGATGTGTACATCGCCGGCGGTCTCGGAAAGGATCCCCGTATGGGCCTCAAGGCCGCCCAGGGGATCGATCCCGGGGATGCACTGTATCACATCAGGGCTATGACAGGCGTGTTCGAGACCCACGGGGACCGTTCGGACAGGTCTCGCGCACGCACACGCTACATGCAGGACTCCCTCGGCAAGGAAAGGCTTTTGAGAGCATACCGGGAGCATCTGGAGGAGGCAAAGGCGGCCGGAGGCCTCGGGATAAGTACGGAGGCGTCCTCAGAATGCAAGGCTGGCGAGGGCAGGGCACCGTCCCACCCCCGGGTGCACGCCCAGAGGCAGCCCGGCCTGTACTATGTCTCCTACCATCCGATCGGAGGCGACCCTCCCCCGTCCAAGCTGGGTGAGATATACGATACCATAGCGGATATGGACGGTGCAGAGGTCCGCATAGCCCCCTACGGTACCGTGTATGTGATCAACTGCACGTCCGGGGAGGCCCTCCGTGTCGCAGATTCCACCGAGGGAGGGGCCGAGACGGTCTTCCAATCCTCGGTATCCTGTGTTGGATCCTCCATCTGCCAGATCGGACAGGGCGACTCCCGCTCGCTTCTCGACGAACTGGTGGACATGGAGCGCCGCAGGGGTTTCTGCGACGGGGTGCTGCCCCGGGTCCGCATCTCGGGATGCACCTCCTCCTGCGGAGCGCACCAGGTAGGCTCTCTGGGATTCCGCGGGGCCACCAAGCGGATTGGGGGAAGGCCCTTTCCGGGTTTCGAGGTTTTCGTCAATGGCTCCCACGTCAGAGGGGAGGAGAGATTCGGGATCTCCCTGGGCGTCATGCTGGACTTCGACGTGCCCCTCTTCCTGGGGGATCTGGGGGATGTCGTCTCGGCCGCCGGGACGACATACGATCTGTGGAACCCGTCCCACGGGCCGGACCTGGAAGCCATCGCCCGCGTGTATACGGAAAAAACATGATGGGGGGATTTCTCCCCCCGATCCCCTTCACTGAAGCTGCTCCGAGCAGTACGGGCAGAACTTCGGGGTCTTGGGCAGGCCGGCGAGGTCCTCCCCGCAGTAGGGGCATCTGTTGAATGCCTTCCTCCCTGCCACGGGCGCGGCCGCAGGCGCGGCTTCCGCCGCCTGGCCCGGCGCCGAGGGGGCGGGTTTGCCGCACTCCTTGCAGAACTTGTAGGGATAATCGTTGACCCCGCCGCAGTGGGGGCACATTATCTTCGGGTTCTGCTGCGATGCGCCCTGCTGCTGCATCTGCTGCATTGCCTGCTGCTGCTGTTGCTGATTGAGCTGCTGGTACATCTGAGGGAAAAGCAGCATACCGGTGCCTATCGCTGCCCCTCCCGAGGAATCCCCTATCGCGTCAGCCATCCTGTCCATGACCTCATACCTCTTGAAAGACTCTCCGTTGGCGCTGCTGAACTGAAGGTACTCGAAGACCTTCTTCATATCCTCGTCAGTGGTCCTGACCTCGTTTATCTTCAGCGATAGGAGCTCGATGCCCCTCTGGTTGAAGTATGGCTCGTTGAGCACCTTTGTGGTGGTCGAAGCCTTCTCCAGATTGTTCAGGACCTCCATGTAGTACTGCTGGGAGAGCTGCTGGGTTATCTGTTCGCTTATGAAACTCTTCATGAAGGCGTTCACGTCGCCGGTCGTGTAGCTGCTCATCCCTCCGAGCACCTGCGTGAAGAACACGGGCACGTCGTTTATGCGGAACTGGTACTCTCCGTTGGCCATCAGGGTGATCGGGACCTCGTATCCCTGCTGTGCCTTGATCATCCCGCGTATGCCCCACTTGCCGTTGAAGATCTTCAGTGAGATGTAGATTATCTCCGCTTTGAACGGAGTCGTCTTGTATCCCAGTATCACGCTGTACAGTTTCGTGAGCCAGGGTATGTTGCTGGTGGAAAGCACATGCCTTCCTGCCTCCAGCACACCCAGAAGCTGTCCGTCCCTGACGAACACAGCCACCGCGTGCTCAGGGACCGTGACAGATGTCAGGGTCCTAAGGTCGTCGTGGGCGTATCTGTAGACTATGTCGTCCTGGCCCTGGTTGTTCCATGTTATAACATTCTCTTTTCCCGTTGCCATTGGGATCCCCCACTCACTCCGGTACGTCCTCCGTACCGGCCAGGCCTTTGATGACCTTGTTCCTTTCGGAGAAGTTCTCCATCATCGCGTCGACGCTCCTCTCGAATTCCCTGAGCGGCTTCTTCAGGTCGAGTCCTCCGGAGTCTATGTATTCGACCAGTTCCGAAGCCTCCTTCCTTATGGTCGCGGCCTCCTCGACGAGTCTGGCATCCCACTCGACGACCTGGGAGAGCTCCTGCTCCTCCACCTTCATGGATGCCCACACCCCCCCGTAGCCGTTTATGGCCTTCTTGATGCCCATGGTGTATCTGTCCGTCTTGGAGCGTATCCTCTCCAGGTCCCTCATGAGGTCTGGATTTCCCAGAGCCGCCCTCTGAACGGTGGCCAGGTCTGCCTTGGCGCCTTCGAGGGTGCGGACGACTTCTTCCCTTATGGCCCTGTCCTCGTCCCTGCGCAGGTTCTTGGTCCTGTATCCTCTGTAAACGGGCACGTAGGTGCTGACCCTGTCGGTAAGGGTCCTGGTGCTCTTCATCTGGTCCTCGACCGTCTGATCTAATGCCATGTCACTTCATCTCCTTCTTCCTGAGGATCCCGAGCATTATAGCAAGCAGCGCTATGGCGACAAGCATTATAGCCACGAGTATCCACGGGTCGATGACCGCAAGGTCGTAAACGATGAGTATCAGCCCCGAGGTTACCATGAGGGTACCCCATACGATCAGATAGGCCTTGCTGGAAGGTCCGAAGCCGCTCTCCGCCCCGCCTGCCAAGGAGGAGCGGATAAGAAGGAATGCACCCAGTATAACCAGCACAATCCCTATGGCCCCCACCAGGTCGATCTCCTTTGTGAACACATCGACCATTATCGCCACGGCCAGCGCTAGTATGAACACACCAACGGTTATGCTCAGGTCGCTCCTGGCGTTTATCCTGTCTCTGTCAATCGCCATTTTCTCGCCTCTTTCGGTCTTCTCCTGTTTCCCTTATGGTCTTTCTATCTTAAATTGTGAGCATGTCCGAGGCGTTCATCCTCCTGACCCTCTCAGGCACCAGGGCGCCGAAGTCGGCGGGAAGGCGCACCTTCCCCCCCTCCATGTCGCAGGGGATGTACATCAGGCCCTTTATGACGGGCTTGGTGAGCTTGAGCTTGTTATCCCTGCTGGTGCGCTGGGCCAGGTACATCTCGGCCAGCTTCTCCGCCTCCTTCTTGGTGCTCAGAGGTATGATCACCTTCCGGGAGCCCGCCGAATTCGGCGAGGCGGTGTCCGAGAGGCGGGTGATGCCCTCTCCCTTGCTTATGCTGGTCTCGCTGCCCTTTATACCCGCCAGTATACCGCTCTCCGGACGTATCCTGAATATGTCGGTTATCCCGGAGGTCGCATCCGTCAGGCATCCTGGGTCTATCACGAAGTCCGCCGGTATCAGCAGGTCCTCGGTAACCTCAACGCCCTTCTTGCTCCATAGGGCGCCGGTCGTGAAGCTGTATCTCAGATCGACGTCCCAGAACGGCATCAGGTAGGCGCCTCCGCCCGAGCATATGGTGATTGTGCCCCCGCTCCCCTTCGAAGATAGCGCCTCGGCCACGTAACCGAAGATCTCCAAGTATCTGGATCTGGAATTCAGAAGGAAGGACCACTGGGGGTTGGTCGCGGGCCTGATGTCCAGGACCCTCTTGATGACCTCCAGGGTCTTCAAAGGGTCCATGTCGGTCCCGTGCCCCAGTATGTCCACGACGTTCCACAGTATGTTGGCCAGGCCGAGCTCCTCCTCCACGGCCTGGTACATGACGCCCAGCTCCGGGTTGGAGAAGAGCCCCGCTTTCACAGCCTCAAGTTTGGTCTTGCCGCTCTCGAACTGGCCGGTGCTGTTGACGACGTCGCCTCCGAGAAGAGTCTCGGTCCCGGTGCATATGGATGCAAGGCCCTCCAGGCGGTCGCAGAGCGGACCGTAGCCCTCGACCCTACCGAGCACCCGGGCAGCCTCCCCGAAGTTGTTGGCCATGAGCGTGTACCTTCCTGGTTTATCCTCAGAGAGTAGCTTTGTGTTGTTGATCATCATCGCGTAGGCCTGGGATATGCCTGCGGCCCTGTTTATCAGGGCCTTTGCGGAATCATCCACGGCCAAAGCCTCCACGGACTTGACCTTGGCATTGAACTCGAAGGCCTTCTCGGACGTGTGGACGGGCCGGACCTCTCCCACGGTGAAGGGGAGCACGTACATGGGATAGGCCAGCAGGCTGGTAAAGGCGAAGCGGTACTCAGTGGTCTCAACGTCCACCTTCGGCCGGACGCTGTTCATGAATATGTTGTGCCGGGCAACAGGGTCCACGTTTTCCGCCTGCGACATGGAGAAGCCGGTGGGCATGGCGCTGCTTATCCAGGATTTGACCTGGCCCATCATCTGTTCCAGATACGCCTTGGCGTCCACACGCTGTTGGGTCGTGCCGCAGCTTTCGCACGTCACATACGGGGAGTCGGACTTGACATCCTTCTCCCCCAGTGGGGCCCCGCAGTACTTGCATCTGAGAGATAGCGTTTCATCCATCGGAGAACCCTCAGTTCCTGAACCTTACGCTGACGATCTGGGCCTCCAGGGCGGCTATCTGCGCCTGGAGCCTGGCCTCGGTTGAGCGGAGCTCTCTCATCGACATGTCGTAGTAGTGCTTGGATATGACGTCCGCCCTTCTCGATATCGCGGAGTAGCATGCCCTGCAGACGTAAACGGATTCGAAACCCTGGTCGCAGGATTCCAGGGGGCCGCGGTTGGCACTCCCCTTCTGCATGGGGCTTATCTCGCTGGACATCGGGAAGAAATGTATCCCCGAACCGGTGACGTCCCTGCCGCAGAACCAGCAGGTGCAGGCCTGAGCGTACTCCTTGATCCTGGTGAGGTTCGATTCCCCGTTCTCTCCCAGCTGTCTGCGGTAGTTGTAGGCTATCTGCTCGTATTCCGCGGCCTTCTTCGGATCTGACCAGACGGTGCTCTCCGCCAGGCATTCGTTGCCTATGGCCATGAGCGTGAGCCCCTTCTTCAGACCGGTGACCGTGGTCACGCCGTTGTATATCTCCGGCACCATTAGGGACCCCTGGCCGAAGTTCATCTGGTATTTCTGTGCGAGCTCTATGAGCTTGTGGCCCTTGTTCTGCTTGGCCGCCCCGCTCCCGCTGAGGGCCATGGTGTCGATTTCGTCCGCGGTCAGCTCGCATTCCAGAGCAAGCTTCTCCGTGTCCACCGCGGTCAGGCCGAACTCGAAGCTGGGTATCGAGCTGCTCTTGAGAATCTCGGCGGCCCGTCTGTAGACCCGGGACTCGCCCAGGCGACCGTTGAGGTCGAGGACCGCGACCATCAGGGTCGCCAAGTCATCCTTGCCTCCTTCTTTCACAATGGATTTCTCGAATATCTTCTTGGCCTTTTCGAACTCTTTGCGTTTGACAAGGTCGAGGGCCTCTTCGTAAAAATCATCACCAGTTTTGAACAGACCGAATGCCATACTTCCACCCTATGCCGGTATGGTATCCGTTCCGCGCATTTAACCGTAACCCGATGTCAGAAGGCGCCGTTCTGGCCACCTGCGGGAACAAACGTCTTTCACGTGAATTTCCATCGGAAACGGAGGGGCGTTCCTTACGGAAAACCGGATACGTTTTCGCGGACAAACACCAGACGCAGGTCAAATGCTCGTTTTCCTCATGATATGCGTCGTATTGTATGCCTTACAGGGAATTTTTGTTCTATATATTAGACATTTGTCTATTCAAAACGCACTTCATTAAGTCGTTTAACGAGTTTATGCGGAATATTTATATACTCACGTGCATAACATGTCTTCATGGTAAACAGCAGGTTCAGGGCTGTCGAGGAGGCCTTTGCCCGTCCCCCCGTCTATGCGGAAGCGCCGTCGGCCGTGACATCCGACTACTACGGGTGCAAGGTCTTCAACAGGAAGCAGATGAGGAAATACCTCTCCACCGAGACCAGGGAGAGGATATACGAGTCCATAGAGCAGGGCGTGGTTCTGGAGTCCGGGGTGGCGGAGCACGTGGCCGCGGGCATGAAGCGCTGGGCCATGGACCTGGGAGCCACACATTACACCCACTGGTTCCAGCCGCTGACCGGGGGTACGGCGGAGAAGCACGACTCCTTCTCCGAACCCTACGGGAAGGGGGACAGCCTGGAGCAGTTCAGCGGGAAGATGCTGGCACAGCAGGAGCCCGACGCATCCAGCTTCCCAAGCGGGGGCCTTAGGAACACCTTCGAGGCCAGAGGGTACACGGCATGGGATCCCTCCTCACCGGCGTTCATAATGGACGACTGCCTCTGCATACCCACAGTATTCATATCGTACACGGGGGAGGCCCTGGACTACAAGACTCCCCTGTTGAGGTCCACCTACGCCTTGGCCAAGGCAACCTCCGAGGTCCTGGAGTACTTCGGCGTGAAGGGGACCAGGGTCTTCTCCTTCCTAGGTTGGGAGCAGGAGTACTTCCTGGTGGACAGCTCTCTCTGCGCCCTGCGCCCCGACCTCATAATGGCTGAACGCACCCTCATGGGCCACGACAGCGCCAGGAACCAGCAGCTGGAGGACCATTACTTCGGATCCATACCCAAGAGGGTCCTGGCATTCATGCAGGACCTGGAGTTCGAGGCGTACAAGCTCGGCATACCGGTCAAAACCAGGCATAACGAGGTAGCCCCCAACCAGTTCGAGCTCGCGCCGGTCTACGAGGAGGCGAACCTAGCCATAGACCACAACCAGATTGTAATGTCCCTCATGAAGTCCGTGGCGGAGCGCCACGGATTCAAGGTCCTGCTGCACGAGAAGCCGTACAAGGGGGTCAACGGCTCCGGGAAGCACTGCAACTGGTCCATAGGGACCGAGAGCGGCCTGGCCCTGCTCTCCCCCGGCAAGTCCGACGAGGAGAACCTGAGGTTCCTCTGCTTCATGGCCAACGTGCTGAAGGCGGTCTACGACAACAACGCCCTGCTGAAGGCGTCCGTGGCCACGGCCTCCAACGCCCACAGGCTGGGGGCCAACGAGGCCCCCCCGGCGATAATATCATCGTTCCTGGGAAGCCAGGTGACCAAGGCGTTCGAGGAGCTACTGAACTCCAGGGACATGGTTAAGATAGGGGCCAAGAAGGGATACAAGCTGGGCATACCCCAGGTCCCCGAGCTCCTTATAGACAACACCGACAGGAACCGCACGTCGCCGTTCGCCTTCACCGGGAACAGGTTCGAGTTCCGGGCGGTGGGGTCCTCCGCCAACTGCTCCTCCGCGGTGACGGTCATCAACACCATAGTCGCATATCAGCTAGGGAAGTTCAAGGAAGCGGTCGACGGGCGGATTGCGTCGGGAACCCCGGTGATGCAGGCGGTCCTCGACGAGACCCGGGAATGCTTCAGGGCATGCAAGGACGTATGTTTCGACGGCAACGGGTACTCCGAGGAGTGGAAGGCCGAGGCCATCCGCCGGGGTCTGGACTGCGAGACCTGCCCCCCGCGCATATACGATGCATGCACCTCAGAGCGTACGCTCGAGGTGTATCGCGAGACGGGGGTGCTGACGGAACCCGAGCTGCAGGCCAGGAACGAGGTCCTCTGGGAGACCTACTGCAAGAAACTGGAGATTGAGGCGAGGGTCCTCAGCGACCTTTCATCCAACCACATACTGCCCATAGCGATCAGATACCAGACCCTCCTGCTGGAGAACGCGGCGGCAATGAAGACCGTGTACGGCGAGGAAAGGTTCGTAGCGATGTCGCCCGGTCTTCTGGAGAGCATAGAGGACATCTCCCGGCACATATGCTCCATAAGGAGGATGTCCGGGGAGCTGAACGCCCTGTGCAACGAGCTGGATGAGATAGAGGATTCCAGGGAGAAGGCCATAGGGTACAACGACAGAGTCCTGAACTATCTTGAAGACATAAGGGACCACATAGACGCCCTCGAGATGGAGGTGGACGATCAGATGTGGCCCCTGCCAAAGTACCGCGAGCTTCTGTTCATCAGATGAACCTTGACATGGATGGAGTCAAGTCAGGCCTTTACGACCCCGCATACGAGCGCGACTCCTGCGGGGTCGGGATGGCGGTGAACATAGACGGCACGCGCGACCACCGGACGGTGGAGCACGGCCTGCGCATACTGGAGAACATGGCCCACCGGGGCGCCGAGAACGCGGACGGGAGGACCGGGGACGGAGCCGGTATACTGGTTCAGATACCCCACGGTTTCATCATCTCTCAGGGCATACCAGTGCCAGAGGCGGGGACTTACGGCACTGGGATGGTGTTTCTCCCCAGGGACCCGGCCGCGGCCGGGATCTGCATGGACGTGTTCAGATCCGAGGCTGCCGACGAAGGACTCTCGATGCTGGCGGAACGCCCGGTCCCGGTGGACAGCAAGGCGGTGGGGCCAATGGCGAGGAGGACGGAACCGTTCTGCCTGCAGGTTTTCGTGGCGGGGGCTCCCCCCGAGGAGCTGGAGCGGAGGCTGTTCCGCCTGAGGAAGAAGGTCGGTAAAAGGATAGCTAGCATGGGGGAGGAGTACTCTGATTTCTACATCTGCAGCCTGTCCTCGCGCACCATGGTCTACAAGGGCATGCTAACCCCGGCTCAGCTGAGGGAGTACTACCCAGACCTGTCCGACCCCTCTTTCAAGTCCTCCGTCGCGATGGTGCACTCCAGGTTCAGCACCAACACCCTGCCCATGTGGAAGCTAGCACAGCCCTTCAGGATGCTCTGCCACAACGGGGAGATCAACACCATACAAGGCAACCGCTCATGGATGCTGGCAAGGGAGTCCGTCATGGAGACGTCCCTTCTGCCGGAACTGTCCGAGCTCTACCCGGTGGTGGAGGAGGGCATGAGCGACAGCGCCTCACTGGACAACGTGCTGGAGTTCCTGAACATGTCGGGCAAGTCCATGCCGGACGCGCTGTCGATGATGATACCGGAATCCTGGAACGACAGGAACCCCATACCGGACGATCTGAAGGCTTACTACGAGTACAGCAGCATACTGATGGAGCCCTGGGACGGCCCGGCCGCCGTGCTGTTCACCGACGGAAGATACGCCGGGGGCATGCTGGACAGGAACGGCCTGCGTCCGGCGAGATACACGGTAACCAAGGACGGGGTGATGATCCTGGCGTCCGAGTCCGGGGTGATACGGATACCCGAGGACAACGTCCGCGAAGCGGGGCGCCTCAGACCGGGTAAGATGCTGATCATAGACACCGCAGCCGGCAGGATAATGCGCGACCGCGAGATCAAGGGCGAACTGGCCGCCGCCTACCCATACCGGGAATGGCTGGACAGGAACAGGGTGGAGCTGGGCTCCTTATCCTCAGGTAGGGAGGCCGGCCGCGCCGCACCCGACCACCGCAGGATGCTGGCGGAGTTCGGATACACTCCGGAGGAGGTCTCCGAGACAATCGAGCCCATGGCCGTGTCCGGGAAGGAGCCCACGGGATCCATGGGCAACGATCTGCCGCTGGCCGTGCTATCCGACAGACCGCACAGACTTTTCGATTACTTCAGGCAGTCCTTCGCGCAGGTGACCAATCCCCCGATGGACCCGATAAGGGAGGAGCTGGTGATGTCCCTGACGGGTTACGTCGGATCCATACACCAAAACATACTCGGACCCACGCCGAAGCACTGCAAGGTCGTCAAGCTCAGGCATCCGGTGGTCAACAACCGTGAGCTGGACCTGATAAAGAACCTGCGTTACAAGGGCTTCTCCACGGCCAGCATAAGGATGTGCTTCCCTGCGGAAGAGGGACCCGAGGGTCTGAGGAAGGGGCTGGAGAGGATATGCCACGAGGCCGAGGAGGCGGCGGACGGTGGATCCGCCTACATAGTGCTCACCGACCGCGGAATGCCCGAGGGCTCAGTACCGATACCCTCTCTGCTGGCGGTGTCGGCCGTCCACCAGCATCTGGTGAGGAAGAGGAAGCGCGTGCAGACCGCCCTGATCCTCGAGTCCGGGGAACCCAGAGAGGTCATGCATTTCGCTCTCCTATTCGGTTACGGAGCCAACGCGGTGAACCCCTACATGGCCATATCCGTCATCGACGAATCGGTGAGGGAGGGCAGGATCCGCATAGACGCGGACACCGCCGAATCCAACTACATACGTGCCCTGGAGGCTGGGCTTCTGAAGATCATGTCGAAGATGGGGATATCGACCCTGCGCTCCTACAGGGGTGCGAGGCTTTTCGAGGCCCTGGGCCTGTCCGACGAGACGGCCCGTGAATACTTCGGCGGTACGGTGTCCGCCGTCGGAGGGGTATCCCTCGGGGAAATCGCGAGGGATGCTCTGGAATGCCATGGCCGGGCCCTCTCCGGCACTCCCGATCAGGCTGTGCGGCCCCGCAGGGGCGGGGAGACTCGTTCCTGGGACCCTTCAAGCGTCAGGACCCTGCGCAAGGCGGCAAGGGAAGATGATCCCGCCGCCTACCGCGAGTTCGCCGACGCCGTCTCCGGCGGTGTCTTCTTTCTCCGGGACCTGATGGACGTGCGCCGTGGCAAGCCCGTGCCCCTGGAGGAGGTGGAGCCGGCAGAGGCCGTAATGAGGAGGTTCGTGAGCGGCGCCCTGTCCTTCGGATCGGTCAGCCGGGAGGCGCATGAGACCCTGGCCGAGGCCATGAACAGCTTCGGAGGCCAGAGCAACACCGGGGAGGGGGGTGAGGATCCGGCGCGCTTCCGGACGCTTCCGGACGGCAGGAACGTCCGCTCCGCCGTCAAGCAGATTGCGTCCGGGAGGTTCGGCGTGACCGCGGAGTACCTGGTGAACGCCGATGAGATACAGATAAAGATAGCCCAGGGCGCCAAGCCCGGGGAGGGGGGACAGCTGCCGGGCTCCAAGGTGGACGAGGTCATTGCCCGCACTCGGCACACCCTCCCCGGTATAACGTTGATATCCCCTCCGCCCCATCACGACATATACTCCATAGAGGACCTCAAGCAGCTTATATTCGACATGAAGTGCATCAATCCCACCGCCCGTGTCAGCGTCAAGCTGGTCTCGGAGTCGGGGGTGGGCACCGTGGCCGCGGGGGTGGCCAAGGCCGGAGCCGACGTCATCCTCATAAGCGGGGCGGAAGGCGGGACGGGGGCCAGCCCCGCCTCCTCCATAAGGTTCGCCGGGATGCCATGGGAGACCGGCCTCGCGGAAACCCAGCAGACGCTCTCGGCCAACGGCCTGCGCGGGAAGGTCCGCATACAGGTGGATGGACAGATAAAGACCGGACGGGACATAGTCATCGCCGCATTGCTGGGCGCGGAGGAGTACGGCCTGTCCACGGCACCGATGGTGGCCATGGGCTGCGTGATGTGCCGCAAGTGCCATACGAACCTCTGCCCCGCGGGGATAGCCACACAGGACCCGGAGAGACGGGCGCGTTTCAAAGGAAAGCCGTCTGAAGTGGTATCGTACCTGAGGTTCCTGGCCGAGGACACCAGAGGTCATCTGGCGGCCATGGGGTTCCGTTCTCTGGAGGAGATAATAGGAAGGTCAGACCTTATCGTCAGGAAGCGGGCGGAGGCGGGCAGGGCGCACACTCTCGATCTCTCCCGGTTGCTGGTCCCCGCTCCCGGGGTCAGGACGCGTTCCGAAGGCCAGAAGGAATCCCCCGGGGACGTGCTGGACAGGAGGATCCTGAGGGATGCAGCGCCCGCCTTGGAACTCTGCGAACGCACATCCCTGTCATACGGCATAAGCAATGTGGACCGTTCGGTGGGCACGATGCTTTCGGGAGTCGTGGCCGGCCGGCCTGGCAATCTTCCAGAAGGAACCCTGGAGGTATCCTTCGAAGGAACCGCCGGACAGAGCTTCGGGGCGTTCCTGGCAGGGGGCATATCCTTCCGTCTGAAGGGACAGGCCAACGATTACGTGGGCAAGGGGCTCTCAGGTGGCAGGATCTCCATCGCCCGCGGAGTAGAGCCTGCCGAGGGCAACGTCATAGCGGGCAACACGGTGCTTTACGGGGCCACCTCGGGAGAGGCGTACATATGCGGTTCCGTGGGGGAGCGGTTCTGCGTTCGCAACAGCGGGGCCACCGCCGTTTCGGAAGGCGCCGGCGACCACTGCTGCGAGTACATGACCGGAGGCCGCGTGGCGGTGCTGGGCCCCTGCGGCAGGAATTTCGCCGCAGGAATGTCCGGGGGAACGGCCTACGTGCTGGATGAGGACGGGGACTTCGACAGGCACTGCAACATGGACATGGTGGAGCTCTCTCTTGTGGAGGACGATGTCGACAGGGAGGAGCTCAGGACCATGATCGAGAACCATCTGAAGAACACCGGGAGCAGGAGGGCGGCGTCCCTGCTGGCCGACTGGGAGGTCTCGGCAGGGAGGTTCCTGAAGGTCATACCCACGGAATACAGGAAGATGATCGAACGCGGAAGATGATTATCCCTGGGAGCATTTCCCGGTCCTCCTGGTGATGTAGGACACGGACAGGCTGCAGACGATCCCGACCAGTGTCGCCGGAACCCCTACCAGGAGCTCCTCCGCGGAATGCACGTCGGGGATTATGGCGAACACCGATCCAATAGTAAGGCCCAGGATGGCACAGTACGTGGCGGTGCGGTGGTCCCTCAGCAGGGACCTCATGACTTTGGCGAACACCACTACGCCCAAGAGCAGCCCCAGGCCCAGAGGCACAAGCAGACCGAATTCCAGATTGGCGATGGCGGAGTTGTATATGCCGAAAAGACCGAATGCCAGGAGCACGGTGGACCCGCTTATGCCCGGCGCGAGCTTCGAAACGGCCAGGACCACACCGGCTACGAACATCAGGATCATGCCGAGGGCCCCCCCGTCGATTCCGGATATCTGTGGCAATTGGAAGAACGTCATGGAGAACGTCATGGAGAACCCGACAGCCAGGCAAAGCACCCCGCTGGCCCCTACGGGGGACCCCCCGCAGCGGATCTCCCGCGTCACGTCGGGTATCTGACCGGCGATGAGTCCAATGAAGAGGAACATGGAGAACACGTAGTGGGACTCCATCAGAAGCTCTATGCCCTTGGCAGGCAGCCACATGCCTGCG